>Ga0255776_10000779_pt1 | contig 36324 bp, 28 predicted proteins | sample 071ome_19_FD_179974 | JGI IMG/M metagenome (GOLD analysis project Ga0255776, IMG submission 179974) | Coastal salt marsh microbial communities from the Groves Creek Marsh, Skidaway Island, Georgia - 071413AT metaG (version 2) | ecosystem: Environmental > Aquatic > Marine > Intertidal zone >... | reverse complement strand
CGTGAGTCGTCAATTTAGCGGTTGCGGAGACGCTGTACTAGCCAGTCGCCAATAGTCTTGGAATATTGTCATTAAAGCAGCAAATCATAGTGGTTTTCACCATTGTACAGCAGCCTAATTGGCTTCCGTTTCCCCTCCTTGCTAAACTCTTCGCCATACGTCTGAATACAGACGAATCCAGCACCCGTGGCGTTCTTCGCCTGCGCCGCGTGAATGTAAACCTTGACTGGACGTCGGATGAGGCGCGAAATCACCAAAAGCTCGGGCTCGCCACCCCAGAAAGACGGCTCTAAAATCCTCTTGCAATACGTTTCCAATCCATACTCGTACGAAATAGCCATGACTGATTCGCTAAACTGTTTACGCTTTTCCGGCGTACGGCACAGCGACTCAGCCACCGCCAGGCGCAACTGGTCCGCCTCGAACTCCTCGTCACCGCTCGTCATGTTTCTCCCTTTCAAAGCCGCGAGACCGAGAGCGAGCGAGCGAAACATGCACCTTCCGTCGCCTCGGACGCGCACCACCTGAAAAAACTCTCCTTTACGCCTGTCGCGAATGGATAAAGACGGTTCGAGCAGTCAGTACACTTTTTGCAAAGAACTTTCAATCACGCCGCGAGTCTCGGGTCGCTCGACGCACTTTTTCGCCGCCCCGCCGTTCTTCGCCGCCTTTGCGATATCGAAGAGCGCTCCACCCACTCGTCGCTCGCGAGCGATCGCGTCTTCGGTCTCCGCCGGCGCTGCCCGCGCGCTACGCAAGGGCGCAGCCGTGGTTTTAGTCGAGCCAGCAGCGAGCGAACGCTGCGTGAACGCGCCGATCGGCGCGCGTTCGCGTCGAGCGTCGTGCATGTCGACGATGATTTAGATCGGATCGGACGTCGTTCTTCGCGATCGAGGAGAACGACGCGTCGATGAGTGGGTCATCTTTCCATCTATTTGTCAACGCTTGGTTTTGTTTACAAGGCTAAAAAGAATTTCATCTACACTCCGCCGCGCAATCAGAGTCGTCGTCGTTGTCAGAGTTTAATTCGGCATCGTTTACCATCCACGCATCCGTATCGTTCTTCGACGCAGTACACGGCGTGTTGCGCCGTGAAGCGGGCGCCTCTGAGCGCGCTCGTCACTCTCGCACACATCATCGCGATGGCGCGAATCGTTTCGGCATCCAATGGCGACGATCCGGGTTTGGGGAACATTCGAGCCAGAGTGCAGTGTACGGTTTCGTTCTGCTTTTTCGACGATCCAATCGCTTTATCTCGCAGACGTTCACGAATGGATTGAACGTTGCCGCGCACGTCTTTGAAGCACAAGAGCAAGCACCCGCTCGGCGCCATGCATACTCGATCAACTTCCAGTTCACACGCTCCACATCCGTGCAAAGCGTCCGCTATCGCGCTTTCCTCGTACGCGATTGCGTCTTCTACCGCGCCCGATGTCGGCGGTAACGTCGCCGTTCCTCTCCCGTTGGCACCGTCCGCGGCGCACTTCACCGGTGTTGCCACGTAATCAAATGTCCGTGACACGTGAAACAACGTCACGTGAAGGCTCCCACGTCCCGGCACGAACGTATCCGTCGTCGCCCCGACTAACCTCACCAGCTCTCTCACCACGCTCTGCACCGCCGCCGCGATTGCCGGCGCTTCCTCCATCGTGAGCACGACGAGTCTCGCTGCATCCTTTGGCAACCCAGCTTTAGCGTGTTCCCGCGGCCAGCACCCAACCTCTGGATACGTCGCGAAATGAAAAAACTCCCTCGGCGTCAACGCTCTCGGATCCAACCCCGCCTGAGCGAACGCGAGCTCGAGCGATTCGTAGGTTTCGACGACGTATCGCGTATCCTTGACGTCCAATGCGGCTGACGCCGCCAGCGCCGCTCCTTTTTCCGCACGTAGAGTCGTTCGCTCCGTCGTCGGCTCAACGCCAGTTCCACCGCTCGCTCCGACGATCGCATCCTCTACCGTCGTCGTTGCCCCGGACGCTCTACCCGTCGTCGTCTCTGTCGTCTCTGTCGTCGTCTTCTCGACGCGTCTCTTCTCTTCTTCCTCATCCTCATCCTCGTCATCCTTTTTCGTTCCGCCGTACGCGTTGGAATACGCCCAATACACCGCCGCACCGAACGCCGCGCCGCACACCGCCGCCGTGAATAACGCCGCCGCCGCCCTCGTCGTCGTCGATCGTCTCTTTCGCAGCATCGTGAGTGACGAGCGTCGAAGACTAAAGGATACACTATCACTTCACTTCGTTTCGTTTAGTCACCCGCACACGTCCACGCGCGCTTTCTCTCGACAGAGGCGACGTCGCGCGAATCATCCAACGGCGACACCCGCGTCGTTCACTTAAACGCGAAATCACTCGTCGCGTTCGCGGGAAGAGGCGCCGACGCGGGGAAGATCGTTTGGTTTGGAGTTAGACTTGCTTGTTTGAGCAACACCAATCAACATTCGTTCACGATGAACGCGACGACGAGTGGGAGCGCGAGCTCGACGTTCATCGTCCGACGCATCGCGGTGCGACGATTGCGAAGCGCGTTCGCGATCGCGTCCGTCGTGTCGGTGTTCGCGATGATGTACGGGACGGCAAAGGGTGGGACGGGCGGGGGCGGGGTGACGGAGAATGCGAAACGCGCGAGAGCGTTCGCGGCGGCTTCGTTGTGTGGATTCATCGGGACGACGTGGTATTTAAGAAGCGTCGATCGCGCGCTCGGGGTGCGGGGTGGTACCGCGAGCGGTAGTTCGGATGGGATGTTCGGCAGGGGGTCGGTGTACGGAGGGTCGGGGCCGGCTATGGGTTCGGCTTCGGCGTCGCAAAGAGGACGCGCGTGGAACGGAAGCGCGTGGGTGGAAGACACTCGAGACGGACGTCCGCCCGGGAACGAATGGATGCATGGGGCTAAAAGTAGCGGCGGGAGCGGTGCTGGAAGCACGGGCGAGGACGCGATGAGTGGGACGGGATCGTTCGGTTACGGCGGATATCAAGACGAGGTGAGATACGAGGACGCGCGCGCGCGCGCCGAAGCCGAGCGCGCCGAACAAGAAAAATGGGCCCGATGGGAAGCGGAGGACGAAGAGCGCGAAGCTAAACGCGCCGAGCGCCGCGCCGAAAAGAAGGCTGAGGATAAGGCGAAGAAGGAAAAGTCGCGCGCAAAGCGGTGGGTCAAGTACGACGAGCGATGGGCCGCGCTCGAAGCGTCGTCATCATCCTCACCCACCGCCGCCGACCCTCTCTCCTACGACGACGTTCCTTGGCCACCCAAAATGAAAGAACTCTTAGAACGCGAAGCCGGCGGTTCCGACGCTTCTGATCGCGACCGCAAGCTCGCGTATCACCGCTGCGTCAAGCGTTGGCATCCGGATAAATTCCTCGCCAAATTCCGCGATAGAATTCGCGCCGGCGGCGACTACGACCGCGTCGTCGAGCGCGTCGAAGCCGTCGCCAAAGCCATCACCATAGCCTACTCCGCGTCCGCGGCGTGATTCCATCTCATCGCGGCGGTGCCTTTACCGACCACTACTCGTCGAGCGCTACACCGTTGATGAAAACCTATATACTATTTACACATACAAAACAGAGCAAAAGCAGAGTCAAAAATCACTCGCGCGTCGACGAACGCCACACTTTGACGACTGAACGAACGAACGCGATGCGCGCGTCCTCGACGACGTCCGCGTCCGCGTCCGCGTCGTCCGCGCGACGACGCATCGCGCGAACGCACCGCATCGACGCGTCGACGCGACCCGCGGCGGCGGTGGGCGTCGTCCGTCGTCGCGCGGGGTCGGTGCGCGACCGAGCGTCGAGGACGCGTCGGGTTTGGTTGGGAGGGCGCGACGTCTTCGGTGCCGTCGGCGTCGGCGTCGTCGCGCGCGCGGTGATCGAGGAGGACCCGACGCCGACGGTGGAGGACGACGACGCGACGCGGGGAGGGGAGGCGGTGGTGGTGACGTCGCAGGAGGAGGAGGAGGAGGAGGAGGAGAAGGAGGAGGAGCCGACGACGACGCGGGATGAAACCTCAGAGGCGTCGGTGCGAGACCTCGTGCGGTTCACGCTCCCGACGATGGCCATCTGGTTGGCGGAACCGCTGTTGTCGTTGGTGGATACATCCGTGGTCGGGCTGACGACGTCGACGGGAGAGCTCGCGGCGATGGCTCCGGCGAGTGTGTACGCGGGGTATCCGGCGTACCTGTTGGCGACGGGGTTCGCGGTGGCGACGACGACGATGATCGCGCAGGATAGATTACTGTCGGCGAAAGGGGGAGCGGATGATGAGGATGAACGAACGGTGTCTTCTGCGCTCGTTGCTGCGGCTGTGACGTCGGCATTGTCGGCTGTGGTGCTGCTGGCGGTGCACCAACCGAGTCTGTCGGCGTACATAGGGACGACCAATTCGGCAATCGTGCCGTATGCGTGCGTGTACAGCGTCGTTCGGTTGCTCGCTCTGCCTGTGGCGATATCTACAGCGGTGGCGCAGTCGGCGTTTTTGGCTGTGCGAGATCCATGGACGCCGCTGAAAGCCGTAACCCTCACTACGGTGCTCAACCTGGTGCTCGATATTTGGTTTGTCACGGGACTTAGGTGGGGTATTGGGGGAGCGGCTGCGGCGACGAGCCTGTCTCAAGTGATCACGATGTCGCTCTTAATTCGAGCGTTGGTGAAGAGAGGTCCGGAGATTGACAAGGTGAAGAAGATGATGGCAGAGAACGCAGAGAGGAGCGTGAGCGCGGAGAAGCAGTCCACAGAGTCCATGTCGCAGTTCCGCCGTCTCCGTAACGTCGGCGCCCCGGCGCTTCGATTGCCGTTTAGAAGACCAAGGGACGACTTTGTTAAGCGAGTCAAGTCCATCGCGGGGCCGGTGATGGTTGTGGCGCTCATTAAATGTATTTTTGTTGGTTGGTTGGTGCGCACAGCGACAGCCATCTCCCCCGCGGCGTCGGCGGCGAACGGCGTGTTGTTCAGCGTCTACTTCTTTTTCGCTGTCGTCGGCGAGGGAGTAAGCCAAGCTTCGCAAACATTCTTACCGCCACAGCTCGGAAACTTTGAGAATGCGCGCAGATTGGCATTCAGAATTATGTTTGTCGCCGTGTTGATTGGATTTTTCAACGCCATGGTGAGTGGCTTGGTACCAACCTTCTTCCCCGCCATGTTCACGTCGAGCGCGGATGTCATCGAGCTCATGCACCAAGCGACACCATTCATGTCGCTTTCGCTGCTCGCGCACACCGCATCCATGGCGAGCGAAGGCTGTCTCCTCGCCGGTCGAGACGGAGTGTTCATGTCGCTGTCGTACATTCCAAACGCGGCGCTTTCATGCATCACTCTCAGCCTTCTCCTCGCAAACGGCTACGGCGTTCGCGCATCCTGGGTCGCTTTGTTCCAGTTCCATTGCGTGCGTCTCATCGTCAACGCCGTTCGCATCCGCCACTCGAGCTCGCCGCTTCGTACCTCCCTCGCGCTCGGCGTCGCCGAACCCGTCGTCGCCGCTTAACCGACGCCGCGGAAGACGCCCAGCGCGCGATATCCAACACCGACTCCACCGACACCACATCACAGACACGAACGCACGCGCGCCTTTACCTTTCACGCGCGCGCGCACTCGCGTGTGTATCCTCTCGAGTTGTTCCGCCCGCCGCGCGCAGAGCGCGGGATTTTTTAACCATGACAGTATTGAAATATTGAAGTATTAGATTGCCCATCGACACCAAAACCGAACACTCGGAGTGAACCAAAACGTATGTGTAAACAGTGAGTAAACACAAAGAACCCCGATTCGCAACCCGCGCCGCGGCGCCGCGCCGAGACGACCTTTGCCGGTGGACGCGCGGGACGGATCCGCCTTTCCGACGCGCGCGGTGCACGCACGAGGTACGCGCGAGACGCCCCGATCGACGACCGCGACGCGCAGAGACGAAACGAAATGATTCAGTTCGATCGATGGTGGATCGACGACGGTGACGACGACGACGGTCGAGGACGACGGATCCTCCTGTGCGCGGACAGCTGAAATGGATGAGGTTTTTAGGGTCAACCCACGGATGACGAAGGCGTTTCGCATCGAGTGGTTCATCGAGCGAAGCGTTGCGTTTCGCGACGGTGAGGGTACCCGTTTAAATTGAACTCCTCGTTCGTTCGTCGCGGCTGGGCACATCCGTCCGTCGTCGTCGTCGTCGTTCAAACGAGAACGATGCGCGCGCGTGTGCGAGTTGTATGTTTTCTGGGGTTCGCGCGCGATCCCACGGATCATTTCAAACGACGCATCGGTCCCGCGTCGCACCGTTCACGCGATCCGACGATCCATCTTCGACGAAGACTTTCGTTTCGTTTCTTTCGTTTCTTTTTCGCTCCCTGAGCGTGGCCGCACGCGCGCGCGCGCGTCGTCGTCATCGCTTTTGGTTTTCCACTCGACCCATCCACGCCCTCGCGAGGAAGGAACCTCCCGACTGACAGATGGCTTCTTTTCCCACTTTTATCCACAGTCGAACACAAAACCGAGAACCGAAGCAATGTCTGATCGAGGTGGATTCTCCCGCGGTTTCTCCCGCGGTGGTGACCGCGGTGACCGCCGCGGACGCGGCGATCGCGGTGGTCGCGGTCGCGGCCCCCGTCGCGGCGGCGACGACAAGGACGCCTGGGTTCCGTGCACCAAGCTCGGTCGCCTCGTCCAAGCGGGTAAGATTCGCTCGCTCGAGCACATTTACCTCTACTCTCTCCCGATCAAGGAGCATCAAATCGTCGATCACTTCATCGGTGCTGAATTGAAGGATGAGGTGATGAAGATTATGCCGGTGCAAAAGCAAACCACCGCCGGTCAGCGCATGCGATTCAAGGCGTTCGTCGTCGTCGGCGACTGCAACGGACACATTGGCTTGGGCGTCAAGGCGTGCAAGGAAGTTGCGCACTCGATCCAAGGTGGCATGATTTTGGCCAAGCTTAACGTCGTTCCCGTTCGTCGTGGTTACTGGGGCTCCAACATTGGCAAGCCGCACACGATCCCGACCAAGGTGCACGGCAAGTGCGGTTCGGTGCACATTCGTCTCATTCCGGCGCCGAGAGGTGCGGGTATCGTCGCCGCCGGTACGCCGAAGAAGGTGCTCGCCATGGCGGGTCTCGAAGATGTTTACACGTGCTCTCGTGGACACACTAGAACGATGGGTAACTTCCTCTACGCCACGTACTACGCTTTGAGAAACTCTTACGGTTTCCTCGAACCGTCTCTCTGGAGAGAAACCAAGTACGGCAAGCCGCCGGCGCAAGAGTACACCGACTTCTTGGCCAAGCCGTCCAAGGCGTCTCGCGACTATTAGATTTTTCGTCGCTTCGTCGAACTAGCATAACTACTAATCTAGGACTTGAAATCACACGAGTAAATCAAGTTTCATCACTCACATTGTCTACTACCACTATCGCTACGACGCGAGGAAACGCGAAGCAGAGCCGCCGTCAGAGCGAAACCGCGCCTCGCGCTCGCGAAAGTCTATATAATCTAAATCCTGCACCGCCTGCGCGCGAAGTTCGCGTAAAATCCGCACCAACGCCGCTCGTTGACGATTAGCGCGCGTCAACGCCTCCTCCGCCGCGTTCGTTCTCGCCAATCGAATCGCTTCGTCGACAAAGTCGGCGTCAGCGTCTCTCTGCGAGCGCGTCTTGGCCTCTCTAAATTCCAACGCTTTGTACACCTTTTCACTCATTTTTGCCTTCTCCACCGCCGCGTCTCGCTCCGCCCTCGCTCGCATAAGATCCAACTTCATCTCTAACCGCTCGCGTTCGGTCGTTTTATCCCTCTCACGCACTCTGTGACGCTCGGCATCCCGCGCGACTGCAAACCAGGCTCGAAACGCGCGCGCGAGGAGACGCCAGTTCCATCGCTCTCGGTGCGCCTTGAGCGCCACCCGGACGGTTTTCTCCCATCTGGCGCTTCGACGCCACCCATTAAAGACGTGCTGAAGCACCTCGACGCGCAACGCGCGCACGACGTCGATGAGTTCGCGCCGTTCGCGCGATTCAGTTCGCGCGAGTTCGCGCCAGTGTCGCAGAATTGACGAAAGTTGCGCATCGGTTGCGCGTCGGTTCGCGGTGACGGTGGACCACGCGCGGAAGACGCGGACGCGCAGGAGACGCGATATCTCGTCGTCGTCGTCGTTGTCGATGTCAGCTGACATGATGGATGAGTGACGCGGCGCCGCTGAGTGACAATCATCACATTCGCGAACGATTTCTGTTACCGTGGAACAGACAACGCGCTGTTGTCCAACGAAAATGAAAATGCGAGACGCACGGGTGGACGATCGAGCGCGCGATGAGCGGAGGGAAAATGAATCAAATGATAAGGGATGAACTACGTGATACATGCGCGCGACGCTACTGACGCGACTACGGTGGAGTCGTGCGATTGGTGGTTTAAGACGCGCGCTCGGGAAGACGCTCGAGCTTGGCCAATGTGGAAAACGCGGCGACTTGGCTGAGCCCGTCAGGCCAAGTGATGGACATGGCGTAGTTGCCGATGACGGACATTTCTATCGGAGCGATGTCGTCCGGGATCGGGGCGCCGTTGAGGAGTTTGTCTGGGGATTCATCGCTTCCCTTGACGCGAGCGCTCGTATCGCTCATGCGGACATTCTTCGCCGTGATCCAGAACGGCTTACCGTCGTTCTCACCCGGGATTTCCACGCGGAAGGCGCCATCGTAGCCCGGGTCGATGTCCACGCGAGGTTTCTTTCCGCTGCTCAGCTTGGCCACCTCGCGGACGAGCGTTGCGGCAACCTCTTGGTAACGAGAGCTAGTCTCGCATGTCGGATCGCGTAGCACGAGCGGGCGACCAGTGTCACCGCAAGCGCTAAGATCTGGGACAATGGGCATCTGTAACAAGTTTGGCACACCGTACTGATCGCAAATAGCGGCACCGCTTCCTTCTCCAAACGGCTTGTGCTTGACCCCATCCACCTCAAAGTAGCTCATGTTTTCTACGACGCTGACGCACGGCACGGCGAGCTTGGCAAACATGCGCACACCCTTTTCGACGTCGATGAACGCCAACTTTTGCGGCGTGGTAACGACAACCGCGGCGGTGATGGGAACCACTTGGCACAGCGTCAACTGAATGTCACCCGTGCCCGGAGGCATGTCTATGATCAAATAATCCAACTCGCCCCAATCTGTCGTGGTGAGCAACTGGTTAATCAAACCACTCACCATCGGCCCCCGCATGATGGCACTCCCTTGACCCGCGAACCCGAAGGACACCACCTTGACACCTTCATACTCGACCGGTTTGATAGTACCGGTGTCCTTATCCATCTCTAACACGGGCACCTCTGGAGAAATCATCGTCGGTAGGCTCGGCCCGTAGACGTCGGCGTCCAAAATCCCCACCTTGGCTCCCATCATCGCTAGCGTGTACGCCAAGTTGACCGACGTCGTCGATTTCCCCACACCACCCTTGCACGAGCTCACGGCGATGATGGATCGCACGCGTTTCAATCCCTCAACCGTTTCTGGAGCGTCGTTTCGCGCCTCTTGCGCCGTCATGGTCACCGTCACCTTTTCCACCCAATCCAACTCGGACACGAACGCCTTGGCCGATCGCTCGAACTCCGCCTTGACTGGGCACGCCGGCGTCGTCAATTCAATCGCAAAAAGCACCTTGCCTCCGTCAATGTTGAGCGCCTTGACAAAGCCGCAGTTTACGATGTCCTCACCAAAATCAGGGTCGATAACCCTGCGAAGTTTATCGAGCACCTGCGCCTCTTTGCTCCCTTCGGGCGCGGAAAAGATGGCTGGCATGGACGTCGTGTCCATATCTTCCGCCACGGATCCGTCCGCCGGGGCGTGACGCGCGAGAACGCGGCGTCGAGACGCCTTGGAAGACTTATCCAAAGACGACGAGCTTCCGCTGGTGCGAGCGCGAGCCACAGTCAACATGGTGCGCGCTCCGGCGACGGCGACTCCGTGCGCCATCGTGAGGCGACGCGGCGGTGCACGAAAAGGTTCTTAAACCGCGGGCGCGGTAGTTTCCACGCGGGTCGGTCCCGACGCGGGTCGCGTTATGAGGATGCACTTTAATCAATCAACAACGGTACTACAGCCATCTTTACAATCAAATGGTACACGAAAATAATTCCTACGCCGCACTCCTCACCGACGCCGGCGGTCGCCCGCGCCCGCGCCCGCGCCCGCGTCCACCCCCACCGCCTCGTTCCCTCTTGAACGCCTTGATTCTCCGATCAATCTCTTTCGATTCCTCAAACGCCGCCGCCACGGCGCGCGCGTCTGCCCGCTGCTTTTTAAACACCCACAAAAAGCACCCCGCTTTCGTTCTCCGTTTCCACGACCCAGACCCTTCGCACCCTTCCTCATACATCGATCCACCTTCCCGCTCGATCCGAAGCGTCTCCCGAAGCGCTTCACTCGCCGCGTCGCGTCCAAAGCGTTTCACGAGGACTCGAATCAAGTGTCTCTTCGGTTCCCGGATCGATCGAGCGACGTGTTCAGCGCACCGTAAATCCTCCGCATCGAGCTCGACGTACGCTGGGTCCTTCGACGTCATTATCTTGGTCATATCCGGTTCGTCCCCCATCGCATCGACGTCCACGTCGACTTCGGCGTCGGCATCCATGTCTCTCGGCTGGGCGCGTTTTGGAATTTCTCCATCTTCCTCTTCATCCTCTGCGTTCCTCGGTGGTCGCACGCTCGGGTGCATCACCGACGTCGACGTAGTGGGCGGTGCGGCGACGGTATCCTTCGCGACGATGTCCTCGTAATCCATCAGCACGTCGTCGTCTTCGTCATCGTCGCCGGGAGTCATGGTGAGGAGCGCACACTGAGGACTGGCGTGAGCGACAGTCTGCGACGCGACGCGTGCGTAGTCAAACGGAACGAGCGCGACGTAGCGCGCGCGAGGGCGGAGTAGAGCGAGCGAGCGAGCGACGCATCATGGGTGGCGCGATATCTACCGCGCGCGCGCTCTTTGATAAATACTTTGGAAACGTCGACATGCGCGTCGTCATGCTCGGGTTGGATGCGGCTGGAAAGACAACCATTCTGTACAAACTTCACATCGGTGAAGTGCTGTCGACGGTGCCCACGCTTGGGTTTAACGTGGAAAAGGTGCAGTACAAGAACGTTGTCTTTACGGTGTGGGACGTCGGGGGACAGGAGAAACTGCGACCGCTGTGGAGACACTACTTTAATAACACGGATGGGTTGATCTTTGTCGTGGATTGCCTAGACCGAGAACGGATACCAAAGGCGAAGGAGGAGTTTTACTCAATCATTAACGATGCGTTCATGCGGAACAGCGCGATATTGATCTTTGCGAACAAGCAAGACCTTCGTGGCGCGTTGACGACGGCGGACCTGGTGGAGGCGTTCGAGCTGCCGAAACTCAAGGGTAGGCGCTGGCACGTGCAGGCGTCGTGCGCAACGCAAGGTTTGGGGTTGTACGAGGGATTAGACTGGTTGAGTAGCACACTGACGATGATGCGAAGGATGGGAATCACCACAAGCGTGGGGTCGAGCGGTGAACGACACGGTGCCGGGCGTCAAGGTAGAGCGGCAGCGTTTACGTGAAAAACGCGCGAGGCCACTGTAAGAATACAAAAAAGTTTAGAGTCTAGCGACCGAGCGTCGTTCGGGCAACCTTAGCATCGAGCGAGAGCGTACTTAGCGAGTGAAATAAAAAACATCCTCAGACGGTTCTCTGATTTTCCCGTGCACTACTGTTACAACTTTTCTATCACTTTCAAACTACAACTTGAACTTTTTGATGAGCACTTTTGCCTCGCTGAGCTCAGCTCTGCACTTCCCGCACCCTTTCGGCGCGTACCGGCACTTTGAGCAACCTAATTCAGTTCTTGGCGGACGCAACACGCGTGGTCTACCGCGGCCTCGCTTACCATCCGCTCGTCGAACGGGAACAATCGTGAGCTCCTTGACTACTTCACCAGTTTTGTCATTGATAAATTTCGACGACACCTTGGCGTCTCCACTTCGGGTGGACGTACGTTTCATCTGGGTCGTCTTTTTCGCTGCCGGTGCCGCCTTGGCTTTTTTCGCCTTGGCTGCCGCAGGTCCTCGCGGCAAACGGGGCGTCTCTGGGTCGCATGCGCTGCAACCGTTTCTAGACCATCTGCACTTGCTACATCCTTTCGATACTAGCACCAAAGCCATAGAGTTATCAACCTCGTCTGCCGCCTTCTTCGAAGTCCTCATCTTCACTTTCGAGGTCATCGCAGTCTTCTTGGTCGTCTTGGCTTTTCTAGCGGCGAGTCCTCTCGGGAGACGTGGCGTATCCGGATCGCACGCGCCGCAACCGTTTCGCGCCCATCTGCACTTACTGCAACCCTTGGTTGAGACCACGAGAGCCATGGAATTGTCGACCTCCTTTGCGGACTTTTTAGTCTTTGTCGTCTTCTTTGTCACATGCTTTTTCGCCTTGGCTGCGGCCGGACCTCGGGGCAAACGAGGAGTATCCGGATCGCACGCGCCGCAACCATTCCTAGACCATCGGCATTTGCTACACCCCTTCGTGGACACAAGAGCCAAAGCCATGGAATTGTCGCAAGCATCAGCCGCTCTTGTGGACTTTCGCGTCGGTGGCGGGCAATCTTTCACCTTCGGTGGTCGACCACGACGCTTCTTTTGCGGCTGAGGCGGGACTTGCTCCTTTGGTGTGACGTTGACGTCGAGTGCGCGCAGCGGAGAGCGCGCTTGCTCCACCACAGGACGCGTCGCCTGAGTCGCTCTCGGCGTCATCTCAACCGGTACTGAAGCAGATGGTACATCATCCTCGGGCTCACGAACGTGTTGTAAGTGCATCGGAGGAGGAAGCTCCACGAGTTGTCTGTTCATCAGAGGATGCCATCTCGGCCCCGGCGTGCACGAGTCAATGGCGGGTGTCATCGCATACGGTGTCGGAGCATACGGCGTCGGCGCGTACGGCGTCATGGCAAAAGGGCCGGGAGTCAACGCGTACGCCGCCACAGGGCTGCGCTGCTCGACTTCGCCAGCATCATCTTCGTCTTCGTCCATCTCTGTGCACTGCACGCTCTCCTCAGGATAGCTCATCGGACGCGATGGCGTGCATCCACCCATCGGCAGGTGAAGATCGTTCGCCTGACGGAAATCAACCATCTCTTCGATGGCTTCATCGCTACTCCAGCGCTGGTTCGCGTCCACCCACGTTGCAGACTTCAAAAACTCGTAGACAACGGCGCAACCGGGCACGACGTTGGCGTCAAACTGCGCCAAAATTTCCTTCACTCGAGTCTCTTGGCCCGCCGTTGCAGCAATCTTCTTTTCGAGCTTGAGCTGACCCAACGCTTCTTCCAGCTGACAATCGACGAGGATTTCCACGCTGAGGCACATCGAAGCGGCCCAAACCAAAAATGCCCACATGTCTGCTTGGAAATCGTAGTGCGGTCCGCGCGTCTCGGGCGCAATGTATCCGCACGTGCCGGGTCCCTGAAGCGTCATCCTCCGCTTCCCAACCTTTGGGAGCCGAACTGCGGTACCCCAATCGGTGAATCCAATCGTGAGCTTGGTCACCGTTCCAAAAGTGTTCCTTACGACGTTTCTCACCAACAAATTCTTAGCCTTCAAGTCGCGCCACACCACGCGCGACCGCTTGAGCTGCTCCAAACCATCCGCAACTTGCAAAAAGATGTCAAGCTTCACTCGCTCGCTCAGCTCTCTCCCAGCTTTTTTCTCCCTCACCATGAAATCCTCCAAGCACCCGTTCTCGCACAGCTCGCTCAAAACGGCCAAGTACTTTTTCCCGTCCGGCCTCGTTGTCGTCGCGCACCCGTGCACCTTCACCGCCACGTCTGGTAAATCGCTCACCGTCGCCACCTCCGCCACGACGAGAGACTCCTTAGAGCTATCCACCACTCGCGCGCACACATTTTCACCGCGAAACCTCGCCCTGTACGCCGTACAGAAACCTCCTTCGCCGAGCACCGCGTCGTAATCCACCTCCAGCTCGGGCTCCAAAAACTGCTTCATGTCTGGTCGATGTTCCCGGATCGCCCCGAGGCACCGCGCCGCTTCCTCCGCGTTCATCTTCGTCCGTCCGTTCGTTCGCACGCACGAAAAACTAAGCTCTCTGGTCGTCGCTCGCTCACCGTCGCTCGCTCGCTCGCTCGCTGACCGTCGTCGTCTGGCGTCGTGACGCGCTCGTCGGTTCAGTGCGACATCAACGGACAACTTTACCCCCTGGGTCACTCTTGAATTACTACTCGCCGTTACGTACACACAGGTCGAGCTTCAATAGTTAACAAGGACATGCGGTAGGTAACCAAGATTTCGAGGTACAAAAACAAGCAAAAACCCTCGGCCGAGTGTTTTTTTTGTAACGTGATGGGTTGAAATGACATAGAGTATGAGATCGTGCAAATTTTCGGCGTTCGCAATCGACCGATCGCACGAGGCACGACGACGACGACGTCGGCACACGCGCGCGCGACCTCGCGAACGGATCGCGACATCGCATCGATCGACGACGACCGGGAAAGCGAGCTTTACGGAGACGTGAGTGCGAACGCATAACGCGTAGAACGTGTACGCGGCAGCTAGAGCTAGAAAGAGAGAGATAGAGGGAGGGTATGCAGGTCTCGGCGCAGTTGAGCGGCGGGTGCGCGACCGCGGCGGCGACGCGACGCGCGAACGGATGCGGTGCGAGACGCAAAGGCACGACGATGCGGGCGAACGCAACGGCGAGCGTGTCGTTCGGCTCGTACGGTGGGTTTGTGGACGGGAATAAGTTGGCCTCGGGGCTGACGCGCGGAGACGGGCGAGTGAGAAGCGCGACGTTTGGCGAACGCGTGCGCGCGAGCGTGGACGCGGCGGGGAAGGCGATCGGCGCGCGAGTGACGAAGACGATGATGCCGATTGGGGTTCCGCGAGTGCCGTATAAGACGCCGAACGAGAACATGTGGCAGTGGGTCGATATCTGGAACTGCTTGTACCGGGAACGCATCATCTGGATAGGTCAGACCATCGACGAGGAACTTGGGAACCAGCTCGTGGCAACGATGTTGTTCTTGGATAGCGTCGATAAGAACAAACCAATGTATCTCTACATTAACAGCGAGGGTGGTCAGATTGTGCCGACGATGGCCATCATGGATACGATGAAGCACCTGAACTCTCAGGTTGGTACGGTGGGTTTCGGAAGCGCGCGCGCCATGGGGGGATTGTTGCTCGCGAGCGGCGCCAAGGGTAAGCGTGCGGCGCTCCCGAACACATGCATCATGCTTCACCACCCGTCTGGCGTCGCCAGAGGTGCCGCCTCGGACGTCTTCAACGAAGGTCGCGAGCTCATGCGCGTTCGCACGCAGATCAACGAGAGGCTTTCCGACATCACCGGTCGTCCCGTCGATCAAATTTCCGAGGAAATCCGCCGCGATAAGCACTTTACCGCCGAGGAAGCGATGGACTACGGCATCATCGATAAGATTCTTTACCGCCCGAGGCGTTAGAACTCTCCGACGACGCGGGTCCTCGCCTTGTTTAGAAACCATCAAGTCACGTTTTTTGATGAAGAAGACGAAAAACACCAACCCACACGCCGCGCCTCCTAAAACGCCCGATCAGTTAAAAACGCATCCAGAAAACAAACATCCTCACTCATACCGCTCGTTCCACGCACAACACGCGATCGTCCTTCGACACCCCACCGGGGTCGAGTTCGCCGAATCCCGTACTACAATCCCCCCGGTTTTACCCGAGTTAAAAATTTCGCCAAAACCGAACGCGCCGTCCTAGATGGCGCTCGTCCCATATTGAAGCCCCTTCCGAAATCGAACACGCGTGCTCACACCCTTCATTTACGCTAAAGTACGAGGAAATTCCGGTTTGAACGTACAACAAATGTCGGTCGGCGCCTCCGTCATCCGTTCCGTTGTGGATGATGGATGGATGACGTCGGCGGCCGACACGTACGTCGCGGGCACGAGGATGACGACGTCACGCCCGCCGGCGTCAGTAGCGCACGCCGACGCGACTGCGTTCGGTTCGATTCGACGACGACGACGACGACGACGACGACGACGACCGGACGACGCACACGAAGCGAGCGACGGACGCCGCGATCGGAAAACGCTGAACGCGACGTCGCTGAACGCGATTCGGTTCGGTTCGATCGGCGCGGGCGTGGGTTTTTTTGGGTGGTCGAACGATGATGTTGGTGACGCGAAGCGGAACGGCGAGCGGAACGACGAGCGGACGCGCTCAGACGGCGGCGGGGATGCGACGCGGGGTTGGAGCGTCGTCGTCGTCGTCGGTGTCGGCCGCGGCGAGGAGGAGGACGGGAAGAAAACCGAGAAGAGCCGCGAGCGCGGCGCCTCGAGCGGTGGTTCCGGATGGGCGCCGGGGCGGGGGAGGGGCCGCGACGTCGTTCGATGAGCTCGATCCCGAGCACAACACGTCGTTTGGATCGAGCGATGAGGGTGTGGGGTACGATATCGCGCAGATTACGGCGCCGGTGGCGGATGATATGGAGCAGATGCGGATGAACCTGAGGGACATCATCGGGAGGAAGAACCCGTTGTTGCTGGCGGCGGCGGATCAAATCTTTGGTGCCGGTGGGAAGAGGTTGAGGCCGGTGCTCGTGTTTTTGGTGGCGCGCGCGACGGCAAAATTGCAGGGGATGAGTGATATTACGGATAGGCAGAGACGATTGGCGGAGATTACCGAGATGATTCACACCGCGTCGCTCGTGCACGACGACGTGTTGGACGACTGCGACACGCGTCGGGGTAAGGAGACGATTCACACTCTTTACGGTGCGCGGGTGGCAATCTTAGCGGGAGATTTCTTGTTCGCGCAAAGCTCTTGGTTCTTGGCCAACTTGGACAACTTGGAGGTGATCAAACTCATTTCTCAAGTCATCGCGGATTTCGCCGACGGGGAAATTTCTCAAGCGGGGGCGTTGTTCAACTGCGACCTCACTTTGGATCAATACCTCGAAAAGAGCCACAATAAGACGGCGTCTCTCATCGCCGCCTCGTGTAAGTCTGCCTCTGTGTTTAGCGATTGCACCGAGTCGGTCAAGGTGGATATGTACGAATACGGGAAGCACCTCGGGTTGGCGTTTCAAGTTGTCGATGATATTTTAGACTTTACGCAGTCGGAAGAACAACTCGGAAAGCCGCAGGGTCAGGACTTAGCGAGTGGTAACTTGACGGCGCCGACGATTTTCGCGCTGAGATCCAACCCAGAGTTGCGCGGTTTGATCGAGGGACAGTTTGAGAAGGAGGGCGACTTGCAAAAGGCGATTGACATCGTCACTGAGCACGGCATCGAGGAGGCGAGAAAGTTGGCCAAGCGAGAGGGAGACATCGCGTTGGCTTCTCTCAGACAGCTCCCCGATAGCGACGCAAAGCGTTCGTTGGTGGGTATGGTTGGTTACGTTCTCGAACGCATCTACTAGGGGCGCACGAGCGACACGCTACGATGCGTCACCGCACGCTGTTTTTTAGATCACACACACTACGCGACAGGAATTGTGTTATGCAACTGCATCATTTCTCATTTCATTCACATTTCGCTCTCGCTCTCGTTCTCGCTCGCGACGACGACGACGACGACGACGACGACGATAAATATACTAGTACAAACGTATCTGCCAACCATCAACAACAATAATGTTTTTTCTGCTCCTCGCGTCGCGTCGTTTACACGGCGCCCATCATCGCCGTCCCGACAGACTTGAAGAGCGCGCCAACTGCGCGTACGGCGCCTGGAAAGTTTCTCATGACAAAGTACCAGGCTGCACAGATGACACCCAAGACAACCGTACTGGCGAGCAGATTTTCTTGACGCATCATCTTCTCCACCTCGTCGTACGAATACATCGAGTTTGACACTTCAAAAATCGCCGGACGATCGAACACCGTCGGAAGAAGCTTGTGGATGAGATTGATGATTACGATTCGAGCAAAGAACAAGCCTGAAATCGTTCTTCGAGAGACACCACCGAACCCAGACATGGACAACCGTCCGCACGCATCAACCTGAGGCTTGCGAAGCCGGTTGAAGGTTTCCAGCGCCTTTGGAAGGTCATCTTTGAGTTCCTCAAACGTGACGCGAAGAGCGTGCGTCGACTCGAGCGCAACGTTGGCTCCTTGACCAAGCGACGGCCAACAGCTATGCGCCGCATCGCCGATGAGAACAACGCTATCTCTATAAACCATGGAACTCACAGTGGTCGTCGTACCACCCGGAGATGCTCGTTGCTTTGCCAATTTCACACTATCTTTCGCCGGCATGACGCCCGAAAATGCATCTGGAAACTTGGCTGCGAATAACTTATCCACTTGTTGCGGGGCCGAGATGTCGTCCCAGTTCCACTCGCCCTCGGCGGGAAGAATAACGACACCCGTGTGCGTCCCATCCGGGTTCGGAGGCGCGAGCAAACTGCACTGTCCGCGGCTCCAAGTGTGGAACGCTCTGGACCACTCGTCCTCAAAGCCCGCGGGCGAGCCAGCCAATTTCGGCAGCATGATGCTCTTATACTTCATACCATCCACCACTTGCGTGACGTTGAATTCCGCCGACTCTTCCGCGATGGCGTTTCGGACTCTCGATCGAACGCCATCAGCGCCAACGAGCAAATCGTATCTCGCTTCCTCGTAGAGCGACTCTCCATCTTCGAGATAAGGACAAACGTCTTCGCCTTCGAATCGCTCGAACACGGCCGTCTGCGTGTTGAAATTGACGCTAGACAACGACTTGTTAAAATGAAATCTAATGGAATCGCCGTACTTTTCCTTCGCCTCTCGAACAATCGTCGCCGCGAGCACGGCTCTGTTGACAGCGACGCTCCCACCGAACGCTGAACTCGAGAAAACTGAGCCCGTCTTCTCCCCGTGACGCACCGTACCGCTCAGATCGACGACGAGTTCATCGTCGAGTTTGACCCCACCATATTTCAGCGCGTCCAGTCCCCGAGAGTTGAGAACGACGTTGTAAGTCCGAGCGCTCTGTCCAACCTTGTTACTCGCGCCTCGTCGCTCGTACACATCCACGGACCAACCAAGCGCGGCGAGGTGCGCCGCGGTAAGCGCCCCCGCCGGACCGGCGCCGACGACGATGGCAGATTTACCGTTCGAGATCACCGCCGCCGCCGTCGAGGCGCTGACCGCGCCGACTCGTCCGCGCGTCGCGCTTCGTCGAATCGTCGTGAGCGGTTGACGTTGTCGCTGGCATTCCAACTTCGTCGTCGTTACCGTCGTCGTCGACGGCGCGACGCCGCAGTTGAGCGACGAGGAGACTCCGAACATGACTGGATCAATGTCAGGCGCGTGTTTCGCGAACGGAATGCGCGCGCGCGTCGCAGAGTGAAGAGGCGCCTTAGTCAGTCAATCCAATCTATATTGTCAAGTATTACACTACGCGTTCGACTAAAACATGCGGTCGAGCGAATCGAAAACCGGAATCGAATCGACCGCACAGACTAACGTTCAAATTTTTCATTGTTTGACACGACGAGGTCATCCTTCTTGGCGTCGTCGAGAGACTTGACGTAGCCGCCGGTGATGCCGCGAGATATACGATAGAGGAGAGAGTTATCCGGAGCGTCGGCGTCGACGATGACGTCGCGATACTTCTCTACCGCATCGCTCGAGGATTTCGGGTAGAGGGATGGGTTGTCAAGATTTTCGTGTTCGATGTGCCGGGCGTAGGGAAGACCCGGACGACACCTGTCGTAGGCGTGAAGAAGCGATTGGAAAGTGCGCTCCCAAGTCAACCCGACGGTGCTGTCGATTGCCGCCTGGGACATCTTCTTTGCCACGTCTCTGTCCGTCATCAGACGTGTCAGAGCGGTGATGTAGTTCGTGACGTCGTTCGTGATGGCAGATGTTCCTTTGACAATGATCCCACTGATCTCATCCTGAACGATGGCGCGGTTCACGCCGACGTCATCCGTGACGACGGGCAAGCCGCTCGCCATGGCTTCGATAAGATTGTTCGGAATGACCTCCGTCTTTGAAGGGAAGAAGAAGATATCGCCGGCGGCGTACGTCTTCGCGAGATTGGTGCCACCCTTGTGACCGAGGATGATGACGTTGTCGTAGACTTCGAGCTCCGTTCGAACCCATCCAAGATCTGGACCGTCACCGGCGACGACAATGCGAAACCGCGGCAAATCCGTCCTCGTCTTTGCCACCTTGTTCAATTCTTTAACGACCGTGATGAAGTTGGCCAAACCCTTCTCACGAACGATGCGAGCGACCCAGAGGATAACAATCTCGTCATGTTGCGCCCCGAAGACTTCCTTGCGATACGCCTCGTCGCGCATTTCCGGAGAGTACATGGTTCGGTTGACGCCGCGTGGGAAGAAACCCATCTTCTCTCCTGGGACGCCGAGCGACCGCAAATGCTGTGCTGCGGCGTACGTAGGCACCGCGACGACGTCACACATCGAGTAAAAGTCTTTCAAAAGGTGTCGAATCGGATGCGACAACAAGCTCACTCGGTAGTATTGCATGTACGTGTCAAAGGCGGTGTGGTAGGAGCAGACGGAGCATGCCTTGACCTCGGCGGCCCATTTCACCGCGGAGTGTCCGAGCATGTCCGGCGCCGCGACGTGCACAACCTGCGGATTGTACGCTTCCAACACTGCTCTTTGTCTCGCTTGTAACGGCGCAGCCATCTTGTACTCAGGTCTACCGGGAACTTCAATCGCTGGCACGGGGGCGACGAGTTGGTGGACGTGGTCGTACGAATTTGCTTGCACGTAATCTCGCTCCGCGAGATCTGGCGACATGACGAGAACGTTTGAATCGTCCCGACCTCGTAAATAGTCTGCAAATCGCTTCATGGTACGACTCACGCCGTCGACGTGTTCCCAGACCGTGGTGACGATGGCGATGCGCCTGATGTACTTGTCGGCGTCTTCTGACGAAGATTTGCTGCAAGCCAACTCTGGACACACCTTCTCATCGATGAACCCAACTTGAAGTTTCTCTGCGAGCTGCGCGGACATCTCTCTGGCTTGGACCATCTCGCATCTCCCGTACGCGTAAGAAGCGCTCTGGATTTGCTGTGCGGCGCCCGAGTGCCACTGGTAATGCTGCACCGAAATCGGAATGGGGAAGATGTTGTCGACGTGAATGTTGAGAGAGCTCGCCGTGACGACGTCGTCAAACGCAAAGTCATGCAACACGCGAGCATCACTGACAGAAAATGTCAACTTGTGCGCGATCACCATCCCTTCTCTCGGCAGTGGTTTACCCTTTCTTTCCATCGGCGGAGAGCGACGCACGTCGCACGCCGGGCCGACGTGGCATTTTCGCGGAAACATCTTGTGCATGGACGCACTCCCGTCGGTTGAGACGTCGAGTTTTCCATCTTCTGAAATGCGATCGAACCAAACCCCATTTACGAGCTCGTAGTTCAATTCATCGGCACGCTCGAGAAACAGTGGGATGCTGTACTTTTCGCTTCCCAAATCATGTCTCGGCGGCACGAATAAATGTTCATCAATATCAGCGAGAATGACCCAATCCTCCTCGTTCGTCACACTAGCGAGCTGTTTTTGCCAATATCGCGACAGATCGCTGTGTAAAAGTGTTTTCCCACGGTACATGTCGTACGTCACGCGCCTCTTTCGCAGTACCTGCACGAGCTTGGCTTGCACATTCGCCAGCCGTTCATCCGGCACTTGCAATACGACGTACAAGTTATCCGCAGGAATCTTCCCGAAATCGATGTAATGCGTCAAGAAAGCTTCGAGCATCATCAACGCATTCTTTTCACTCGCGTTCAATCCCGTCAAAACGATCGTCTTCGCCCGCGATTGTCCTCCTATAAAATTCCCACTAGGCGCGTACTCTGAAATCCTAGGCCGAAACTGTCTATTCCTCCCCACAAACTTGCCATCCATCTTCAACCGATCCCCATCCAAACCGCACACCAACCTCCTCGCGTGATGCGTTTCCCTCCCTTTCGCCGCCTCGTCCGCCCACGTCATCATATGGATATCCGACCGTCTCAATTTATGCCTCTTCGCTCCCCCGAAACCCAACGCGCGTCTGCCGACGACGACGAGCGCGGCGATCAAAAACATCACCCGCACGAACCTCTTCATCATCGCCCGCTGCCTCCTCTTCCCCCGCAACCGAGACGTGGCCCCTCCACACCGTCCAGTCCACACCGCTCGCGCCAGCTGCGCCGCCCGCGTCGCCATCTCATCGCTCAACTTGCGCGCGCGCCCTCGCAGCTTTCGAACTCGCGGTCCACACACAGCCATCGATGCGCTCCACGGGAGCTGCGGGGAGAGATCCCCGGCGTGCGAGGGCGCCGTTCGACGCATCGTCGTCGCCTCCTCCTCCTCCGCGACGCGCGACGACTCGAACGCTCGTCAGCGATCGTCCGCCGTCGTCCGTCTGGCGCCGTCGGTCGCGCGGGCGTCGTGAAAACTCCAGCGAATACATGTAAACTAAATACTTTTGACGAGTCATATAGCATCAACGAACCACAGGTTAACCCGTATGAATGGTGGCGTCTTTATCCGCGAGTACACCGTTTAAAAATCTTTCCTTTTCGCCTCGTCAGAGTTGCACGCGTTCGGCGTCGTCCGCGCGCGAGGAGTCGCGGACGCGTCGACGGGAACGCACGCGTGTGACTCACGCGTGTGCGCGCCGACGCGGTCGAGGGGCGCGCGCGACGCGGTGGCGCACGTGAATCGACAAAGAGGAAGACGACGCCGCGTGTGGAATAATCCGTTTCCAGTCTAGAGGAATAAGAGACGGTTCTTCTTCTTCGTCGTCATGGTGTGGCGCGCGATCGGACGCGCGTTCCGCGCGATCCGAGGACCGTTTCACCGCCCGCTCGAACCGTTGTTATGGCTCGCGTCGGTGGTTTCGGTGCGACGCGCGTGGGCGGGCACGGTTACGCAAAAGCGAGCGAACGAGCGAGCGCTGATGGACGCGCGCTTGGCGAAGATGCACCCGGCGAGGCGGGCGATGCCGCTGCTCGCGGTGATTGCGCAGTGGAAGATGGATGGTGCGAGGTGGCAGGTGGTGCCGGCGTACATCGGGACGGGGTTGTGCATGACGGTGAGCGCGGCGGGGAGTAAGTTGCCGCTTTGGACGAGACGAATCGCGGCGTTTAGCGGAGGGGCTACGACGTTTGCGAGCGTGCTCAGTGGGCTGTTGATTCCGGTGTTTAGGATGCCGAAACCGACGGGGCCGTATCCGGTGGGGAAGCGGACGCTGATGTGGATCGATCGGTCGAGGAAGAACTGGTTGTTAAATACAAAGGGTCGCGGTTCGTTTCCCGAGCATCGTAAATTGATGGCTAATATTTGGTATCCGGCGTGTACCGATAAGCTCAAGGAGGAGAAGAACAAGCGCAAGGCAAACTGGTTGGAGCCATTGTTGGCCAAGTCTCTTGCTGTGAGTTTCTGGGCCCCGGAATGGTGCGTCAACTACTTTAGGCTGGTGCGCATGGAGGCGTTGGAGAACGCGCCGATGGCGAGCGGTCGCGAGTTTCCGGTGATCATGTTTTCGCACTCTTTCACGGGCATGAAGGAGCAGAACAGCGCGCTGTTGCAAGAACTCGCGAGTTGGGGCTACGTCATAGTTACCGTCGATCACCCGCACGACGCTGCGTTGGTGCTGTACCCGGATGGATCGACGGCGGACTTTAGAGGCTACGACATGCCAAACGACACCATTCCGGAAAACTGGTGGAAATTTAGAAACGAGCACCTTAGATGGCGCGCGCTGGATGTGATGCACGCTTTAGACCAAGTCACGGCGATGAGCAAAGATCCAGAGAGCTACTTGTACGGTCGTTTAGATTTGACTCGCGTCGCCGCCATGGGTCACTCCTTTGGTGGTGCCGCCGTCGGCATGCTGGCTCAGCTCGATACTCGTATTCAGTGCGTCATCATGCTTGATCCGTGGATGTGGCCGTTCGGATACAACAGGATGAAAATGGGCATACCCTGTCCATTGCTCGTGTTCGAGGCCCCGCGCTTCCTGGGCAACAGAGACATCTTTTGCATCTCAAACTCTGAAATGACATCCTCGCTTTGTGCGGCGACTGCGCCGGCGGCGTGCCCCACTGAAGTCGAGCCGGAGTTAGAGCCTAGGAAACTCGATGAGGTCATGGAGAGCGTTCACGAAGAAGATGAAGACGATAGAGCTGTGACGGAGGAGACTACAGCGGCTGAAGAAGAGAGACAGAATGAGGTTGTTCGATCGTCTCTCGACGAATGTGCCGGTCGTCCGCCCCGACCGCCGCGCCGTTCAACAGGAGCTGATTCGTCAGACATGGAAAAGAAGCATTCGCACGCTTCGTTCAATACCATGAGTAGAAATAGCAGTTGGGGGTCGTTCACCTCTCTCGAGGCGCAGCGTGAACCGAGCGGCGTCGCCATCAAGGCTGTCATTGAGAACACGATGCACTTTGATTTCACCGACTTGGCCATGGTGGCGCCTCTGACGACGCGACTGCTTGGTGTCGTCGCTGTCGGTGGATACGAGGTACACGAAATCATGTCTGGTGCGTGCTTGCGTTTCTTGCACGCGTACAACCATCCTCGCAAGTTTGATCACATCTTTAGTGCAGAGGAGCTCGACGCGCAGGCGCGTGCTGTGTACCCCGGCCCCTGGCCCGGTTGCCCGTCCGACGCGAACAAAAGAGACAGCGCGATGGAGAGCCCGCCGAGCGGTGAACCACGCATGACACCGCTGAAGACGTTGCGGGAAGAATTGTCCAAGCCGAGGTCGAGCGGGTGGGAGAGAAAGGGTGGCATCTGTCGATGGGTTCCCACGAGTGAATTCGTACACGACAAAAATCGCCCGTGGACTGAGGAGCAAAACAGAGAGATTCGTTGGCTATGCCACGAAACGGACAACAACGGCGTCGCACTTTCAGATACCGATCTTCAATGCATGTTCCCGACGCGTTCGGTCGCGAGCACGAGAGCCGCGATTGAAGCGTACAGAACGAGCGACGAAGTGTTCCCGACGCCCGCAAAGCTCGCGTGGCTTTCCCAGGCGCTTCTCGACGGCGACGCGGCGGACGCGATGCCAGACTACGAATCGCTTCGCCCTTAGAAAACAAGTCACATTCAAACGCGCGCGCGAGTATCATACGATGTGTGTAATAGGCATTATATTGTGTCGCTCATTCACTCATACATCATATCATTTCAACTGCGCACGAAGAGGACAAAAAGATGGAAATTTCCACTTCGACCACGCGTCTCAAAAACTGACCCTAACGCGATTCCAGTTCTCGAAACCCTCGCTCGACGTCCAATTGAAACCACTGATCCTCGAGTGGTTTCTCTCCAATCTGATTATAATACCACGCGAGCACGGCGCTCGCCACGCGCTTCTTCTTCACCAACGGTCTCGCTTCGTCCTCTCTCCCACCCGCATCGTACACGAAATCTGCCGCTTTCACGTACCACGGATACCTTCTCGCCATGATTTCTTCAAAACCTTTCGATGCGCTCAAGTTTGGCCGGTTCGGATCCCCTTGAATCCTCTCAATCAAGTGTTGCACCGGTCTATCGATGAAGACAATCAAACCATCCTTTGCCTTTAACGCGTCCACCTTTCTCTGGCTGTACACCTCCTCCCCGTCTTCATTCAAGTCCGTCAACACCCCACCACCGGCATCAATCAGCGTCCATCCATCGAACGCCGATCCCGCCTTTTTACAAACCTCGTATTCCAAATCCCGAAAGTATCGCCAACCGCGCGTCTCTACGATTTCCGGAATGCTCATCCCAGCCTCGTAGACGATCAAATCATCCAACGAAAACAATTTAAACCTCTTATCCGCCGCCGCGAGGCGTCTGCACACGCTCGATTTCCCGCACCCGCGTCCACCGACGAGGATGAGGTTCGCTCGTCGTTCGATGTCGTCGTACGGCGTCGACGACGCGGTCGCACCGTCAGCAGTTTTTTCAACTTCGATCGAACGTCTTCTCGTCCTCGTCGTCCTCGTCGTCGACGCCCCGCGACGCGATGTCGTTCGCGTCCGAGCGTCCGTCGCCGTTTTCCGCGCCAGCTCGATCGCCGCCGTCGTCGTCGTCGGAGCGATCGCTCTTCGGACGAGGAGTTCCATCCTTTGTTCGTTCGTTCGCGTCGTCGAGTCGCGTTCGCGGCGCTTTTTTGCGTCTCTGGGCGTCACACGAAATTCCATTCGTTCGCACACCCCGACGCGCCGACGCCGCGAACGACGCGCGCATCCGTCCGACCGTCGGAGAGGGGATCGCTCGTTTTCACGCGCGCGCGATCGGCGTTTCGTTTCGTTTCGTTTCGTTTCGTTTCGCTCGTTCGGTTGCGTGTCAGCCGCCGGTCGTTCGTTTCGTCGTCGGCGGGTGACGCGCGCCGATGACGCCGATGGCGGCGCCGACGGTGGAGGACGCGCGAAAGATGAAGGTGGTGGAGCTTCGGGATGCTTTGCACGCGCTCGGGTTGTCGACGTCTGGGCTCAAGGCGGAGTTGTTGGCGAGGTTGGAGGATGCGATTCGCGAGCGCGACGAGCCGTCGGACGCGGACGAAGTGGAATCGGAAGAGGAGGAGGAGGGTTCGGGCGGTTCGGGTGAGGAAGAGAACGACGACGGCGATGATGATGAAGACGACGATGAGGAAGGCTCTGCGTCTGCGTCTGAGAGCGAGGGTGAGATGGACGACGCGTTGGCGAGGAGGATTCGGGCTTCGGCGAGCAAGTCGAGAGACGCGCGAGAGGAAGAGGAAGAGGAGGAGGAGGAGGAGGATGACGGCGACGACGACGACGACGAGGCGCTCGACGAGGAGTCGGCATCAGAGGAGGAGTCATTGGATGATGATGATGACGATTCCGAATCGGAATCGGAATCTGATTCGGATTCAAACGCAATCGAGCAAATTCGGCGTCGCGCCGGCGAGCCTGTGTTGAACGACGCGGCGACTGTCATCGTAGCCAGAGCGTTGCAGGCTGAGTGCGCGCTCAAAGCGTTGAAGAGAGACGTCGACGCCGGGACCTTTCGCGCCACGGATGACGACGAGAAGTTTATCGAAGAGCTTCGCCAGGGGCTGATTAAGATTTTTGACACGCCGTTGCCGACGCTCGAGTCAGAGGCGAAACGGCAGAGAGAGGAGAAAGAGAAACGGGGCGAGTATGGGCTTCCGATGCCGTCTGAATCGCGTGGTTCGACGCTCAGAGCGATGCCAAGAGACGGTTGGAACCGACAACGGAAAAAAGAACGAGTCAAACTGAAGAAGAACGACCCGTCGGCTCAGGGAACGTACGACACACGCAAGATGATTGAAGACGGCGCGGGATTGTTCGTCGCTCCGCAAGATCCGTCCAAGGTGAACCGAGAGCTTCGAAAGATGGAGCGCAAGACTGCGGGTAAGGGTTGGTTCGATATGAAGGCGGTGGAGTACACCCCGGAATTACGAAGAGAGATGCGCATGCTCAAGCTTCGCGGCGCGTACGATCCCAAGCGCTTTTACAAGAATGCCGACACCTCAAAGCTTCCCACACACTTCCAAATGGGTACCGTCATCGGCGGCGCTGCGGACTATTACTCGGCGCGCCTCGCCAAAAAGGATCAAAAACGCACGCTCGCCGAAGAAATCATGGCAGATAAGGATATCGAGCGCGTGCGTCGCCACCGTTTCGCCAAGATTCAAGAAAAGAACGCCGGGAACATGGGTCGCAAATCGAAACGCCGGAACGACAAGGGCAAGGCGAAGCACAAGCGCCCAAAAATTTGACGCCGTCGCTCGTCGCTCGGTATCACATAGCACGTGTATTTTCATCTATACCATTTCAATCCACGTGCGAATGCACCGCGTCGCGCTCGCTCGCTCGCTCGCTCGCTCTGGACTTTTTTGCTTTGCGACGGCTGAAGCCGCCCTCCCTCCCACTCGCCTCACTTGCGCGCGCACCATGGGCTCGGGGCATTCTAAACCCGCCCCGGATGCCCCGCCGCCGTGTGAGGGCGGCCGCGCCGCGTACGAACGCGCCCGCGCGACCGAGACATCGAGCTCGGATTCGTCGTGTCCGGTTCCGGAAGAGTACAGAGGGAACCTCGGGGTGTACAACGTGTACAACACGAAGATCGATGACGCGGCGTCTTCATCTTCGTCTTCGTCTTCGCCCTCGGCGGCGTCTTCGAGTAAAACATCCAAACGCACGTCGTGGTTCGGATTCGGCGCCAGCGCGCTGGATCCGCGAAACAACATGCCGGCGGAACCGAACCAACGCCCGGCGCCGGGCCAACGGGCGAAACTCAGCGTTGAGCGCGAGCGAAGCACCATCCCGAAGAGCGGATCGAACGGCAGTACGTGGACCTACCCGTCGCCGCAGATGTTCTATAACGCGCTCGTGAGGAAGAATAAAGCGGATGACGTGGAGGAGGCGGATATGGATTCAGTGGTGATGGTTCACAACGCGATGAATGAGGATACGTGGAGACGCGTGGCCCAGTGGGAAAAGTTGCACGAGTACACCAAGGGCGAGCCGATGCTTTTGCGGTTTAGGGGACGTCCGGATGAGTTATCCCCGTTGGCTTTGGCCCGGGTCATGATGGGCGGGGCGAAACCGTTCGATAGACACGATTGGTACGTTGATAGAGAGGGACGGGAGGTGCGATACGTCATCGATTATTACTTCAATGAGGAAAAAGCGGGCACGAGCGAACAGTTCGACGTCGTCGTGCGTCCAGCGTTGGATAGCTTTGAGTCGGCGTTGGATAGGTTGAAGATGAATGTGTACATTGCGTGCGCAACGTTCGGTTTGCCGTGTCCGGTGACTGGTCACGGCAACTCAAAGATAGATATCGATTAGAAGAAGAGACGTCGCCGGCGAAGAAGATAGTCGGATAGAAGCATTCGTTTGCGTTGAAGAAAACGGTTCGCACTCATTTAATACAACCCATCTCAAACAAAATTCGCGGATATAATAATCACTCGCGCCGGTGCCGCGTTTCGGTTTCCTTCGCCTCGCCTTTACCACAAACCAAATGGACCCTTTCGGTTCGCCCGCGCCTCTTCTTGACGTCTCTTCGCCTCCGCCTTGCGTTCCGCAATCTCCGCTTGGTACGCCTGGAACTTCTCCGCGCTCACCTCGGACTCCCCATCCTTGATGAACACCGAGAACAGTCCGCGCTTGACGTCGAGCTCGCCCTCCCGAAGGTCTCGTTGCTCATCCTTGGCTGCAGCCATCTTCACCGCCGGTCGCGCCGTCGTCGTCGTCGATCGTCGAGTCGTCGCGATAGGTCGCGTCGTCGTCACGGTAGAAATCTTCGTCGTCGTCGTTTGCGCAATCATGGTTTCGGTGCAGTCGTTCGCGGTCGGCGTCGGTATGTGTCGATCAATCGATAATCCAAACTCGTTATCCACACGACGCACACCGCACTGATTCACACGAAAACTACAACGATAGCGACGATGGGATGCGTCGCGTCGTCGTCGTCGACGACGACGCGTGTGAGTGTCGACGATGACGATCCCTCACCGCAGGGATACGGCGGAGGAGGATGGAATGCGACGACGACGCGTGTTGGGGCTCGGAATCGTGTGGACGATTGGACACTGCCGAAAAAGCCGTATCGAGTAGCGGACGCCGATGATGCCGACGGCGGCGTGATTGAGAGCAGGGAAACGCTGGCGAGAATGCGGGATGAATTTTGGGAAACCAAACCAGCGTACGGTGGGAGCGGAGAGGTTTGGGCGGCGTTGCGAGCGGCGTGCGAGGGCGTTTTGGACGTTGGCAATGCGCGATTGGCGTTGAAGGCGTGCGGGGTGGTGAACGTCGGAAAAGGGTTGGCGTGGGCGTACGATGAGAGCGGGTGGAGGTACGTGTTGCCCCTGTACGTGCGCGCGGTGCCGGATAGGTTTGCGGAGGATGATGCGGCGTGAACGGCGGGGGTAGGGGGTTCTCGTTCCTGTTGTAAAATACAGTTGACGGTTGACGACCGACTGAATTCCTTTGGTTTCCTACAATGCTAACGATGCATGCTAACGATTCGCTATGGTGCTATGACTCGATTTGTGCGCCCAAAGACACGATGTGATTATCTAATAATGTCTCTATACCGGCGGTGATGGGATGAAGAGCTCGGGTTCGTTGACGCGAAGCCACACGCAGAGACGGTTACACGCGCCCACCGCGACGGATACCGATACCGTCGGCTTGAAGACGAGATAAATCTCGAAATCACCGCCGACGCACGATAAAATATTGAAATCCGAACGCTGTTCGTAACGCACGCGCTGCGCGCCGCCCGTGTCTCGCACACCCCTTGTCTCGTTCATCGACGCGCGCAAAGACGCGTATGCGCGAACAATCGCCTTGATATCTTTGCGGTTGATTTCAGAGCTAAACGTGGACGACACGTGCTGCTCGCGTGCGGGTCTGTTGTAAACAAAGTGCAATAACGTTTCACTGGCGTCTGGTAATCCGCTCAAGGCTTCGGACACGCTCGTCGAGAGGTGCATGGTTTTGAGTGCGCTAGAAGTGAGACTCTCGGCGACGTCCTTCTCAGCCAACTGTTTCATAAGAGCGTCTCTCGCCACTCTGCACTCCTCGATCGCATCGGGTGACGCGGTGAGCAAGCAAATTCCGAGATGTTCGGTGTTCCCGTCCGCCGCTTCTAGCGCCGCGATGCCCATACACGACACGTACGCGTACATGAAACCATTGGGATTGAACGAAGGCAGACACACTCGAGAGAACACCTCTCTCTGAGAAGCTTTGTCGCTGTCGTCAGCGCGGCGCATGACGCGAATGAAATTCATCAAGATGATGATATCCTTTGGAGATATCGTCACCGGGTAATGCCGCTTCGGCTTTGCGTACGCGCCGACTCGTCCGTCGCCACTAAACACCAAACCGGCAAACGGCTTTGGTACGCCTCCCAGAGCTTCTCTCACAGCCAACGCGCACGTTTGCCGAGTAGACGACGGCATGGCAAACGTTCGATACGTGTCAAAGACGTACGATGTGTCCCAACTTAAATCTCTCGCCGCCTGTCCTAAAATGAGCTCCCCGCGTTCGGCGGCGTCCAACGCTCTGCCGACGTCAAACTTTGTGTTCCTCGTGAGCGCCGTCTCCAACGCCGCATTCGTCACCAGCGACGTCATCACCAATTTCAAATACTCCAATTGCCCACGCAAGACGTTCTCGTGTTCGTTCAGCGCCGACGACGCGACGTACACCACGGTTGGCGTCGCGAGAAAAACCAACCGCCGTCCGCCCACATCCACCGTCTGCAACGCGCTCTCGGTATCGAACACATCCTTCAAGTTGGTCTCGGACACCGCCAACAGTGTCTGCAAACTCGCACACAACGGCGCGAGCTTATGGGTAGCCCCATACCTCGTCCACGCCGGCTTTCCCGCGCGAGTCAGGATGAGAAAGTGTCTCGATTTGGCCAACCATTCTGCCGACGAATCATCTGCGTCCTCAAGTTTCGACGACTCGTTCCAGTCCTCGCTCGCGTAGGTCGGCGTTCCAGTATCCCCAGCGCGTGATTCGACGCCCGACGCGGGGTCCATTCCGCCCTCGCGTCGTCGAATGCGGTTGGCACGCAGACTGGTTAAAAGTAAAAATTAAAATCTCATTTGTTGAGTGCGACACATCCAGACGGACCCGACATGTCTTCGTCGACGGTGAGCATCGGCGTCAAGTGGGGCAAAGAGACGTATAACGTCGATGTCGACCTTACCCTCCCCGGTGCGGCGCTCAAGGCGCAGCTCTTCTCGCTCACGAGCGTTCCGATCGACCGGATTAAAGTGACTGGACTCAAAGGGGGAAAAGCGCTGGCGGACGACACGGACCTCGCGGCGGCGGGCCTCGAAGACCTCGCGAGAAGAGGGAAGAAATTGATGATGTTTGGATCCACCGCCGTCGTTGAGGCGCCGAAGGAGGACGTGAAGTTTGTCGAGGACTTGCCAGAGAATGAACGCGAGGCGGCTACGATGGAAAACTATTCCCCTGGTTTGACCAACTTGGGTAACACGTGCTACATGAACAGCGTGCTGCAATGCCTGTTCGGGGCGAAGGAATTACGCGATGCACTGCAAGCGTACGTTCCGGGTCGCGATCAGCACAGTGGCACGGCGGCGCTGACGACGGCGCTTCGAGAGTTGTTTGCGGATATGAAGAGCGCGCGTGATACGGTGATGCCCGTGCGATTTTTGAACGTCTTGAGACAGTTGTATCCGCAGTTCGCGCAACATGGTCCTCAGGGAATACCAATGCAGCAAGATGCTGAGGAGTGCTGGTCCGCCGTCATGCACACGATCGCTTCGGAGTGCCCGGATGAAGCGAAGCGTTTGTTTGGAATCGGCTTGCGACGAGAGCTCAAGTGCGCGCAGACTGGCGAGACGCGCGTGGAGGATTCGACCGAGTACACTTTCAAGTGTAACATTACCATTGAAGTGAATCATGTGAGTGAGGGTTTCAAGATTGCGCTGAATGATACTCGCGAGCTGCGGTCTGAAGCTCTCGGCGCCGACGCCGTGTTCGAAGGCAACTCAAGAATTTCGAAGCTGCCAGAGTACCTCACCACTCAGCTCGTGCGATTTTATTACAAGGCTGATATTCGCGCCAAGGCTAAAATTTTGCGAGCGGTCACCTTCCCGATCACTTTAGACGTGTATGAGTTTTGCTCCGACGAGCTCAAGGCGGAGCTGGAACCGGCTAGAAAATTGAAGCTGCAGCGTGAAGACGAAGAAGCGCTCAAGCGGATGAACGAAAAGAAAGCAGCTCTCGAGGATAAGAAGGAAGGCGATGTGTCCAAAATGGAAGTCGACGCGGCGGCATCGGCGGACGCGACGACGTCGACCCAAGATGTGGCGACGACGTCGTCCGAGGCCGATCCGCTCGAAGGCAAGAGGTTCACGGGATTCTACGATCTCGTCGGCGTCTTAACGCATAGAGGACGCAGTGCGGACAGCGGGCACTACGTTTCGTGGGTGAAACAAGACGATGGTTCTTGGACCGAGTTTGACGACGAGAAGCCGATTCCCCGCAAGGAGGAAGAGGTGCTCTCTCTCAAGGGTGGCGGGGACTTTCAAATGTGCTACCTCATGCAGTACAAAGCGCGAATGATATGATCTGTATAGAAACATTGATATTTGATACACACAAATACTACAATCAAGTGAAATCGTCTAGCGACCAGACTTCCACGCGTTCCTACCACGTTGTTGCTTGCCCTTTTGCACGGGCGCGTTGCGTCTGCGCGTGGCTGCGTGCACGCGAGCCGCGAGCGGAAGCGACTTCTTCTTGAGTTTCTCCTTGTTGCTCGAACCGCCAGTCTTCTTTTGCTTGCGCGCAGTCGCGGCACCGTATTCGTTCTCTTCACGACCAGCGAGAACGGACGCAAGACGAGTCGCCTTGTCGTGTGCCTTGCGCAAACCAGTCGCTTCAAGAGACGCCGGATTGACGCGACGATCGCTTGCTCTATCCGCGCGGCGCATCATCAGTCGAATGGCGTCACCCGCCACATTCGTAGCCTTGGATGCACCAGCCTTGCTGAGCGCAGTGTTGAGTTGCTGCTCTGTCTTGAGTGCCTTGATGCGCTTGAAATCGTCGTCGGTGAGGATTCTCTCTTGTTCTACCGGTCCGCCGAGTTCAGCCTCTTCAGCCTCCTCCTCGGCGCGAAGCTCCGCCTCCTCTTCCGCCTTGCGCTTTTGGACCAATGCCTTGTGTCGACGTTTGAGCTCAGCGAGAGAAAGCTTACCATTCTTCCGTCTCTTTGGTGCCGGAGCGTCCGGATCGACGTCTTCTTCTTCTTCATCCTCTTCGCGTCCGCGTTTGCCCGTGGCGCGTTCGTCGTCCTCTTCTTCTTCCTCGTCTTCTTCGCTAAATTCCTCCTCACCGGATTCATCGTCATCGTCTTCGTTGTCGTCTTCGTCTTCGTCTTCGTCGACGACGAAATCATCCTCGTCCTCATCCGACGCCTCTGTCGCCTCTTCTTCCCGCTTTCGCTTCAAGATATCTCGCTGAAGCAAATCAACGCCATCAATTCTCTCAGACGCGTCGCCTTGACCGAATCGCTTCAACTCGCGCGTCAAATCCGCACCCTTGCCTCGATCCTTCTTCTCCAACAACCCTGGTGCAATCTCTCTAAACAGTGCGATGAGACCACGAGCGGCGTTGGACACGGGTTTGTCTCTAGACTTCTTATACTGCGCCAAATCTTGAAGCAAATCTTCGTCAATTACCAGCGGGCACCGCGCGCAAATTTCTCGCACGGCGTTGAGACCGACTGCGGCCACTTCCGGACGCGCTCTGTCGTGAATGAATTGATTCACCAACTGTCGCAACATTGGTTGCAGCGCATCAGGAGGGACGAGCTCGTGACAAGCCGTCGCCGCGGCTGCCAACAGACGGGTTACCTAAACGTTTTGCGTACACACACTCTGTCAGTCAAACGTGAAATGGACAACGCGGTGGATAGTACAAAACAAATTGTGAGCGGTTTCGCGTCAGGTACTAAGCGGAGGCGTTGGTGTGGGTCACGTTGTGAATGCCCTTAGCCTTGAAGTTTTGTCATCGTTCGCGAAGGTTGGGAGGAAGACAAAGAAGGGAACACCATCGATCGTACCTCGAGCTGATTTGGTTGGATGTAACGCTGTAAAAATGGATACACGTTGAGCATGACGAGTTGATGCATGCCGACGACGCGACACATGACCAAAATCGTGAGCATTTTCGTGTCGTATGACATGTGACCGACTTGAAGTTTTCCAAACAACAACTCAGCGAAGGCTTGCGGATCATTGATGAGGTTCATCGCGGCAAAACGCGTATCCACCGCACTTTCAGCTCGACGTTCTTTTCTCTGCATGTTTTTGAGCGTTCTTTTGAGTTTCTTTTGCTTTTTCTTTTTGGATGAAGCGACGCCCTGCGTGATTTGGTAAAGCGGTCGTACGACGAGAGTCGAGCGGGATTTGTCAGTCGGTGGGTTTCATTCGAAGAAAAAGACAGACCGAATCCAGTGCGGAAAAGAAATCAAAGCCTCAGCGATCTTGGTGATTGAGTGTCGTCACTGTCGAACCTCGAGAGTAGCAAATATATTTGAACATCATCGGCTTTGGGAATGGAGAAAAAAACAAAAAATAAACGAGAGCAGATGAAAACGCGTACCGTCTTGTAAGCCTTGAAAACATCCTCTTTGGACACTTGCGTGCGCGACTTGATGGCCCTATCCCGATCATCCGGATCATCGTCCGAATCACTTTCGTCACCCGCCTCTGCCGCAGCCTCTGCGGCTTCGTCTTGTCCCTCGAAAAACTTGAGTGCCGCGACCAAAATCTTTTGCGACGGATGCTTACACGCCTCAGCGACGAGATTCACAGTCTTGGCATCCGTCCAAATGTTCCTCCTGTACATGTCCGTTAACACTGCCAACGCCTTTTTCGCCGCCGCTTCGTTTTCATCCTTGAGCGCCGTGTGAAGAAACGACTGCACGGTTCGATTGTACTTGTCGTCAATTTTATTCTTATTCGCCGCCTTGGCGTCGGCTACGACGTGCTTAAACATCATCACCCTCAACTGTTTATCCTTCACCCTAAACAACTTGAAAAACAACGGCAACGTCACATCCACACCAATCACACCCTTGTTCCTCAGTAAAATCAACGCGCTCGTCAAATTCTTCCTCAGCGCCGGTTCCAGAATCGCGTAGTGCCGTTCCAACAACTCCACCACTCCGTCGCTAAACCCCTTCGTCTGTTCCTTGTAAGTCACGCTCACGTGCGCGATGAACGACACCAAATCACTAAACTCTTTATGATCTCGGCTCGGTTTCATCGCGAACAACCCACGAAGCGCTTCGTAGTGTCTCAGCTGCATCGCAAAGTCTTCCTCGTATCCCTCTGGGTCCTTTTTGCAGTTGCTCTGCAGCGTCAACAAATCGCACTTGTTGTTGTTCGACGACGCCATGTCGTCTTTATCGTCGACGCTCGCTCTTCAATCGGTAGCCTCTCCCTCGTATCTCTCCCTCGTTATCACGCGTCCAAACCTCGCGCGTGCCGTGCCGTATCGTACCGACGGAACGGAACGAATGAATGGCGGCGGCGGCTGCACTCGTCGCTTTCGCTACGCACCCAGTCGAGCTCGCTCTCGATCGATCCGAGACGATCCGGGACGACCCAACGATCCGATGCGTGTGTGTGTGCGCGCGCGCGTGCACGTCCTGTCCGCGCGACTCGGGCTCGCGCGTCGTGGTGTGGTGTGTTGCGATGCGATGCGATGCGACGCATCTTCACTCATGGACGCGAGGCGCCATGCGGTACCGATCTCGATCGCGGGATCGATCGCGCGATCGCGACCGTCGGCGCGAACGCTCCCGGTCTCGGTCTCG
>Ga0255776_10000778_pt1 | contig 36337 bp, 32 predicted proteins | sample 071ome_19_FD_179974 | JGI IMG/M metagenome (GOLD analysis project Ga0255776, IMG submission 179974) | Coastal salt marsh microbial communities from the Groves Creek Marsh, Skidaway Island, Georgia - 071413AT metaG (version 2) | ecosystem: Environmental > Aquatic > Marine > Intertidal zone >... | reverse complement strand
ATCGTATTTGGTAAGATCTCTTCCCACAGCCCAAACGTCCCCAAAGGAATCAAGAGCTGCAGTGTTTATATAGAAAAAAGTTGTTGGCATTGCTTTCTATTTATCAAAATTTTAGAATATGGTATTTCCGTACACTATTCTCTTACCCTGCTCAAAGTAATTGTTTGTAGGTAAGATTAAATCAGGTGGCATACCAGAGCAAGAAAAAACATTTGAGCTACCAGTATAATAATAAGCAAATGGATCTAAGTTCAAAGAAAGTGATGTATTTAGTGTAGCAGAGTTATCTTTTATTTGCACAGTTTCGATACTCCCAGTTTTAACCTCCATTTTTAAACCATAATAATTAGCTGGGGTTCCAAGTGGATTAATATTATAGTTTTGAACTGCAGTAAATTCAATAGAACCAGTACCACCGGGTATTGATGATGAAGCAATGGCGGCATTCAACTGAGTGGCTACACCATCTTGACCGGCAACATCTTGCATTACATAATATTCGAAATTAAGCGACCCGGGCTCATTTCCCTGACCAGAATTAGCATTAACAATACACGTTGCAGTAGAAGAACCATTAACAGTTATATAAATCTCATAGGCATTACCACTATGCCCTTGATTCGTGAAATATTGTGGTGAATAAACCACGGGATTAAACCCAGTACTTCGGCTAGTAATCGGAAATCTTGGAGACCAATAATCACTCTGTGCTGAATTTAACTGCGGATAAACATTATTTAAGATATCTGCAATTAGGGACTGGGAATAATTTCCGTTGACAACCAGATCTGTGATATTTCCGGATTGACCATCGTCTGCAAAGTAAAGCTGTCTCGGTCTTCCGAGGTTAGGTAGGGTAGGGTATATGTAGCGCCCAGAACTTATTTCTATATCACCACTCTGATAAAAATAGTTCTCCACAACAATATAACCAGTAACACGCGAAACCCCTGTGGTTACAAAAAGTGGATTGCCACTAAGACCAGTACATGCTATGTAAGCATCCTCTTGAGTAGAGTGAAATCCAGTAACAAATTGACCACTCGCTGCGGAAGAAAAGTCAATCTCAAAAACATAGGAATTAGTAGGATATCCAAAGAAACCGGTTTGCCTTCCAGTACTTGTGATAACCCCTTCCTGTGAATAAGGTTGGGCTGGACCAGTCCTGTTTATATAATTAGTTTCCTGTACCCCGGTTTTAGTAACTGTTATTGAAGAAGAACTAGTATCAGTGGCAAAAGAACTTGTGGCATCAAGTCTCGTAGAAACAAGCACAGTTGCTCCAGGAGCAGCTGCTATATTAGCTCCAGGGACGAGTTTCCAATCATCGTATTCTAGAGTAGGGTTAGTACTTGTTGAATAGTTAGATCCTCCTATAACCCATTGATAAGAGGTAGGTGCTTCTGGTACTCCAGTGGAAGTGTTGGTAAATTGTGCTTCTTGTGACATCAGAACTGGGTTTGGTGCAACACTAAAGGATGAAGTTACCGAAGCTGTCAATACTTCTATACCGTTGGTGGAGGTAAATGAATTTGTAACATTATTAAAATCAGTTACTGTTAAGGTAGCTGTGTATTGGCCAGGAATATTATACCTTACCTGGGCAGTTGCTCCAGTGGCAGAAGCAATGTTGCCACCACTAAAAGTCCACCTTCTATCATAAGGTGGTAATCCACCAAAAGTGGTATCTGTAAAAATAACTGACTGTGTTTCGTATATTTGAATTGTTGAAGACATATCGGTAATTTTTTATGGTCCGGTCGCTACTGTAAATGATACAACCAATGGAGGAGGTGCACCAGGCACTGATGCTGGGGTTGCTCCACTACCACCAACAGCAGCAAACGGGAATAGGGAAATAGAAGAAGGACCTGCAGTGGTTAAAGTTGCAGATGCAGTCTCTGGTATAACTCTATAGTAGAAATTAGTAATGTTCGGGTCTGAAGAAGCATTCAATTGACTTGCAGCTGAACCCAAAGTCAAATAAGCAGAAGCACCTGTTCCACCACCGGTAGGTCCAAAAGTAACACCAACAGGGAATGGGAAAGATTCGCTACCTGTACTTATTTTGACATTATCTCCAACTTTAGCACTGTGTATTTCATAGCCCCCGAGCCATCCATTTTCAAATTCTAAATCGTCCCAAGAATGAGCGTAAGCATTGTCCCAAGAAGATTGAGTAAATGTTTGCCATTTTAAATTCTTGGTACCAAAATATTTAAGATTCTCTACCGGATTAGTACCAGAAGACGCGTCCCAATTAACATACCTGAAGCCACCAGTTGCACCACCAGAAAGTTGGGAATCTGAAGAAACTAGATTCAGTGAACCAGTAAGGGAAACTGTTAAGGTGTCTCCATTTCCGATATTTCCACTCTCGGTATCAGCCACAATATTAATTGTTACTGGATTATCAGTAGGTTCAAAAGTCTGTGCATAGTAATCCGGTTGTGTTACTACTTTATTGATCTCCTGAATAATAGAATTTGCAGTAGACTGCAGGTTTGATCCCGAAGCGGTTGCTCCAATTACCCTACCGTTTACCGATACAGCGATAGTACCACCACCAGTCACCTTTTGATCCGGGTAAAGGGAAGGTAAAACATAATATCCAGTTCCTCCAGCAATAGAAGACGGTCCGGAAGTTGCACCTACACCTGCCTGGTTTCCTAAGATATAAGGTATTTGGAAAGAATAGCCATTTGCTCCCGCAGGAATCGATATCTTCCAAGACTTATTCAAGTCATCAATACTACCAGTGATAAAAACATCCGCTCCATCAACAAAATTGTGAGGAACTGTTGTAAAGACGTTGGCAAAGCCATACTGACTGCCAGAAATTAAAAGAGAGTAGATCTTAGAAACCGAAAGTATGTTTTGACTTAATCTGAAATCACCAGATGCACCCACACCTGGAACGTTTCTTCCGACTTGTAATATTTGTCCATCTAGGGCATTGTTGCCATATATCGCAAAGTCCAATAACTCCTCTGGAATTTCCTTCTGGAGCTCAGTTTTAGTTTTACCTTCTGCTGGATATTCCCAGATTGAATCATAACTATCCCAGTCTCGGATTGTAAGGTCCCAAGAATACTTTTCATTCTCTCTGTATCTCGTCCACCCATCAAGTAATATAGTCCTTGGAGAAACAGTTATCGAAGACTTTACAATTTTCCTATTCTTAAAATTAAAGGCATCATACAGGTAACAGGTTACGTCATATTCACCAGTATATGGAAGGAAGTGAGCCAACTTATAGAAATCAACTGCATAGCCTCTATGCGAGAAATTGTAACCAGAGCCAGGCTGTGTCTGAGATTTATTAATTACCCATTCAATTTCATTATAGGCAGAAAAATCTATGGTTCTCCAAGTTAAAGCACTATTTTGACTCTGGAAAGATGGAAGATTCAAAGAATCCCAAGACATTCCCATTTCGTCCCAATCCCACGTATCCGGAAGTAGTTCAAGAATCACCGGCATTCCAACAGGGACGCAGTCTTTCTCTGGTACTGGTGTTGGGGTTGGTGTAGGTGTAGGTGTTGGGGTAGGGGTCGGTGTAGGGGTTGGTGTTGCCGAAGGACCAGGGGTTGCTGTCGGAACTGGGGTTGGTGTTGCCGTTGCAGTAGGGGTTGGGGTAGGCGTAGCCGTTGGAGTCGCTGTAGGCGTTGCCGTTGGAGTCGCGGTAGGTGTTGCCGTTGGGGTTGCCGTTGGAGTCGCTGTAGGCGTTGCCGTTGGGGTTGATGTTGGGGTTGCTGTAGGAGTTGCGGTAGGCGTTGCCGTTGGGGTTGATGTTGGGGTTGATGTTGGGGTTGCTGTAGGAGTCGCTGTAGGCGTTGCCGTTGGGGTTGATGTTGGGGTTGCTGTAGGAGTTGCGGTAGGTAATGGTTGCAAAGCATTGCAAGTTCCACAAGCACTATCACCACAACTATTAGACAACGTCAGAATTAGACCGGTAACGCCACTTTTAAATTCATGAGTTGCCGGTAGTGTAGGTGTCCCAGATGTAAATTGGTTAACTTGTACACAAGTCCCGAGAATTCCCGATGTTCTATACACATCATTAACACTAGCACCAAGAAGATCGCTACCAAGAGAACTGGCCGAATCGACATGAACCACCTGGTTTGAATCGTCACAACAAACTAAAACATAAGTCGCCATATAAGTGCTATATTAATGTAGTGGGCTCTTACTGCATCACCAGTTCTGGCATCCAAAGATATTCCCAAACTTATATATCCAACAAAAAAGAAAGGCAATAATATCAAGATTCTAAAAAGGACACTTTAGCATCTTCAATTTTAACCCAAAGAATTTAACAGGGACTCCCATTTTTTACCAACAACAGCAATACTGAAGTTCTCCATAATGTATTTTTTTCCAAGGTTTCTAATTGATTCCTTAAATTCGGGGTCACTTTCAATTTCGTTTATTGCCTTGACTATGTTATTGGTATTTTTGAATTTACCTTCATAATCTTTGGTTAGGGGTTCGGACTGTGCCTGTTGTACATCAAAACCCTCAGGGAAATCTACCCACCGACAATACCCATCATAAAACTCTTTCAAAGCACCAAGTGGGTACGTAATCACTATAACACCAAGAGCAATAGCTTCTGCTACAACACAAGCAAATGTATCCTTATGTACGTCTTCATAAGGAGTATAAAGTGGGTAAATAAAATAATCGCTTTCAGCAAGGTGTGTGAAAAGAGTTTTTTTGTCCACTCCATCATGTTTCACAAAGAAGCTGTCTCCGTGATCATGAGTTGCCATTAGATAATCAAATGCATGAAATTCAGGACTGTGTAAGTTTAGTTCACGGACAGCTTCAACTGCAACATTACCACCCCTTGCCCAAACAGCATGAAAAGAGAATTTGTGTTTCTTCCTAGTTGGTGGATCTAGTAGTACTTCGGTTATCATTTCGTCCATGATAGGATTGGGAATCATTACTGAATTTACTCTACCGTACCTACGACTTGCTGAAAATATCGTTTCCTCTGTCATAGATCTTTCCCATTGAGAAATATTAACAAAGTTTAGATCAAGATTATTTTCTCTGACATAATCTAGCATCTCATCTATTCCATAAATCCATTGCATATGGCACCAATAGATAAGTGATTTTGTGACTCTTATTGGCAATGAATTATAGTCATTAAACCACAAACTATTGACGAGCACATCAAACTCTAGATTATCAATTCCAACAAAATCCTTATTTGTATATTGAACACCGCGTATTACCTTACCATATTCAAAAGGGTCATACAATTCCACAAGTTGTGGCTCGAGTTCTTCCGTAACAATAACAACTTCGTGACCGATGGCTGAAAGATATTCAGCTACCAATATTGAGCTACCATCAGTACCAGATCCGCCACCCTTTCCATACCTAATAGTATCTCCGTTGAGGTAATTACTCCTCCTACTGTTTCCTATAACTATAAAACAAATCCTCATATTTCCTTTTCATACCTTTCAGACCAGCCTACGCTCTTACTTAAAGAATACATAACCATTTTGTCACCAGGCTTATGCTTGTACTTAATATTCCAAGAGTTCTGTTGCAAAGAAAATACATCAGGGTGATTTTCAGGATTGAAATCATACCTATAAACCTCGGTGCCAAATTTATCAATGATACCAAGGGTAATCATCTCTAGTGAATTGTCCGAAGCGTCTATGAATTTTTCACCCTCCCATTCTACTGTGACCTTTGTGTCACTAGAAGCAAACCCCTCTTCAAAGGGAAGTGGATTTGGTGGTTCTTTGACAGCAAGAGTATAATCTTGAATGAGATTCCTAGAAAAATCAATTCCACAATACTCTTCATAATCCCTTAGGGTTCTAGCAGTTCCAAGACCATATATGCCTAGATCCATATTGTGGTTTTCCTGACCAAAAATTTGTCTAGTTTTATTTCTAGCATAAGCGTCCCTTTCCCCACTTTTCTTTTCTGTTTTTGATTCCTGTCCGTGATCATCCCAGTGTTTTGGTCTGTATTTTCTTGTGTACTCATGCCACATAACCATCCGGTGTGGACTAAACATATCATACCCATGAGTAAATGCACGGACGCTCATCGTGGTTTCTTCGGTGTATCCACCAAAATAAATATCAGGATCGTATGGTACCTCATTAATAAAAGATCCCCAGGTAAAGTAAAAATGACCGCTTAAAGTCCGTGCCCTTATTATCCTATTTCTATCCTTATAATCCTGGATATAAAAGGGCATGCTCATTAGGAGTCTATCCCCGCTAAATTCATATTGAGACATCAAACAAGGAGTGGGATTAAAATTTTCAGGGTCCTCCGTTGTTTCAAACGGCGTGCAGTAAGTGGTGATTATTGGCTTGGTTGAAATCATCAAGGCTTGGTTGAAATCCTGAAAAACCAATCCATCCCAATTTTCAACAAACCTGTGATGTGAATCTATCTGGAGTGTATACTTTTCACCAGAATATAATTTATTCGTTTGATTTCTAGCCCATCCCAATCCTTCACTTTCTGTATAATGGAACTTGGCTATTCTAAATCTATCGTCATTATCATATCGATGAATGTCCTCAGTCTCATCATATTGCCAGCAAATACCAAAGACAAGGTCTTCCGGGTGCTTTGCCTTGGATAGCATGTCATCAATGGTAGGAATTAGTTGTGTGTCCCGATAAGAAGCTATCTGGACAAAAATTTTGTCTCCCATTTTTTATTTCACTTAAAAAGTTAAAAACAGCTTTAATGTTATACAGAAGTATTCAAATTATCTCCCAAATTTTTGATCTCGCCATTCATTTTTTTCACGTAGAAGTTCTCAATGGCTTGGATCATTAAGGCATTTTGTTCAGCAGTATATCTTTGTTGGTTATGCAAGGGAGAAACGTTGTTCCCAAAATCAGAAATTGGGGCATCAGTAATATTTATAACCCCATTCATCCTAGATGGATTGACGGTGGAGTAATAATAGTAAGGTCCAGTTGCTTGCGGATTGACATCAATCTGTACGATGCCTCCAGTTGTTCCATTATTAGATATTCCTAGTGGATCAACTTGACTCAGAGAAGCATCCGTGGTAAAATATAAATCATATCCAGAAGAAATGAGATTGAAATCATATTGCTTTCCTCTTTGAATAGAGATGGTTGGATTCAAAGCATTTCCGGTTGAGAATCTAAAAGCATCACCAGAAGGACCTATAACCTCAACATCTATATCAACGATGTTGTTGTAGTTCATAGGAGCTTGAATTGACTTAGGATCGGTTCTCGTCCCAAAGGCCCTTAAATCCTCAAGAAACCCAAAATCCGGATTGGAAATAAACCTAATGTTGTTACCCGAATCTATCTCATCCCTTTCTAAAGTATCAGTCCAGGCTTTTGAATTATAAACGTTATAGTAAACACCCTCGCCAGTAATGTCGATTATTCTAGCGTTTAACGGCAAATAACTTTGTTTCAATCTTTCCTTAAGAGCAAACAGCTTCAGAAGAACCTCCTCCTGTGTAAAAGTGAAAGCCTCGGGGGTTACCGGATACCCATAAGGGTCAACATTACTAGATGTTGTGTTTATATCGTAATAAAGACCGAACAATGCTGTCTTTTTATATGTTCTTGAAGGTACAAGGGTATTTTCAGAGGAAACATCCAGTACATACTCACCATCAGCATTTGGACCATACGTTTGCTCTAATCTATACTTTCCACTATTCTCATTATCGAGAACATCTGCAATTAAAACTGTTTGGTTTGGCGTTTTTGTATTGGTGTAATTATTTAGGAATATTTGATTTTCCTGTAGCGGAGTAAGGTTTACTCTCTGGTAATTTAAATTCAGCCAATACTCTTTGATCCTCAGGTCCTGATAACCAAAGAATTTCAAAGCACCTATTAGTCCCTTATAACTACCAATATATGGGAAGATCTCTTCCCCGGCAACCATGAGTTCCTTTCTTTTCTCGTTAATTTCTATATAATTGGGCAAAGGTTCCTCTGGATCGTGATTCCGAAGAATTCTAGAGTCCTCGTTTATAAATGCTCTACCCAGGTTTCTTGTTAAGACATCCAATCTTTCGTCAGAGCCAATGATCTGACCGTAGAAATCAATCTCAGCAACTTTAGAGGCTGTACCTGATGTAATATCCTCTATGATGAGCTTTCTCTCGTAAACTTCTGCTGCTTGATCTGGTGCTCCGATTGCAACATTTATTTGAAGTGCACGGGATGGGGTAGCAGCTTCTGGAGTAGAAACATATCCACCGGAGTAAGCGTCAGAGGCATTTTTAACTACAGGGAAAACTATGTTTTGATAGTTTGTAATTGTTGGGTCTCCACCTACATCCGGGTCATTTTCAGTAATTTTGTATGTGAAAATGATATTAGAAACGTCTACATCACCATAGGAATCGTTCTCCCATCTAGATCTCCAAAGAGGTTCATTGCTTGAACCTGTTGCTCCTGTGTGTGGAAATCCAACAAAGTTAAGTCCAGATGTTGAGTCCTTAAATTCCTGGAGAACAAAGATTTGTTCATTTTCATATAGACCAGCAGACACAGGTTCAAAAAAGATACTACCTTTAAAGTATCCACCAGGTAAATCTTGTGCTATAGTCTCGCAATAAGCCAGGTTGCTATTAGATATAGCAGTAGGTCCGTTATAACCATTTAGATTAACAGTAACTATGCCTCCAGATATAGACGTGGAAGCAATATAGGCATTAATTAGGTTGGCTGGTTGGATACTAAGTCTTAAAGTGACCTTTCCACCCATTTGTATCTTCTCATTAACAGTGGTGGCCCAGTTGCTAATATCAAACCCATTTAAATCTTTGACATTGAAATAAAGTACATTGCTTGATAGATTTATTAGGGAAAGGTTACCAGCAGCAGGGGTTGTGTTAACCGAAAATGTCTCGTAGTTAAAAGTATACGTGAGTGGTACACCCGCGGTTGCACCAACATACTCAAAATTGAGAGGATTACCTTGTTTGTTATAAAATTTTAAATGTCTATCCGCCATTTTTAGAATACCCTTTTATTATTGAAAGGAACTGTATAGTTAAAGAAGTTTCTGATCTGTTTTACTGACTCAATCAAAGCAAAAACCACTCTTTGCATATTCTCAAGAATAGCTACTTTTCTAGGATCCCTAAACATTACATTGGAAAGAGTTCTTTCAAAAATCTGGTTCTTATAATCAAATCCCTCTTTAATATCAGCATCGTTGATGGAATTGCGTATATCATAAAGATTTTCCGTCGGATCAAATTGGTAATATCTCCTCTCCATAGCATTTGGCTTAATGTCCTTAGTGATAGCAACATATGTATCAAGGCTTGAACAAGGCCCATAAAGTTGCGCACCCAAAGCACTTGTTGTGACCTTTCTATATCCAGAGCAGCCAATGTTATATGCTCTTTCCTGAGCCTTATCAATGCTTGCATAAAGATCATCAGAGGTTTCAAACTCAGGAGTAGAAACTCTAAATTTTAAACCCTTAACAGTATATGATGATTCTACTGGAGGTAAAAACGGTGAATAATTTCTCTTAGTCATATTATCTGTTACTTTCCATTAACTTTGCTTTAGTCTGAGCATTCAGATTATTCAAGAAATTTCTTGGGTTTATACTAGTAATAGCAATGTTTAAAGCAGAGGGCTTACCGCTTACGATGCCTTCTTCGTAGACTGTGCCATATCTATCAGTCCATCCTCCTCTTAAGAGAATAAGCTCTCCCCTTCCTATAATAATATCACCATAATCGTCTAGACCAATTTGTCTATTTAGCTGAGCTGAAGAAGCATTAGAAAGGTTATCTACTGTACGGTGGTATTTTTCATTATCTTCACCAACAAAGAAGAAAGAAACTGAATCAACACCCTCAATTCCCTCAATCAAAGCAATAATATCTGATTTTGGTATTCTATCCCTTCTTTTAAGATTTAACATGTATTGAGATATTCTATCTCTTACCTTATCTTTCAAAACCTCTGGGTCATAACCCTCAAAGATCGACATCGATACACTCCCAATGTACCTTTTAATGTCAGCATCCAAAATTTTCACTACAGTTGTAGCAATCATTCTTCCGGAGTCTTCAATTAGATTCAATAGGGATAACTTTTGGGATCTAGTAAGTAAAAACTGTGTTTGTGGGATGTCAAAATAATCCTGGTTTGAAGTCATTGAAATAGTTACATCAGGAACCAGGAAAATATAAACTACGTTATCATCATCCAGGTATTCATCATCAAATGTTGAAAAAGCCTGTATTTGTGAGAATATGTTTAGCTTTTGCAAATAGATTTCATAATTTTCAGCGTTTGCAAAAACATAGGATCTACTTGTTTTGGGAGCTACTATCCTTGTTAGTTCAATCGGTTCTGGGTCTGCTCCAAAGCTTGGATCAAGTACCCCAACGATAGAAAGGTAATTATTTAGATTTACGCTATTTCCAAAAAGGTCTGTTCCGCTATCGAGGAAACGATATGTGAGTTTGGTATCCTTTTTCGATTGTAGATTCCCACTGAATCCAGAGGTCTGTAAATATTCAACTCTAATAATGCTCCCAGCTTGTGGGATTTTACCAAAATTGGAATTTCCAAAATAAATATCTATACCCTCACTGATTCCACTCTTGACCAAATATCCTTCACCCTCAAGCGGGATATCATATAAGGATTCATACCTTTCCCAAGGACTACCATTAACATATACATTTACATAAAACTGATCTATGTAAGCACCAGCTTTAGATGGCAGGTTAAAGCTCTGCAAAGATTGTCCGGTTCCAGTAAATGTTGAGGAAGAAAAAGAACCCTGCACAATTTTGAAATTAAAAGCATTCCCTCGTGAAAGAGGTACCTTAACAGATGGAGAGTTTAAAATTAGAGTATATGGTAATCCATTTTGTATACTCTGTATTTTAGGATTGTTACTTAAGATAACTGCTCCTCCACCAGCATCATCCTCTCTTAAATTCCAGGCAACTGCTGCTTCTCCTTGGGCTGACATGCCCCTTACAGGGTCATAACCAGCAATCCTTGCCAAACTCTTAATTGAATAATTCCTAGTAGCTTCTTGCATGTTTAGCTCTGTGATGGAATCCTCGATGAAGTAAAGAATTAGCTGAGATAAATTTTCAAGGACAAAAAGGATCTGACCCCAGGCAGAAGAAACCGTGAAAACATTCCTCGTCTGATTATATGTTCTTTGAAGAAATTCAAAAGAATCCCCTAAAAGACCTTTAATAAGGATGTTGTTTTTCTTAAAAATATTATTGGCCATCTTTTTAACTTACTTTCAGTGATATTAAAGGGCTTTCGTTGCCAGAGCTTGGAATATAAAAATCCAAAAGGCAAATATCTCTCTCCGTCCCTTGGTAAAATTTTAAATCAAAATAGCCACCAATTTGTGCAAAGAGAGGAACATAGAATCTAAGTCCCTTGTCAATTTCCTCTCTTAGAGTTGTTTCAGACAATTCTAAACTGAAAACTAACTCCTCCAGATTTATTCCAAATTTGGGATCACCCAATACCTCTCCCTTATTTGTAAGGAGCAGCATTTTAAGCTGTCCCACACAAATTTCAACGGGTTGAGTTATCTCAACAACATTTTCTTTGTAATTAGGGTCTCCTGGATCTCGGTTATAAATCTCTATCATGGGAAATTTTAATTCCCCATATATATCAAGATTAATTCCACTGTAAGAAATAAGAAGGAGTGTTCTCTCCGTTGATCATATCCATTACCTCCTGAAGTTCTCTTTCACCATCAGATCTTAATTCTGAAGTGTTTACTCTAACTCCACCGGGCAAGTTATAATCGAATGCACTTAACACCCTAGACAGGGAAATTTTAGCTTTTGCCAAGCAGTACCTGACAAAAAGTTCGTCGTCATAAAGCTCGTAGTCATCAATAGCTATAAAACACCTAACTGCAACATCCATACCATTTTGGTTATATCCTGTTCCTACTCCACCCGACCCAGATCTATTTGGATCGCGTCCTAAGATAGTTAGCTTTTTATTGTTCTTGTTGAATTTGAAAGCAAAAGTAGGAAGTAGATAAGCTTGGGCTAAGTCAAAATAGGAATACATAACGGTTCTATAAACCAAATTGTCTCCAGTAAATGGGGAAAGTAAAAGCTCAGAACCTAACAACTTAGAATCTCCGAAATCTCTATCAGGGGTTCCTGCTATTCCCATTCCATTAACTTCTCTGACATCATAAACGCTTACTATCTTTTCAGGAAGCTTTATTTGTCTAGTTCTTCTGAACTCCTCATGGGCAAAAAGATTGTTAGCCAGAACAAAAACCCTCTCTTCAGCAGCATATTGGTAGTTGTCATACATGTACAACTTTGCCCTTCTGATAATTCTATGAATCTCATCGTCATTCAAGTTGTAAGGCAACGAACAGCTTGCTGAAAGATCATCTTTAATTTCCTGTACTAATTCTTCTAACGTCATTTTAGTAGTTCTGATTTTTAAACTTCATCCTAGAAATAGGGTCATTAAGATTCTTTAACCTTGAGTCTGTAATAAACCTTCCCTTCCTTATTTCGTTGAAGTCCTTGGCCTTTTCGGTTTCTTTGCTTACTTCAGCATTTCTTCCAATATCTCCCTTCCTTAAAACACCGCCAGTGATTTCACAATCAATCATTTTTTCTGGAGAATCTATATAGCACTCAATAAGCTTATTTCCGAAGTCAGCGCTTGTGTCTTTGATTTTAGATTTAGAAATCTTATTTCCGTTTAAAACCTCGGAACTATAAATCTCACTGTTTCTAATATCACAACTGAATATTCTACAATTATCAAGCTTGGAAGATCTAACCTTACAGTTGATAAGATCTAAATTATCTAAGTAAGTAGCACTTTTAATTTTAGCATCCTTAAGCTGAAATCTTCCGTTGGTAGTGTCATAGTTGAAGAAGCCATTCTTTACGTTTCCTTCCACTATAATATCAAAGACCTTCTCTCTTATATAAGGGAAGTACGTCTTGATGTTTTCCAAATAGCCCTTTAGGTCAACCAAAAGGTGGAAGTCAGGGAAGTTCATGAAAAAAGCCTCAGGATCAGAAAAACTCCTTACAACCTTAGAATATTCTTTCATCATAGTCTTAAGATTTTCGAGGTCTGTCTTGGTGTACGTTCTTCTACCAGAAAGGATATCATAAGTGTAAAGTACCACATAGTCTATCACGTCGCGAATAGCTGTGATTTTCTTCTGATAATCTTTACCGCCAAGGTATCTTATCTCAATATAACCCTTCGGAACCTTTGTAAAATTAGCGCCGTAGTATTTTTCATCCGGGATCCTAAATAATTTTGGATCTATGTGAGACACATTTTCAAGTATAGAAAATCTGTTCCTCGGAACTACCTTTTTAATAGATCTTGAGTAAACATTATTCTTTCTATTCCCAAACTTAGAATAAATTAGTCCCTCATCAATACCAAGAATGAATTGAAGTCTATCAAGCTCCTCCATTCTTTTTATAGATCTATCAAATTTGTCAAAGCTAAGTGAAAACTGGAATGCACACTTATCAGTAGTCCATCCATTCTCATCAATCCATTTTAGGACCTTAATTAAAACCGGTATAGCCTCAGCATATGGAAGGGGCCCGGTTACAAGTTCATTCATTTTGCCACCACCAGAATAGTCAGGTTCGAGTTTAAATACCTCGCTACTAACTGGTATTTTAGAATGATACTTGTTCGTTAAGATTATTTTTTTACCCAAAAGTTTGGACAAGGATTCAGTTATCCTTCCTCTGACCATTTCAGAGAAGAATTCAAACTCAAAACCCAATAAGGCAGAGGAAAGTAACTGTCGTTTGTCAAAGTGGGTATTACTCATTGAGAGGTTCTACAAATATTTTTCCCATTACTTGGTCAACCTCATAAACTGTTACGAGAATTTGATCTCCAGTTTTAAGTCCTTTATGATCCCTACCTAAACGCCCCTGGGGGATCATTGCCATTAAGCCAAATTCTGGCAGTTCAACCAAAGCTCCGTTCTTTCTTTTGTGCTTTACTTTAGCATTCGAAATTGGGGCAGATCCATCTTCAAGATCCTTTTTAAGATCATAAATTTTCAAGGTCTTATCAACAGGCTCGCCAAAAGTTAGGGTTAACCTATTATCATCCTTAACTTCCTTAACATAAAACTCTATCTCATCACCTGCTGTAAATCCTTCAACCTTTTGGTTGTCAAATTCAGTTTTGTGTATTAGCCCGGTGTAGATGTCTTCCCATTCAACAAATACTCCAAAGCTTGAGGTTCCTGTAACGTACCCTTTATATTTTTTGGTGAGATCAAGCTCTTGGATTTTTTCATCCATAATCTTGTTCAGGTACTTCTTGTAAGAAACTACAAAAATGTCTTTCTTTTGTACATACCCGTCTATCATGACGTAGATTTTCTTGCCAAGATAAGCTTCAAAGTTAGTAATCTTATTAGCAGCTGCAAGCGAACCTGGGAGGAAACATTTAATTCCCTGCACATCCACAATATAACCACCATTGTTAATCGACTCAATTCTTGCTTCGTAAGCCAATGTTTCCTTCTTAATTTGCTCAAAGAATTCTTGCTTAGTTGTTTCAATGAAGCAGTCAATTACGGATCCATAATAAGTTCCATTGACATTTCTAACAATGGTCTGAATTTCAGAACCAATCTCGAAGTCAATTCCAGTTATACCAAGCTTATCTGCATCCTTTCTTTCCTTTACCAAATCAATATAAATTGATTGTCCCTCATAAGTTTGTGCAATCGCATGCTTATCAGTTAAAGTAGTAATGGTGCTATCATAAGCATTTCCAGTTTTCAAATCCTTAGAAGAGTTTACCCCCTTTAGACTTTCAGCCATTTGGTAATAGAGAGACTGTGCATAATCTTCCCTACAATAAACTTTCGAATCATCAAAAACCTCTATGTCTCTGTTGATTGTTCTACGGTTAGGAATGTTCCAGTTAAATTCCTCTTGGATTTGATCTGTGTTTTCTGGCGTGTTCATTTATTTTTTTGAATTAGAAAGTTAATTACAGTATATATCCACACTGTACATTAGCTTTATTTGAGAGACGGGAGGAGATAGTTTACCAAAAGATCCATTTGTCTGTTTATCACGATTCTAAGATCGTATAAAGCAATCTTTTTATTAAGGTTATATTCCTCAAACTTATACTTACGGAGGGCATTTAAATAATTTCCACTATAGAGAAGCTTTCTACCAGTACCGGTATCATTATTTACATACACTTTTAGAGTTGCTTTTTCTAAATCTATTTTATCCTTATCAAAGTATTTCTTGTACCAGAGATTTTGCATAATCACAGATAGTACCTTCACAGTATTTCCTACGTCATTCAAGTTATAAGACCCCCAATAAAAAACAGATTTACCTGGTGCATCTTTTCTAAAAACTAGTTTTTTCCCTACTTTTCTATTGAGCATATTATTAAACTCCGTACTCCTCCCAGGTTTGGTCGATAATTTACTTTTAAATACAACAGGCTGTTTTCCAGAAGCAGTTAGGGAAACCCCCAAATCATAAAAAACCTCTTCAATTCCAGGATCTAAACTATATGGACTGTTATTTATTATACTATATAAGGCATTTATGCTTTCGTAACCACCGTTTCCGCCTCCTCTTGTACTTTGGTAAACGAGACCCTTTCGGTAAGTATAAGCACTTCCCCCGCCATACAACAAATTAGTAACCTCGATTGCAGAATCTATCGCTGTTGAGGTTTGATCAAATTCACCGCTTTCAATTGCAGCTAAAATTTCAGCTTCGCTTTGTCCATCGTTTCCGTTACTAAATAAACCCCGGATAACTGCTGGTAAAAGCGAAGGCACCTGTTGTGCAAGGCTCCCAAAAATTGCTATAATGCCTTTAATTGCTTCCCAAATAGCAACAAGCTTTATCGGAAGATATTTCTCAACTATTAGCAAAAACTCCTTATCAGGATTAGTAATAGAAAGTTGTGCCTTTAGTGTGTCAATATTTAAACCACCCAAAACTTTCTCTAGATTACTACTCAACGAAGATGATTCTAATATACCAGGAACTGGCTGGACTGCCAATTCAAAATAAGGAAATTCATTATCCGTTACAAACCTCTTTGTGCTAACCCTATACTTACCACTTTGATCATCGAAAGAAAACGTAAATTCATCCCCGGGAGAAAGACTTGCAAGAAGTCCAGTTGCATTTTCAACGGTATTTGAAAAGGTTGAAGCCTTAAAGTTCCTAATATCAGAGGGGTTTCCAGAATTCACAGAAACCTGTCCCTCCGAAGGTGGAAGACCATCTATTCTCAGATCGTATGGAATTTGAGGTCCAAGGGCTTCCTGGGAGTCACCATATAGTGAGGATAGCTGATTGCTTAAATTGTCAAAGAAACTTTGATTTGGGATATAGTCCTTAAGTCTTTTATTAAACTTCCCACATATCATATCGGAGATAAGAGGTCTTAGTCCACGTGTCGAATCATTAGGATCCTCAAGTGCTTCAGTCCAAGTAATATTATCAGCCGTAAGAGAAGGTTGTATGTAGGGCTTGAGTACTTCCAAAAAAGCTTGGGAAATAAGATCACAAATAAGTTTCAGTGGGTTGGTGAGTCCAGTAATAATGGTTTTAATAAGCTTAATTGGTCCTGTGATCATATCACCAAGACCTTTTAGGACATTAACAACCACCTTAATTGGAAGTAGGAGCAGCTTTACATAATTCAATATTACGGTGATCAGGAAACACGGGTTAGATACACCTATCTGCAAAAACCTGGCAACCGTTATAAGATCAACCTTACTTTGCTCCTCTGATTCGCCTATATCAGCTTCAGCCTCCTCTTGTATTTTAGCAAAGTCAACTTTTGGGAAATTACCAGATAAAATTCCGCCAAACACATCTTGAAATTCCAAACCGGATTCTTGTGAAAGCCGATCTACAAATTTTTTAGTCGGGGAACTATCTTTAAGCTTGCTAAAATCACCAATGACAAAGGTAAGTCCACCTAAAAGAGGTATATTAACACCTAGAGAAGATATAGGAATTTTTAGGGATCCACTAGGATCTATAAAATTACTTACTGCCAGCTGGCATTTTTCAAACCCTATGCTTGGTAACCCAAATCCAGGAACAGAAGTTTGTGCTGAGGTGTCGGAAAGCAAAGAGGCTGAAATAAAATTTAGTTCCAAATTAACACTATTGTTGCTACTTTGCTGCTGAACTCTACTTACTGTATAATTACCAACCGTTACACCATCCGAGATTTGAATGGGATCTCCAGTCTTTATCCCAGATAGAAAAATGTTCTCACTATCAGTATTAGTGGTTTTACTTATAGAAATAGATCGAATATCCTCTATGGAAGATTGCGGGGTAGTGTATTCGCCATCACCAGGGAGGGATGAGCTATTAAATAAGGGGTTATAATTAAAAGTACGATAACCAGAAAGATCACTAGCATCCGAAAGAGGCAAATCAAGGGATCCTACATTGCTCCCTCCGAGCTCAAGCCTCAGTGGAAATGGGAAATCCTCCAATGTTGAGTTTACTCCCTCGTCAAGCAAAAATTGTAGAGGATTACTAAATAAAGTTTTGATTGCTTCGAAAGCATCCTTAACTGCACTAAACCCCTCGCTCAATGCCTTTTTTCCGAGAAAAATAGGTGCAAAAGAACTTGCAAGAGATTTTTCAAAAACCCTAATTTGGAGTTTGATTAGGAAAGATAAACCAGGTAAATCTGGGGTCGTTAACTTAAACTTGGGATCACTAATAATTTTTTCAGCCCCTTCGTTAACTCTTTTAATGAAAGCCTCAAATTCGTAATCCTGTATTATTTTATCTGGTAATATAGCCATCCATTACTTGGTCTTTGAAATGTTTGAAAGGTGAGTAGGATCTGAAGGTATAACCGGAGGTGAGGTAGGTCCACCTAAATTTCCCAAGTGAGTATGGTTGTTGAAATATGTTTGGAATATATTTCCCTTGATTACAGATTCTGTGGCTGCTTCACCAAGCTCGATGTTGTTAGAGTTCACAATAACTTTATTATTCTCCATCCTAATCTGGTCATCACCCATTTCAATAACAATTCTAAGCTGCCCACCGTCTTGTGTATCTAGCTGAACCTTAGCATCACCAAGTATAAAGTTCATACCTTTTTTACGGGTATAAAATATCTTTAGAGGTCCAGGTTCTGCTCCAGTATCATATGCAAATGAATGTGCACCCTCATATGAATCACTTATCTCAGCCAGCATTTCCGGTGAACTTTCCCACTGCCCATAATAAACCATTCTATAATAATTCTGGCCATCAAACTCAACAGCTACTACAGATCCAACCCTCGGGACAGAAAGCCTACCGTTTCCATCACCACCAAAAGAAATACCATTTACCTGACTTGCCCAAGGAATGTCTTCTACCTCAAGTTCGTCAAAAAGACCAAAGACCCTTACTTTAGCTCTTCCCTCCTTTATTGGATCATTAATATCTACAATCTCACCAAGATAGATTTTGGGTGGAGTATAAGGCATTTATTACTGATTTTATTGCTCTTCGTATTCGTCAGGGTTATAATCACCCAGACTTACATTGTATTTATCAGCGGGTTTAGAGTTCCCCAAATTAAGGGGGCTTTCAATTATGAAATCACCATTTGTAACCGGGTATATCTTTCCAATTTCCCCCGATGTTGGTCTTTTCCTTACATCAGCATACACCTTACCTGGAGGCTCTGTAAATGTCGACTCTGGAGATCTTAATTCACCTCTAGAAGAAACCTGTGTTGTGTCACCATATACTTTAGATTTTCCAAGGGTATCTGTAGTGAAATTGGAATCAGTATAAACATCATTATCACTAATGTTTGGTGAATAGTTTCTGTCTGGGACACCGAGATCAGATCCAGGAACATTGGGATAAGCATCACCACCTGGCTCAGGATAAGTCCGATCAGGTACACCTAAATCTGAACCTGGAACATTGTCATAAGCATCACCGGAAGGATCTATGTAAACCCTATCAGGCACACCAAGATCGGTACCAGGAACACCCTCATATACATCATCGCTAACGCTTGGATAAATCCTATCGGGTACACCCAAGTCCTCCCCAGGAACGTTCTCATAAACGTCTGATTTTATACCAGGATAAACTCTATCGGGCACCCCAAGATCTCCCCCAGGTACCCCTTCATAAACATCAGTAGGTGGTACTGGAGGATAAACCCTCTCTACAGGACCACCTTCACCCATGGTTTGTGGGTTTGGCAGATTACCCTTAAATATGTTATCAATGCCAGTTTCAGCAGCTCCGTTTAGGAAATTTTCTAAATTGTTAAATCCAAAAGAGCCATTTTGACTTGACATTCTCGACAGCTGGGATGGATTAAATGAATAGATGTTTCCAAGAAGAGATTGGTCTATTCCGCTTAAAGCTGGATCTATGAATTGGTTAATTCCTTCATTTACCAGATCTGATACTGCATTAGAAACCACGTTGGTTAAAGCTTGCTGTCCTAGACCTAATAGGTTTTCCAGAGAAAGTGTATCATCACCCAAGAATTGATAACTTGATCTATTCTGATCCCATCCATCTGCTAACACCAAAGGCTTTTTGTCTTGTCTAATATTAGGATATTGATTTTTAGTTCTGACTTTACCTATGTGGATTCTAAAAGCATTTTTTTCAGGCTCCGCTGTACTTGACCCCATATCAATAGTCGATTTAATCGGTGTGCTGTCATTGAAGTCAAATTCACACTGCTGGCACTCATAAATCATGACAGGCTTAATACCGCTTTGATCCTGTTGGTTAGTAAAAGCCTGCACGTCGTTTTGTAGACCAGATCCTTGGAAAACATTATTAACAAAAGATTTAAATGCTCCACCAATTCCACCCCCACCGGGTGTTGGGTTTGCAGATCCCATATTAAACCCGCCAACACTATATTGACCATTACCTTGATCTACCACAGAGGATCCTGGATTTCTATTTGTAGTTAGCAGAGAAGATAAGTCATCTAGAGCGGTCAGTGCTGTACTTGATGCTGTAAGTCTACTGGTTTTAAAGAAGTTCCTAATTTCAGTAACGAAAATCCACATTGTAAATTTTCTTAGATTCCTAGGAACTAGATATCTCATGTTGTCATAATCAAAGGTAGCTTGATTGTAAAGGTCGGCTAGTGCAGATATTCTAAGATTTAAAGACTCCAAACAATTAACCGTTAATGTACTTCCGGAGGTTCTCTGCGGATTAAATTGATCCAAACCATCTTCGTCCTGAAATCCACCTTTTATTATTTTCCCTAGCTGGTCTACACCATCGATAGACTGGAAAAACCAAGGGGAGTTAGTATTAATTTCCTGTAGAAGCTTTTGAAATTGTCTAAGAGCTTGTGCTCTCCTTTGGGTGTTCTGACCTGGGAAATTTGCTTCCCTCTCCAAGAGATAGTTATAAGCTGAATAATAAATGACATCGCTCTGTCTTCTCTCGTATTGTGGCTGTCCAAATGGATTTCCAAGGGATGTGGCAAACGAGGCACCATTCCCTTGTGTGTAGTTGTCTGCTCTTAATAAAGGGCTAGGAGCCCAGCCATACTCAGGATTAATTGGTAATATACCAGGATCAAAAACAATCTTGAATCCAAGATAAGTTGGATCCTCGTTCATCCCTGAATCGGAAAGTTTAAATCCTTTCAGGAACATATTCCTATTTCTGTCTGTAGCTCTAATTCCCATAAGGGCTTATTATTTTCTTATATTTATCCAGTAAGGAGATTTATAGGGAAAGATTTAGGGAATGCACCTGCACTGTTAAGTGTCCATTCTCTTTTATTCAAATGTAGTACCTGATACATTCCCCCTAGGGTATCGTATTTTACCTCCATCCCAGTTACAATATAAATACCGGACAAAAACCTATCCAAAACTGGATTAACTTCACTCTCTGGTTTTTGATCGTCCGAAAGACCAGTGTTTTCCTTCCTCTTACCCTGTTCATTAGCATAAATCAAAACTGGAACTGCCTGACCCCTGTAAATTCCAGCATAATATCCACTAAGCTCTACCTTAAGAGTAAATTTTTCAAGGTCCCCGATATTAAATTCGTTCTGTATGAGAGCTTGTATAAAATTCTCATGTACACCTCCACCAGTTGGACTATTGTTTAATGATCCATACCAAGATTTTCTAACCTCCATCTTATAAAGGTCCTCCTTGGGTCTGCCTTTCTGGAGAACTTGGTTAACTCCAATGTTTTCAGTTGTTGTAGCCTCTATAGTGTACTTTACATACTTTTCTGAGAAGTTACCATTTTCTGGTACTATAGCTTCGTCATAGAATTGTACCTCTTGGATATAACCATACTTGTTATTGGTATTTCCAGACTTGGATAGAAGAGTAAAGTTCCTTATATAGAAAGGAAGATCGCCAGAGCCTTTTTGGTTTGTAAAGGCCAAAGGCATTTCTTGCATATCCAACTCAGTACCTGGAAGAAATGTGTCATTTGCAGTATTTATATCCCCGCGAATAACCTTGACCTGCTGAACATAATCATCAGCAGTAAGCTGGTTGTTTAGGTTCACGAATGTTAAATTGTAATAAGGATCGATCCAAACCTTATAAAAGCTCTCATCATTTTTATACGATCTCTCGCATATCTCATGTATAAACTGATAAAGTGAAAAATTTGGACATATCCACGTCATCGAATCGGTTAAGCCATCGTCATTGGATGAAAATCCTAGATTTAAAGCCTGTGAGACCTCAAATAGAGCGTCGTACGAAGTCATATCCCTTAGAGCCCTAGAAACCTCTGAGTAAAGTCCAGGAATTCTTGTTTCACCCAATATGGTAAATCTTATCTTTTTTCCCTCGGGATCTTGGGATTGAGAAGATCTAACACTAAGAATATTAAAATCCATTCTAATTGGCTTGTAGACTTCCTCCCTAGACCTAATGTACATAGAAATAATATCTCCATCCTTAGGATAGTTTACGCTAATAAACATCGGATCATCCATAGTGAAACTAAGTCTCACAGTGGGCAAAAAATCAACTTGACTAAACTCGAAGAAATCTACATACCTATCTACATAGTATCCATTGATAAAAACTACTGGACGATAAGCTCCCCACGATTTATCATCAGTATCGCTAGCCAAAGGCTGATCAGGAATTTCTTGCCCGGACCTATTAGGCACAACAAGTTCGTCTAGAAGTATACTAGTTTTAGCAAAGTTGTTTATGACTATCTGATCCGAAGGCATCTGATTTAAATATTAGCATTAGGATTTGGTGTTGCGTTACTTACATCAGGAGCTAATCCAATAACAGAATTCGTTCTAACCGTCTGTCTTTCACCATTTTGTAAAACATTAGGTGGAAGAACTTGAGGTGTTGGATTCTTTCTCTTAGCCAAAAACTCTTTCCTAGAATCGCTTACCTTAAATTTCCTTTGCTCCTGTGAATCCCTAAATTTAGCATTCGGATTATTATTAGTCTCATCTTTAAGAGCTTTCTTGTTCGAAAACATAGAGTCAACAGACTTTGGTGTTGGTATAGCAAATACCTCACCCTCTTGAACAGCAAAAGGATTTGAAATAGAATTTAGTTTAAGTAAGCTACCAGTATAATTCATATCACCGAAGGACCTAAATGCCAATAGGTCAGGCCTCATTTGATCGTCGCTTTTTATAACCACATAGCTTTTAAACCTGACATCCACACCGGAATATGTAATACTAGATCTTGTTAAATCCCAAATTCCATAATTTCTTTCAAGCTGTTCAGCATTGGGGTTAAAGAGACCCTTGTTTTTACTTAATGTATCAATTTGTAGCATTTATTAAAACTCTTTTATTTCGGTACTGCTCCCGTTTCTGCTGATATGTCTTGTGGCGACACTGTAGTAGGTGTACCTTGCTGGAAGGTAGAAACTGTAGATCCATCGCTTAGTCCTTGACTGAATACAGATTGATTGTTTGCATAAGTTGGGATAGTGCTTTGGTAAAGTCTACCATCACCTCTGTTAAACATACTTTCAATCTCACCTCTTTCTCTATCCCTACCGTGTCTTAGTGTAAAGGTAGCAAAAAGCTCAGTTGGAAAATCATCGGGTCCCAAAACCTCACTGAATTGTATATCAACACCATCACAAATCAGGTTTCCTATCATTGCTATAGGATTCATCGGGTTACCAACAACCAAATGCCATTCCCCAGTAGGAGCTCCAGTTTGCAAAGCCACTGGGAGCTGTATATTTTCTATGAAGTCATCCGCAAGGGCAAACGCAAGTATATTACCTACTGCTGCGTCGCTCTCTATAAGATCACTTAAGCCTGCAAGATCAGTTTCTGCCAATTGTTTAACCACGCTCTGAAGTTCACTTATTGCTTTTTCAATGGATGCAGTTGATTCTTTAAAAGCCTGTGCTTGAGGGTCATTCATAGTTTCGGCATCCGGGTTTGCTAAGTATTTGATAGCAGTTTTTGTCCACCCAATTGGATCTGAATAGAAAGCCTTTAATCCGTCCTCACCCCCAGGAAACCCAATAGCTGGGAAAGTGTTATCGTACCTGATATCTGGGGTTAAAAAATTACCATAATTTGTACCTAAGGCAAGCATATTGCCGAGAATATCAAGCATTGCAGCTTTGGTGTTTACCTCACCAACTGAGGTAAGTTCATAATGGAACTTTAATTGGATTACATCCTCACTATTAAATTTAAGGCCCCTTCCTCTAACCCAGGTCTTATCAACGGTATCAACAGAAACAAAGATGAAATCCGACAATGGTCCACCGTCTGTTAGCATTTTATCCCTAAGAGCAAAGTTAATCTTTGGTATTGTCACTTCGTCCCTTCCACCAGTTGTAGCTGCTACTGCAAGGTTTGCAACATCGCCCATTTTGGAATAGAGTTCTCCAGCACCAGCACCAGCAGCTGCTCCAGCAAAAGCTCTACCGAGAACGCTCTTGAAAAATCCTTGGTCAAATCCTTTTTGATAGAGGACGTCCTTTTGGTTTTTTTCATCCCATGTAAGGCCAGCAGCAAATCCGATAACATCATCTAGAGTATTGTCTGTATCTCCACCCCACCAAGTAACTGCTTGTGCAACCGGTCTACCTGCACCTTGATTTTTATAAAGATCACTTGCTAAGAGCTGATCTGGAATAGAAAGATTATCCCTCATAGGTGCAGGAAACCTTCTAAGCGTTATCATGTAATTATTTGGAATGGTTCCATAATATTTACAATACAGGAAATCCTTCCAATAATAAGGAGCTGAAGCTCCTCCGATAATTAGAGATTTATTACCACGTGTTCCCAAACTTGTATTGGTGTCACTTGTAGCGGAATCTGAATTTAATGAATTAAGAGTAGTTTGAGTTAGATTGACTAATTGACCCGCAGATGGATTTTTACTAGCACCCCTACCAGTTACACTTAAAACCGAAGAGATATTTGAATTAAACTCCCTGTTTTCCGATTTATAATACTCCTGTATAAAGTTGTTTTGGTTATTACCAAACGAGTAAAGTAGAAACTGGCCGTATTTAGCATCATCCGTGCTATAAAACCCGCCGTTATAAAAAAGAGTCCTTGCAGTAGGACCTTTATTAGGATTTACAGAACCAAGATTAGAAAGTCTGCCGGTTAATTGAGCAGAAGCAGCATCTTTTTGTGTTTCCCTTGAACCGTAAACTGGATTATTGGCAGCATTAGAAGCACCATAATTAAACTTGGAAAGTCTGTTAGTTAGACCTTCTGTTGCTGATACAGACCCAGTTTGGGAATTACTATTATTTCCTGCCATTTATATAGTCAAGATTTTTATTCTACCGTGATGGTGAACTCAAAATCCTCTTCCATTTCTTCGCCTAGAAAATGCTCTAAATTTTCTGCGAATCTTTGGGAGATGTTTTTGTACACCACCAAGATGTCATTACATCTTGTACTATATATTCCTTGGGTTATTTTCTTCTGAACGGCGTAATTGATAACAAACTCTGACTCTGGCGTCAGTTCTTCTGTATCATAGCCAAGCTCTCTAATTATCTTTCCTATATCAACAATATAGTAAGTTTTATCAGAACAATACTTTCTTTTGGCCTCTTTCAAAGACCTTGAGGTAAGCAAAAATGTTGTATTTGGTATTTCTTTAGGCATTATCCTCGTTCACATTTTCATCTGAAGCTTGAGGACCACTCTTTACATCATTTAAAAAGTCGAAGGACCCAGCATTTAATTCAATTTCGGGCTCCTCCTGTGGAATATTACTAGAAATCTCTTTGGCTAAAGAATTTTTGATCTCCCTCTCGCGATTTTGATCCGCTTCGATTTGATTATTTCTAATCTCCTCCATATTTTTAAGATGGATTTGTTTACCCATCTGTTGTGACCTCCTGATCCTTTCCCTCATATCAGAAAAGGATTCCTTTTTTCCTAATAGACCAAATTGTTTGGCCATTTGTCTTCTTTGTCTTCTCGATTGGCTCATTCTGCAGAAAATTTAAAAGCCTCGTCATCAGAGGCAGTAGAGGTACCTTGGATATCAATTCCCAGGACATATTTAAACAACTTCAAGAAAAGACCAGGTATAAAAATATCCTTGGCCTTCACAACATCGTTCGCTGGTATGAATTTAAATTCCATTTCTTGCTCTTCCTTGCTACCGTCAGTAATTGCTTCACCCTTTTGTAATCCAGTGACGTCAACAGCAAAGCAAGGTTGCTCGTGGTCTACAAATTTAGATGATGTAACAGATCCCAAATAATACCATCTATCATTTTCAGGTGCATCAAAACCACTCTCCTCCAAAAGCTCCCTCTTTGCTGTAGTTAGAAGATCCGGATCCTCATCATCACTAGTTCCGGTTATTAGGGAAACTGTTAAGCCACCTTCTCTAAATGGATTTGGTTCTTTTAAAACGCCTATAGCAAGGGGTAGTCCTTGCTCATCGGAAACAAAGGGCATAACAACCACATTCATGAAAGTTGGCACAACTCCAACCCTGCCATCTCTTTCAACGAGATTTAATCCCTTAGTTTCATATAATACTTTATTCGTCATCGTCTACTGATTTCGTTTCCTGCTTTTTCTTAATTCTTTGACTCGTTGGTTTTTGAGTAGCTCCATAATATGTTGTAATCGATTCTGCTAAAGCAGAACGGATGTCTTCGATATCAACACCCTCCGTTACGTAGTTTATGATCTCCTCGTTGGCACCATCAAAAGAAGTAATCAAAACATTATACAAATTCTTTGAAGGCAGGTTTAATTTTAGGGAGATGTTCACATTTACCCAATTCTCATTCTGCTGCTTCAGTAACTTATATATCGGAGATTCCTCAAGCTCAATAGAAGAAACCGTGTTTCTAACAGGTTTCTGGGAACTCTTTTGTGGTTGTGTCTGTTGGGGCTGAGAATCTGGTTGGGTCAGGTCAATATTACCTGCATTATTGTTATAATCAACTTTTGAAGCAGGGAATGCTTCTAAATATTCCTCAAGCAATTCTATGTTGATTCTTGCCCCGCCAATAAAAGTTACAAAGGTCATTCCCGTTGATTCGTCCTGAAAAATGCCTTCAAACTTTTCGACATTTCCCATTTTATCCCCTTTAATCCACTGGAAATCAACCTGGGATAATTCTTCCTTTAATTCTGGTAAAGTTTTTTCCTTTAAATCCATTTTCTTTTTCTTGAATAGTCGACTCAGCCATCTCATCTTTTTCAAATATTAGGAGTTTAGCTTTAACTCTAAAAGATATGTAAGATAACAATTCACCGGACAGCATTACTAGATTCAAGAATTATATGGTGAACCAGGTAAAGTGTTCCAACTTTTACTGCTTAGGAAAGTATTTTGTCCTAGCATCAGAATACATTTCCTCGATATGAGCTTCAGGAATAGAATTTTTAAGGATTTCCATTATTCTCTTAATCTCTTTCCTCTCCTGAATATGCTTTGGACTTTTTTGGTCCGGGTTTGACCAAGAATGGTACTTAAATAACTTCATTAGATGATCTACCAAATCCCTCTGAGGACTTTCCAAATCTCTACCTGTGGAAACACACAAAAGATAATTGTCAATGGGATTTTCGAGCATTTCAGCAACAGAGTCATGCTTGCATTCAAACTTACCTTTTGGAGTTTTATATTCACAATTATATCGATTGCCCTTTCTCCTAATTGATAATAAAGGGTGTATGTCATCAGAATTCTTATAGATAAAGACCTTTTTGAAAATGTCCTTATCTGTTTCCTTTACCATTTCCATCTCCATCCCGTTGGAAATTTCAGCCTCCAAAGAAAGAGGTGAAGACTGATTGCAGGATTTGATGTCCGAATCTATACCCAAAATATCCAAGATCATGTTTGCATCTTCCTCCATGGGATTGAAGGATTTGCCCATTTTTGAGAATTGCAATGAAACGTATTCGTCGATAACATCGTCAAAGACATCTTTATTTTCACCTTGCTTAAACCAATTCATGTTAGTATCAAATGTAATCACATCGTATCCTGGTTGGGTAGATAGACTAACATACTTTTTAGGAATAGAGCAAGATTTTTCACCAACCCTGAAAACATAATCATCACCCTCCTCGACTCTCTTCAAAACCAGGCCTGGATTTTCAACCCTGATCTTAATCTCACCCTGCAGGTTTGGCCCGATTACACCAATATCCCCCTTCGAGATAGATTTCGATTCGTTAATTTTTCCAAATAGCTGAAAAGTAAGTGCCTTACTCATTGGTTCCAAAAAGGATTTGTACCTTAAAGTCCTTTGGGTTCATAGATTTTCTCATATCAACTCTTACAAAAGTTGGATCTGTCGGAACCAATCTAGTTCCCTTCTGGATTATAACGGAGGTAAGCGGAATCGTTGCATCAGGAACTATATCAAATTCGAATTCCTTTTGGCCGTTCGGATAGTCATCAACTTTAATCTCTAATTCAATGCTATCAACAGAGAATGCCAAATCCTGGATCCCCTCTTTTTTTCTTTCTATACCAGCCTTGTAATCTATTTCGCACTCCAAAGAATCAACATCAGAAATCTCAGGAGGTCTGTTCACTATCTCTACATCCAGCATTCCAAGCTCAGCTGAAAAAGAAAATTCATTTGAAACCCTGTTTTTCTTATTTGAGCTAAAAGAAATATAGTCGTCTATTCTTGGCATTCGGAAACCACTTTTTTTATGTATTATATATCGCAATCCAAAACCAGTTCTTTAAAAGTCAAGAAGATCGGCGGGGGGATAATATATAGAGTATTAAACATAATTCTTCTTACCATGAAAGACATCAAACCCACATGGTTCATCGAGTATCCAATCGATCAAGAATACAAACAGTACATCTTATTGGATTTTTTATCCACTGTTAACAAAGACATCGAGGATGAGGATATCTACTATCCTATTAAGAGAATCTTCTCCATGATAAAGGAGCTAACCTCTCTTAAAGTTTGGATCGAAAATGAATTTCAAGATCCACCTGGAGAATTACCTAAGCAGATCAGCGACATTATCACATACTTCAAACAGAGTGATTTTAACCAACCGGAGATAGATGAGATCTTGTCCATAATTGACAACTCCCTAAGTATTCTTTACAAATACGCAGATCTTGGAATGGACTTGTGGAAAAATCTAGAAGGTAGAATTAGAGCTTTTAATCTAGAAAGGTTTGGTAGAAAGGAGAACAGAGAGTGTGGTATTCTTATTTTTAGAAACATGTCCTCAGATAATGTAGTTTGCTATTGGTGGCAATGTGGAAAAACAAATAAGGGATCTGATGCCACTATGCTTAAGAAGATTCCGTTAAGAAATCCACATTTTTCTCTTTCTTATGAATTTATTGCACACGAGGCGATAGAAACCATAGACTTAAAACCAAACGTAGACCCTGAGATTGATATCATGGAGATATACGAAGATTTTAACGAGGATTCGGTTATTCTTAAAATTGCTAAAGAACTGTTTGTTAGGGAAATAAACAATGAGCAGAGGGAAAAGAAGTAATTACTGAGACTCCTTCCAAACATTGTCTATCAACGAAACACCTTCGTGTTGTCTGGCAAGTCTTTCTTTTACTATCCCAAACCTGTTGTGTCCACTGCGCCAAAGTGCCTCATTAAACCAGATATCTGGGCTATCCCAGCTAAACTTATCCAAAGAATCTAATATGATATCTCTAGATATTGCTGGTAGCACAACACAGTGAGCCAAAATTACCTTATTAGTAACATAGAAATCTGGGAAATTAGGGTCAGAATCAGTCTCGGGGGACTGTAAAACCCCCTTTACAAACCTAGAACCTAATGAAAGGTATTTAAGATCATTCTCATTGCAAAATTCAATACCACCTCTTAGAGTTTTCATGAAGTTTTCATGTGAGGTCTCCAATACACAATCACACTCACAAAGTACCAAAGCATCAAGATCCCCAGTAAAATTGTCTAGCATTGCCTTTTTAAAAGATTGGAATGCCCCGTAATGGCCAGGTCCGTGATTGGTAGCAGGGGATTGGGAAAGAGCAGGAACTTCCTTCCACTCTTCCCCCTTATATCTCTCATTAACCTGTTGTTGATAAGTTAAGCCCATTTCACCAAGAGGAGATAACGAGTTTATAGAAGCTTGTTCTCTTCTGGTTTCAGGCTCTGTAAGTATATGTACTAATTTAATATTCATTATGTGCTCCGAATCTTTGTTTTTTATATCACACAAAAAAAGACAAGTTTCAAAAGAAACTTGTCTTTATAGACTCTTTAAAAGATATTACTAAAAATCCTCTAGTCTCTTTATGGAAAAAGATTCATTGATCTCAGATTCACCAAGTGCACTAGAAAGAGTTTGAGCAGAATTTGGTGCATTCACAATAGATGGACCTGCATTAGCAATGTTGTACTCTCTATCTCCATCAGCATTGTAACCAGGTACCTCAATACCAGCTTTCTCTGGGCTAAATACTGCATCTGCATAGCCAACCCAATCATAAGCAGGTTCTCTTTTTATCTTATGCAAGCCAGTTTTACCTTCACCGCCCTCTTGATTTTCAGCAGCAAAAGGCTTAAATGTCTCATCGTGTACTTTTTTCTTAAATTGATCGAAGTCTAAAACTTCCCTCTTCGAAACGTCATTTATATTCATGATCTAAAAATTTTTATTGTATAGTTCCACCAGAGCTTAATCCTAAAGATTGCAGTGATTGCCCATTTCCAGATAAGCTAGAAAGAAAATCGGATACAAAGTCTCCAGAAGACCTATCTACATCTACATCTTCACCTTTAGCACCTACCACTCTATCGATTCCACTCCTTAGTGTTCTTTCCTCTGTTGATGAAAGGGATCTCATAAAATCTTCCTTGTCCGAAGCACCTTCAAACCCGTTAAAAGCCTGTAAATAAAATTCTTCCAAAGAATTTCTAAAGTTCTCCCTTCTAACTTGGTTAGTAAGCATTTCAGAGATTGTTCTATAAATCCACCCATCTTGCTCAATACCAAGATCCTGAGCGATACCATCCAAACCTTTTTCAGTCAAGAATTCAATTGATGCATCAGCCATCTTAGGGGCAAGGTAAGCGGAATTAGCCTTTCCTGCAAAAATAATTTTAGTTAAATCAGCAACTGGGATTTGTTCAACAAAGTTTTGTACAAGCTTACTGAAGATTGATTGTTCACCAATTCCAAAGAAGCTTAAAAGATATGCAGAGGCTTTTCCCTTTAAAACGTCAGAGAAAGCATTTCCAGCATAGCCAAGTAAACCACTTAGACTATCACTGAACCAATTCTCATTAACAGACTCAGATTTAAAATCCTCAAAGGACTTAATATTATTTGCCATTTGGAGCTTTTTTCTTTATATATCGCTCCTTAGACGAATTTATCTATTCCTCAGAAAAAGATCTACTGCTTTATACCGGTAAGCAATTTTATCCTCCTTAATCTTAGGGTTTTTAAGAGGTGCTTTTTTCCGGTTTACTATTTCATCAGGAAGCAGTGGTGAAAATGTGTCCTTAAGGATTTTCTTATCAGTCCTCCACTCTATAGGTAAATGCAAAGCAAATCTTACAAGATCTAGATTCAAGAAGGGACTCCTAAGTTCCAAGGTGTGAGCCATAGACATCTTATCCAATCTTGGCAAATGGTAGTAAGTTAACTCGTCAAATACATCTGACTTTTGTGAATCATATTCGTGGATTCTTTTATACCCACCGAAAAGCTCGTCAGCTCCATCTCCAGAGAGAACTATTCTGTAACCACCAAACCTCTTAACAGCATCAAACAAATGATACTGTGGTATAACAGATCCAAGGTCTATTGGTGACTCGTTCCATTTTTTATAAATCTCCTCATTCATAGATTCATCCATGTTGTAATCTAAAAAAGAAACCTCCTTACCAAGTCTTTCAGAGAGAATGTCTACAAACTCTTTTTCCCCATTTTCAATACTAAACCATCTAACATCAGCTCCAATTTCATTTAAAACGGATGCAATAATAGAGGAGTCTAGTCCACCTGAAATAAGAAGAGATATAGGATAATCCTTAGAAACCAATCTGTTCCTTACTGATTCGAACATTTTAGACCAAAGCCACTCCATGTGCTCTTCGTAGCTTTTACCAACCAATTCTTGGATCGGGAAATCAAAGCCTCTATAATAGGTGCTATACACATTCTTAAATTCAGGGGCATCTAAATTAAAACTGTATATGTTATTTGGTAGTATCCTTTTGATATCACTATAAGATGTCCTTTCATCCGTGTTGTACCCCCATTTTCTTACCGTGCTGATAAAGGTCTCGTCTATCTGAGAATTTTCATACACAAGGGGTTTTATCTCCGAAGCAATATCACCAAGAGAATTATAATAAAGACATTTACGTCCTAGAGGGTCGGTAAAAGCAATAACATCATTAGTGTTTGCATCATATATCGTTATTGCCCAAAATCCATCCCAAGTTTGGATTTCCGGTATGAACAAGGAGCAAAACATTTCAAAGCTCCCTCCTCGATACCTACCGAAAATATTAGTAAGATATTCTACGTCAGAATCGAATCTTTCGCGGTCATAATTAAAAATCTCCCCGTTAAAAAGCAAATAGATACCGTCTGCTATCTCTATTGGTTGATTCCAATCATCACCATCAACTGTCTGGATTGGAAGCCTGTGGTGACAAATACTAAGACCGTTTTTTTCAACAACGGTTTTTTCAATACCACGATGTTTTATGGTATCCAGTATTTCTTCACCTGGTGTTTTTGTGATTACTATTCCACACATTTAGATATGACTTAAGTCGTTTACTGTTTTATTATCAAAGCTGTTGAATATCCGATGGACATAAACATTGTATGGTTGATTCATAACATAGTCTCTCAGATTTTCCATAATCTCTTGCTCCTTTGAATCCCCATCCCGAAAATCCCAATTATCCTTGTTTCTGTCCCCCTTATTTGGATTGTCACCAGTTACAAAATAGATTTCACAATCTTTAAGCAATCCCTCTTCAGCAATCATTTTCAATTGATTCATTGCCTCATCTTCGGTAATACGGCCAGAGAGTATTCCCCAAGTAAGAACTGTTAGAAATCCACGATCTAATATAAAAGTAGGTAGCAACCCATCTCGACACAATTGCAATAGCATTAACTCTTTGCCTAGAGCAAAGCTGTGGGTCTCGTGTGATTGGTCATCCAAAGCAAGTCTGTTGAACCAACCAACAAAATCGAACTTAAAGATAGGAATGTTATGTACCTCAGAATACTTACGTGCTAAAAAGGTCTTGCCCGAATTCCTTGGTCCCTCGAATATCTTGATCTTTGATCCCATTAGTTGTTTTTCTTCTTTCAAACTCTTTTATCGACTTGGTTTGCATATATTTCGACAATTCAGAGTTTACTCTTACTTCAACACCAGAATTTAAGATAAATTTTCTATTCGGGAAAGAAAATCTTGGAAACTCAGGATCTAGTTTTCCATCCAAAATATATTTGTAGATTAGACAATTTAGAACATGCTGTTCAGGGCAGCTGTGTGTGAATTGAGGGTATGGATCTGGGTTTGGATATTTCATGAGCAGATCCTTCCTTCCACAAAGATTTTTATAATCAGCAAAGAAATCCCTGGATGCTTGGGTGTTTTTTATAATCATCCGATTCGAAGCTATTTCCCAGCATCTAGAAACTATATCAGATTCCACAGGATCTTCTAAAATAGCTTCGGTTGTATATCTTTTTCCGTGTAATCTTACTTGTGGAATTTGACCAAAAGCTTCACTTTCAAAAGGAATGAAAAAATCAGATTTATTTTGGGTCAGCAAAAAATCGATAGATTCCCTAATATTTTCCCAGTCCGTCTGCCAATATTGTGTATACTTCTCGAAGTTACAGTCGTGGTAAAACAGTACATCATTCTCGTCAATCTCGGACAAGGTCTTGTCAATAATAAAAGATTTAAAATCCCCACATCCATTGGAATTGATACCAGGGTTGAGCGGGAAAACACCATCAAGGACATTGCAGAAGTCATCACTACCATCACACTCTTTAAGTTTTGACGGGGTGTAAAAAATTATATCGTCAAAGTAGTGACCAAGGAGTGTCTTGATGTTGGAAATATTTTTACTTAAATCCTGTCCAGAATCATGGGGTGGACCTAGACTACAGAAAGTTAGAAAATAAAACTTACCAAGGTTATTCACTAAAAAAGATTTTCAATGAATTATAGGAAGAAATGGGGGATAAGTTTCTAGCTTATCCCTCTCTTGTTATAACGATCATCGAGTCAGAGATATCCGGAGTAATATCATCCATTCTATCTACACCGATTCTTTTACAGTGTTTAGAAAGACTGTTCATAATTGGCTTAACCTTACCCAGGCTCTCCTTCATAACATTTACCTTATCTGGATCTTCTGTGCTTCCGATTATAGTGGATTTTAATATTTCATTGTCTCCAGAATTGGTATCAAACAAAGCTACCTTTTCAACAGACATTTTTCCACTCTTACCAAGTGAGCCGTTCTTTCTTATATCAGAAATAAGCTCATCCTCAGTTATGTCCAAGGAGTTACATAGCATCTTTACTGCTGGGACCCACTCATCTTTGTCTCTATTATAAGTTATCATAGGTGAACACACAATTACTGTGTTGTACAAAGCTCTGAGCTCCCCAGGACTGAGATTAGATATACCATCATTACCAACCATACCTTTAATGCTAGATACCAAAGATCTCATAGAATTTGGTCTAATATAGCCACCGGCAACTTCGTCCTTGTTTGGAACAAAAGCTCCCTCTAACTCCTCATAAATAGCAGCAACATCGCTTAGATTCTCTTCCTTAGCAAGCTTACAATTCGATGACATTACCTCGTCCAAGACTTTTGATTTAATCTCAGAACCAACACCACCAAAGTTTTTCCAGTATGAAGTGTACCAATTTCCAAATTTGTGTACATCCTCTATATCGTCACCTGCAATAGATTTATACCTTTTCCAGTTGCAAGGTTTGTTTACACTGCCTGATATTCTTTTGGTTGGGAAAAGAGAACAGTTGTCATTATCATCAACCATAACAAAGAAAGAAACTGGCTTATCCCCAGAAACTGCCTTGGTCCAGCAATCAACATAATCGTGAGGACATGATCCTTTTAGAGTTCCATCCTCTTTCAAGAAATCTTCAGCTTCTGCATTTTTGTTATAGTCCTTTGTTCTTAAAAGTTTAGCAAGGGCTTCAGCTAAAGAATAATCAGAGGTTGTTGGTTGGGACATCGAATCATCATCTTCGGCCAGCTCCTGACTGTAATTCTTGATACTAGCCTCTATCTCATTAGGATCAATATAAGTCATAGCCTCCATCAGCCTCATGAAATCTGCAGCTGATAATGCATTACTAGACTCTCTCACAGAAGAATAAGAACCTCTAAGTTGACTGATCGCTTCCTTGATAGCCTCCTTATTTTCTTTTGATACCTGATCCAGCTTAAGAATTATGTCAAGTAATGGCTTATCTAATTTTCCATTTACATCTTTATTACCTAAAGTAGATTGGATTGACTTCACTGCTACTTCAGTTGCAGTTTCATACTTACCGTTAGCACCACCTCTTGGATCCATTAGGTTTTTAATTGGGACAAATGCATCAATGAGTGCTTTTTGAACAGCAGAGATTAGTCCAGAGCCTTTAAGTTTTGTATCATTGTCCTTGTCACCAATCTTTAGAGGGAAAACTCTATCATTCATTTTGGTTTCCTTGTCCTCCAGATCTTCTCTAACCTTTACTTCGATTAGACCTTCATCAGTATTAGATTTAGTAACTTTGTCCAAAGCGTTAGTCATCATCTCAAAGAAATCTGCAAACTTGGCTTCCAAGTCATCGTCCTTCATAAGTTTTGACATAATAGACTCTACCGCTTTAACAGAGTACTGAGCATATTCCTGTGCAAGGTTATCGGTTTTCTTTTCAAGTTCGGTAAGTGTTTTTCTGTCATTATCAGAGAAAGTAGCTTTACCACTATTGATAGAAGAAAGCTTTTGTGCTAAAGTTGAAAACAGTCTGTGCCAATCTCTACCATATCCAGACTTTGCATCCTTACCTTTAGAATCGACAATGTGGTTAATGAGCATTTTCTTCAATCTATGAACTCTTCCAGGAACTCCAATCTCATTAGACTCATTCAGTTTCTCCTGATACTCATCAGCAGTTCTCTTTACACTCTCAACCAATCTTTTTCCAGCAGATTTAAAATTTTGGATAGCTTTTGACTCGAGTGATGGGTCAAGTTCAATCATTCTTTTGATTGCATCGCCAATTAGATCAATCGAATCCAAATAAGATTTTTTGTTTTTTGCAAGAATAGAATCACGCAATTCGGTATCCTCACAAACATCTTTAATGTTAGCAATCAATCCCTTGATAGTAGAAGTATCACTAATCATTTCTATCTTCTTTGCAAAAGACTCATACGTTCTGTTCCCATCAGAAGCAAAATCGAAAATAATCTTCTTACACGCTGCTAAAAGAGTGTCGATTGATATTTTCAAAGCATCGTCAACATCCTTATTCTCATAGAGTCTAAAAGTATCTATGGATAATTGATTTGCTACTGGGTTATTTCTAAGATAATTGTTTGACATCTTTAATAAATATTTGTTGTATCGCCAGAGTCAGCCTTTGCGTCCATAGCATTAGCTAAAGCATTTAGTAGAGCTGGCATTTGACCAACCAATCTTGCTTGGTTCCTGATACTAGCTGCTTTTTGTTTCAAATCCGTGGTTTCCTTTTGCTTTGCAATTTC
>Ga0255776_10000773_pt1 | contig 36378 bp, 34 predicted proteins | sample 071ome_19_FD_179974 | JGI IMG/M metagenome (GOLD analysis project Ga0255776, IMG submission 179974) | Coastal salt marsh microbial communities from the Groves Creek Marsh, Skidaway Island, Georgia - 071413AT metaG (version 2) | ecosystem: Environmental > Aquatic > Marine > Intertidal zone >... | reverse complement strand
TTCTGCGCCGGAGAAAAGTCATGTCGATCGTTTCAAGCGCGAGCATAACGCACTACCGAGAAGAGGGCTATTGCCTGATCCCCAACCTGATACCGCAAATCTCCATAGAGGCGGCGCGGCAGCGCGTGTCGGAAATAGGACAGCAGCTAGCGCCGTGGCCCAGCCGACACTTTCAGGTCCTAGATCCCGAGCGCTACCGCTCGGAAAGCGACACCCCGCTGCCCGCCGGTATACAACAACCCGCATCGCAGGAAGCCGTTTTTGCCGATGTCGCCGACCACGCCAACCTGTCGGAGGCCATGGCAGCCCTGCTAGGAGGTGAAGTCGAGCGTTTTACTGATCAAATTGGTATAAAACACGGGAGAATTAACGAAGCACAGGGGGGGCGCAGCTACTATCACCAAGATTCCTACTACTGGAAAATTGCCCCCGAGCTAGGCTGCAACTGTTGGATACCCCTCACTTCCGTGGGCGTCAATGCCAGTGCCTTGGCCATCATGCCGACTTCGCACCGAGGATGGCATTTAGTCGAGCACGAATCGTATTACGACGATCCACCTTGGGGACACGTTGACAGCGGCGCGTTTGTCCCCTTTAAACGCCATCGCATTCCCCAAGAACAGGTCGATAATACGCGCGAGACGCTTGTCCAAATGCAGCCGGGCGATGGACTGTTTTTCAGCAACTACACCTGGCACCGCTCCGAGCCCAATACCAGCGGGCAGACGCGCGTGTTTTACGCCATCGCTTATCAGCGGCAGCGTTAACGCACGGGCCAGATCCTACAACCTCAGCTACTGCTCCGATTTTGGGCAGCGGATTCTATGTTGCGCGCTAGGCGACTGGCCATGCGCTTGATGCTCGGAGCGAGAATAGCCATTAGACCGAGCAGCTTTTCCACATCCATCTGCACGTGCTCTAGCGCAGTGACTGGAACGAATTTCTCCATGAGCAGGTCGCGTTCTTCAGCACTTAACTCTACCAAGGGATTCATCGCACCAGCTAACCCTTCGACAATTAGCACGTGGGGATATTGAGCCCCATGGGGAAAGGGTTCCACCGCAGTAGAGACAAAGTTTGCCAGTGCGATCAACAGCGTATAGTGATCACCCGACTCCGGACTGTGGTGACCGCCGATAGAGCGGACCAACGCCGGACCCAGCTGCCAACTATTGGCCAAGAGCGCACCGGCGCGCACGTGGTCTGCATCAGAGCTTACGCTGTGCTCTGTCCGTAAAAAAGAGTTGAGATAGTTCTGAGCAGCAAGAGATTCAAGCGTTTGCCCAAACGCACTTGGATAGGTGCTTGCGATAGCAAGCTGACCAATGTCGTGCATCAGACCACCGACAAAAGGCAGTTCGTCTGCGGCCAGTTTAAAGCGACTCGATATGTTCAACTGTTTCAAGAGGGAAACAACCTGCCCGTCGGGACGCCATTCGTCAAAGAAAAGCTGTTCGTACTGACTCAGCTTTCTTCCATCAAAGGGCATAGTTAGCATGCGGGCGGTAACACCTGCGGCGACGCCGTGCCGCCAAAAACTCTCGGCTAACCCCTCATCGGCCAGAGTCGAATCCAGCGGCGCATACAGCGCAACCGCAGCCGCTAAATCTCTAACCTGTTTTTTGCCAAGTAGGCCGATTGCACCCGCAACGTCTCCGTCTGTTTTACCCGCCCCGGCCGATACCATCTGCGCGCGAGCAAGAATCATATGTTCACAGCGCGCGTCCATTTCCACGGCCTCGACCCAGCCCGCTGTAGCACTGGCAGAATCGCATCCCAGACGCAGCACGCGGTTGATAAAAAGGGGCAGCGCTGGCAGACTTTCGTTGCGACCCATGGCCTGTTCTAGGCTCTCAGATTCGGTTCCATCGTCCTCCACACTGCGCTCGTTTGTCTCCGCCTTTCCGCCTTCAGCAGAACGCGCCGCATCATGCACTTCCTTAGAACCCGCAATCAGGGGACAGTGCTCTTTGAGCAGGCCCTCCAAGCGTTCGGCCGTTAGATCTTTTTCTTCCACCAAAATAGCGCCCATACTGCGCAAGTTTGAACGCTGGGTCATGTTGAGATCAAACATACTCTCTGCAATGAGAACGACCTTGTAGCCGGCCTTGTGATTTAAGAGCGCTAGGCGTGCGAGCGTCGCCCCCTCTATAGTCTTACTGGTATGGATACAGATGAGCTGGATGTAACTGCGCCCTCTGCGGACGATTTTCATCACGTCCTGCCCATTCTCTTCCAGCACATAGGCCATCTGGTCTCCAGCATGCTCTCTGTTGACCTTGCTAAACGCGTCAATCTTTAGGCAGATAGAGCGAACTACTTCCCGGTTGTCCGGCCGCTTTAGCACCTCTGGATCCGTCGCCCGTTCAACAAATATCACGAAGGGCAGTTGGGCTCCTACAGATGCCTCAAGCGAAGCCGAATTGAGCAGCACCTCGTCGAGCCTGTCCGCTTCCAGATGAGACTGCTTAGCGGCAAACGATTGGAGCACTTTATCAATTTTGTCTTTGAGCTGAGCCGGATTAAAAGGCTTCGATATGTAGTTGTTGGCCCCCGCCTTCATTGCGGCGATGACGTCGTCTCTTTCCGTGCGCGAAGTCGCCATAATCACTGGAAGATCGGCCGTAGTCTCATGCGAGCGCACGTTCTTCAACAGCTCCAACCCCGACATATTCGGCATGTTCCAATCGGATATGAGCAGATCAAAACCGCCCTCGCGCAGTTGCTCCCACGCATCAGCACCGTCTTCGGCCTCGTGCACGTCCACGAATCCCAAGCTACGCAACATAGTGCGCAGCACTTTGCGCATGGACGTGGAATCCTCAACAACCATCAGTTTCATAAACACCCATTACAACTGTTATGCGTTTAAGTCTACGGCACGGAAGACTGGCATGATTCCATAGAATATACTTACCTTGGTTGGGTTAAAATACAAAAAAAATGGCTTTTGTATAGGTCGTTCACGACGATTTGTTTCCCATTGTCTGATGGACCACCAGCGCCGTTCTTAATCGTATGACCTCTATAGATCTGCGTCAGCTTTCGTGGGTGCGTAACCAGTGGAAGCGCTTTCGCCGAGTCCTGTGTGTATGCACCGGGTTGGCATGGTGTATTTGCTGTACGGGCATCGCCCTCTCCGACCCGGAGGACCTTCTCATCATACTGAGTTTAGCCTTTATGCTCATCGCGGTTACCGGACTCTCCGCTCACCTCCTATGGACGATCCGCCGCGAGCTACAATCGCTTGATAAGCAAGTGGTTAAGCTACGAGCAGAAGAGCATAGGTAGCCCATCTGAAGGGGATGTACTTCGCTCCACAATTCTTGCTGAATGCGTTCACAACGCATACTTTAAGTCGTTTGCTAACGACCGTGAAAACGACCTAATGCGCGGCGGCCACCTTTAACATCTCATCTATATGGACCCCACCCATTCTCTTGATGCTCTGACGCAACAGACCGCGCAGACACCCAGCTTTAAGGCCGTCGTCGAACGCTTGCACTCCGGAGAGAGAGACGTCCTTCTCGGAGGACTGCCCCATTCGCTCGCCGCGTTTCTCCTTGTTCACTTGCGGCAAACACTGAGCCGCACCGTATTGGTTGTCGCCGCCGATGAGGACCGAGCCGAGCAGTGGCGCGACGACCTGCAGGCCATCGCCGGCAGTCAGGCTGTGCGCTATTTCCCCGCCTGGGACGCCGACCTGTATGACAAGCGCAGTCCCGATATTGAAATTACGGGCTTGCGCATCGAGGCGGCGATGCGCTTAGAGCAGCAACAGCCCTCCATTATCGTAGCACCTGCCAAGGCACTGCTCACCCCACTCATTCCACCTGACGCTATGGAATTGGCCTCGCTCCACTTGAAAAAGGGAGACGAACAGCCACCAGACGACATAGCCTCTCATCTTATCGACTGCGGTTTCGAACGCGTTGCCACTGTCGATGGGCTCGCTCAATTCAGCATGCGCGGCGGCATTATAGATATTTATCCCTTCGGCAGCGAACACCCCTTTCGCATTGAGTTTTTTGGGGATGAGATCGAGTCGATTCGCCAGTTTGACGTGAGCACGCAGCGTTCGCGCGAGCACTGTGATCAGGCGCATATTCCCCCGGCGCGGGAGGTGGTCCTATGCTCGCCGTTCTACGAAGATTACGTGCAGAGGATTGCCGCAGCTAAAGAGTATGAAAGCGCACTAGAGACGCTGCGCGATCAGTTTGAGCTGGGCGGCTCCCTAGAGGGCATCGAAAGCTATATGGGCCTGCTCTACGAGCGCGACAATGGCCTTTTTGAGTATCTCGACAATCCGCTCGTCTTCTGCGAAGAAGAAGACGAGCTCTACGCCGAGGTGGAAAAGGCTGTTACGCGCCCACAAAAAGAGTATGAACGACACGGAGCACGCGACGCCCTCGTGCCAACGGCCGCTTTAATGCGCGACGGTCAGTGGCTAAAAGAACGCCTAGCCGACTGCGCGCGCCTGCAGCCTGCACCGGTAGGCCGCGCGGACGAGGCCGTCCAGTTCAACGCGCACGAGGCGCGTTCTTACGAGGGTGAAGTCGCCCTCGTACAAAAAGAAGTGGAGCGCTTCAGCGACGAGGAATACGCTATCCACATACGCAGCGAGACGCAGGGCCAGAACAGTCGACTGCGCGAGATATTTGCCGACTGGCCAGAGATTCACTTTGGCCTCGGCACGCTGCACAAGGGATTTTCCTTTCCGGAAGCACGCTTGGTGCTGCTCAACGATCACGAGCTGTTTAGCCGACAAAAGCGGCGCTATCGCTACAGGCGATTCCGCTCTGCAGCCCCACTGGCCAATCACTCCGCGCTGCAGCGGGGCGACTTTGTCGTGCACGTCGACCATGGTATAGGCCGCTATGCCGGAATCAAACGCCTCTCCATAGGAGGACGCGAGCACGACTGTCTAACCGTCAGCTATCAAGGCGAAGATCGACTGTTTGTTCCCGTTGAACAGCTAGATCGGCTGCGCAAGTACTCCAGCGCAGAAGGCGACGTGCCCATCCTCAGCCGACTGGGCGGAACCGCGTGGGAAAAACTCAAAGAGCGGACGCGCGAGGAAATCTTCAAGATGGCCAGCGAGCTGATGCAGCTCTACGCCGAACGCAAGGCACTCCCCGGCTTCCGCTTCAGCGCGGATGGGCCTATTCAGCAACAGTTGGAGGCGACGTTCCCCTTTCAGGAAACGCCCGACCAGCTGCGCACCATGGAAGAAGTTCGAGCCGATATGGAGTCTCCTCATCCCATGGACCGCCTGGTCTGCGGAGACGTCGGATATGGTAAGACCGAAGTAGCCGTGCGCGCAGCTTTTAAAGCGGTCTGCGACCAGAAACAAGTCGCCGTCCTCGTGCCCACGACGATTCTAGCCGAACAGCATTACCAGACGTTCTCCGAACGCATGGCTCACACGCCCGTTCGCGTCGAGGCGCTATCGCGCTTTCGCACAGCTAAGGAGCAAAAACAGGTAGTCGATGACGTCAAAAAGGGCAAAATCGACATTCTGATCGGCACGCATCGACTCCTCTCTAAGGATGTCGTTTTTCGCGACCTCGGCCTACTCATCGTAGACGAGGAGCAGCGCTTTGGGGTTCGCCACAAAGAAAAACTCAAACAGCTCAAACGCCTTGTCGACGTGCTGACGCTCACGGCGACGCCCATTCCGCGCACGCTGCACATGTCACTTATGGGCTCGCGCGACATGTCCATTATCAATACGCCGCCGCAGGATCGCCTGCCCATTCACACGGAGATCATCGCCTTTGACGAAGGGCGTATATCGGAGGCGATTCACCGCGAGATCGAACGCGGTGGACAGGTGTACTTTGTGCACAACCGCATCCAGCCACTCTACCGACTAGCTGAGTATCTTCAGACTCTGCTACCGCAGGTGCGCTTCGCCGTTGCGCACGGTCAGATGGCCGGCAGAGAGCTGGAAAAAATTATGATGGACTTTTTAGAGAAGAAGTATGACTGCCTCATCTCTACCATGATCATCGAATCCGGTATTGATATCCCATCGGTTAACACCATCCTCGTTAATCGCGCCGATACCCTAGGACTTGGACAGCTGTATCAGATTCGCGGACGCGTGGGACGCTCCAGCGAGCGCGCCTACGCGTATTTACTCGTGCCCAAAGGGAAAAAGCTGACAAAAAAGAGCCGCATGCGCCTGCGAGCCATAGAAGAGTTTTCAGATCTCGGATCGGGTTTCAATATCGCCATGCGCGATATGGAGATTCGCGGCGCGGGTAACCTAGTTGGGGCACAGCAACACGGCTTTATCGCGGCTGTAGGATTTGACCTATACTGTCGTCTGCTCGACGAGGCCATGCGAGAACTCAAAGGCGAGAGCACGCCCGACAATCCAGAACCCGATGTCAAAATCGCCGTCAGTGCGTACATTCCCGATGAGTATGTGCCCAATGCAGACCAAAAGATGGAGTTTTACCAGCGACTGGCTGACGCTCCGCGCGTTGTCGAGCTCCTGGCCATTCGCGAGGAGATGGAAGATCGCTTTGGGCGCTTACCCGATCCAACCAAGTCGCTGATGTATATTATGGAAGTAAAAATCATGGCCCGTCAGATGGGACTAGAGGCTGTTCAGTTAGAGAAGAGCCGCTTCGTTATGGCGTTTCCCCAAGAGCGCGAAGTAATGCCGAGCGATATCCAAAAGCTAGTAGAAAAATGCTCTTCGCCACTCGATTTTGACTTGGGCGAACGGCTGCAAATTATACTACAGGTGCAAGGGCGAGACGAAATAGAGCGCTTGGAGCGTGCACGCGATGCCCTCGAAGAAATGGTCTGATATGCGCTTTGGCCTTGCCCTGTGCTTCACGCTGACCGCCTGCGGTGCATCGGGACCGCAAGAAGAGGTCGTCGCCCATGTGGGCGACGCACATCTCGAGGCCAGCGCACTGGAAGCCCTGCTGCCCTACGGAGCCAGCGAAGAGGATCGACAGCGCGCGATCACAGATTGGATCGGGCGCGAACTGCTCTACCGAGAAGCGATTGATCGCGGCTTACACGAAAGCCTGAGGCTGCAGCAGCAGTTGGAGCGCACGCGACGCAACCTACTCGTAGCCGCGCTCTTGGACGACGAGTTGGGGAATGAAGAAGTAGACGTTACGGAGACGGAGATACAGCGCTACTACGACGGAAACGCCGAGCTTTTTAGGCGCGAGGCGCCGGAAGTGCAGGCGCGACACATACTGCTCTCGAGCCAGAGACAGGCCAACGCGCGCCGGAATGACCTCCGTCGCGGTGCCGACTTTGCCGACGTTGCACGCAGCCACTCCGAGGACGTCGACACGCGAGACAGCGGCGGCGAGCTGGGCGTGTTTTCCCGCGCTGACGATGCTGCGCTGTGGAGCGCGTGCCAAGACCTCGAGCTCAATACGCCCTCTCAACCCATACGAACCGAGTATGGATATCACTTGATCGAAGTGCAGGCACGCTACGAAGCCAGTAGCGTGAGACCTCTGGAACAAGTTAGAGGACAAATCGTCGAAAAGCTTGTCTGGCAAAAACACCGCCAGCGCATGGACCAACTCGTAAAGACCTTAAAAAACCGTGAGGATTGGGGCATCAACGCCCAGTAAGCTTATGCAAAGATTCTTTCACATCTCGTTCCTCGTTGCCGCGCTGATCTGTTCAGCCCCTTCTAGCGCGCGCGCGGCTGAGCTGATTGATCGCATCGTCGCTTCTGTAGACAACTACGTCATACTCTGGTCGGAGCTAAACTATCGCCTGCGCTTCGAAATGGAAGCGCTCAACTTAACGGTCTACTCGCCGCCGGATACAATTGAAGCCCTGCGCCTGCAGGTGCTTGAAGACATGGTCGACGAGCAGGTGCTCATTCTCAAGGCGCAAAAGGACAGCGTGCAGGTCGACCCAGCGGAAATCGAGGAAATGCTCGGGCAGCAATTCCGCATGGCGCGCAGCAATATGGACGACAGCGAGTTCGAGGAAATGTTGGAACGCGTTGGCCTGACCGAACGGCAGCTCAAGCAGCGCTATCGAAAAGAGATACGCCACAGGCTGCTCTACCGGCAGATGCGCAGCATTGTATCGTTCCGACAGCATATTACCCATCGCGAGGTAGAAGCATTTCGACAAACGCTGGGCGATACGCTCCCACTGCAGATATCGCTCAGTCATATTCGCGCAAAAATTCGCCCGAGCGACGATGTCCTAGCGGAAAAGCGAGTGCGCGCTGAGGAGATCGAGGCACGCCTGCAAAACGGAGAGGACTTTGCCGATCTGGCACGCGAAGTTTCGGAAGATCCGGGATCGGCCTTCAACGGAGGAGACCTCGGATGTTTTGGAGCCGGAACGCTGGTGCCCGAATTTGAAGAGGTTGCCTTTGAGCTCAAGCAGGGAGAGCGCAGCGGTCCCGTTCTCTCGCCCTACGGCTACCATCTCATTCAGCTAAACGAAAAACGAGAAGATGCCATATGCGCCAGCCATATCCTCGTCTTGGCCCAAACGGCCGAAGGGGATAAAGAGCGCGCCGAGGAACGGCTGCACGAACTGCGACGCCGGTCTCTGTCCGGCGAAGATTTTGCCGCGCTGGCGCGGGCCCATTCCGACGACCCCAATTCAGCTATGCAGGGCGGCCTGTGGGGCACGTTTCCCCGCGACCAGATTCCCGCCTTTTTAAAGCCCTATATAGACGGCCTCAAGCTGGGGGAAGTAAGCGAACCCTTCTTCCTACAGGGTGAGGGTTTCCTGTTTAGGATCAACGATGATCAAGCCACGTTGGAAAGCCTTATTCGCGAATCACGCACCGAAAGCGCCATGCGCGATCTGATTCGCGACTATCGTCAACAAATCCACATTGAGACGCGATTAGACGGAGACTACTTACGCGAGCCAGACCATGACGCGACTGGATATGTTCCTAAAACACACGGGCTTAATTAAGCAACGCAGCCAAGCCAAGCGCGCCTGTGACGACGGCCGCGTCGTCTTGATTGGACCGTCGGGAGAAAAGACGGCCAAAGCCAGTCAGGCCGTGCACGTGGGTGAGCGAGTGCGGATTGAGACGACGACGCGACGCATTGAGATAGAAGTGCTGGACCTGCCCGAACGCGCACCTGCGCGCAGCGAGCGCCAGCGGTTCTATCGCATACTTAGCGAAGAGCAGATTGATCCCTTTGCCGACCTGAGCTTTTGAGCAAAATCACCATGAATAGCGACTCCATGCGCCAACTACCCTACCAGGGACTGGCGCCCATTTACGATTACGTCATGCGCCACGTCGACTACGACGAATGGGCCGCTTTTATTCGCGACGTCTTCGCACGACACGACCCCGAAACCAAGCACCTGATTGATCTGGCCTGCGGCACGGGAAACGTCAGTTCGGAACTGTCCCTTTTGGGGTTCTCCATCACCGGGGCAGATCTCTCAGAGTCCATGGTCCGCATCGCCCAAGAAAAGGCCGCGCTGCGCGGCGACGACAGCGAGTTTGTGCAGCGCGACCTGCGTGCACTTTCGGGTCTCGGGCCCTTCGAGGGGGCCGTCTGCATGTACGACAGCTTCAACTACCTGCTCGAGCTAGAAGATATTGACGAGGCGCTGGGCCAGATTATAAGTATCTTGAAACCCGGCGGACTTTTCGTTTTTGACGTATGCACAGAGCGCAACTCGCTCACCTACTTCAGCGACATGCGCGACCGCGAGAGCGGCCCGGGGTTCACCTACGAACGCCACAGCTATTACGAAACCGACGTGCGCTTACAGCACAACGATTTTGAGATTCGTTTTGAGGGCGACGAAACGCTTTACAAAGAATCGCACGTGCAGCGAATCTATCGACTCGCCGATATAGAACAGCGAGTAAAAGCGAGTCCATTCGAACTGGTTGAACTGCTGGCCGAGTTCACGTTTAACCCGGGTTCGGAGAACGCTGACCGAGTACACTACGTCCTGCGCGCACCCGGCGCAGCGACCTGATCGGAGATCCACCGTGGACCTTAACTTTGAGGAAGCCATCGACTTTATACAGGGCGGCGACCGCTTCCTGCTAACCACTCATGTCAACAGCGATGCCGATGGCATAGGCGCCTGCATGGCCATGCAGCAAATTCTTGAGCAGTTGGGGAAAGAAGCGCATATAGGCCTGCCCGAAGCGCCGGCCGAACAGTGCGCATTTCTCGACGGCTGGGACGCCGTTCAGCACATCGATGCACTGACACAGAAAGCGTATACGCACGCCATCATATTGGACTGTCCCAATTTGGAGCGCGTCGGCTCGGCGGCAGATCGGATCGCCGATTTACCTACGCTGACCTTAGACCACCACAAGGGCAATCCGACCGTCGGCCAGACAAGAGTCGTCACGACGCACGTAAGTTCTACGTGCGAGTTGGTCTATCACCTGGCGCAGGCAGCAGATTGGCCGCTTAATACGTCCATCGCGGCAGCGCTCTATACGGGCATTATTTTCGACACCGGCGGTTTTCGCTTTTCGCTAACGACGCCCGAGACTTTTGAAGTGGCCGCCCAGCTCGTGCGCCACGATATTCGCCTAGACCTGCTGGCCGATCAGCTGTTTAACAACAGGAGCTACGCATCCGTCAAGCAGCTGGGTACGGCCATTGACTCCCTAACGCTGCACTGCGACGAACGCGTAGCCGTGCTACACCTCAACGCTGAAGCGATGCGCGCCGGTGATCCCGATGGCGCAGTCAACTACGGACTCATGGTTAAGGGCGTGGAAGTAGCCGTTATCTTGAAAGAGTACGAAGAGGGAAAATACCGCGTCAGCCTCCGATCGCAGGAGGGCATTGACGTGAATGCGGTAGCCAATGCCTTTGCCGGAGGAGGGCACGTGCGCGCGGCAGGGTGTCGCATGGAGGGCTGTGCCGAAGAGGTAACCCACCGCCTGCTAACGCAAATAAAGCATCGCTTACCTTAGGAGTTCGCTCTTGACAAGAAATGACTAAATATTAGTTTTTTTTAATAATTACCACCTTAAACTAAGGCAAGCTTCTGATCGTGATGTCGCATGGTTGGGGGCTACTCAAAAGACAAGTGGAAACTCTGACATGTATGGTACGTCGATCTTGCATTTAACAACGTTGAAGGACTGGTCAGAGGCAGACGTCTTGCGGACCGTCGAACGCAGTATCGATATCAAGCGCAATCCGCGTCACTACAGCGCGGCCCTGAGCGGAAAGACGCTCGCCCTGCTCTTCCAGAAAACGTCGACTCGCACGCGCTGCGCCGGTGAGATCGGCATGACGCAGCTGGGCGGACACGCGCTCTATCTCGACTGGCGCAACACGAACTTTGGCCTGGCCGATCTGGGAGATGAAGTGCGCGTTCTCAGCAGCTATGCGGACTTTATCGTCGCGCGTCTTATGCAGCACGACGACGTGCTGCGCGCCGCCGAAGCGTCTACTGCGCCCATCATGAACGGATGCTGCAACCGCTATCACCCTCTGCAGGGCCTCACCGACCTGATGACCGTACACGAAGCGCTAGGACGCCTAGAGGGTGTGCGCCTGACCTACGTGGGCGTGCTCAATAACGTCGCCAACTCGCTTATTGCCGCAGGCCTCAAAACGGGTATGCACGTCACCTGTATCTGCCCAGAAGTCAATCCCGCCGCACGCGACGAAGCGCTGTACTCGGAGGCGAGCGCAGCGGGATTATACGAATACGGCGCGGAAGCAGAACAGTTGCAAGACGTGCTAGCGCAGTCCGACGTAGTCTATACGGACACCTGGATCGATATGGAGTTTTTTACCGATCCGGCTTTTGCCGAGGAAAAAGAGCGGCGCATTGCACTCTTTCAACCGTTTCAAATCAACGCCGACCTCGTGCGGAATCTAGATCTGAAGATTCTGCACTGTCTGCCCGCACATCACGGCTACGAAATCACCGGCGATATGCTGCACGATCCGCGTTCGCTGATCTTCACGCAGGCCGAAAATCGCCTGCACAGCCAAAAGGCCGTGCTGCTTCAATTGGCCAACGCACCCGAGTAGGTATGATACGTCTAACCGCTCTGCTCTGCCTGCTCGCACTGATTGCCATACCTTTGGGTGAGTCTAGCGCTCAGTCCACATCGCAGTCTGTCGAAACCGCAGAAAACGACGCGGACAGCGAAAACGCGGCAGGAGAAGAAGCGGCGATTATTAGCTTTGAGCCATCGCCTTATAGCATCCAACGCGTGCATTTACTGTCCGGCCAACGCGGCCCTCAAGCAGGCGTCAGTCGCGGTCGCTATATCGTGAACTTCGGCACCCGAGACGGCGTGCAGCCCGGCAGCATATTTCGCGTACTCCATCAGGGGAAATTGATGGGGCTGCTAAAAACGACGCGCGCGTGGCGCGACACGACCGAACTGACGCTTGTTCGGCTCATAGAGAAAAGAGATACTGAGTCGCCGTATCCGCTGAGTCCCGGCTACTACTTGGAACCTCAGCTGGTCCTACTTGAGACGATTCAGTTTGAGGCGGGAGAACCTGTGATCGACCCCGACATGTACGAACGATTGCGTTACGCAGCGCGCTTTGTGCGCTCCTTCCCGCAGTTTCCACTCGTCATCGAAGGGCATACAGACGCCAACGGAAAGGCCGACGAAAACATGAGGCTATCTCTGCGACGCGCCGAAGGCGTCCGCGTCTTTCTCAACGAGGTTTTTAGAATTTCCAACAAACAGCTGCATCCCATTGGCTACGGCGAAACCCGTCCCATCGCCAATAATGCCACATCTGCAGGTCGTAAAAAAAACCGGCGCGTCGACATCGTATTGATGAACAAACATCCTCAAATGCCGGGCGATAATGACCGGACAGAGGACGCGCCGTAAACCTGCGAGACCTCAGTCAGCTCGCTACTCCGAACGCTGGTACACCCCGCTCTGCCCCCCGCGCTTTTCCATCAGACGCACGTCTGAAATCACCATACTTCTATCGACGCCTTTGCACATATCGTAAATGGTTAACAGTGCAATAGTCGCCGCCGTTAGCGCTTCCATTTCAACGCCGGTTCGATCGTTAATACGCGCCTGTGCTTCCACTTCAACTCGGTCGCTTTTGAGCGTAAATTCGATATCGACTGCCGTAATATTTAGCGGGTGACACAGCGGGATCAGATCACCCGTGCGCTTGGCCGCCATAATACCGGCCAGTCGCGCCGCTTCCAGCACGTTGCCCTTAGCGACGCGATTCTGCGCAATCAGCGCTGCGGTTTCCGGCTCCATACAGATTTCGCCGCGCACTCGCGCCGCGCGATCCGTTCGCTCTTTGTCGCCCACGTCAACCATTTTCAGACGATCTTCCTCGTCGAGATGCGTCAGCCTTTTCCCATCCATATCCATTCACCGTTCATTTTTTGCGTCGCGTTGCCGAGCCTGCTTTGATTCTACAGTTCGGACATTGCTTCGACCGTCAGTTCTACCTGCCAAATCATTTTCGTCGCTTCTATGATAGACGCTTCTACCGCAGCGCGCTCAACGACATGCCCAAGCACCTTTTCTAAGGAGGTAACCTGGTCGCCGCTTAAACCACAGGGCCGCATGGCGCGAAAAAAGTCCAAGTTTGGCGCTATATTGAGCGCAAAGCCGTGCGATGTAATCCACCTGCTAACGTGAATACCGATAGCCGCAATTTTTTCTTCTCCGACCCAGACGCCCGTCAGCCCTTCGCGACGCGTGCCCTCGACACCCATCAAACGCAGAGCCGCAATCAGTATGTCTTCCAGGTCGCGCAGGTAGCGATGCACGTCGCGTCCTCGTTCGCGCAAATCAATAATGGGGTAACCTACTAGCTGACCCGGCCCGTGATAGGTCACACTCCCCCCGCGTTCGATTTCGACTACGTGGACGCTGCGACCCCGCAGCCAGGCCGGCTGCGGCAGATGCTCCGCGCTCGTTGCGCGACCGCAGGTATAGGTCGATGGATGCTCCAGCAGAACGAGTGCATCCCCCACCAGACCAGCGTGACGCAGGTCGACGCGTTCTCGCTGCCAGCTGTGAGCACGTTCGTACGATACCCGGGGAATTTTGTAAATATGTAGGGCGGTCATACCATCAAAATAAAGACTACAGTCTTGCGTGGAAATAGGGGTCTCACTATATTATACAGTTGAGCATCACTTTTTGGCACTCTTTAACTTAAGAGTGCCAACTGTTTTTGTATCGAATCGTGTAAACCATATATGTTCACCTAAAACATCCTCTTAGGAGGCTTTTCATGCCCGCAAAACAGCTCGAATTTGACATGGCTGCGCGCGATGCGCTGCTCCAGGGCGTCGACAAGCTAGCAAATGCTGTCAAGGTCACGCTGGGACCTCAGGGTCGCAACGTCGTCTTGGACAAAAAGTTTGGCTCGCCGACCGTCACAAAAGACGGTGTTACCGTCGCTAAAGAAATCGAACTCAAGGACGCCTACGAGAACATGGGCGCTCAGATGGTTAAGGAAGTTGCGTCCAAAACGTCCGACGTCGCCGGTGACGGCACTACGACGGCGACCGTGTTGGCTCAGGTTATCTTCCGCGAAGGCCTTAAAAACGTCACTGCCGGCGCCAATCCGATGGACCTCAAGCGCGGCATCGATCAGGCCGTAGCCAAAGTCGTCGACGAAATTCGCAAGATGAGTAAAGAAGTCAAGTCGCGTGAGGAAATCGCTCAGGTCGGCACGATTTCTGCCAACAATGACAGCGCGATTGGCGAATTGATCGCCGATGCCATGGAGCGCGTTGGCAAAGACGGCGTTATTACCGTTGAAGAAGCCAAAGGCACCGAAACCACGCTGGACGTGGTTGAGGGTATGCAGTTTGATCGCGGATACCTCTCGCCCTACTTCGTCACCGACCAAGAGTCAATGACGGCAGAGCTCGAAGAGGCGTACATCCTGATCTACGACAAGAAAATCTCTTCCATGCGCGACCTCGTTCCCGTATTGGAAAAGACGGCACAGCTCAGCAAGCCGCTTTTGATTATCGCCGAAGACATTGAGGGCGAAGCGCTGGCCACGCTGGTCGTCAACAAAATCCGTGGGACCATTAAAGTCGCTGCTGTCAAGGCGCCGGGCTTTGGGGACCGCCGCAAGGCCATGCTCGAAGACATCGCCATTCTCACCGGCGGTCGCGTCATCTCCGAAGAAACGGGTCTCAAGTTAGAGGGCGTGACGCTCGACGACTTGGGTCAGGCCAAGCGAATTTCGCTCGATAAGGACAATACGACGATCGTCGAAGGCGCCGGCAAGAACGCCGACATCCAAGGACGCGTCGGTCAGATTCGCCGTCAGATTGAAGAGACCACTTCTGATTATGACGGCGAGAAGCTGCAAGAGCGTCTGGCCAAGCTGGCCGGCGGCGTAGCCGTTATCAACGTGGGTGCTCCGACCGAAGCTGAAATGAAAGAAAAGAAGGCCCGCGTCGAGGACGCGCTGCACGCCACGCGTGCCGCCGTTGAGGAAGGCGTCGTGCCCGGTGGTGGCGTCGTTTTTCTGCGCGGCCAGAAAACGCTCGGCAAGCTGGAGCTCGAAGGCGACGAAGCCGTTGGCGCACAGATCATTCACCGCGCGCTCGAAGAGCCGCTGCGCCAGATTTCGGCCAACGCCGGCATCGAAGGTGCAATCGTCGTCCGCAAGGTGGCCGATTCCAAAGGTGCGCAGGGATTCAACGCCCGCACGGAAGTGTACGAAGACTTGGTCAAGGCCGGCGTCGTCGACCCAGCCAAGGTTTCGCGCACTGCGCTCGAAAACGGCGCCAGCATTGCCTCACTGCTGCTGACGACCGAGGCGCTGATCGCCGAACTTCCAGAGAAATCCGCTCCGGCAGCCGGTGGCCCTCCCGGCGGCGATATGTACGGCGGTGGCGGTATGGGCGGCATGGGTGGCATGGGCGGTATGATGTAAACCCATACATCAAGCTATAAGAAAAAGGGCGCTGCTCACAGAGCGGCGCCCTTTTTTGCGTACTGTCGGTACCATTCGCCCGCTAGGTCATTCAAATACGATCCCCAAACGCCGTATCGACTAGAGCCACAGCCGATAGTAAATGGGATCGCGGAACGCGCGCCCCTCCCTCACTGCATAGTACAGCCCTTCGTAGGGTGCACGGCCCCCGCGGCCTGAATGGGCGATATGCTGTCCCTTTAAGATGTGCTCTCCCTCAGAGACAAAGAGTGCGCTGTTATACCCATAGTGGGTCTCAATGCCGTTCCCGTGATCGATAATGATTAACTGGCCCAGAAGGGTATCGTAGCCGGCGCGCACCACGGTCCCACTCGCACTGGCACAGACCGGACTACCTTCAACTGCGGCAATAACCACCGCTTGGAACGCTGGGCTAAACGAGCGCAGCAGCGGGCCGGCTAGCGGCCAAGCCGTCGGCACCGATTCTACATACCCCCAATTGAGGCGCCTCTGTGCCGAAATAAAGGGTTCACCAGAGCCGGTCGCATTGCCCTGTGCATCGCCCTCGTCCCAGTCCCCCAAAATAGCGCGCAGCTGCTCATTGCTGCGCTGCAGGCGCAGCAGCACCTGTTCAAGCTGATCAATCTGTTCCACTTCCGCTTCGAGCAGCAGCTTTTCGCGCTGCAGTTGTACGACAGACTTTTCCAAGTCGCGGGACTGAGCAAAGCTGTACATGCCCACTGCAATTAGCCCAGTGCCGCACAGCAGGCACAGCCCCACCGCCCACAAGACGGCGCGAGGCACTTTAAATTCATGCGTCTTCTCACCTTCTTCGGGTATAATGAGCAGCGTCAGACGTTTTTCAAACATGGAGAACAGCGCTTACACTTCTACGTCTAGGAGGGTACCGAGCAAATCGTCTTGCGTATGCACTACCCGCGCTTGGGCGGCAAAGGACTGAGCGGAATCGATGTGCACAACGGCCTCGCGCAGCGCATCCGTCGATGCAGACTGCAGCGTCTGCGTCTGCACGCCTCCGTTCTCGCGCTGCACGCCGCCCGTGCGCAGGCGCACGGCCTCCGCTTCGTCGACTCCCGCGTTGGCCGTGTTGTGCGCGGACGCATGCAGGCGGTGCTGCTGATGGCGCAGCCCCATTGCACTTGAGTATAGGGATCGTATCATAGGCGAAAAAAATAGGCTACGCTCCGCAGACGAGCAAGCAATTAGGGCCGGTTCTGTCGATCCAGCTCGTTGTGCACTAACGTGATGCACTGAGAGGCAAATAGCATCTTGGGTCCCACGCTCAGCGCACGCGCGCCGAGCCGCAGGAGAAACTTGTCCGCTTTTTTAGGCATCGACAGATGGTCTGAAAAGACAAAGGTCGAGCGCTCGGCAAACGCCACTTCGCGCACGTCCGTGCCGCGCTTTTGCAGGATATAAACGTCGCCGGATTCGCACTGCTGGCGAACGAGGGATTCAAAGCTGCGCTTGGCGACAAAAACGCCCGGCCGCGACTCGATCTCCTCGTCTAATTGCAGACCGAGACCATCTGCCAGCGCCTGGCCGAGCACCGCGGCGAGTGCTCTTTCATCAAACCCATCGAGTGAACCGAGTCCGTCGCTCTCAATGCGCACGACTTTGGGCGGCGCAGCAGGTCCGTCCAAGGCAATGTGGACGCGCACATCATCGCGCAGCTGTAGAGCGTAGAACAGCGCGTTTGCAATGCAGTGACAGACAATTTCCAAGTGGCCTGCGCCGGGCAAATCATCCGGCGAAAAATCAGGCGTTGAGGGGCCTTTGCGGGCTCTAAGAATAAAGTCTCTCATAATTTTCATCACACCATCTGTAACGAACGTCTGCCATGTCAACTAAACTGCGATAAAATCGCCTACATAACCCCTTGTAAGCCCACCGCGTGTTAGCGAAATTTCACGCTCTACTCAAGGCTCGTTTTCTTTGCACTCTCACTCACTCGCGCGCTGGTCCATTTTCCGAGCGTTCAAGGATCTGGTAGAGACGGCGATTGGCCGCCTCCTCTGAACCGTACACTTCTTCTATGAGTTCGCCGCGACGCTTGCCCATTTCTAGCTCGCGCAGGCGAAACGACAGATCATCACCCGATGGATCACGCCCCAGCGCTGCGCGGTAAACGCCGCGCACAAAGGTCTCCGCCTCGAGACGTTGGACGCGCTCAGTGGGCGTTTCAACAAAGCTGCGCAGCGTTTTGCTCAGGCTAGCGGCCAGCCACGCTTTCTCATCTGTTCGCTCTCCCAGAATCAGACTCAGCGACCGCGTTTCGCCATCTATCATATGCTCTTGTCCAATGGGCTGACCGGCCGCCCACTCTGCCAGAACGCGCGCCCAATCGGCAAAGTGACGACGACGATCTTCGTCGACCTGCCAGCTGCGCGTCAGCACATCAACCGCTGGGTAACCGGGATAGGTTTGCTCTCCAATTGCCCGTATCAGCAGGGCCATATTCTCCTCGGCCTTGTAGTGCGAAACGGCATCAAAGCGCGATATCAGCGCCCGCACGTGATGCGCCCACGGTTCGATTGTATCGCGGTTGACCATGGCATCAATCGCGCGCATTTCATCGTCATAGTGGGTAGGATCGTATAGAACGTTACGCCATGCTCTAGCCGGTTCGTCCGACGGCGCGCCCGCACGGGTCTCTGCGTGCGAAAGGGTCAGGACTGCAGCGCATAGAACCATCAAATTATTTCTCATCTCATATGCTCCCATTGCAATTTTTGAACCCTGCGATCAGACCGACGCTTCCGGCACGCCATCGGCGCGCAGCCGATGACCTTCTCTATAGCGTCCCGAAATCAGGTCAGACGCCGTCCATCCCAGCCTGCCGTAGCGAATCGTTCCATAGCGAACCAACCCCTCATCGGAAAAAGGCCGGACGTTTTCCAAGTCCATCCAAATGCGCAACAAGAGCCGCTTACGCTCTTCTTCCTCGACGGGATCGTGGCCCGCACGGCCGTGGAATACGGTGTAATTATTGCAGAAAGCGATATCGCCGGGATGCAGCGGGAAGCGGAAACAGTGCTCAGAAGCAACCTTTTGTATAAAGCGAAAGATCTCTTCCTCTTCTCCTGTGAGTGCCTGATCCAACTCCTGCATGCCCGTGCGTGACCAGCCGGCATTAAAGCGACACGTTAGCACGCCTTGCGCATAGCTATAAGCCGGAACTTTATAGTTAGAAACGGGGGGTTCGTCGCTGTTTTGCTCTGAACGCCGCGTCCACACGAAGCCCTCGTATAACCGAGGTAGCCACTCGGGGTGCTGGCACAGAATCTCATTGTAAATGTGCATCGCCGATGCCACCGTGCTAAATGGATCGTCCGGAGCCTGACGCACGCAGCACAGCGCCACGCAGTCGGCTAAGTCGATGTGTAGACCGACCGGTCCGGGGTTTCCGACGCCGCGCGTGCCCATCTGCGGCCTCCGCTGGCCGTCGGTCACGCAGTGAATCAGGCCCGCTTCGCTGTTTTGGGTAACGCCCGTGCCCAAATGCGTGCAAAGCCCCCAGTACATTTTCTCGACGTCTTCCAGCGCGTATCCGTCCACGGGAAAACCGCGCACGGCGGCAAACCCCCTGCCGTCGCGCAGCTCGCTCAAAAGGCGCGCCAAGTCTTCTTCTAATGAGGGTAGAGGAAAGTCAGCGCGGGTAATTTCAGCTATATCCAGACCGCGCCGCTTCACCTCGCACAGTGCGCGATCCAAGTCGGCCACCTGCTCGTGGCTCAGCGCATAGGTCCACGACCGATCGCCCTCTAGGTCTGCGCCCGTCCAAACGCTGGGACCCTCCACCGGCTGTCTTAGCATATCCATATTAGCCACAGACCTCGTTCCAGTGCTCCCGTGCAGCGACCCCCACCTGCTCCGCGTTCCAGCGCTCTAATGCTTCGTAGTGGCCGCTCTTGGCCTCGGCCTGAAACGTCGGATTAGACGCCGCACTGTAACAGCAGATAAGCGCCCAGCGCGAGTAGTCGCTTTCGTTGGGATCCGAGCGATGCAGCAAATTGCTGTGAAAAAACAGCACGGTGCCCGGATCCATCTCGCAGTACACGCGCTCCAATTGCCGTTCTGCGTGGCGCACGCGCTCCATATCGGCACCGGTCTGATCACCCGACTTACCGTGTTCTATACGCCCGAGTTTATGCGATCCCTTGAGCACCTGCAGGCAGCCATTTTCGCGACTAGCGCGGTCGACAGCGATCATGCACGAAGCCATGTCCGCACGTAGAAAATTAGCATACCAGTAGCCGTAGTCCTGATGCCATTCCCACGCTCCACCTACTCGAGGCTCTTTAAGCATCATCTTGTGATGGTAGTGAAAGACCTCGTCGCCTATCAGCTGTTCCATGGGCTCGACGATGGCGCGATGACGCGCGTAGGCGCTGTACACGCTGGCCGGTAGGTCATGGCGCAGCGAGAGACGACTCACCTTGCCCGTGCTGTCTAGCCGATCGTTGGCATTGTCTTGCAGCGCTTGGTCTGCGCGCGCGATCGCCAGCATTTGGTCCATATCCCGGCGAGGGAAAAAATCGGGCAGTATCAGAAAACCATCTTCCTCGTATTGCGCAACCTGCGCTGCGCTCAGCGCGTAGTCTGTCATATTCCCCCCTTGATTATTTACGTGTGACCAACCTTAATCAACGTCTAATCTGACAAGAACTGCAGTACAATACAACTCTTGGCCAGCGCGTTCTGTGGCCGCAGGCCAACCTACTTGGCCCCACCCATTATGCGACTTATTTTCCTCCCTCACACCCGCACACCCACAGCAATTGGAAGCGTTTATGGACGACGATACAATAACCCGCTACGAAGACGTGGAAATCGACAAGATACCGCGCGACCTGCACTTTCACCCTAGCGATCCGAGCCGGACACGTACGCTCTCATCTGAGCAGGTAGAGGCATATAATTACGATGGCTATATCAAGGGCATGCGCATCTTCAGCAGCGAAGAAACAGCTGCTATACGCGCCTATTTTGACGATCTTTTGGCGCGCATCCTCGAGTCCGGCGGCGATTCCTACTCGATATCCACCGCGCACGTGCACTACGGACGCGTATGGGATTTGCTCAACGACGAGCGCATCGTCGCCCACGTGAAAGACATTCTCGGCCCAGACGTCATCGGCTGGGGTTCGCACTTTTTCTGCAAGATGCCGCACGACGGCAAGCGCGTATCTTGGCATCAGGACGCATCCTATTGGCCCATGTCCCCCTCCAAAACGGTGACGGTCTGGCTGGCCATTGACGACGCGGATACAGAAAATGCCTGCATGCGCTTTATACCCGGCACACACCGACACGGACACATGACCTATCACCTGAGCGAAGAGGACGAGAACAACGTGCTCTTTCAGACGGTGCCCAATGCCGAAGAGTATGGAGATCCAGTAAACGTCGAGCTACAGGCTGGCGAGATTTCCATGCACTCGGACATGCTCTTACACGGCTCCGAAGCCAATGACTCAGACCGCAGGCGCTGCGGCCTGACCCTCCGCTACTGTGCGGCCGACGTGCGCGCCATGCAGGGTTGGCATCTAAAAGGAGTCGTTGTAGCGGGCAGTGACCCCGAAGACCACTGGGCAAACCCCGCCCGCCCCGAACAGGACTAGTCGCGTTGGCCGGTCCCATTCTTTTTCTCACAGACTCCGAAGCCACCGAGCCCGCCGTCAGCGGCGCCAAGGGAGCCGCTCTAGCCCGTATGAAGCAGGCTGGCCTCCCCGTACCAGACGCCTTTATCCTGCCGACGGAAGCGTTCCGCGCAATGGTGAACACACTGCCCAGGCAAGCGCTGAACGCACTGAGAGAGGAGCATTCCGACGCGGCTCAAATCGCCGCTGGCGCGCTGCGCGACGGAGCCCTATCCGAACCTTGGCTCGATGCACTGCGGAAGGCCCATACCGCGCTGGGCAGTCGAGCGGTTTCAGCCCGGTCTTCCTCAACGGCCGAAGATGGAGCCGAAGCGAGCTTTGCCGGCCAGTATGATACGGCACTCAACCTAGTCCATCTGAATGGACTAATAGACGGTATAGGTCGCGTTTGGGTCTCGCATTTTTCATCCCACGCTCAGGCCTATCGCAGGCGACATCGCATTCCCGAAGACGGATGCGCTATGGCCGTCGTCGTGCAGCGGCAGATCTCTTCTCGCGCGTCGGGGGTCCTTTTCACGCGCGACCCGCAAAGCGGCGCCAAACGCTGCGTTATCTCTGCGGCTCTCGGTCAGGGTGAAGGCGTGGTTTCCGGACGCGCACCAACCGATCACTGGGTAGTCTCACCGACAGACGGCACCGTACTGTCTGCCGAGATTGCAGAAAAGCACCAGCGCATCGAAACGCAGGCCGAAGGAGGTATTGTAATTGCAGCGGTAGATGAGGAGAGGCGAAGTGTGCCTTCGCTCCAGCCGGAGCACATCGCCGAACTCACCGGGCTGGGCATGCGCATTGAAGCGATCTTCGCCGCCGCACAGGACATCGAGTTCGCCGTAGACGAGGCCATCCACATACTGCAGGCACGACCCATTACCACCGTAGACGAGATCGCCGAGCCGGATGAGCCGTGGGAAGAAGGCTTAGATACAACCCACTGTTGGACAAAGGGGCGGGGACCGTTTACGCGCTTAGAGCAGGACTATATGGTAGAGTACATGGCCCATGCGCGCGCCTGCTACAAAGAGGTCGGATCTCGCATGACGGCAAAGCACCTTTACCACCTGTGCAACGGCTATATGTATACGCGGGCCCCGGAGGTTGAGCCCGATGAGCTGGCTCGCCGCCACGCCGCGCAGACGGAGCGCGTAGACGCCTGCACGGAGCGTGGCACGACGTATTTTGAAGCGGTGCAGCGCGAGATTATAGAAAATAGACTCGCCGAACTCAGAACGCAGCGCCGCAGGGCTAAGAGCCCAGCCGATCGCATATCCTATCTCGATTCCTGCCTGCGGATGCTTGGCTACGTAGCCGGACACCTACACTGGTCTATGGGACGACCCGAACCCCTACCCGGCTGGCACGAGGAATACGAGGCGTTGACCGGCCGGCCGCAACACGAAGCCAACACGTTCTTACAGGCCATTGACAACCGCATGACGCGCTTAGTAGGCCAACTTCGCAAGCTGGCGCGTATCGTTCAATCTGATTCCACCCTGCACACACTCTTTCGAGAGAGGCGATTTGATGCACTGGATCGGCCTGCAACTTGGCCAGCGGGACGGCATTTCCAAACCCGCTTCAAGGCCATGTTAAAAACGCACGGACTGCGCAGCGGCCGCGGCTATGGATCGAGCAGCAGCTTCCAGACGCCGACTTGGAATATGGATCCACGCGTTCCCCTCGACATAATCGCCACCTATGCAGAGCAAGACCTCGACGCACTCGACAGGTTCGAGCACGAGGCGCGCAGAGAGCGCTACAACGCGACGCGACGCCTGCGGCGCCAGTTTGCCAGAGATACCGAGCAGCGAACGCGCTTTGAGGGCGCGCTGCTGCGCGGACAGCTGCACGTGCGCTTTTTAGAAGATCACAATTACTATATGGAACAGTGCAGCGGCGGCACGGCGCGCGAGGCCATAGACGCCGTCGGCCAAGACCTGGTCAACCAAAACGCGGTCGACGCATCCGACGACGTCTTTCATTTTTCTCTGGCTGAACTGCGCGCCTTAGCTACGGCAGCGCATCCAGCCGACCAGCGCGCGCTCGTCGCAGAGCGCAAGAGCGAGTTTGAGAGGCGACAGCGCATGCAGCCACCGGATACGCTGGGCGCAGACCCCGCAGAAAAACCCCAAGAGGAGCGCGAAAAAGTCGAGCGAGGTCGGCAGGGCAACAGACTCATAGGCGCCAGCGCATCCAGCGGTCGAGCAGCCGGACGTGCCGTGCTTATCGAGTCCGGCCACCGCCCCCGCATACACCCGGGCGACATTCTAGTCGCTGGCAACGTCGGACCAGAGTGGACCCCGGCCTTTGCCGTGCTCGGCGGGATCGTCTTGGACGAGGGGTCCCTTTCGCAGCACGCCGCCATTGTCGCGCGCGAATACCGCATCCCCTCCGTTATGCAAACGCGCGAGGCCACCCGTCATATTGTCGAGGGGCAGCACATTGTCGTAGACGGCGACCAGGGCATCGTAGAGCTAGAACCCAATGAAAAATGAGAGGTGAATCCACATGAGCGACATCGCACCAAAAAACTACGTAGTATACCGCGCGGCCACGCCCATTGTCGTAGACGGCCATCTCAACGACGGTCCCTGGAAGGCGGCGCCCTGGACCGACCTCTTTGTCGATATTGAGGGCGATGCCAAGCCGCTGCCGCGCTTTGCCACGCGCGTCATGATGCTGTGGGACGACGAGTATTTCTATTTTGCCGCCGACATGGAAGAGCCGCACGTCTGGGGCACGCTAACCAAGCGCGATTCGGTGATTTGCAACGACAACGACTTCGAGATCTTTATCGATCCCGACGGAGACGGCGAGCACTATATGGAGTTTGAAATGAATCCGCTTAATGCCGCGTGGGATCTCTACCTACCCAAGGCCTATAACAAAGGTGGCAAAGCCGATCACGACTGGGATTTTGAAGGCATCAAACACGCCGTGCAAATCGACGGGACGCTCAACTGCGCCGACGATATCGATCGCGGCTGGAGCGTCGAAGTCGCCATTCCCTGGACCTCCATGAGCGAGCATGCCGGCTGCGACTGTCCGCCCAAGACGGGCGACCAGTGGCGCGTCAACTTTTCGCGCGTCGAGTGGGCGTTCGACTATCACAAGGGAGGCTACCTGCGCCGCGAAGGCGTTCCATGCGACAATTGGGTGTGGTCACCGCAGGGCGTCATCAATATGCACGTACCAGAGATGTGGGGATACGTGCAGTTTTCCTCCATTGCCGCCGGACACGGCGAGGAAGCATTCGTGCAGAAATAAGACTTACTCTTGAGACGGGAGCAACAGAAAACACCCATCTAAGAGATGGCAGCACGCAACATCCTACGTGAAATAGCGCCGGCGAAAGTAGAACGCCACGTTGACGAGGCCGATCAGCACCGGAACCTCGACTAGCGGACCGATCACCGCGGCAAACGCGGCTCCAGAGTTGATCCCAAAGACGGCAATAGCTACGGCGATAGCCAGCTCGAAGTTATTGCTGGCCGCCGTAAAGGACAGCGTGACCGTCCGCTCGTAGTCGGCCCCGCTGCGATGACCTAGGAAAAACGAAATCAAAAACATCAACACAAAGTAGATGAGCAGCGGCACGGCAATGCGCAGCACGTCAGAGGGAATCTGCACGATGTTTTCGCCCTGCAGTGAAAACATCACCCAGATGGTAAAGAGCAGCGCAACGAGCGTCAGAGGACTGATGCGCGGGATAAATTCGTTTCCATACCACTCGCTGCCCTTGGCCCGCACGAGGACAAAGCGCGTCAGCATACCGGCAAAAAATGGAATGCCCAGATAGATGGCGACGCTTTCGGCAATCTGACCCATAGAAATTTCTACGAGCGCGCCCGGCAGACCAAAGAGCGGCGGCAGGAGCGTGATAAAGACGTAGGCATAGACCGAGTAAAACACGATCTGAAAAATCGAGTTAAAGGCCACTAAACCGGCCGCATATTCCGAATCACCGCAGGCCAGTTCGTTCCATACGATGACCATGGCAATGCAGCGCGCCAGGCCTATCATAATTAGACCGACCATATAGTCGGGGTAATCGGCCAGGAAAAGGATGGCCAGCGCAAACATCAGCACGGGGCCAATCACCCAGTTTTGCAGCAGCGACAGTCCTAAAATCCGCGCGTTGCGAAAGACGCCGCCCAGCTCTTCGTACTTGACCTTGGCCAGTGGTGGATACATCATCAGCACCAAGCCCACGGCAATGGGAATCGAGGTCGTGCCGACTTGGAAACCGGTAATCACGTCAACGAGTCCGGGCGCAAAATAGCCCGTGCCGATGCCGATGGCCATGGCCAAAAAGATCCACAGCGTTAGAAAGCGATCTAAAAAAGACAGCTGGCGCGGTGCTCCGTTCATCCTTTGTCTCCCGTTGTTTCGAGGGCCTGTGGCAGCGTCTCCACGTAGGCGCGGATCTCGTCGCGCACGCGGCGATAGTGAGCAAAGGCTTCCTCTTCGCTAGCTGCCTCACGTGCCAGTTTCGGCGGATCGTCAAAGCCTCGGTGCACAACGCGCGTCGCCCCTGAAAAATGAGGGCAGTGTTCGTCGGCATGGCCGCATACGGTCACCACCCAGTCAAAGGCAATATCCTGCAAATCCTCGACGCGCGTCGACGCTTGGCCCGATATGTCGACGCCAGCTTCGGCCATGGCACGAACGGCATGTGGATTGAGTCCGTGCGCCTCAATGCCGGCCGAATAAACCTCGAATACGTCGCTCTTTAAATCACGCGCAAAGCCCTCGGCCATTTGGCTGCGGCATGAATTACCCGTACAGAGAAAGAGAATACGCTGCATAAAGCGGCTCACGTTCGTTTATACATTCGTTTTGGACAGTAGAAGCGCAGAGGGCCACCTGCGCCGTTTAGACTTCGAACTTACCCCTTAACCGCACCCGCCGCGATGCCGCGCACAAATAGACGCATTGTGAATAGAAAAATAAGCACCAGCGGCAGTGAAGCGATCGAATAGCCCGCCATCATTTCACCCCACTGTTTCACATACTCGCCGTCGAGCTTAATCAGTCCAGCTGCCAGCGTCAGCAGCGCGTCGTCTCGAATGATAATAAAGGGGAGTAAAAAGTCGTTCCATACGGAGATAAACTGCAGAATAGCCAGCGTGGAGATCACGGATCCCGACATCGGCAGCACGATGTAGAGCACCTGTCGAAATGGACTAGCTCCATCTACATCCGCTGCGTCAAACATATCCTGTGGAATTTCTTCTATAAAGTTACGCAGGATAAAAATCTGCACGACCTGAGCACCAGAAATACCCAGAATGATCAGGGCGAGTAAACTGTTGATTAGGTTCATATCGCGCAGCAGAATAAAGAGCGGAACGAGGTTAGCCACTCCCGGCATAAGCATCAACACGAGAAAGAAATACCATAGGAACGTCGTGCCGGGCATGCGGTAACGAGCAAAGAAGAAACCCGCGGCCGTCGAACAGCACAGCGCCAGAACGACCGCAGTTACGGCCACGACTATCGTGTTAAAGATGTACGTGCCCACGGTATCCCAAGCCACCGTCCAATTCTCCCAGTGCCAGGTGTCTTTTGTGCTCAAGCGCACCTGCGGCCAGTCGGGATGGGTGGGGGTGAGTCCAGCTGCCAGCGCCTCTTGGGCCAGTATGACCTCTTTGGGATCATAGGCTTCCAGCTGGGCCGGACGACGGTCAAAGGTCTCCAATAAACCCGACAGGGCCAGCGGCCCGAAGGGTTCATTGTTAAACTGCTTGTTGTTTTTAACGCTGATGGCAAAGGTCACGTAGAGCGGGAAAAACGCAAAGACCAGCACGCTCAGAATAAAGATGTGTTTGCCGAATTCGCCCCAAGTAGAACGCATTTACTTCTCCACGCGCACGAAGCGGTTGTTGATTTCTGTGAGAATTAGAATAAAGAAAAAGACGATTAGACCAATCGCGCAGGCCTTGCCCGCATAGAGTTCGACAAAGGCGCTGCGAAACATATAGAGGCCCGGTACAAGCGCCACACCGCGCGGCCCTCCGCTGTCGCCGAGCAGGATCAGAATCTGCCCGTAGGTCTGCAGCGTACCGATAATCATCAGCACCAAATTAATGCGCACCTGCGTGAGAATAAGCGGCAGTTCGATGTGGAAAAACTTCTGCAGCGTTGAAGCGTTGTCCAAATCAGCCGCCTCGTACACGCTCTCATCAATGCTGGCTAGTCCCGTTAGGTAGATCAGCACTCCGACGGTGCCCACCCACGGGAACCCCCAAAATATCAGCGAGGGAATCACCAGAGAAGCGTCGCCCAGCCAGGAGGGATTGGTTCCGGCGTGAAACACGTCCCAACCCAACAGGCCGTCCACCCAAACCAGCACGTCGAGAAAACCCGTGCCGAGCAGAATGCGGTTGAGAATGCCCTGCATGGGATCGTAGAACGACTTCCACACTAGAAGACCGACCATAGCTGGCACGATCATCGGGACGACAAACAGCACGCGATAGATATACTGCCATCGGTCGCTCTTGAGCCGATGGATAAAGACGGCCGTTACGATAGACGGAACCATTTTCACCAGATTGGCCAATACCAGAATAAAGATCACGCCAAATCCAGACCACAGCGTCTGGTCTCCGGTCTCCATCATAGACTGATAGAAAAACCACAAAAAACCGTAGAGGATACAGATCCCCTGTAGCCACTGGCTCCATCCTTTGCGGAACACCTGATGCACCGCCACGCCGATCAACGTAGCCCACAGGGCCTGACTATACCATGCCCACGCCTGGCCGGCCGTCATATGCAAAACCGTCGAAGTCTCTGCCGCCGCAAAGAGGGCGATGCCCACAAGACCCACCAACCCAACTAGTCCCCACGGCGCTCCGCGCGCAAGCCACAGCGGCCTACCGACGAGCACGGCCATCATGAGCACGACCCACACGGCCATAACTAACCATAAGAAGGGCGACCAGCCGAGGAGTTGGTGGAAATTGTATAGACCGACAAACTCTTTTACATACGACCCATTCCAGCGAAAGAACGCGTAGTATATTGCACTAGCGGCTGGAAAGTAGGAAAAGACCACCACCAGGGCCGCAGCGGGCAGGGCGAATAGATAGAGCCGCCAGTAGGAAGCGAGACGGCGCATGCCAATGTATTTTGCCATCTTAGCTCTGCTTCCGTTTCAAATCAATTTTAATGTGTTGCTGGATTTCGCGGGCTTTGGGCGCACCTTCTTCCAGCAGCTTATCCCATTCGAGTAAGCGATACGAATTGCGGTAGCGGCGCATGCGCATCTCCCACAGGTAAATCATCTTGCTCTGCACGCGTTCGGGCACGGGTTGATCCGTGCCCCACGTCTTACCGAAGGCATACCCAGCGAGCTGATGGGATAGGGCCATCTCTTGGGCCAAACGCTCTTCCCACTCGGTATTGAGCAAACGTTCAAACTCCTGTGCTAGCGCACGGGGCATTTCATCTTCCATCATCTGCGCAAACCCGTCGTAGTCGATCTTGTGTTCGACCAGCTCCCAGTTGGCCTGACTAAAGGCCGCCGTCGCCGGCCCATTGCCAACCACTCGATGTACATCTCCAGACCAAAATCCTTCCGGCTTGCGCACAAAAGGCTGCATCAGAGGATGCGACTGAGCGCCTTTTATAACGGGCGGCCAACGCGACAAATGATTAAAGCGCTGATTGTTTTCACGCGAGGTAAGAAACTGAAGAAAACGCAGGGCAATATCGGGGTGTTCACTAAACTTTGAAACCGCTAGGCGAAAAACCGCGGGGGCATTGGCCTCACTGACGCGGCCGCGCACGTACTGACCAAACTCTGGATCGCTCGAGTCGGGATAGGGAAAATCGCAGATCCCCATCGGGAAATCGACCTGACTGTTAAAACTCATCGCGTCCCACGATCCCGAAGCGCAAAAGAGCGCCTTGCCCTGCGTAAAGCGAAACTGGGCCTCCATGCGGTCCATCGCCATAAAGCCAGGAGAAAAGTACTTCGTCAGATTGGCCACCGTCATCTGATCGGCGCGAATACGCTCGTCATAGAAGTCGAAGTCTCCTGCCGCATAGGCCAAGAGCACCTCGTCATTGCCCCCGAAAAACCCATCGAAATCGCGATCGTTTTCCAGGATTAAGTCGAGCAGCGTTGCCGCGCGCATACTGCGAAACACGCTGGCCTGGAACTGGGACGCGGCAACGGCCATTAGGTCCGCACGGCCCTCGCGCTGAGCCCACTCACCAAAGCGACGACAGAGGTCTAAAAAAGCGCGGTAGTTGCTCGGAGGTTCGTCTAGGCCAAAAGCGGCTTGCAGCAGTTCGCGATTGTAAAACATGCGGATAGAAAGCGTGCTAGAGGCTGCACCGTAGTATTCCAAATCGGCCTGGTCGACGGATCCAACCATCCCGTCCATATAGGTGTCCATCCACGGCACGTCTTCCAAATCCGTCCCCCGGTTGTAGGGATTCGGTTTTTGTACGTCTTCGGTATTGCTGATAAAAAAACGGGGCACTGAGCCAGCTTCTTCACGGCCTAGCTGCACCAGATCAGGCAGCGAGCGGCCAATGCCCTGCGTCTGGACATACTGCTTGTAAACGCGCTCCGAGATGGCGTTTTGCACCACGCGCACAGGCTGGCCCGTCTCCTCTAGGTAGACGCGTTCAAAGCGGCGCGCAATATCGTCAAACGCCTCGCGAAAGCCGGCTTCCAGCTGCCAGTGCACAACGCGGATCGTAGCCACCTGATCCGACTGCTCGACCTCCTGCACTCGGTATACGCGCCACAGCGATACGGAGAACGAGATGACCAGCACGACGATCGCCACGTAGTTACTGAGCCGGCTCCAATCGAACAGGCCGCTTTCGGCGCGCGTCTTTTCCTCAGCGTCCATCCGGCTTCTCCTTGACCATGCGATCTTCCACGCGCGTCGATAGAGGCGGCGCGTAGTCAGAGTCGAGTTGGCCGTTCTTCAGCTCATCGGCGCGCAGCGTGGCAAAATGCGCTTTCTGCGAGGAGGGCACCTCACTGGCGAGCAGGCGATAATAGGCTTCGGCCCGATCGTAGTGACCCAGCGCCACTTCGTTGATACGCGCAAGGCGAAAGAGAACGACCTCTTTGACCCGCACGTTGCTGATGCCCGCCCGATACTGCGCGTCTAGCGCATCAGCGAGGGCGCTGTAGTCACCGATAAAGAAAGCCATCTCTGCGCGCATGCCGTGAAAAACGGACGCGAAAGGTGTTCCGACAAAGCGCGGTGCCATTTCAGCTGCGGACTGCAAACCGAGCGCAATTTCCTCGCTGTCGGGTCGCTGCAAATACGAGCTCAGTAAACGGAGCATAGTCTCTTGCACCAGCGGTGAATCGTCCGGTAGGGCGGAGAGCGCCTGCTCGTAAAGCGAGCGCGCCTTGTCGACCTGCGCGGGAACAATTTCCATATAACAGTCGGCCAAACGGCCCAAGATTTGCCCGCGCCAGAGATCGCGTTCGTCCACTTCTTGGAGCAGCGCCTCGTATTGGGAAATCGCCGCCTGCGGATCGCGGCCCGGCATCTGGTAGTGCGTTATAAACGCGCGACCCATTCGGGCCTGCCAACGCTCCTCCTGGCTGGCGCGCTCTGATTCGGCCACTTGGGCAAAGAGGCCGTCGGCGTTGGAAAACGCCTGCAGGCCGTACTCGGTCCAAGCGCGACCCAAGAGCTCTGCCGGCGGTTCCTGCGCTAGCAGCGTAGCTGCCGACAGACAGAGCACCAACGGGAGCGCGCGCATCAGCATATGTTTATCTCTGTTCATAGGAGACTAAATAGTTTAACAATTGCTTTCGCGTCAAATAGATGCTCTATCGGCTTGTCATGTCTCTACCTAAAGCAATACATTTAAGCCTTTCTCGCCGTGAACGAATCCATCAATGGGAGAACGTATGGACGCACGCTGCTTGGAACACCTCCTTACCGAAGACGAGAGACTGCGCTTTGAACGCGATGGCTATTTCACCGTGGAAAACGCGCTTCCACAGTCGCTCGTCGACAGCCTAATTCCCACCGTTGACCGCGTTGATAAGGCGGAGCGCGCGCGCATGGACATGGGAGCCGATGCGCGCATCAACCACTTCGACTTTATTGGCAAGGATGATTCGTTCTTAGAGCTGCTCGACTGGCATACGACGTTTCCCAAGGTATGGGACCTGCTCAACTGGCACATCCAGCTCTACCACACGCATATGACGGTTTCGCCGCCTGAAGCCGAGGGCAAGACGCTGGCAGAGGATGGGTTGGGGCTGGGCTGGCATCAGGATAGCGGCCGCCTCAACAACGACTTTGAAACGTCACCCCGTCCGCGCGTGTCGCTCAAGATCGCCTATTTCCTAACCGACACGCGAGAAGAGGGCCGCGGCAACTTCTACGTGCTGCCCGGCAGCCACCTCCAAGATGACTTTCCCGGATCCGATAGAAAAGAGCCCGTGCGAGGATGCATCCCCATCCGCGTCGCGCCCGGCACGGCCGTATTTTTTGATCGGCGCATCTGGCATTCGGCCAGTGCCAACTACTGGACCGAACCGCGCCGCGTCCTCTTTTACGGCTACTCCTACCGCTGGCTGCGGCCGCGCGACGACATGCAGGTGGCGCACTACATCGACCGATGCGATCCCATCCGCCAGCAGCTGCTCGGCGTAACGCATTCGGGAGGACGCGGCTACACCTCTCCAACGGAAGCCGACATTCCTCTCAAACATTGGATTGAAGAGCACGTCCAGCCGTCCTCTGCGCAGTGAATACTGGCCAGACCAACCTGCAGGACCTGCTCCGCTCAATAGAGCCGGAGCTAAGCGATAGGACGTACGTGTTTTGCACGATGCCAGATGAAAGACGAGATGAACTAGAACACCGAGCAGTCTTGCTATTTCGCGAACGGGAAGGCCTGACGGCCGTGCTGCCCAAAACCGACGCCGAACGCATCGGCATCGACTACGCCTTTCCGTCGCGCATGATTACGCTCACAGTGCATTCAAGCCTTAATGCAGTTGGGCTGCTAGCGGCGGTGACGCAGGTGCTGGCCCAGGCCGACATCAGCGTCAATGTCGTGTCCGCGTTTTATCACGACCATCTATTTATTCCGGAACATCGCGCCGTGGAGGCCCTGCAGATTCTATCTGCGCTATCCGAGCAAGCGACCCAGTAAGAGCACCGTTCGCCCACTCGAAGAAACGGTCCGTTGGCGCACTGTGCGCCCAGCTATACGTGAAAGATATAGAGATCGCGCTCAGTCAGCGGGAGATCAACCCACGACCCACCGCGCAGGTGGCTTTCGGCGATACCGATGCACGCCTCCGTGATGTGATGAGTCACTTCCACGTTGCCCGTGCTCGGCTGGCCGCTCTCGTAGGCGGCTACGAGGTCTTCCAAACACTGAACTACCGGACTTTTCGGCGTCGCAGCTTCAAACGGCTCCTCCTGCCAACCGCGCTTTCCGCTCGGCTTGCGCAGCAGAACGCCGGCCCCGTTGTTGAGCGAGCGAATGCTACCATCAGAGCCCAGCACTTCGAATTCCCAATAGCCGCCGGGCACCGTCCACGCCTCGACGCCGTTGACAAAGCGCAGCTGATAGGTCGCATGCGGATCAAAAGCGATATGGCGTCCGCTAAAATCCTCATCGCGCGGCAGCAGCTCGCCGCGCACGGCTTCTATCGACGGGTCGCCGATCAGGTACGACACCGTATCGATTGAGTGTATGTGCCCGTGCATCAGGCTCGACGGCGCATAGTGCACCACCGACTTCACGTCGCCCACGGCCCCGGCAAGCACGGCGTCGCGCACGACGGCATAGCGATTGTCAAAGCGCCGCAGAACGCCGGTGTTAAAGACCGTGCCCGCCTTTTGCACAGCGGCCAGCACCTCGTCGGCGCGCACCATGGACGAAGCCATAGCCTTCTCTACGTAGAGCATGGGCACGCCTATCTCGCACAGGGCGACCGTCAAGTCAGCGTGCGAATCGTCGCGGCGTTCGGGACCTGGCGAACGGCTGTGAGGTTTGGGTAGGCAGGCCGCCGTGCAGACGGCCACTAGGTCGAGCGACGCGCGTTCGACCATCTCGCGGAAATCGCCGTAGACGGCATCGACGTTCCAGCGCTGGGCAAAGGCAGCACATTTATCGCCGTCGAGATCTGCGCCGGCGACTAGCTCTAAGCGCGGACTGCCCACGGCAGAAGCGGCAATCGAATACGGCAGCTCCGTGTGCCCTTCGTCGTCAATCGTGCTGCCCATGCGACCCAGGCCGATAATCCCGACGCGGTATGTTTTCTCCGCCATGATTTACGCTCCCGTTTTTTCTTTCAGCTGCTTGAAAAAGGCCACCTCCCGACGGATGGCATCCATGCGCTGGCTCTCGTCCACTTCAAACTCGCAGTGAATCGATATCGGCCCATCAAAGCCGATGCGCTTCAGCTCGGCAAAGATGGCCGTCCAGTCGCACATGCCCTGACCGGCTTCGACTACGCGACGCCGCACCGCACCGTGATTTTCCCTCTCAACGCGTTCCAGTAGAAAATCCTTCACTGCGACCATAGACAGGTGCTCGCGCACAATCGACACTGCAACGTCGAACTCTTCCCCTTCGGCCCGCAGATGGCCAGCGTCTAGAAATGCGCCAATGCGCTGGGGATCAAAGCCGCGAATCATATGGGCAAGCGTGCCCGCGTTGAGCCCCAAACAGCGCTGCGAATGCGTGTGGTAGCAAACGCGCACGCCGTATTGCTCTGCCAGATCTGACCAGCCTTCCAGCGCCTTACGCGCCTTGTCCACTTCGTCCCAGTAGTCCATTTGACCGGGAACAAACTTGAAGTAACCCAGCTTGAGGCGGCGCACGTCAGCCGCATCCATGGCCGCTAGTAGACCCGCTCCCTCGGCGTCGGGCTGCAGTAGATTGCCGTGCGCCGTCACCATGGGTATATCCAGCCCGCTCGCTCGAAACCGAGACACGGCTTCGGGCAGCGCTTCTGCAACGTTATCTGGGTTTACCGGATATCCGGGACGCACCGCCATATCGTAGCCCTCGATGCCCAACTCTTGCGCAAAGTCGATCAACTCGGCAATGCCTAGTTCCTGCAACATTTTGGAAAATACAATTAGTTTCACCCGCGCTCTCCTTTGTCTCGAGTGCTGCGCACCTCGTTCATTTCTATAAAGCCGTCTCTAGTTGACGCATTCCGAGTGACCGACACAGGCCGCCAAGAAATCGTCTTTTGCAGCGGAGAAGCCCAGCTGTTGCTCCACTTCTCTAATCGCCATTTCCGTGGCCGTCTCCGCTGCCAGCGTATCGGGAAACTCTACGCCCATCGTCGCATCGCGCAGCAGAATCATATTGTAGCCGCGCTGCGCCATGGCCCGCATTCCATAGTCTCGATTGAGAATGCACCAATTGGTCGCAAACCCAGCATACAGGAGATGCAGCACGCCGTTCGCTCTTAACAGATCGTGCAGTTGATCGCCCGTAGCCACTACGTGCTCTCCATCTTGCACGTCGATGTGCGGTGACATACCCAGTGCGTCAATGAACGGAATGCCCGGCGGCTGGGCACGCGGTCCGCGAAAGGAGGCATAGGCGCCCTGTCGACTGCGGAAGGCGGCAGGAGGCCAGTCGGACTCAGCGACCGGCAACGGCGGCACATGCTGTTTGAGCTGGTCAAACTGCTCAGCAACGGGCGGACTGGGCGCGTGCACGATCGTCAGGCCCGTCCGGCGCGCTTGCTCCAGCACCGGCACGACCGCCTCGCGCGTAATGCGGTCAGCGCGCTCTAGCCAGCTTTCGATAAAGTGATTGTCCCACAGATCTACCAGCACGAGTGCCGTCTGGTCTACGGGCAGTTCCATCTGCACGTGGCGGCGGATGAAATGCTCTTCGCGATAGGGCCGTCCTGCCGGAGGACTGTCCTGAAAGTACTGCACCTTGAGGTCGAGCATAGCGCACTCCCGGGCTGGCGTTGCGCATAGTATAGCCAACGCTCTATCCTCTCTCAAGCGACTGGTCTGACCCCGACAGATAACCTATGTTTGCAGCCGTCGTTGCAACTGTGTATAGAAAGAGCCTCTACATGAGTAAACCGCTGCAAGCTATCATCGTCGGCGCCGGCCACCGCGCCCTGACCTATGCCAGCTATGCGCTGTCTCACCCCGACGAGCTGCAGATTGTTGGCGTAGCCGATCCGACGCCGCTGCGCCGTCAGCAAACGGCCGCCCGCTTCGATCTGCGACCCGAACAGTGCTACGAGTCGGCCGAGGCACTCGCTGCGCTGCCCCAGTGCGCTGATTTCATCATCAATGGCACAATGGATCACCAGCACGTACCCACCGCAATTCCACTGTTGGAGCGCGGATATCACATGCTTCTGGAAAAACCCTTCGCCACCAACGAAGAAGAAATGGAGCAATTGGTCAGCGTAGCGCGCCAGCGGCAGGCCATCGTTTCTATCTGTCACGTGCTGCGCTATGCCCCCTTCTATGCGGCTATTCGCCAGAAGGTCGTAGAGGGTGCCTTGGGCGATATCCTAAGCGTGCAGGCCGTTGAGCACGTCTCTTACCACCACATGGCCGTCGGCTTTATACGCGGCAAGTGGAGCCAAATAGACTACTGCCAATCGCCCATGCTGATGGCCAAATCCTGCCACGACCTCGACCTGATTACTTGGATGAAGAGCGGCGTTGCCCCCGTGCGCGTCTCAAGCGCCGGCAACAACTTCCAGTTTCGCCCAGAGCGCGCACCCGAAGGAGCGGGCACTCGCTGCCTGGTCGACTGCCCCATCGAAGCCGAATGCCTCTACTCGGCCCGCA
>Ga0255776_10000772_pt1 | contig 36381 bp, 36 predicted proteins | sample 071ome_19_FD_179974 | JGI IMG/M metagenome (GOLD analysis project Ga0255776, IMG submission 179974) | Coastal salt marsh microbial communities from the Groves Creek Marsh, Skidaway Island, Georgia - 071413AT metaG (version 2) | ecosystem: Environmental > Aquatic > Marine > Intertidal zone >... | reverse complement strand
CATTGACCTTGGCGGCGCTGGACCTTGTACGCTTGCCAATTCCACCAATCGAAGCTGCAATCGCGCTGTCCATTGTTTTTCTGGCCAGGGAAATCGCTCTTGAACGCCGCGACACGCTAACGTGGCGATACCCCATTACAGTCTCTGCTTCATTTGGTTTGTTACATGGATTTGGATTTGCCTCGGCGCTCGGTGAAATCGGCCTGCCGCAAACAGAAATTCCTGTCGCCTTGCTCGCATTTAACTTGGGCGTTGAGACCGGCCAACTACTATTCATCTGCGCAATAGTGTGTTGTGTCTGGATAATCTCGAGACTTATTTTACTACTACAGATACCAAGAGAAGGCTACGAAATTAATTCAGTCACTAGCTCAGACGTCAAAGCAAGCCCGCTGATTTGGCTGCAAAGAATTGAAAAACCCATGGCGTACTTTGTTGGTAGTGTAACTATCATCTGGACCATTGAGCGAACTCTGACGTTTGCCAGCTAGTTCTATTGGTCCGATTTCCATATGGTGGCTTCTTCAAAGTCTGCCCATTCTGAGTTAGTGAATCAGATTGCGGCTAAATCGAAATGTACTGCGGACTGAAGCAAGTAAACAGCCAGACTGTGGTGACATGTCCGTGACTTGTCTGCCCGCGCCGAGCCTGAAAAGAGTTACTCTCGGTCAACATAACCGGCGATCGCATTACTGGTGAATTATTAACACAACTCTGAAGGAATTTTCCGATGACAAAAAATATTTTGAAACTTGCTCTATTATCCTTGCTGCTGACCTGTAGCGGAGTATTCGCGGCTGACAATTCCGAGGTTCTGGGTCAATGGGATCTCAGCCTGAATCTTCAGGGGAACGAAGTCCCGGTCAAGCTCACAATAACTGAAGATGGTGATGGACTGGGCGGAACCTGGGCGGGCCCACAAGCTACTAACGCATTGTCTGACGTTAGTTTAGCTGGAGACACCCTGTCATTTTCAATGCAAACGCAGGCGGGATCACTAAAGGTATCATTCGAGCTGGAAGGCGATACGCTTAGCGGTGGCCTATCTACACCGCAAGGAAACTTGCCGATAACTGGCAAAAAGTCTGCTTAAATAAAGCGATGAATCATCGGATGATTAACAATGGCGACATCCCAGTCGGCACCACGGTTTCTAATGGCGTAAACAATTCATCGTTGAGATCAGGTAATCAATAAAATGTCGGATCCGAACGTGTTAAGCAGACCATTACTACAAAGATTCCTTGTAAGAGTTGCCGCTTTTTTCTTACTGCAGCCATTAGCAAATTATTCATTTGGTCAAGGCGGATTTGGCGATGTTGAGCTTTCAATCATCCCTGTGGCCGGCAATGTCTACATGATTCAGCGCCCAGGCGGCGGGGGGAACATCGGCGTTCAGCTTGGTCCCGACGGTGTGCTCTTAGTGGACTCGCTGTTCGCGCCGCTTACGGATAAAGTAGTAGAGGCGGTGAAGCAGGTGACTGACGAAGAAATTCGGTTTCTGGTCAACACCCATATCCATATTGATCATGTGGGCGGCAATGAAAATCTAGCAGAGTTGGGCGTGTTGATCTTCGCCCATGACAACACGCGCCTGCGATTCTTGGAGGAGAAGAGCCACTTCCCGAGAGCCGGTGGCAGTTTCGCCCCGCAACAGCCGGTTGCAGCCAGACCACTAATCACCTTCAACGACACCATGAGTTTCCATCTTAACTCAGAAGAGGTCCGCGCTTTTCTGGTACCTCCTGCTCACACGGATGGGGATGTCTTCGTCTACTTTCCCGAATCTGACGTGCTCCATCTAGGCGATGTGTATCGCACTACCAGCTATCCCATTATCGATGTCTACAACGGCGGCACCCTCAGAGGCACAATCGCGGCGATAGATATGGCTATCGATATAGCTGGCCCTGATACGAAGGTCATACCCGGGCACGGTCTCGAAGTGGTTGGCCGTGAAGAGCTAATAGTATTCCGTGACATGATTCTCGATATTCAGGACAAAGTAATGAGCATGATCCGCGACGGCAAAAAACTGCATGAGGTGATGGCTGCACAACCAACTGCGGCCTATGATGCCGAATGGACCGATGACCCCGGCTGGGGCCCGGAAGATTTTATTCCTGTTGTGTACTATCAACTCGGTGGCGGTGGACGCTTGGCGGATCGCTAAACCCACTCGGCATTTCATTAACAACAGAACATCAGGTAATACTCATGACTGCACTGCACAGATTATTCAGAGGTGCCCTAGTTTGTTTCATCGCACTTTGCTCCCAGGCTTCGCTGGCACAAGATGATGATTTCGTTTTCTATTCCGACTTAGCTCGAGATTGGTATCAGGGCGGCGACTATTTCGAATGGACATCAACTACAGAAGACAACAACGCCAAAAAGGTTAATGTTTTCTACAGAACCTGGGGAGACGAGACCAAGCCTAAACTGGTATTGATCCACGGCTTCCCGAATTCCAGTTTCGACTATTACAAGATGATCCCTTTTCTGGAAGACGAGTACCATATCGCCACGCTGGATTTTCCGGGTTCCGGTTTCTCAGATAAACCGCTTGATGGTTACAACTATATGTTGGCGGAGAATGCAGAGATCGTTGACTATTTCGTCCGCGAAGTAGTTGAGTTCGAAGACTTCGCGCTCTATACCCATGACCGAGGTGTGAGCATCGGCCTGGCGTTTCTCGGTAATTACCTGGACAACCCAAACCCGGGCTATACGGTCAATTATCACTTTCTATCAAACAGTGGCATGTTTCTGCCGCTCGCCAATCTATCGCCCGGTCAATTGAGAATGCTCGATACCGCTACAGCCGACCAAATGCTTGCTTCCCGTGCGACGCAGCCCCGGCGCATCGAAGGAGAGCCGGAATCGCTTGCCTATTCCGATATCTTCGCATTCAACCAGGGTACTGTTTCCTTGATCTATGTTGGTCGCTACCTTTTAGAGCGCCAGGCTAACGAAGTGCGCTGGCTGGAGAACTTGCCGCGTAGCCCGATTCCCGTGGCTTATCTATGGGGGCTGGCCGATAACGTGAATCCAGTTCGAATTGCTCATCATGTCTGGGATACCTATTTAAATGATAGACAGGCGCAAAGTAGTTTCTGGGTCCTGCCAAACGCTGGACATTATCCGCAGCATGACAACCCCGAAGAAGTAGCGAAGGTCATTCGGCTGGCGCTGACCGGTCAACTACCTGATCTCGAGTCCGAGAATGACTTTATGCGACGCTACGGATCAACTAGAGCCTCCGAGGATGCTGTCTTCGTGGGGCACTCAAAAATAGAGGAGTTGGATTTTCCAAGCTCTATCGAATACACCCCATCAGGCTATCGCGAAATAGATTAGCTTAGTTGAGGGGAAGTAAATCAGCTCATAAATAAAAGGGGTTAGAGTAAAAATACAGTAGTTCTAGCAGGTATATTGCCATCGGAGTCGGGTCGGAATGATCCAAACAGCCTTAGGGCTGTTTGTCCCCTACGGGCGCCTTGCAGGCGTCCTTCGCGCTACGCGCTTGTCGAACCACGGTGCTTCTCAACCACCCCTGAACCCCGCGCATAAAAAAACCCCGCTCTGCGAGGTTTTTGTATGCGTGGTGCCCAGGGGCGGAATCGAACCACCGACACGAGGATTTTCAGTCCTCTGCTCTACCGACTGAGCTACCTGGGCATTATGAAATGCTAATTTGTTTTGTGCGTCCTGCACATTTTGGCAATGCTTCGCATTGCTCCTCTGCTCATCCCAGCCAGCGATCATAGATCGCTGTCGTTCTCTTTGCTTCGCTTCAGATCTAGCAACAGTTTCTCTCAGACTAATGTGTCTGGCCAGCAAGCAGAGATCTTGCTACCAAGCCGAGGGAGCTCCCGAACTGAGCTACCTGGGCCTTTTAAGCTGCTTTGTTTGCGAATACTTCGTTAAACGCTCTCGCTCATTCAGTCACTTACCTAATGTAAGTTCCTTCATTTGCTCAAACGTTTGCCTCGTCTTCGCATCACACGCGACGCTTAAAATCGCGTGAATTCGGGAGATTCAGGCTCCAAACGAGCCGCGTATTAAACCTGCAAGACCTTGATTAGTCAAGGGTCGGGCGGGGCGGGGTGTCAGGCCTCATCCTCCGGTACAAAACCCTCGGCTACATCATGTTCCTCGTTGTTGAAGAACTTCTCCATTTCGTCCTGCAGATAGGCGCGAGAGTCCTTATCCATCATGTTGAGCTGTTTTTCATTGATCAGCATGGTTTGCTGTTTCTGCCATTCTTCCCAGGCCTGTTTTGAGACAGATTCATAGATCTCCTGGCCCTTGGGTCCGGGATAGGGTGGGATTGTCAGCCCTGGAAGTTCCTCGCCGTATTTCCTGCATTTGACCATGCGTGTCATCGTGTTTCCTCACTGAGTTGACCCAACAGCTTTTTGACGGGTGCGGCCAGGCCGACTTCAATCGAATTATCCAAAGGGTACCAGAGCCAACCTGCGGATTCAGCTACCTCGTCTTTTATCTCAAATTCCCGGGTATACAGAGGCTGGATGTCCAGGTGGTAGTGCGTGAAAGTATGGCGCACGGGGTCGAGAGGAAGAGGGCTATCGGCTTTCAACCATGAGCTTGCCGATAGTTGCCAGTTGCTGGATTGTGGCTCGCCAACGTTGTCGTCAATTTGTTGTTCCGGAAACGAATAAAGTCCACCCCAGATTCCTGCTGGCGGTCGTTTCTGCAGGAGTACTTCGCCCGCACGATTTTGTACGATGAGCATCTGTACTGCTTTTACCGGCATGACCTTTTTGGGCTTTTTGCCCGGGATCTTTGCGATCAGGTTTAGCTTGAGCGCCTGGCAATCAGCATTCAATGGGCATTGTTCACATGCAGGATTGCTGCGCTTACAAACTTCTGATCCCAGATCCATCATGGCCTGGGTATAGTCGGCGATATTGTTAGCGGGCAACAGTTCTTCGGCAAGCTGCCACAGTTGCTTCTTGATGGTTGATTGTTCCGGATAGCCTTCAATGGCGAAGCAGCGAGTCAATACACGTTTAACATTGCCATCCAGAATGGCAGCACGCTGGTTCATGGCCAGGGCGGCAATAGCACCCGCTGTCGATCGGCCGATGCCCGGCAATTTTTCCAGTTCATCCACTGTGTCAGGAAATTCACCCGCATATTTTTCACTGATAATTCTGGCCGCCTTGTGCAGGTTGCGTGCCCGCGCGTAGTAACCGAGCCCGGCCCACAGATGCAACACCTGGTCGGTTTCGGCCGCAGCCAGTGACCGGACATCAGGAAAGCGCTGCATCCAGCGTTCGAAGTAGGGAATAACTGTGCCAACCTGGGTCTGTTGCAACATGATTTCAGAAACCCAGACCCGGTAAGGAGTCTTGTCCTGTTGCCAGGGTAGGTCTTTGCGACCATGGGAATGGAACCACCTTAGTACTTTGGCAGAGAAAGACATTACACGATTACCGGTAATTCTTAATTAAAGATGTTGCGCAACAATCCGCGGGCTGCATCGCGCAGCTCTTCGGGTGCCTGGTCTTCGACGACGTCTTCCAGGCGGCGCTGGACTTCATTGCGACCCAGTTGTGCAAATATATCACGTACCTGAATCAGGTCAGGTCGACAATAGCGGCTGACCTCTGCGCTAAATTCTGCACTGCAGGTCACGGGCCACGAGACATTATGATAGCGCTCATTGATGGGGATGGTTTGCAATTCCGGCGCGCCAAGCACGGTGAATTCCAGATCGTAATCAAAGGTGCCCGCGCTGAGATCCAAACCGCCACTGCCAGAAACATCAAAATTATCCATACGCAGTCTGACTTCCTGATTCTCTGCGATGCCTCCATCCAGCAGAATATAGCCGGCGAACTGATTGAAGCTGACCTGGTCGGGCCATTGCTGAACAGTGTCTCCGGAAGGGCTGAGTGCGACGATGGCAGTAAACACCTGCTTGATTAGCGAGATATCCACCAGGTTCTCAGTGATGGCGAAGCTCGTTGAGCCAGTCAGGGATTCGATCATGCTGCTCACAGTTTGCCCTGATGCCGTATAGGTAGACTCAACATTGAGTTTGCCGGTCACTGAGTTAATCCGCGATATGGAAGGTGCCAATTCCACAAGATCCAATTGTGCGACGCTTGCACTCGTGTCCAGATTGCCATTGCTGTCAAGGCGCAGATTGCCTTGTATAGTGCCCGCGTAAGCCGTAACAGGCTGGGTTTCCACATCCAGCATGCCGTCTTCGAGATTGGTAAAGATATTGATATCGCGCAGTTCCATGTCGTTGTAACGCAACCCTTCAATTGCGATGGAGCCGGTCAGGTTCATGTCCGAAAGCATATCGAGTGGCAAAGGAAATTCCTGTGTGGAAGTCTGTGAGGCTATTTCCACTGTTTCTTCTGCGTCTTCAACAAGGAGATCTGCCTCTGGTTCCGACTCCTGTTCTGGAAAGAAAGGGGTCAGGTCTATCGTATTCGCGGCTATTTCGTATCTCACAATCATTGGAGTGAACTCGGTGGCAAAACGCACACTGGCATCTCCTTCAAGTTCGGCGGCGCCCAGTGTCGCAGTCAGGGCAGGTATGATGAACTCGCGATCATTGCCCGCGACATCAAATGCAAATTGCAGAGGCGGGGTAGTATTGCTGGCACCGATGAACTCTTCCGGTGATTCCCGCATACCGAGCGTTTCCATCAGGGCCAATAGATCGAATGCATTGGAGCTAAAGCTGCCCTCAATTCTCGGTCTGGCATTAAGGCCGGTTATTTCAATCTGACCTTCCAGCAGCATGGGTGTGAGACTGAACTGTGCCTCGGAGAGGTTTATTTGACCGGCATTGGAATTGATGCCGAGCATGCTATTGAACGCCATGGTAGTTGGCGCACTCATGCCGTTGTTCAGAAATGTAAATGATGCCTCTATGGGGAAAGGTGTGCCATCCAGGCGGGAGTTGCGGCTTTCAATATTGAGGTTGCTGATGCTAGCGCGAGTGCCAGTGCTGAGATCCTGATAGTCAATGCTGGCATTGGCGATGCTGATACGCTCGAATTCGGCAGCAACTTCATTGCTGCTCGATTCATCAGCGCGTGCTCGTTGCGCGGGCACGTTAGTAGTTTCCCAAATACTGACGCCTTCGCTATCAACGAAAACGTTCACATGAAAATCGTCTGCCCGAAATTCCTGTATAAGAAATTCCCTTTGCAACAGCCGTGCCGCATCAACCTTCAGAGACACGCGGGATGTCGACGCCAGTTCCTGTGGTTTACCGGCATTGGTGATGCGTACATCGTTCAGTGTGATACCCAGGTAGGGAGAGAACGTCAGCTCCAGATCGCCCGCAATATTCAGGGTGTAACCTGTGTTGTCATAAACTGCCTCTTCGATGGCTGCCTTGTACTGGTTTGGATCCACGAAAAACAACAGGGCGCCGACGATGACGAACAGCATCGCGACAAGAGATAGCAGGATTTTGATAAGTGTCTTGAACATAGGTACTACATTAGTAGCAAATAGGTAGTGATCTGGTTTGGATGCGAACTGAAAAAGGCCTGCTCAAGCAGGAGAAACAGTGTACTCGATTGCCAGCCGGCTTGCACGGTGAGGCCCACAAATGTGGGGAAACACAGTCAGGATTGCGCCTTTCAATGGCCACCACCGGGCATTATAATGCGCACTTTCTCAGAATCGCCCTCCAGGGGGCTGCAATGCGCGTCAGCCTTCACGGCAGCCAGGACTTCTCATGAGCGACTCATCTTCGCGTCAGGCCAGTGTCGAACGCAATACCAAAGAAACCCAGATTAGCGTCAGCGTCAATCTGGACGGCAGCGGTAAGCTGGAAGTTGATACAGGACTCCCGTTTCTGGACCACATGCTGGACCAGATTGCGCGCCATGGCCTGATAGATCTGACTATCAAAGCTGCAGGCGACCTTGAGATCGATGCGCACCATACCGTAGAGGATATCGGCATCACCCTGGGTCAGGCCGTAGACAAGGCGCTGGATAAAACCGGCATACGCCGTTATGGCCATGCCTATGTCCCGCTTGACGAAGCCCTCTCTCGCGTTGTGATCGATTTTTCCGGCCGTCCGGGACTGGATTACCATGTGAAGTTCGTCAAAGGCACAGTAGGTACTTTTGATGTGGATCTTTTCCACGAATTTTTCCAGGGCTTTGTGAATCATGCCATGGTGACCCTGCATATCGATAATATTCGTGGTGCGAATGCCCATCACCAGATAGAAACCATTTTCAAAGCCTTTGGCCGTGCTCTGCGGATGGCAGTTGAAATTGATCCGAGGTCGGCTGGTGTAGTGCCTTCTACCAAGGGTTCCTTATAGGACGGAATGGATCTTTTCTTCGCTGGTGTCGTCAGCCGAACTCCCAAAATGCTCATGTATTGTCATATACATTCCGCTTTTTCGAGCTCTACTTTCTCACCAGCACGAAAAATCTCTCATTTCTCGAGAGCGTTTACACTTTCAGATCAGGCACGGAATTAAAGCATTGTTAAATGAATAAAGTTGCGGTTATTGATTACGGCATGGGCAATCTGCATTCGGTAGCGAAGGCAGTAGAACATGTTGGGCGCACCTCCGGTGAACAAGTGGAAGTGCTTGTGACGGCCGATGCGAAAAAGATTGCCGCGGCTGATCGGGTGATTTTCCCCGGTGTGGGCGCAATCCGCGATTGCATGGCCGAAATCAACCGTCTGAATGTGGGCGAGATCGTGGCAGATGCGATGAAGTCGAAACCGGTGCTGGCAATCTGTGTTGGCATGCAGGCGTTAATGGATCGCAGTGAAGAAAATGGTGGCGTGGATTGTCTGGGTTTTGTCGATGGAGAAGTTAACTACTTCGGCAGCAATCTGACTGACGCAGCGGGGAAGAAGTTGAAGGTTCCCCATATGGGCTGGAATGAAGTCAGTCAAACAAAAGGCCACCCATTATGGAAAGACATAGCGGATCGCAGTCGTTTCTATTTTGTACACAGTTACTTCGTCACACTCCGAGAAGAAACCAAAATTACCGGGATGACCAATTACGGCACTGATTTCGTTGCAACAATGGCAGCGGACAATATCTTTGCCACGCAATTCCATCCGGAAAAAAGCCAGACAGTGGGTCTGGCGCTTCTGAAAAATTTCCTGCAGTGGGATGGTACAGCCTGAACTTCTGCGCAATACAAATGGACAACCTATCATGCTAGTAATACCTGCAATCGACCTGAAAGACGGTCAGTGCGTGCGCCTCAAGCAGGGGCGGATGGACGAGGCCACTGTGTTTTCTGATGACCCTGTGCAGATGGCCGGCATCTGGCGTGCCAAGGGCGGTCGCAGGCTGCATGTAGTCGACCTCAACGGTGCGTTCGCTGGTGTTCCGGTTAACGCCGAAATTGTCAGTGCGATCGCTGAAACTTATCCTGACTTACCGATTCAGATCGGTGGCGGCATCCGCAATCTGCAGAGTATCGAGTTCTATCTGGAAACCGGTGTCAGCTTTGTGATTATTGGTACCAAGGCAGTACGACATCCTGAGTTTGTATTGGAAGCCTGCGAGTCGTTCCCTGGCAAGATTATCGTAGGTATTGATGCAATTGATGGGCAGGTTGCCACTGATGGCTGGTCTGAAGTTTCCGATTTTACTGCTATTGAACTGGCAGAGAAGTTTGGTGACTACGGCGTCGAAGCAATTGTTTACACCGATATCGCTCGTGATGGCATGTTAAAAGGCGTGAACCTGGAAGCAACGATTGAACTGGCAGAAGAATCACCGATTCCTGTTATTGCCTCAGGAGGCATTAGCAAGCTGGCGGATATAGCGGCCATCAAGGAAGCGGCTGAGGCTTCTACGGGAGCCGGCATCTGTGGAGTTATTACAGGCCGCGCCATCTACGAAGGATTAGTGGATTTGACCCTCGCGCAGCAATTGGCAGATGAGTAGCTGTCCACACAAGTCTCTTGAGCTGGAATTCCGTCGTTAAAATCATTGTCCAATTCGGTCACATACTGGTTGTATGCTCCCTCGCTTGAAAATAATTTTGCCTCGGCCTTCAAGCTCAATAGACTCGCTTTACGGTATAGCCCGAAACATCCGGGATCAAAAAAATTTTCAATTGCTCTGCGGTTGGCGGACAGGCAAACTACATTGGTTATTAATGAGAACGAAAGGTTCTCAAAAAGCCTCGGACTAAATATATGTTGGCGAAAAGAATAATTCCGTGCCTGGACTGTGATAATGGGCGGGTGGTAAAGGGCGTGAAGTTTTTGGACATCCGTGATGCCGGTGACCCGGTCGAGGTGTCCAAACGCTATTGCGACGCCGGCGCTGATGAAATTACCTTTCTGGATATCACTGCCAGTCACGAAGACCGGGCTACCACCGTGCATACAGTGGAGGCGATAGCGGGGCAAGTATTTATTCCCCTTACAGTTGGCGGTGGTATTCGCACGCTGGAAGATATTCGCACCATGCTGAATGCCGGGGCTGACAAGGTAGCGATCAATACCGCCGCAGTAAACAATCCGGAGTTTGTGCGCGAGGCGGCTGCACGGTTCGGTTCGCAGTGCATTGTTGTGGCAATCGACGCCAAGCGCGTGAACGCCGAAGATGAAGCGCCGCGCTGGGAAATTTTTACGCACGGCGGGCGCAAGCCCACTGGCATCGATGCCATCGAATGGGTTAAGCGCATGGTGGATTATGGTGCTGGCGAAATCCTGTTAACCAGCATGGACCGTGATGGCACCAAGCAAGGTTTTGATCTGGCGCTGAATAAAACAGTCAGCAATGCTGTGCGGGTGCCGATCATCGCCTCGGGTGGTGTAGGCAACCTGCAGCACCTGGTTGATGGGGTTATGGAAGGTGAGGCCGACGCGGTACTGGCCGCCAGCATCTTTCACTTTCAGGAATACTCTATTCAGGAAGCCAAGCAATACATGCGTGAGCACGGTATCGAGGTACGGCTCTAGGGGATTAAGAATTTCCCCTAGTTCAGATTCTGCTCAAGACGCTGGGCGAACTCTCCTGAAGCAGCGCGTGTCTGCTGAGGACGAAACGCGTTAACTCCCTTCAATACATTCAGCGCTTCATTCAGCGGGTAGTCATTTACCAGTACTTCTTCGGCAGAAATCAGCACCGCAGCCATCTCATCACTAGATTCAGCGTCCTCGCTACCGTTTTCCAGATGTCCGGCAAGATCCGCTTCATTATATTGCGCTACATTGCGTGAGCGCCGCGTTACGAAAGCTTCATCGACTTCGATATCGGGTTTGATACCCTGGGCCTGAATCGAACGGCCACTGGGGGTGTAATACAAAGAAGTAGTCAGTTTGATTGCCCGGTTCTGGTCCAGCGGCAAGACAGACTGAACCGATCCCTTGCCGAAACTCTGGGTACCCATGATGACGGCCCGTCCATGATCCTGCAGTGCGCCCGCAACAATTTCAGATGCAGACGCAGAGCCATTGTTGATCAGTACTACCAGTGGCACTTCACGGCCAACGGTACGGCTCGTAGCACTGAACTCCATGCCAGTCTCATCCATGCGACCACGCGTTGAAACAATCATGCCCTGGCTGATAAAAGCATCCACAACACCCACGGAGGCTTGCAGCACGCCGCCGGGGTTATTGCGCAGGTCCAACACCATGCCTTTAAGTTCGCCGTGTTCTTCGAACAGTTCACTCAGTTCTTCTTCGAGTTCGTCAGCGGTGCCGATTCTGAATTGGGAAATACGCAGATAGGCATATCCTGGTTCCAGCATTCGGCTGCGGACGCTGGCAATGGAAATCACTTCGCGCACGATCGTAAGGTCAAATGGCTCCTGTCCTTCGCGCACCACGGTAATGGTTACCGGCGTGCCAGGTTCGCCGCGCATCATTTGTGCGGCTTCTTCGGGCAACATCTCCCGGAGGGGCTTGTTGTCGATTTCGATAATCAGGTCGCCAGGTTGAATGCCGGCGCGGTCTGCAGGTGAATCATCTATCGGGCTGATAATTCGGATAAAACCGTTTTCTCGTCCCACTTCCACGCCCAGGCCACCAAATTCACCAGTGGTACTTTCCTGCAGCACATCATAATCCTCGCCAGCCATATAGGCCGAGTGTGGATCAAGCCCGGAGAGCATGCCACGAATGGCATTTTCCAGCAGAGTACGATCGTCAATTTCTTCCACATAGGCCATACGAATGCGTTCCAGTGCTTCGGTGAACATGCGCACTTCTTCCAGTGGCAACGGCAGAGCGAGTTCCTGTTCCTGGGCATGCGTCGTGGCAGGTAAGAATAGTCCCGTAAGAACGAGAGTCGTACTAAACAATTTGGTTAACGTGGTGATTTTCACTGGGTCTCCCTACGGAAGCTGCTTCGCAATAATCGGCATGAGTTCGAGCAGCGTCCAGCATATTGGTTACGGCTAATAGTTTCAGTTTATGGTGACATTGGCAAATGGGACGCGCTGATTTGCTGTGATTAAGCCCCCAGTTTCGACCAGATACGGGGCAATGCTCGTCAGTCCACCCAATCCAGTGGGTTCTGCGCCTGGCCGTGGTGGCGTATTTCGAAGTATACCCCGGGCGCTGCGTTGTCCATTGGCGTGCCGGACAATGCGACAACCTGACCCTGCGCAACGCGGTCACCGGCCGCTACCGAGAGTGCCTGGTTGGCTCCGTACAGACTCATGTAGCCGTCACCATGCTCGAGGATTACCAACAACCCCATGCCACGCAACCAGTCCGCAAACACGACGCGGCCGTCATAAACAGCGCGTACCGGCGTGCCGACATCAGCGGCAATGGTAACTCCCTGGCGGTTCAAGCTACCCGCACCTACACTGCTGCCAAAACGTTGCACCACATTGCCTGCCACTGGCTGTGACAGATTACCGCGCTGCTCAGCAAATGGTGGCAGATCCTGCAGTGCTGGAATCGCTTCAATAGCACGGTTGATTTCTGCAATTAATTGCTCAAGTTGTGCGCGGTCAATCTCCAGTTGTTCCAGACGTGAACTGCGGCTATTGATCTGTTCAGTGAGTGACGCAATGGCTGCTTCTCGTCGAGCCATCATACTCGCCAGTTCATCGCGTTTTGAGGCGAGTTCCAATTGTTGCGCATTGAGTGCCTGCAGAGATTCTTCAAGTTGCCTGTTCGTCAGGCTGAGTTGTGCCAGCGTGTTTTCAAATTCCGCGATGGTTTGTATTTGCAGTGCAGAAAAACTGCGGTAGTACTCTCTAATGCGACCGGACTGTGCCAGGTCCTGCTGATTAAATATCTGTTTGAGGGCGGAGTCAGAGTCCGACATATATGCCGTGCGTAATACTTGTTCCAGCAACTCGCTTTGTAAAACTTTGTCTTGCTGCAGTTTTTCCTGACGATCTGCGAGCAGGGCCAATTCGTTACTCGTGGATTCAGCTTCTACTTCGGTAAGGTTGAGTGAAGTTCTTACTGCAGCCAGTTCGAGGTCTGCTTCGCGCAGACTTTGTTGTTCGTTACTGGCACGTGAATGGGCATCATCCAGCCACGATTGAATTTCCAGAATGGCACTGTTGACCGCATCGAGATCTGCCTGAGGGTCGCTTTCGGCTGCCGTTGCCGGAAGGCAGAACTGGATGCTCGCAGCCAGGACAATTAATCTGGCACTCTTGCTAATTGGGATTAAGAGATTCAACCAGCACCTTCATGCATCTTTGGCTTCAGGATTGATTGACTGCGGTTCTGACCTGGTCATTGTCGCCCAGCAGAACCTTGCCGGTCATTTCGCCTGGTATTGCAATGCCCAGCAGACTTAACAGTGTTGGTGCCAGATCACACAGGCTGCCTTCGCCATTGAATTGGTGACCGCCCTGGCCCACGTATACCAGCGGCACCGGGCCGTTAGTATGAGAAGTCAGGGGTTGTCCGGAAGCAGGATCTATCATCTGTTCCACATTGCCGTGATCAGCCGTGATCAATAATTCAGCACCCGCCTGCTCAATTGCTTCGACGATGCGACCCAGACATTGGTCGACTGCTTCGACTGCTTTGACCGCAGCGTCGAAGTCACCCGTGTGGCCTACCATGTCGCCATTGGCGTAATTGCAGATGATGGCATCGTATTTGCCGGATGCGATTGCTTCAACCAGCTTGTCCGTAACCTCAAATGCAGACATCTCCGGTTTCAGGTCATATGTCTTGACCTGGGGTGAGGGCACCAGAATACGATCTTCATTGGGGAATGGCTCCTCGCGGCCACCATTAAAGAAGAACGTCACATGTGCGTACTTTTCAGTTTCTGCAATGCGCAGTTGGGTCTTACCCTGGCTGGACAAATAGTCACCCAATACGTTTGCCAAAGGCTGCGGTGGATAGGCACAGGTAGTGTCGATGTCAGCGGCATACTCGGTGAGCATCACGAAATCTGACAGTTGTGGGTGGGCTTGACGGGTAAAGCCGTCGAAATCTGGTTCGATGAAGGCGCGAGTAATCTCACGTGCCCGATCGGCGCGAAAATTCATAAATATAACGCTATCGCCATCGGCAATAGTGACCGTGGATTCGTCAGCGCCGGTTACCAATGTGGGCTGGACGAATTCATCGTCTTCATCTCTGCCATAAGCAGCTGACAGGGCGGCTGCCACGTCAGGGCTGGTGAATGCGGCGGTGCCCTGGGTCAGCATGTCGTAAGCTGGTTGCACGCGATCCCAACGATTGTCCCGATCCATGGCATAGAATCTGCCACACAGACTCGCGACCCGGCCCTTGCCAGAAGCTTTCAGGACATGCTCGGCTTTTTGTAGTGAATTCAGTGCTGATCTTGGTGGCGTGTCGCGTCCATCCAGAAATGCATGGACGTATAGTTTTTCAGCGCCCTTGCTTAACGCCAATTCGATCATCGCCATAATCTGGTCTTCATGGCTGTGAATGCCGCCCGGCGACAGTAGCCCCATGATATGGACAGCGTTATGGGAAACATTGGCCTTCTCTACCGCGCCGATCAGGGCAGGATTATTGAAAAAATCGCCATCCTCGATCGCTTTATCAATGCGGGTGAGTGACTGATAGACCACCCGCCCGGCACCCAGATTCATATGACCCACTTCAGAATTGCCCATTTGACCTGGAGGCAGGCCAACAGAGAGGCCTGAGGTGTCAATCAACGTGTGAGGGCGGTCGGCCCAAAGCGTGTCCCATACCGGACTGTCAGCGCTGTGGATTGCATTGGCATCGGTCGCTTCACGATAGCCCCAGCCGTCGAGAATGAGCAGCAGGGCGGTCTTCTTCTGGGTCATTGGGTAGATCCTGACAAGGTTAAATGAGGCTCAATTCCGCTATTATCCTTGAATGGCCGTGTGAGCGCGAGTGGCAGCCAATACAGAGCTTGCAGTCCTTCTGTCGAATGGCTCGGGCGTGTATACTGCACCCCTTTTGCGACCGGGCAGGGTCATCACCTGCCGGAAATGACGGATTAGCCTGATCCCCAGAGATATCCGGGGCCAGTTTGTAGAGTGTAAATGGAACAATTTATCGAGTTTATTGGCAACCATCTGGTTTTGGCCGGTGCGTGGTTGGTTACACTGACATCTATTATTGTGTACCACCGTCGGACTGGTGGCCAATCGGTAGGTCCTCAGCAGGCCATTATGCTGATCAACCGCAAGGATGCCGTGGTTGTAGATATTCGTGAAAAGAAGGAATTTGGCAGCGGGCATATAGTAGACGCAATCAATATACCCATGGCCAAATTGAAACAGCGCATGGTAGAGCTGAAAAAACACAAAGAGAAACCTGTTCTGGTGGTCTGTAAGATGGGCCAGCAATCTGGTGAAGCAATAAAAATGCTGACCGAAGAAGGCTTCACCGAAGTTTATAAAATGTCTGGTGGTATTGCGGAGTGGAAAGCTCAATCGCTGCCGCTGGTGCAGAAGTAGCAAAACCAATTGGCAGTAGCATGACCTGCTGTCACTTAAACAACTCAATTTAAATCAGTAAGGAATCAACATGGCAGAGAACGACGCCCCCACTCAAGAATCAGCAGCCGCCGGTGAAGGGCAGGCGCCAGAAACGCAATTTTCAATTCAGCGAGTTTTTTTGAAGGATTGCTCGTTTGAGTCTCCTCGCAGCCCCACGGTCTTTCAGGCTGAATGGAAGCCACAGGTTACATTCGATCTGAAAACCCGCTCAAGCAAGATTGTAGATGATGCTTATGAAGTTGTAGTGCAGATTACAGCTGAAGCCAAGCTGGAAGATCAAACAGCATTTATCGTTGAAGTTCATGAAGCTGGAATTTTTACCTTGAAAGGTTATGAAGATGAGCAAATGGAAGTGCTGCTTGGTAGCGTCTGTCCGAATATCGTTTATCCGTATGCGCGCGAATCCATAGATAGCCTGATAGTTAAGGGTACATTCCCTGCACTAATGCTCGCTCCAATTAACTTCGACGGGCTTTATCAGCAACAAAAACAGCAAGCGGCCCAGGCCGCTGGTAATGGTCAGGCAGGTGGCGAAGCTTCGCCAGAGACCACTCAGTAGCCAATCAAGGGCTACTCGGCGTTTTTGAATCCTAATTGGCGCCAGGCTTCGAAGGCCAACACCGCAGCTGCATTCGAGAGATTGAGGCTGCGGCTGTTGGGAAGCATGGGTATCCGCAGGCAATATTCAGAACCAAGCTCATTACGAATGTTATCTGGTAGCCCCCGTGTTTCCGGACCAAATACCAGATAGTCGCCTTCCCTGTATTGTACTTCAGTGAAATTACGTGAGCCTTTGGTGCTAATGCCGAAAACCCTGTTATTGCCGCTCGCAGCACGAAACTCAGACCAATTTTCATATTCCGTTATGCCAGCAAATTCGTGGTAATCGAGACCTGCCCTGCGCACTTTTTTCTCATCCAGATCAAAACCTAGCGGCTTGATCAAATGGAGCTTAAACCCCGTATTGGCCGCCAAACGGATAATATTTCCCGTATTCGGGGGTATTTCTGGCTCAAAAAGCACGATATTGATCAATTTTTAATCAGTCCTGGCATGTTTTATATGGAATATCTGTTCCGTCATTAGTGATAAATCGACAACCGAGAAGTGATAACTGCGCAAACACTCACGAAATATGAGGGTATGGTTCTTCCTATACTCACCCTAGTTTATCCCGGTAACCCGCTGCTTTTGCTTTAAACTTTCTATCCTCAAATCAGAAAGTGTCGGCGCTTTTCGCCGAAGATCCAGAATAGTTATGTACCTGAATCACTTCGGCCTGAGTGAGTTGCCTTTTACACTCGCGCCAAACACACAGTATTACCTGAATGTGGCGAGCTACCACAAAGCATTGAATATGCTAATGGTATCTATCGCCAATGCAGAAGGCTTTGTCAAAGTTGTGGGTGAAGTTGGTACCGGCAAGACGATGCTGTGCCGCAAGATATTGGCTACCCTGAATGATGACAAAGCCAGTTACCTGACCGCGTATATCCCCAATCCCGTTTTAAGCCCCAGAGGATTCTACCTGGCATTTGCCGAAGAGTTGCTGCTGGATGTAGATCCTGATTTTGAAGATCATATCCTGCTAAAGGCAATCAGGGATCGACTCATTGATTTTGCTACAGAAGACAAGCAGGTAGTGCTTTTTGTAGACGAGGCGCACGTCATGCCTGAGCCAACATTGGAAGCCCTGCGTTTGTTGTCTAATTACGAGACAGAAACTGCAAAACTGTTGCAGATTGTGTTGTTTGCGCAACCGGAAATTAATGCTGTTCTGGATCGGCCATCCTTGCGTCAGCTAAGGCAACGTATTGCCATGACTTGCGAGATCGAGGCATTGGACCGTGATGGCCTGGAGCGCTATGTCTCACATCGTTTAAGCACTGCCGGTTATCATGGCCCCTTTCTGTTTTCTCGCCGCGCTCTGGATTATCTGTATCGCGCCAGCGAAGGTGTTCCGCGCATGATAAACATACTCTGCCATAAATCGATGATGGTCGCCTTTGCCAATGGTGAACGCAGTGTGGAAGTTGACAGCGTCCGCGAAGCCGTGAATTCAACCGATGGAATTGGCGTGCAGGCTGTCAGTGGTCGTTTGGCTTTTCTCGCTATGGGCGCTGTGACGAAAGGCCTGGTTCTGGTTCTCTCACTGGGGTGGTTATCGCTGTGAGCAAGATCAATAATCGGTTGCGTCGGCTCGACCGACTACGCAAAAACCCTCTCGAGACGCTTGATGCAGTAATCCCGTTGCATGAACATAATGAATCTCGCGTGCTTGAAATTGAATCGCGTATCGCCAGGCAATTCATACCGGCAATAATGATCACTGTCATCTGTCTTGTATTGTTATGGATCGGGCTTAACCTGCTGAATGAGGAAAGCACTCTGATCGATTCGCAGCGTGGCGGGTTGGTGCAGCAAGTCGAAGCCCGGGCGATGGAGCCCTGGCTGTCATCTGGTGGCAGCAGACACTAAGACTTGCATATCGCAGGAGTAGTAAGAATTAATGAGTCTTACTACCCAACTTCCTTGTTAGTCGTCACTGGCATTGACCAACTTGTCGTCATTCTGATAAACGGGCTCACAGATTTGAATCAATCAGTGGGTCCCAGGTCTTTGATTTTACGCGTTAGCGTATTCCTGCCCCAGCCCAGTAGCATGGCGGCGTCGCGACGTCGACCAGCCGTATACTTGAGTGCAATCTCAATCATGGTCTTTTCAAACATTGGTGTGGCTTGATTGAGTATGCCTTTGTTGCCGAGACTCAATTGTTGATCGGCCCACGCGCGTAACCCATCAGTCCAGTTATTGCTACTGACGCTTTCGGTTTCCGCAGCGGCGAATTCCGGTGGCAAGTCGGTTAGATAAACCTCACGACCAGAGGCCATCACGGTAATCCATCGACAGAAGTTTTCCAGTTGTCTGACATTTCCCGGCCAGCTTAATCCGGTAAGGTACTGTTCGGTTTCGGGTCGCAACACTTTCGGTTCTACATCAAGTTCTTTGGCTGCAATACTGAGGAAATGTGAGGCCAGTTTGGGAATGTCTTCCCTGCGATCGCTCAGGCAAGGTATATGAATGCGGATTACATTGAGTCTATGGAACAGGTCTTCGCGAAATCGATGTTGCTCGACCAACTTCTCAAGATTCTGATGTGTGGCGGCAATGATTCGTACATCTACCTTGATCGAGGTGTGACCCCCAACCCGATAAAACTCGCCATCCGACAATACCCGTAATAGTCTGGTCTGGGTCTCCGCAGGCATATCGCCAATTTCGTCCAGAAATAGCGTGCCGCCATTGGCTTGCTCGAAGCGGCCAGTGCGTTGCGAAGTGGCACCAGTGAATGCGCCTTTCTCATGCCCAAACAATTCAGACTCGATAAGTTCCTTTGGGATCGCCGCTACGTTTAGTGGCACAAAAGTCTTGTCTCGTCGTGGGCTGTGTTGATGCAAGGCGCGCGCGACCAGTTCTTTACCAGTACCCGACTCACCATTGATCAGCACAGAGATATTTGACTGCGACAACCGGCCAATTGCGCGAAACACTTCCTGCATGGCAGGCGCTTCACCGATAATTTCCTGACTCTCTATGACTTCGGCAGTGACAGCGTCGTCAACATTGTCTCGCGCATGTTCCAATGCGCGCTGAGTCATGGCAACCGCTTCTTCGATATCGAAAGGTTTTGGCAAATACTCGAATGCGCCTCGGCTATACGAAGACACTGCGCTATCGAGATCAGAGTGCGCAGTCATGATGATTACCGGCAGTTCAGGATATTTTTCCTGGATCGTGGAGAGCAAGTCCAGACCATTTATTCCGGGCATACGAATGTCGCTGATAATGGCGTCAGGTGCTTCGTGGGTCAGTCGTGTCAGAAGATCATCGCCATTCTCGAAACTTACGGTGTTCAGACCTGTCTTGTTGAGCGACTTCTCCAATACCCAACGAATCGACCTGTCGTCATCCAGGATCCAGACTGAGTTATGTGCATTCATGAATCGCGTACCTATAAATAGAAAAAATCATTCGCTTTCAACGTCATCTATTGGAAGTATGATCGTAAAGCACGTTTCACCAGGCTCACTCGTACATTCGAGCAGACCGTTGTGTTGGTTGATTATGTTGCGGGTTATAGACAGGCCAAGTCCGGTGCCTTCTGGCCGCCCGCTTATCATCGGATAAAAAATGTTGTCGATAAGATCTGCCGGAATGCCAGGACCGTTGTCGATCACTTCAATGCTAGCCGCTAGCCGATGAAATGTTTCACCGATGGTTATATTGCGTAAAACACGGGTACGAAGTTTTATCTCTCCCAGCGTGTGATTAATTTTCGGACTGGCAATAGCTTGCATGGCATTGCGCACGATGTTCAACATGGCCTGTATCAGTTGCTCGGCATCTGCCAACAACGCTGGAATACTGGGGTCATAGTCCCGCTCGATATGCAGACTACTGCCCTGGGTTTCGGCATCTACGATTGTGCGCACGCGCTCCAGCACTTCGTGCACGTTTATATAAGCTTTTTCCAGTGGCTGACGCGAGCCAGATAGTCTGTCTACCAGATTGCGCAGCCGATCCGCTTCTTCGATGATGACAGCGGTGTAGTCGGTCAGTTCACCTGTGGGCAGTTCACCCGCCAGCAACTGGGCAGCACCACGAATGCCGCCTAATGGATTCTTGATTTCATGGGCCAGGCCCCTGACCAGTTCAGTGGTCGTTGCGTGTGCCGCAGCCACGGCTTCCTCGCGAGTGATGCGCTGTGCGTGCTCAAGAGAACTGAGTTCCAGTGCAGCCTGCAATTCCCCGTTATCCTCAAATGGAGTCAGGGTGTAATCCACGTGGATTGTCTTGCCGTTCACCAGGTGCACCTCAGCTTTGCGCCGTGTGAAACTGCTGTTGTGTGCAAGGGCTTGCTGCATTTCGCCTATGTCGTCCTTCGCGTTGATAAAGATGTCGCCGATGAACAGACGATTCGCCTTGCGTCCACTCATTTCCAACAGGTCTTCTGCCGCGGTATTCACATATCGCAGCCGCAGATCGAGATCCAAAAGAATCACCCCGGTCTTAAGATTATCGAGTAATCGTCTATGTACGTTTTCCAGTGTCACGCGACTGCTCTTTTATAAATCTGACGGGTTGGATCCAGGATAATCACCACGCTCCATGTTGCTATGCAATAAGCAAACCAAAACTGGTGCATAAGATTCCCTTGATTACGTGGCTCCTGCGACTATCGCAGAACTAAAAAAGCACCTATGCGGAACCACTGGCCCAATAGTATGCACCATTATAGTGCAAATTGGGATATTGGGGTCAGGCCCTACCTGGGTGAGGTGTGAACCCAATATCGTGCAGGGATTACAGACAGGCGCACTGGCGGTCTGCACAAAAAAGCCCGGGCGAGCCCGGGCTTTTTTGTAACAGGTTCTGGCGCGATTTAGGCCAGAGCTTCCTTCGTAGTCTTAATGATGGCAGCAGCTACCTTATAAGGGTCAGCATTGGAAGCCGTCCGACGGTCTTCCAGTCGACCTTTCCAGCCATCCTGTACAGTGCCAACCGGGATACGGATAGAGGCACCACGGTCAGATACGCCGTAGCTGAACTGATCGATAGACTGAGTTTCATGCTTGCCCGTCAGGCGCTGATCGTTGTCCGCGCCGTAAACCGAGATGTGACGCTCGATGTTCTTGCCAAAGTTTTCACAAATCTTGGTGAAGATCGATTCGTCGCCATTTTCGCGCATTGCTCCATTGGAGAAGTTGGCGTGCATACCTGAACCGTTCCAATCCATGTCCTTGCCCAATGGCTTGGGTTCCCAGTTAATGGAGAAGCCATAGCGTTCTGCAGTGCGCTCCAGCAGATAGCGGGCCAACCAGGTTTCATCACCAGCGCGTTGTGCGCTCTTGGCAAATACCTGGAATTCCCATTGACCTGCTGCTACCTCAGCGTTGATACCTTCCACATTAAGGCCAGCTTCAAGGCACAGGTCCAGATGATCTTCGATGCAGTCACGGCCAAAGGCATTGCGTGCGCCTACTGAGCAGTAGTAAGGGCCTTGTGGGCCAGGATAGCCGCCAGGAGGAAAGCCAGGGGGCAAATTGGTTTTCATATCCCACAGGAAATATTCCTGTTCGAAGCCAAACCAGAAATCATCATCATCATCATCGATGGTGGCACGGCCATTGGATGCGTGCGGGGAGCCATCGGCATTCAGTACTTCGGTCATGACCAGGTAGCCATTGGCCCGATCGGGATCGGGGACAATTGCCACAGGTTTAAGCAAACAATCTGAATCATCGCCGGTGGCCTGCTCAGTAGAGCTGCCGTCGAATGACCACATCGGGCATTCTTCCAGAGTGCCACCGAAGTCATTCCTGATCATGGTTTTGCTTCGCAGGCTCTGAGTAGGCACGTAGCCGTCAAGCCAGATGTATTCCAGTTTAGATTTCATTTTCTAACGTTCTCCTAATCGTTTATCGACTACTTGATAGTGTATGACTTATGCTCAACCGCCTGGGGCAAGCCGTGCTTGGGTCCCTTCGACTTCGCTAACGCTGCGCAGATGTAAAGCCAACCACCGCTTCCAGTCACTTTAAGCAAGGGCTGCCAGACCAGCGAAACAACTTGGCCTCGTGATAGGCTTGCCTTGTGTGCATGGGAAAGAGCAAAATATATGCCATCAGCGCTATTGCTGCAAAGCCCGAATTTGCTGGATGTCACATCCAGAATGCCGGATAAGTGACCCAATATAGTGCATAACAATTATATGCGCACTAAAAAAGTGCATTCCATCACCTGTAAATTTGTGCTGTCAGGGCCAATGCACCATCATCAAACACTGGGTATCATCCAGAAACACAGCATAACAAACAGTAATTTAAGGTAATAAAAGGGCCGGGCCTGCTCCCGTTATAGATGGTTTTATGCTGTTTCTAATCAAATTATTTCCCGAGATCACGATCAAAAGCCGTCCGGTAAGGCGTCGGTTTAACCGTCAGTTGCGCAAGAATATCAAGTCTGTGTTGCGTGCTATTGATCCTGCCATTCAGGTGCGCGGGGAATGGGACGTCATTGAAGTGGAATCGGAGTTAGATGCGGAGACTGAGCGCGCATTGATGCTTGAGCGACTGACTTGTACGCCGGGTATCAGTTCCATCATTGAAGTCGACAAACACCCACTGCCGGATTTCGAAGGGATGCTTGATCTTGCGCTGACCCACTATAAAGACTTGCTGCAAGGCAAGACTTTCGCTGTACGTTGCAAGCGCACTGGCAGACATGCGTTTCAGTCTGTCGATGTTGAACGCTTCGTTGGTGCGAGGCTCAACCAGCAAACCGAAGCAGCAGGAGTGCGCCTGGTAAATCCCCAGGTCACAGTGGCGCTGGAGATCCGGCAAGACAATTTCTTCGTCGTGCGTGCACAACATACCGGATTGGGCGGTTATCCGCTTGGTTGTCAGGACAATATTGTTTCCCTGATTTCCGGTGGGTTTGATTCGGCAGTGTCCAGCTATCTGTGCATCCGGCGTGGCATACAGACTCATTATTGTTTCTTTAAGCTGGGTGGCAAGGCGCATGAACTGGCCGTCAAGGAAGTCGCGTTGTATCTGTGGATGAAATACCACACCTCACATCGGGTGAAGTTCATCTCAGTGCCGTTCGAAGGTGTGGTCGAGGAAATTCTGAACAAAGTGGACAATTCCCAGATGGGAGTTGTGCTCAAGCGCATGATGATGCGGGCTGCAGACTCGGTCGCTCGTCAACTGAATATCAAGGCGGTAGTCACTGGAGAAAGTGTGGCACAAGTGTCTTCCCAGACTCTGGCGAACCTGGCAGTAATTGATAGCGTCGCCGATTCACTGGTGTTGCGTCCACTGAGCACGACCGATAAGCAGGAAATCATCGACATGGCGCGCGAGATTGGTACAGAAGAGTTTTCGCGCAACATCCCGGAATACTGTGCGGTTATCTCGAATAAGCCCACCACCAAGGCCAAGCCGGAGCGAATTGCGGCCGAAGAAGCCAAGTTCGATTTTGCAGTGCTGGACGCGGCTATTGAAAGTGCCTCCTATCAGTTGATAACCGAAGTGAGCGAGGATTTTGCCGAGAGCGCTGTAGAGGTCCGTGTTGTAAATCAGATTGAGGATAAACACACGATTATCGATATTCGCCACCCTGCGGAGCAGGGTCTAAAACCATTACAGATCAATGGTGTTGCGGGTGTAGAGGTTCTTGAAATCCCTTTTTACGCACTTCGCACCCGCTTCAGTGAGTTGAACCCGGATGGGCATTTTCTTCTCTATTGCGACCGCGGCATGATGAGCCGTTTACACGCAGCTCACCTGCGGGACGAAGGTTTCGAGAACGTCGCAGTGCTCGAATTTAAAGACCTCCCATAGCGGATTAACTCAACTCTTTTCCTTCCTTCGTGTATACTCGCCGCATTTTTTGCGCTGGCGTTCCGCGCGACAATAAAAGGCAGAACATCCCTTGGTTGATAACATTCGCAATATCGCCATCATCGCTCACGTCGATCATGGCAAAACCACACTCGTAGACAAGTTGCTGCAGCAGTCTGGCACACTGGGCGACCGGGGTAAGGCGTTGGAACGCGTCATGGATTCTAATGACCAGGAGCGCGAGCGCGGCATTACGATCCTGGCCAAAAACACTGCAATTAGCTGGAAAAACTATCGTATCAATATTGTCGACACTCCCGGTCACGCTGATTTTGGCGGTGAGGTAGAGCGTGTGCTTTCCATGGTGGACAGCGTTTTATTGCTTGTTGATGCCGTGGATGGTCCGATGCCACAAACTCGTTTTGTCACTCAGAAAGCTTTCGCACGCGGGCTGCACCCCATTGTTGTTGTAAACAAGGTTGATCGCGAAGGCGCGCGACCCGACTGGGTGATCAATGAGGTATTCGATTTATTTGACCGCCTCGGAGCCACAGATGAACAACTGGACTTTCCGATTATCTACGCGTCAGCGCTGAACGGCATTGCCGGGCTCGAGGCAGATGCGATGGCGACAGATATGCAACCACTGTTCGAGACGATCGTGGAGAAGGTGCGTCCTCCGCAAGTGGTAGTTGATGCGCCTTTACAAATGCAGATAAGTGCTCTGGATTACAATAGTTATGTGGGTGTTATCGGTATTGGTCGTGTAACTCGAGGCAAGGTAACTAACAATCAATCTGTGGTTATTATCGACAAGGACGGCGAGCAACGCAAAGGCAAGATTCTGCAAGTCAAGAGTCATCTCGGGCTTGAGCGCATAGATGTCGATGCAGCCGAGGCAGGCGAAATTGTCTGCATATCAGGAATCGACAAACTGAAGATATCAGACACGATCTGTGATCCTGACAATGTCGAGGCGATGCCTGCGCTCACAGTAGATGAGCCGACAATCAGCATGACTTTTCAGGTGAATGATTCACCGTTCGCCGGCCGGGCAGGTAAATACATCACCACGCGCCATATCAAGGAACGGCTGGATCGGGAATTGTTGTACAACGTGGCGCTCAGAGTAGAGCAGGGTGAGACGCCAGATAAATACAAGGTCTCAGGCCGTGGTGAACTACACCTATCAGTGCTTATCGAAAATATGCGACGCGAAGGATTCGAGTTGGCGGTTTCCCGGCCCGAGGTAATTGTGCACGAAGAAGATGGCGTGCGAAAGGAGCCTTACGAGTCACTGGTTATCGACTGTGATGAAGAACATCAGGGTTCGGTGATTGAAGAGCTGGGGCTGCGCCGGGCAGATATGCAAGACCTGATGCCGGACGGCAAGGGCAGGGTCCGTATTCAATTCCTGATTCCCACCCGCGGGCTGATTGGATTCCGCTCACAGTTTCTGAGTATGACTTCTGGTTCCGGATTGATGACCCATGTTTTTGATCACTATGGGCCATACAAAGAAGCGGATCTTAGTGCGCGTAACAATGGTGTGCTGGTTTCCATGGTCAAGGGCAAGACCCTCGCATATGCACTGTTTAATTTGCAGGATCGTGGTCGACTTTTTATTGCACCCAATATCGAAGTTTATGAAGGCATGGTTGTTGGTTTGCATTCTCGTGAGAATGATCTGGTCGTCAATCCTACCAAGGCGAAACAACTCACCAATGTACGCGCATCAGGCAGTGATGAAAATATCCTGCTCACACCTCCGGTTGTCCATAGTCTGGAGCAGGCAATGGAATTTATTGGTGATGATGAACTGGTGGAAGTTACCCCCAATGCCATTCGAATCCGCAAGAAATATCTCACCGAGAACGAGCGCAAACGCATGAGCCGGGGCACTGGCGCGCGCGGCTAGTCCACGCTGGTAGTCTGCGGCCCGCTGTCCTAACATTGCAGCAATTCAGCGGCATAATGCGGCTGTGGGCAGACAGGCAAAAATAGCGCTATGTTAGTTCTCTATCCTGAACTCAAACCTTACAAACGGCATCAGTTCCAGGTGTCTGAATTACACGAGCTTTATCTGGACGAAGCCGGCAATCCAGATGGGATTCCCCTGCTGTTTGTCCATGGCGGACCAGGTGGGGCTTGCGATGGCAGCTCCCGGCGCTTTTATGATCCTGATGTTTATCGCATCGTTACTTTCGATCAACGCGGTTGCGGCCGTTCTACTCCCCATGGCGAGTTGCAGGAAAATACCACTGAACACCTGATAGAGGACATCGAAGCCATTCGTCGCCATTTGGCGGTAGATCAATGGGTACTGTTCGGTGGCTCCTGGGGTTCTACATTGAGCCTGTTATATGCCCAACGTTACCCGGACCGCGTGCAGGGTATGATTCTGCGTGGCATATTCCTGTGCCGGCAATCTGATTTCAATTGGCTATATAAAGAAGGTGCGAATCGGGTATTCCCGGATTACTGGGAAGAATTTATCAAGGCTATTCCGGAAGACGAACGTGATGACCTGGTTGCGGCTTATCACCGGCGTCTGATTGGTGAGGATGAACTGGCACGTATGGCGGCAGCCAAGGCCTGGTCAGGATGGGAGGGCAACTGCTCCAAGTTGCGCCCGAGCGCGGAAGCGCTGGCTCGTTTCACCAAGCCACACAACGCACTCGCCTTGTCGCGTATTGAAACCCAGTTTTTCATCAACCATGGTTATCTGGAAGAAAACCAGATACTGGCCAACATGGAAGCCATCGCCGATATTCCAGGGCATATAGTCCATGGCCGTTACGACATGGTATGTCCACTGGAAAACGCATTGTCACTACACCAAAGCTGGCCAGGTTCAGAATTACATATAGTGCGTGACGCTGGGCATTCCGCGTCTGAAGCTGGCACTGTTGATGCCTTGATTCGAGTGACCCAGGATATGGCCAAACAACTCGAGCGAGAAACCTGAAGAGATCGTGATAGCCCTGCTGCAAAGAGTCAACTTCGCCAGACTGCGCATCGACGGTGCGGTACATGCCAGTATCGACAAAGGAATGCTGGTACTGATTGGATTGGAAAAAACAGATAACGAGGCGATAGCCGCACAGTTGTTGGGAAAGATTCTTGATTATCGTATTTTCGCCGATGCTGAAGGCAGGATGAATCGGTCACTGCGGGATATCGAAGGTGAGTTAATGCTGGTTTCCCAATTCACCCTCGCCGCAGATACCAATAGCGGCCTGCGGCCGAGTTTCTCGCGCGCCATGCCACCCGAACTGGCGCGCGAACAATATGCCAGATTGGTGGAGCTGGCGGAAACGTCATATGACAAGGTGTGTAGCGGGGTGTTCGCTGCAGACATGCAAATTGAGCTAGAGAATGATGGCCCGGTAACTTTTACCTTACAGGCTGGCCCACATTAACTGGCCGCTTGCTCTTCCTCTTCTTCCTTTTTCTTCTTCACTATCCTGCCAGCCAGAATACCCAGTTCGAATAACGCCCACATTGGTAATGCCAGTAACGATTGCGTGAACGGGTCGGGAGGAGTTAGCAACATGGCGACAATAAAACATCCAACTACTACGTAGGGGCGTTTTTCTGCCAGCGAATTGGGCTCAGCCAAGCCGGCCCACACGAGCAAAAAAACTGCGATCGGGATTTCGAAAGCCACACCAAAAGCGAAGAAAATTGTCAGGGCAAAGCTAAGAAAGCTACTGATGTCTGGAGCCACCTGTATGCCTTCAGGTGCTACTGAGATAAAAAAGCTGAATACGATTCCGAACAATATGTAGCGCGCAAATGCGATGCCGGAATAAAACAGGACAACGCTGGATATAAACAATGGGATTGCCACCTGTTTTTCGTTCTTGTAAAGGCCAGGCGCGATAAATGACCAGAGTTGGTACAGGATATATGGCGCCGCCAACAAAAACGCGACGTAGAAAGTCAGTTTGAATGGTGCGAAAAACGGCGATGTCGGATCGATGGCGATCATGCTGGTGCCTTCGGGCAATGCCGCAAGCAACGGGGCGGCGACATAGGTATAAATGTCATTGGCGAAGGCAAATAACGCCAGGAACAACACCACGATAGCAATAAGGCATTTGAGTATGCGATCTCGCAGCTCGATCAGATGATCGATGAGCGTCAGCTCTTTCTGCTCTTCATCGGTCGTCTTCAATGTTTTTCTCTTCACTCGTGCTTTCGTTGCTGGCGAGTTTTGGATTTTTGCCACTGCCGTACACTGGCTTGCCGGGTTGCTTTGGTGGCGGGTCAGCTTCCTGTTTTACTGTTTTGGTACTGGATTGTTCTTCGGTATTGCCAGCTTCATCTGTCGAGTACTTCGATGCGCCGGGATCAAAATTATCGGAGTTGACGATCCTGTTAACTGATTCCTCAGCTTCTTGTGCAGTTTTCTTCACGTTCGATTTGGCTGCTTCGATATCGGCAAGCACAGATTCATTGTGCAACTGGCGGCGGATTTCGTCGGTGTTCAGTTCGCGCTCTATCTCGGCTTTCACTTTGTAGAAGCTGCGACGGAACCTGCCTATCCACAGGCTGGCGGTCTTGATGGCAGCCGGCAGCTTTTCGGGCCCGATCACGATCAGGGCAACAATACAGATTACCAGCAGTTCGGTTGAGTGAATATTAAACATTTGGAGTCGTTTGACCACCAGCAGGCGCAGGGCTGACTACCATGCGCCAGAGAAAGGAATTGGCAGAGAATTACTTGTTCTCTACTTTTTCGGCAGTAGCATCTATGGTTTCGCCTTCAGAATCGGTCTTGGTATCAGTTTCACTTTTCGTCTCTGATTCCTCATCTTCTTTCATGGCACTTTTGAATCCTTTTAGGGCGCCACCGAGGTCCGACCCCAGGCTGCGTAATTTTTTGGTTCCGAACAGCATCACGACTATCAACAGGATAATCAGAAGCTGCCAAATTGAAATTCCACCAATACCCATTCTATACCTCCAATAACAATAGCCATGCAACGCTATCAATGTCTAGTTTGGTCTCGCAGCCTTTTCTGCAAGGCCGGATATGTTAAAGCGTTTCTCCAGTTCCTCCAACACCTCATTGGGCCCGAGGTTGAGATGGCTCAGCATGACCAGTGTGTGAAACCACAGATCGGCTGTCTCATTGATCAGATCAGCCTTTTTGCCTTCATCGTTATTGGCGAACTCTTTGGCAGCCAGGATGGTTTCCACCGCCTCTTCGCCAACTTTCTCCAGTATCTTGTTCAGGCCTTTTTCATGCAGGCTGGCCACGTAGGACTCATCAGACGTGGCCGACTTGCGCTGCTCAATGATCGCAGCAAGTTGTTGTAATACGTCGTTCATGGTTTCTACTTTACTTAATTACGCCGCCAGTTTGCGCTTTCACGCACTTTGATACATGTCTGCCGGGTCCTTGATAACCGGATCAATCTCTTGCCAATTGCCATCTTCAAGTTTGAAATAGAAACAACTCTCCCGACCAGTATGGCATGCAATGCCACCGACCTGTTCAACGACATAGCACAGGGTATCGTTATCGCAGTCCATATAGACTTCAACCAGTTTTTGCACATTGCCTGATTGTTCACCCTTGCGCCAGAGTTTCTGCCGCGAGCGAGACCAGTAAACAGCGCGTTGTTCTTCCACTGCCAGGCGCACTGCTTCCTTGTTTGCCCAGGCGTGATTGAGCACACGTTTAGTACTCGCATCCTGCGCGATAACTGGTACCAGGCCAGACTCATTCCAGTTGATTTGATCAAGATAAGAAGACATTGTCCTAGTATGCTACTTCACCGCCTAAAACACAAAAGGTACACGCCGCCCGCCGCCACAGCCAGCGTGGTTACTGGCATTGCGCTAATCAGTTCGGAAACCGGCGGGTACAGTGACAAGATTGCCAGCCCCAGCAGCATGATGCCTCCCAGGCGATTGCGTTTCAGTCTGGCGCGATCGCGTGCAGCCTCTTCTTCGCGCAGCTGTGCGAGTTGCTGATTGAGTTGCTCCACTTCCTCGCTGCGCGCAATGGCATTGATTACAAGCTGGGGCAATTCAGGCAACTGGTCAATCCAGTCTGGAATATTTTCCTGCACTCGTGATATCAAAGTGAAGGGATTAAGGCGTTTCCTGTTCCAGTTTTCCAGATAAGGCAAGGCTGTTTCCCACAAGTCCAGATCCGGATAAAGCTGGCGGCCGAGGCCTTCTATGTTTAGCAGGGTTTTCTGCAACAACACCAGGGAAGGTTGTACTTCCATATCGAAGCGTCCGGCAGTGCGAAACAATTGCACCAGCAAATGGCCAAAAGAAATTTCCTTTAATGGCTTTTCAAAGATCGGCTCGCACACTGTACGCATGGCTGATTCAAATTCGTGTACTTTCGTATGTGCCGGTACCCAGCCGCAGGCAATGTGCAACTCGGCGACCTTGCGGTAGTCCCGTTTAAAGATCGCCAGCAGGTTGCGTGCAAGGTACTCCTGATCGTCATGAGAAAGAGATCCCATAATGGCGCAATCAATCGCGATATATTGTGGTTGGTTGGTCTTGTCCCGGGCCACGAAAATATTGCCGGGATGCATGTCTGCGTGAAAAAAATTGTGTTCGAAAACCTGAGTGAAAAATATTTGCACACCGGTTTCTGCCAGATTCTGCAGATTGATGTTATTGGCCTGTAATTCTTCAATGCGCGTAACTGGAATGCCGTGGATTCTCTCCATAACCAGCATATTGCGGCGTGAATAATCCCAGTAGATTTTAGGCACATAGAGACTGGATGAATTTTCGAAGTTTTTTCGTAGTTGTGCCGTATTGGCACCCTCAGCCTGCAGGTTTAATTCGTCGACAATGATAGTTTCGTAATCGTTAACGACTTCGATAGGGCGCAGTCGTCGACCTATATCGCTATAGTTCTCCAGTAATTGTGCCAGCCATTTCAGTAGTTTCAGGTCGTCATTTATCGTCTCTTCAATGCCTGGTCTTATTACCTTTATGACGACTTCGTCGCCATTAATGAGTGTGGCTTTGTGGACCTGCGCGACCGACGCTGAAGCCAGTGGCTGGGAATCGAGTTGGGAGAATACTTCACTGACTGGCATCTCGAGGGACTGCTCCACGATTGACTCGATGCTCGGCGTGGTGAACGGTGGCACATTATCCTGCAGGGACTGCAACTCATCGGCGAGTTCTGCGTCGAGAAAGTCGCGGCGGGTAGATAAGAGCTGGCCAAACTTGATGTAGATAGGCCCCAGTTCTTCCAGAGCCATGCGCAGGCGCACCGATTTGTTGCCCTTGGGTTTGCTGCCAAACCAGAAAAACAGCCTGTGCGGTATGAGCAGCAGGCGCACCCAAGGTGCTGAAGGCTGTCCTTTCAAGTAATCGTCAAGCCGATAGCGAGCAATGACATTGATTACTTTGTTCAATCGAGGGATGTGAGACACCGTGGTTACAACTCGCTACCTGTCGCGGGCATGCAAAGATAGCACCTCGGCGCCACGTGAACAAGAAATGGAGCTGCTTGATAAGACAAAAATTATAGCAATTACAGCAGTTTAGCTTTCTGTTGTAGTGCGTAGATGGTTTGTTCTGGCCTGTAGTCGGTCAATCCGCAGGCGCAGTGCGTCAAGCCGATCCAGGAAAGGTTTCAGTTCCTGATGCGCAACCAGCGCACCAGACTCCTCAGTAAGATAATTGTGGATGTTGTGTTTTGCGCGCTTGCCGCTGTCTTCTGCCCACGCCTTGCCGTGCTTGAAGGTATTCGCAAGCGTCTGGCTAAGAACATCACCTAATACGGGTGTCAGGTAATCTTCCCATTGAATATCGAGATTCTGTGCGCACTGATAGATGTCCTGCACGAGCATGACATCACCACTGATGCTGATTGACGGGTTCGCCAGTGGTCTGCTTTCCTTGCTTTTTACAAGCAATCCCAACAAGTCTTCACAATTACCTTCCGCGCAGGCATCTGCCTTGCCGCCTTGCTTTTCAGCGGGCAATGGAGAAAGGCTGATACTGTCAGGATAAAAAGTTACGGTGAGACTGACGGCAGGTCGATGTCCAGTAATTTGCAGTCGTTTCCCTTCAAAACGTGCGACCTGGCGCGTGAGATAGTCATCACGCACTATGCAAATATTGATCAGATTTTCAAACGGCGCCAGCATGGCCGACTGCAGAAGTGAGATTACCATAGGACTTATTGTACAGGTTTGAACCCAATGTGTATGGCGCAGATGCCTCCCATTACATTGTGGTAGCGGGCGCTACTGAATCCGGCCGTTTGCATCATCTCAATCAATGTGTCCTGGTCAGGGTGCATTTGAATGGATTCAACCAGATACCTATAACTGTCACTGTCGCCCGCCACGAGCTTTCCTGCTATTGGCCAGAGTGCTGAATAACTTTCATAGGCACGGCCAATCACACGGTTTGTCGCTTTGGAAAACTCAAGTATCACGACCCGCCCGCCAGGCTTTAACACACGCTGCATGGATGCCAGCGCGGCATTTTTATCGGTTACATTCCGTAGTCCGTACGCGATGCATACACAATCAAAACTGTTGTCAGCAAATGGTAGGCATTCCGCATTTACCTGCGCTATATCAATATGCTGCAGCCCCTTGTCTATCAGGCGGTCGCGACCAACTTGCAGCATCGCTTCGTTGATATCTGCCAATACGACCTGACCTTCCGGGCCTACGACGCGGGAAAACTGCACACTAAAGTCGCCTGTGCCGCCCGCAAGATCGAGGACCTTATGACCCGGGCGCAGAGCGCTGAGTTGTACCGCAAAGCGTTTCACTATGCGATGAGTGCCGAGCGACATGATGTCATTCATGACATCGTACTTGCCGGCTACCGAGCGAAATACATCAGCAACCCGGCCTTGTTTTTCCGCCACTGGAACTTCTTCGTAACCGAAGTGCGTGGTGGATTCGCCGGAATCTGTAGGATCAGTCATTTGAGTTGGATGGTTTGTCAGACAGACCGCCAATGTTAATCACTTGCGTGTCTGGTGGCAACGCGTCGCGGCTGGCATTGGCAGCAGCCAGCTTCTCCAGATAGGCATCCCATAGTGCTTCAGATTGAGTGCCCAGTTCATACAAGTAGTTCCAGCTGTAGATACCGGAGGTATGTCCGTCATCAAAATTCAGTTTGAGGGCATAGTTGCCGGTTTGCTCAATGCCAGTAATTTGCACTCGACGCTTGCCCACCTGCAAGACTTCCTGTCCCTTGCCATGGCCACGCACTTCCGCAGAAGGCGAATGTACGCGCAGGAATTCTGCGCTGAGCTTGAAGATGCTGCCATCGGCATATTGCAATTCCAGCACCGCCGATTTGCGGTGCAGGTTGATGGCAGTAGGGACATGATCCGTCATATGAATGGCTATAGTATGTAGCGACTGAGATCTTCGTCGCGCGCCAGGTCGCCCAATTGCTTCTCAACGTAGTCACTGTCAATGACGAGCTTATTTTCTTCCCCCACTGCCAGGTCAGAGGCAGAAAATGATACCTCTTCCAGCAGTCTTTCCATGACAGTATGTAGACGCCGTGCGCCGATATTTTCAGTCTGCTCGTTCACCTGCCAGGCCATTTCTGCTATGCGTGCAATGCCGTCCTTGCTGAATTCGATCTGGAGATTTTCTGTTGCCAGCAATGCCTGGTATTGTTCAGTGAGGGAGGCGTCGGGCTCTTCCAATATACGTTCGAAGTCTTCTGCGGTCAGCGCATTGAGTTCGACGCGAATAGGCAGGCGACCCTGGAGTTCCGGAATCAGGTCAGAGGGCTTCGACAGATGAAATGCACCTGATGCTATAAACAGGATATGGTCAGTCTTGATGCTGCCATACTTGGTCGAAACCGTAGAGCCCTCAATAAGTGGTAGTAAGTCTCTTTGTACTCCCTCGCGTGAGACACCTGCCCCCATTTGGTCATTACGGTTAGTCACTTTGTCTATCTCATCGAGAAAGACGATACCGGTTTGTTCTGTGGCTTCTACCGCACGATTCTTGATTTCTTCCTCGTTAACAAGTTTCGCTGCTTCTTCGTCTTTCACAACTTTGAGTGCAGCCTTGACAGTCAGGCGGCGAGACTTCTTGCGACCGCTGTTCATGTTGGAAAACATGCTTTTGAGCTGGCTGGTCATATCTTCCAGGCCCGGCGGCGCCATAATCTCCACGCCTGCCGGCGTTTCGGCCACCTTTATTTCGATCTCCTTGTCATCGAGTTCACCCTGGCGCAGTTTCTTTCGAAACATTTGTCGCGCTGTAGATTGGGTGCTTTCCTCGGTATTTTGCGTCTCGGTTTCGCTACGCGCTTGCGGCAGCAGGGCGTCGAGAATGCGATCTTCGGCACGATCTTCAGCTAGGTGTTGCACTTTCTGGATCTTTTTTTCGCGCAGCATCTTTACGGCCACATCCACCAGATCACGAATGATTGATTCCACATCCCGGCCCACATAGCCCACTTCGGTGAACTTGGTGGCCTCAATTTTGATGAAAGGCGCGCCAGCCAGTTTTGCCAGGCGTCTGGCAATCTCGGTTTTGCCCACACCCGTGGGGCCAATCATAAGAATATTTTTCGGAGTAATTTCGCTGCGCAGGTTTTCGTCAAGTTGCATGCGCCGCCAACGGTTACGCAGCGCGATGGCTACTGCTCGTTTGGCAGCATCCTGGCCAACAATATGCTTATCGAGTTCAGAAGTGATCTCGCGCGGTGTCATAATCGACATAGATGAATCCTGTGACTGAATCAGGAGTAATCCAGCTCTTCAATGGTTTGATTGTGGTTGGTGTAAACGCAGATATCCCCGGCGATGCCGAGACTCTTCTCGACAATATCCCGTGCATCAAGTTCGGTGTTGTGCAGCAATGCGCGCGCAGCGGAGAGTGCAAATGGCCCGCCAGAACCGATTGCCATAATCGAGTCTTCCGGTTCTATGACATCGCCATTGCCAGAGATTACAAGAGAAGATTCCGCGTCTGCGACAACCAGTAATGCTTCCAGGCGGCGCAGGGAGCGTTCCGTACGCCAGAGTTTTGCCAGTTCAACTGCGGAGCGAACAAGTTTGCCCTGATGTTTTTCCAGTTGCTCTTCGAAGCGTTCGAACAGGGTAAATGCATCGGCCGTGCCTCCGGCAAAACCGGCGAGTACCTGATCTTTATAAAGTCTCCGGACTTTGCGGGCATTGCCTTTCATCACAGTATTGCCCTGGGAAACCTGGCCGTCCCCCCCGATAACAACCTTGTTGCCCCGGCGTACCGAGACGATGGTTGTGCCTCTATATTGCTCCACTACTACTCTCCTGCGTGGGGGATTGGCGTCAATTTTGGGGCTCTCTGAATAATTCAGGGAGTCCCCTAGCATAGCACTAGGAGTGTGGGGGCGAGGCTACCTGAATTCAAGGCGCAAACGTAGATGTGGCGAGGGTGTTTTATCGATGAGGCTGGATAGATGGGTCTGGGCAGAGGGCCTACTGGGTGCTCATGCGAATGCTGGGGATATTGTTCGTGCGCAGCAGCCGTTCTGCTTCGCCCAGCCTGACTGCGGTTTCATAGGGGCCGGACTGCACGAGAAACAGGGTCCTGCCCAGTATGTCCTGGCGCAAGACTCGCACCTCCAGGCCGAGTAATTGCTGGCGTTGCATTTCGGCATCCGCCAGCTCGCGTTGCTGGAATGCACCTGTTTGCAAAACATAGGCGGTCGCCAGCGTGTAGTCCTCGATTTCACCGGACGCCAGCGCCTGTTCTTCGGTAATTTCTACCGGTGTCGCATCAACATCCACTTCATAGTTGGGCAGGGCCGTGTAGAACTCCAGTTCCAGCGTATCGTCTTCCGGTTCTTCCAGAGTGGGCACAGGTTGGCTGCTGACGCCCGCGATCTGCGTTGCCGGTGCGGGTTGATTACCCAGTGGCGGAACGTTGCCCGAGAGATAGAATAAAAAGCAGGCAAATACGCCAATAACAGCACCTACCAGCATGCCAGTGATCATGAGAGACCAGGCGGGCGGCGCCTCAGCGGGCTTGCGCTCGAGCAGAGGCTCGGGCCGAATTTTT
>Ga0255776_10000771_pt1 | contig 36384 bp, 32 predicted proteins | sample 071ome_19_FD_179974 | JGI IMG/M metagenome (GOLD analysis project Ga0255776, IMG submission 179974) | Coastal salt marsh microbial communities from the Groves Creek Marsh, Skidaway Island, Georgia - 071413AT metaG (version 2) | ecosystem: Environmental > Aquatic > Marine > Intertidal zone >... | reverse complement strand
TGAAGGCCAAATGCCCCGCAGTAGGCTAACCAATTATCATGTAAATAGGCGCTTTGTGGCGTTAGCTGCCCCCGCATCGCTCGGCACTGAGTCTGACCTTGATCCTGCATCTGCGGTTTGAATTGTGCCACGGTACGGTCTGCATACCCGGAATCAAGAATGTAATTAAATTGCTTTAGGCTGTAGTAAAACCGATTATGATCGCCTCGTCCGCCTAGCAGGGTTAACTCAGAATCGAGCCACTTGCTGGATTCCAGCACTTCTTCCTCAATCGTAGCTTTTACCCCACTGTCAGCCATGATTTGCCATCGTTTGATGTTTCGTAGTGTGCTATTGAGTTGCAAGGCTGCGGCCCGATGCTGGTTCGACTGACGTTGTAGTCTTACTTTGATCAGATTAGCCATCACCATGCGGGTTCTGGCTTCATAAAGCTTAGTCGCCACTTCGGTATCGCCAGGATCTTCTTGAAGGGCTTTTTCGTAGTATCGTACCGCCTCGTCGTACTGCTCGGCTTCCATCATGTTATTGCCCTTCTTTAAATTCGAGGAACAAGCGGTAATGGCGCCGATCAAAAGCGCGAGAATAAGCAAACGCATGGGGTTATCCTGTAACTATATAGAATGAAATTTGCTGAGAGGCTGAGCCTACAGCATAGCACGCACTCACGGAACGCCTTTATCCGGGCCCCTAGCCTCCCAATTATCGCTACCCGCCCTACTCTTTAAATAATTTGTCCAAATAGTCAGTTTTGACTACCTGTATTAGGGATGGCTATTTGCTATACTCGCGGCAAATTTCAGGGGGCTTTCATGAGCAAGCAAAAAGTAGTCGTAATTTACAGTGGTGGCATGGATTCCTTCACCCTTTTAAACCGTGTTTTGCACGAAGGGTATGATGTGTATGCCTTAACCTTCAATTACGGTCAAAAGCACGTAAAAGAAGTGGAAATTGCTAAATCGGTTTGCGACAAACTCAACATCCCCCACAAAATCCTGGATATATCGCCAATCAATCAGCTCATGCAGAGTTCTTCGTTGGTGGGTGGTGAAGCCGTGCCCGAAGGCCACTATCAAGCGGACAACATGAAAAGCACCATGGTGCCGAACCGAAATATGATTCTTCTTTCGCTGGCCATTGGTTATGCCGTTGATATTGGTGCCCCCAAGGTGTATTACGGTGCTCACTCTGGTGACCACGTCATTTACCCCGATTGCCGACCTGAGTTCGTTCATGCCATGAATGCCGTTGCGGGTATCGCAAACTACGAACCGGTATCGATCGAAACCCCCTATTTAAACTCCACCAAGGGCGAGATTTTAAAAGACGGCCTTTCGCTAGGTTTAGAATATGACCTAACTTGGACATGTTATAACGGCCGTGAAAAAGCCTGCGGTAAATGCGGTGCTTGTGTTGAGCGCTTAGAAGCCTTCGAAGAAAACCAAGCAACCGACCCTTTGGCGTATGAAGAATAAATCAGCATGAAGCCATTAAACGTCAAAGAGGCCTTTTATACCTTGCAAGGTGAAGGTGACCGCGCAGGCAGAGCCTCCGTATTCATTCGTTTTGCCAAATGCAATCTATGGAATGGCAAAGAATCCGGCCGCGCTGCGGCGGTATGCCAATTCTGCGATACCGATATCACCGGTACAGACGGTATGAATGGTGGCCAATACAGCCCTCAAGCCCTGCTTGAGTTGGCCCTCCAACTATGGCCCTCCACCTCCTCTGACAACGCAACCCCATACGTCGTGTTTACCGGGGGCGAGCCTGCACTGCAACTGAGCGACTCCCTAGTGGCCCTCTTTCAATCCGCGGGCTTCGAGTGTGCGGTCGAGAGCAATGGCACCTTGCCGTTGCCCTCAAACCTAGACTGGGTGTGTATTAGCCCTAAGGGTAAGAGTGAGGTCATCATTACTGAGTGTGACGAATTAAAACTGGTGTACCCCCAATCAGACATTCAGCCGGAAGACGTTAGCCACATTAAGGCCAAGCACTACTACCTAAGCCCTATGGCGGATTTCGGTGTTGAGCAAAAAGGCATGATCATTCGAGAGAACATGGCCATGGCTACCCAATATTGCCTAGACAACCCCCAATGGAAGATGTCTCTGCAAACCCATAAGCTACTCGGTATCGACTAAGCATCTCCCGATTTTCCCGTCTATGCTTTATCTAGGACTCACTATGTGCACTGGATATGGCTAACATTCCCTTTATTAAATACGCGATCGCGTTTATGAACCGCCTGAGCTTCGTTAAGAAGTTCTTGGTGGTGAGTATTCTGTTTAGTTTGCCGCTGATCATCCTAGGGGGAGCCCTATTCAACGAAATTAAAGAAAGCATCAATATCACTAAGGCAGAGCGGGAAGGCATTGTTTTACTACAAAAGAGCTACGAGCTACTGTTTGCCGCGGCAAAATATCGAGACATTCAACTGGTGGCAAGAGCCAATAGTAGCGAAGAGCTGAAAGTTCGCATCGATCAGCAAGGCCTTGTGGTGGAGCAGCATTTAATTGAATTTAAAAACGAAATTGAATCTCTCTCGGACAGCGGGCTGCCTGACCAGCTATCCATCCTGCATGACAATTGGAACAGTCTAAAAACAGCCTCGGCCGGAGCAGCTGGGGGGCCCAACATTCGCTTTCAGTATTATGATTCACTGGTCAACAACGTCGAGCTTCTCGTGAACGTGGTGACTTATGACCGTCGCCTCATTCATGACCCATCATTAAAAACCTTTCTGCTGATCAATATTATGATTAAGGATATTCCTGCCGTCATTCGCAGCCTAGGTAAAGCTAGAGCTTACGGCGCATATTCTTTAAGTCTTAAAGCTTTGGATTACGAGACCTTCAAAACGCTCGATAAGATTTATGACGAACTGATTGCCAATCAACTACTCATTGACCAAAGTTTAAAATACGCACTTGATCTCAACAGCCAACAAAAAGACCTGCAGACTGTCGCTCAAAATTTAGTAAGCGGAATCTCTGTTGGCTCAGATTACTTTTATGAGAATTTAATTGAAAAGGATTTCATTGACGAAGAATGGGACCATTATTTCGACGTGATGTCGCAATCATTTGATAGCATTCACGATGTAATTGATATTATTTTGCCGTCCATAGATCGCCAACTGGAGCGGCGAATCAAAGAACAATATTACAAGTTATATGCCTTTTTGTTCGCCACGATTTTTCTTTCGATCCTCATTTTCTATCTGTATTCAGGCGTATATTTTTCTATTCGAAACCATATTTCCAAGTTTGCACGAAAGGCCAGTCAGGTAGCCGCTGGTGACTTGTCGGTAAAATTACACATCGAATCGAAGGATGAGCTGTCTCAACTGTATACCGCGTTTAACGACATGCTAACCCAACTTAAGGAGCACCAAGAGAAATTGCTTCAAGCAGAAAAGATGGCTTCATTAGGTAGTATGATTGCGGGGGTTGCCCACGAGATGAATACTCCAATGGGCATTATCAAAACCGCAACGAGTCAAATACAAGACGCCATGATTTCGATCAACGATAAGTTTTCTTCACAAACCATGACGAAATCGGACTTTGAACACTGCTTATGCGACTCCAAAGACATCATGAATCTAATTGAAGTGAATACCGATCGTTGTATTTCACTCATTTCAACGTTTAAACAGTTGAACGTGTATCAAAAACCCGAGGCAAAAACAGATAACAACTTAGCAGAGGTGTTAGAGTCCGTTCCCAGCCTATTCCAGCCCGAGGGGCAGGAAAGCTCGATTACCGTATCACATCCCGATACCCTTATGGCGAGAGTCGACCCAGAACTTTTGACCTTAGTTATCGGCAACCTCATTAGCAACGCCTACACCCACGCCTTTCAAGATGCCATCGGTAAAATTGAAATCACTGGCAAAAACGGTGAGGATGGCGTCGAAATTGAAGTGAAAGACAATGGCAAAGGTATTAGTGAAGAAGCACTAGAAAAAGTATTCGAGCCGTTTTTCACCACAAAACGGAACCAGGGCAGTATTGGCTTAGGCTTGCACATTGTCTACATCGTGGTCACTCAGGCTCTAAAAGGCAGCATCCGCATTGAAAGCCAAGTGAATAATGGCACCCGCGTGACCATGACATTCAAAAAGCATTGATCATCGAATTCATCTGTTGCACCCTTAACCTAACCAACCATTTGACAGATTGTCGTCATAATACACGCTAGCATGCCTGCTGTTTCCTAGACGACCCAAGAATAAGAACGAGACTTCAATGACTTCGCCCATTTTATTAGATATCGACGGTGCCATTGCCACCCTTACGTTAAATCAGCCTGACCTAAGAAATTCCATCTCTGAAATTGAAGTCGTTGATTTATTTGTGGAGTACTTAGAGTCGATTCAGCATAACATGGATATTCGCTGCTTGATCATCACCGGAGCGGGGTCCGCCTTCTCTAGCGGCGGCAATATTAAGCACATGCGTGACAAACAAGGCATGTTTGCAGGTTCTGCCAATGAGTTACGAATGAATTATGCCAAAGTCATTCAACGCATTCCTTTAGCCCTACATCAACTCAATGTTCCAACCATTGCCGCTGTGAACGGTCCTGCGGTCGGAGCAGGCTGTGACCTTGCCATGTATTGCGACATTCGCGTGGCCAGCGAAAAAGCTTTGTTTGCCGAAAGTTTCGTTAAGGTGGGCATTATCCCGGGGGACGGCGGCGCATGGATACTCCCTCGCGTTGCAGGATACGGCCGGGCGGCTGAAATGGCCTTTACCGGAGAGGCCATTAGTGCCCAGCAAGCCTATGACTGGGGCATGATCAATCACCTAGTTAGCCCAGAAATGCTCATGCCTAAGGCACGAGAAGTCGCCAGTAAAATCGCCAAAAACCCTCCGCAGGCCTTAAGAGCGACAAAAGAGCTGCTAAGGCAATCTCAAACACTCCCGCTAGAGCAGGTTCTGTCACTAAGCGCAGCCATTCAAGCCAATCTTCATCAGACTGAAGACCATATGGAAGCAGTTACTGCTATGCTTGAGAAAAGAGAACCGAATTACAAGGGCCAATGATTTGATCAGACTCTCCTGTTTGCTACTGATGGGCTGCATAACGCTGGGAATTGGCGGGTGTGACAGTGGCCTAAAGTCCAGCGACTACCGGGGCGGATTCGTGACACAAAACGGTGACTGCACGCCGAATGGCGATGTAGGCATCTACTATCAAGAGCAAGAGTTAGAGATTGGATTTTATTGTTTTCTGAAGGAATGCGCCCTTATGTCCGGTACGTCCAGCCAAGGGGGCTTTTTTCATATCGAAGACAAAAAAGGTTATTACATCCAAGGCCGCGTCACCAGCATAGAAGCCACAGGGACATGGTATCTCAATATTAAGGGGCAAGACTGCTCTGGCCATTGGGTTGCGTTACCAAATGAATAATACCAACGTCATTGGTCTTATTAAGCACCTAGAGCTTAAAAGTCACCCAGAGGGGGGCTTTTACAAACGGGTTTATACCAGCCCAGTATCAATTGAAGACCGCCCGATTTGCAGTAGCATCTACTATTTATTGCAGCAGGGGGATTACTCTGGTTGGCATAGAATCAATCAAGACGAGATCTGGTTTCATCACCGCGGCGGGCCTTTATCGATCTACGAAATTGACGATAATGGCCAATTGATTACGCATAGACTAGATGGACTTACCCAACCCCAGCTCTGCATTCCCAAAGGCCATTGGTTCGCGGCAGAACTGGCACAACCCACCGACGAATATACCTTAGTGAGTTGTGTGGTCAGCCCCAGTTTCGATTTCAATGACTTTGAAATGGGACAGTTCAAGATCTTATCAGAGCAGTACCCGCAACACGCGGTGATCTTAAAGCGGCTGTGCCGCGCCTAAATCAAGCACAGCCTTTTTACACGCTTTGAAAACTAGGGTTGAAGGCGCTGAACAGACCAGTTTTGATCTTCACTTTTACTATATAAGAAACGATCATGGAGGCGATTTTCGCGCCCCTGCCAAAACTCGATCGTCACGGGCTCAACCCGATACCCACCCCAGAATCCAGGTAAAGGGACTTTGCCCTTGGCAAATTTCGCCTTCATTTGACCAAACGCCTGTTCAAGCATTTTACGTGTGGCCACCGGCTTGCTTTGTTGACTTGCCCAAGCCGCCAGCTGACTGTCGTGAGGCCTCGATAGAAAGTACTCAGTGTTCTCTGCGATGGAAAGTTTGGTCGCTCGACCCCGAATAATCACTTGTCGCTCTAATTCAAGCCAAGCGAAGTGTAGGCATATCTGAGGATTATTGGCCAGGTGCTGTGCTTTGTTGCTTTCTAAGTTGGTATAAAACACAAACCCGCGTTCATCATAGTCTTTCAGCAGTACCATTCTCTGACTCGGTAACCCTTGATCATCCACCGTAGCCAGACACATGGCGGTTGGATCTTTAAATAGCTCAGAATCAATGGCTTGGCCAAGCCATAGCTTGAATTGCTCAACCGGGCTGTCGTTTAAGTCTTTTTGATGCAATTCGTGTGCATCGTACTGCCTTCTGATACCAGCGATGTCTTTCATAGTGTTCCACGCATATCAATAACAGTGGCAGTATAACGACAAAACTCTATACCTGAAATTTTTTCACCGTTTCATCCAGCGATAAACTGCCGGACCCCACATCTCCTGAGACATGAGAGACACGATTCGCTCTTTCAACTAGATTGCTCGAAGCGTCGTCGACCTCTTGAATATGGCGGGCAATTTCTTCTGCGGCCTCCGCCTGTTGCTCCCCTGCTGTCGCCACTTGCTGGATCAAATCACTCACCCTTATGACACCCTGCTCAATGTCTTGTAGCATTTTTCCTGTTTCAATCGCTTGTTTCTCGCCACTGTCAGCCTGACTACAGGCGGTCTCCATTGCTGACACCGCTTGCTCAGCAACCGATTGCAGACTGGTGATGGTGCTTTCAATTTCATTTGTAGATTCTTGCGTACGCGTCGCCAACGTTCGAACTTCGTCTGCCACCACCGCGAAACCTCTTCCCTGCTCACCGGCTCTTGCCGCTTCAATCGCGGCATTCAAGGCCAAAAGATTGGTCTGCTCGGCTATGGCTTTAATCACATCAATAACCGTGCTGATGGATGCTGCTTTTTGAGCCAAATGGCTAATCTCTTCTCCTGCACTACGAATACTTGCAGCTAATTCACGAATGACCTCCGCTGAGCTCTGCGAACGCACAGCCCCTTCTCGCGCTTGGGTTTTGGTTGACTGGGTTTCTTGGGAAGCCCCTTCACAGTGATTGGCTACTTCTTTAGCGGTAGCAGCCAATTCCGTCGCAGCGGTCACAATCACTTCAACCCTGTGTTTCTGACTTTCACCCAGTTCATTCACATCTTTCGCCACACTTTGAAGCTCTCCAGAAGATTGCGTCAGGGTATTCGAGTTGTCTCGCACACGCTGAACCACTTTTCGCATCTGCTGAAAAGCGGCGTTCAATGAATTCACCGTCAAGCCCAGTTCATCCTGACTATGGCTGCTAAAATCCTCTGATAGGTTTCCCCGTTCTAAATTTTTGGCCATCGCTTGGGTGACATGCACGTTGTAATCGACGGACGATTTCAACGCCGCAAACAAATAAATGCCAAGCGCGCACAACAACACGAATATGGTAATGACTCCAAATAAGTGATTCTCAATCTGGTCTTTATAGTCTCGATTCAAGAGAACATATTGAGCCTGTAACGCCTCGTAGTATTTTGCTACCGCAGCGATGGCCGCTGTGCCCGCATCAAAGTACGCTTTTGCCGTAATCTGAGGGCGATCAGGCTTAATAAGTTGTAACTCAGTAATTTTCTTAAAGCGAATAACCGCTTCCTTGGCGCTGGAATAATCTGACTCAAGCAGGCCAGCCACATTAGCATTCGCCCCGGTTAACACTGCATGATGTTGCTCTACCTTCTTCCACACCAAGTTAATTCCGGCAAAAAGCCCGTTTACCGCCAGAAAGCTTTGTGGATTAAACGCGCCCGAGGCAGCGACACCCGCCCCCTTGCCCCTTAACTGCCCAAGGGTTTCTTGAACGGCTGGCACATCGAATACCGCTAATTGCATGACCATGAAGCTATCTAAATTCCGATCTAGCAGTAAGCCGGTTCCACTGGCTAGGTCATCCACTAGATCGGTAATCGATGTGATCCACTGTGTATGGGCTTTAAAGCTGTCGGAGCCGTCCATAGACTTGAGCTTTGAAAACTCCAATGACGACCATCTGCTGAATACACTAGAGAACTGCTGCTTTAGAGAATCGTCAATTTTCGCTCCAGCCAAGGCTTTTTGCACCGATTGCTGCTGGCGCTGCATATCACTTTCCAGCTCAACTAACCTTTCCGCCACTTCGGTTTTGCCTCCAAACCATTGGGCCGCGGTGCCACGATGCTTGGCGGCAGTGATCCTGATGGGATGAATGGCTTGAACCAATCGATTTCCAGCCAATTGTCGATTATTGGCAGTAATTAACATAGACTCGTCGGTATACATCACCCAAAGGCTATACAGCAGCGGCAGTAAGAATATGGAAAGGATGAGTTGAAATTTCCTTGCAAAAGGTAAGGTGTTAAGTAACGCCATCCCTGGTTTAAGTACTGACATATCGCCCCCCTATTCATGTAAATATCAGTATAGACGGGGATTGAACCCAGGTTCATGAATACCGCCCAGCTAGGCCAACTTGAAGATAAATTGAAAAACGCGCCATGAGTAAACGAAACAAACGCCCAATACCTCAATGGAACCACGGAATTATTGAGACCCACTGCCACCTTGACTACCTAAAGGAACGCCCTTTATCCGAAACCATTGAACAGGCCAAGGCCGTAGGCATCGAAAGAATCATCACCATCGCTGTGTCACCTGATAACCTTGATACCGTCATGACCCTCACTCGTGAGAATGACATGATTTGGGGCACCCAAGGAGTTCACCCTCATGATGCAGAGAGCTATACCGCAGAGACCACCGACGTGATTAAGGCCAATTCTAGTGATGCGAACATCGTCGCCATTGGGGAGATCGGCTTGGATTATTACTACGACAATGCCGACCGCGCCATTCAGCGTTCTGTGTTTGAAACCCAGTTACAGATCGCTGCCGATCTAGACCTACCCGTGGTCATTCATAGCCGAGAAGCGGATGAGGACACCATGTCCATTTTGAAGAACTTTGAATCTACCCTCAAAAGACGAGGCGTGATCCACAGTTTTACCTCTGGGCCTGAACTAGCGCAATACGCCATCGATCAAGGCTTCTACCTCGGATTTAACGGTATCTGTACATTTAATGCCGCTGAAAATGTCCGCGACATCATCCGCATGACGCCCGTGGAAAACATCTTATTTGAAACCGACGCACCGTACCTTACACCCGTACCTTATCGTGGCATTGAGAACGCGAGCTGCTACCTGCCTTTCGTCGCCGAAAAAGTCGCAGAGGTGAAAGACCTAACAGTGGAGCAAATATTGCCAGTGGTCTATCGAAATTCAATGAACTTGTTTTTTTCTCAGGGTTAGTCTTTCAACATGCACAGTCGCTTCATAAAAATAATTAGAATGGGTGAGCTGGAGGTACTGGACATTCAGCACCCAAAGTTTACCGCGAAAATCGCGCTTCAAGGGGCTCAGCTTTTTCATTTTCAAGCCAATGGGAAAGCACCACTCATTTGGCTAAGCTCAACCGCACAATTCAAATCCGGCACCAGCCTGAGGGGGGGGATTCCAATTTGTTGGCCTTGGTTTGGTGTATGGAATAAAAACCCTGAGGTATTAACGCAACAAAGCCATGAGGACAAAGGCTCTCATGGCTTTGCTCGCCATAAGCTCTGGCATCTAGAAAACTACAAAGAAAGCGCCCAGAAAGTCGATCTTAAACTCTCATACACTCATAAGGCCGATGATGCTTGGCCTTTTGACTGTAAGGTGGAGTGCCATTTTATCCTAGATCACACATTGTCATTGAATCTCACCACAGAAAATCTAGACCGCAATGCCATGTGGTTTAGCCAAGCGGCCCATACGTATTTTCCAACACCCGACATTCGCCGAACACACATATTGTGTAAAGGGCGTCAGACTTACGTGGACGCATTAGATGATTGGAAAGTGAAGCCACAAAACGGTGCCATTCACTTCTCTCAAGAAGTGGATCGAATTTATCAAGGCCAAGGTGATTACTGGCTAACCACACCTGAGAAGCAGATTCAGGTACAGAGCACCTGTCAATCCAGCGTGATATGGAATCCGTGGATTGAAAAAAGTAAGTTGCTCAGTCAATTTTCTGCGGAGGACTATTTAACTATGCTGTGCATTGAGTCTGCCAATGTATTGGAGGACGCCGTCTCTTTGCAGCCCAAAGAGACACATACACTGTCCATTACCTATCGCGACTAGTGATAGCCTAGCTTGGTGGCCAAGTATTGTGTAATTAACTGATACTTGGCACCCAGTAATCTCACTAGAAAATGAATCAAATATGCGTCAGGGCCAATCAACACCCTAGCCTTATTTTTTTGAATGCCCTTTAAAATCACCTTTGCCGCTTTTTCTGGCGATGTATGAGCTAATTTATCGAAAGTAGCGGCCATATCCTGTTTAACGTCGTCCGCGTCCATTCTGGCATTTCGGGCAATATCCGTTGCGATCCCACCAGGGTGAACGCAACTTACGCCTACGGGTGATTTGGAGACGATCATCTCCTGCCTTAAGGCTTCGGTATAGCCACGCACCGCAAATTTAGATGCATTATAAGTCCCTTGTTTAGGCAGGCTCATTAAGCCAAACACACTGGAAAGATTTGCAATATGTCCGTTGCCAGACGCTTTTAGTAATGGCAGGAACGCCTCACATCCATTCACCACTCCCCAGAAGTTAATGTTCATTAACCATTCAAAATCCTCTCGAGATACTTCTTCTAAACGGGCCGACAGCGCTACCCCTGCATTGTTAATCAATACATTCACTCTAGGAAATTTTTGGGTGACGTCATTTGCAAATTGTTTCATAGCGGCTTGATCCGCCACGTCAACCACGTAGGTATGCACCTTGGCATCTGGATGATCGTTAAGAATTAACGCTTTCGTTCTCTCGAGCCCCCCTTCGTTGACATCAGACAGGGCTAGGCAAGCTCCTCGATGAGACAGTTCTAGGGCAAGCGCACGACCGATTCCCGATCCTGCGCCAGTGACAACAACGGTTTTATTCGCAAATGATTTCATATGACGTGTTCTATTTTATTTTTATTCTTAAGATTTAGTTTTAGTTCATTCAACTTGGTTTGAATATTGACCGCATCGAGTGCCAGCCAAGTACAGGCTGCCTCCAATGACTGAAATGCCAACACTGTAATTTGCTTACCCCAAGCCTGAGTAGAATATACGTTACCTAGCTCCCAGTCTTCGTTTTTAAGCAATAAGGCCATTCGATGGTGCGGTCCATGATAGCGTTTATCTTGAAAAACATCTGCGAACGCTCGCACTTCTAATTCTGTAATATCGGTATCGCAATCGCGAAAATCGACAATGGTCATATGTCTATTCGCGATTTGTTGATCTCGATCCTGGTCCTGTTGATGCTCAACTAGATCTTTAAACGAAAGGTCTCCTGACCAATATTCCACCACAACACGTCCTTGGTCATAGATTCCGTACTCATTTGGCATTTTGATACCTCAGAAACGTTAGGCTCAAAAAATACTACACCAGTTGCAGTGAGAATCATTGGAGATTATCAGCCATTTTTGCTTTAAGTTTGTATACAATGCGGCCCATTAGTACCAAACTAGATTTATGGGTAAGAGGGTAGAAAAATGAGTAAAGGCGCAGAGAAACACCAGGCACGTATCAGCGAACTCAATGATTTCGGTAAAGATTTGGCAAGGCGCTCTAAGAGCCATTGCGAACTGTGTGACGCCCATGGCGTCAAACTGGCCATTTTTGAGGTGCCGCCTGTGCCTAAAACACCAGAATTCGATCACTGTATTTTCATCTGTGAGAACTGCAAAACGCAAATCGAAAAACCTAAGCAAATGGATACGAACTACTGGCATTGTCTTCACACCAGTATTTGGAGCGAAGTTCCCGCTGTGCAGGTCATGGCCGTATTGATGGCCAAACGCGTAGCTGAAAAAGCATCATTTGCAGAGGATCTACTTGACCAAGTCTACCTTGATGCCGACATTCAAGAGTGGATAGAAAAAGCGGAGGCCGTGTAACCTAAATTAGCCCCATATAATATGCGGAGCCGCTATTTGTTTATCCAAAACGCGAGACTGGCCGTCATCAAACATCACATGCCAATGTCGGTCCGTTTCACGAGACAACACACCCGAACCAAACACCGCATGATGTAAACGCGTTTGCTCGATATTCTGTTGGCCTACCTTAGGTTTTACTGGCTGCACCGATTTCAGCTCTAACGACCAGCCCACCTTAGTCGCATATTGTTTAACCAAACTATGCAGTACCTTGGGTAAGGCCAAACTGTTTTCAGACGCTTCAACGGACTTCATGACTTTAAGAAGCTGAGGTACCTTGATACTTTCTAGCATGGGCGATACTCCCTGCTGACCACTATCCCGCGGTGCTAACAAATATAAAGCTGACTGAGCACGAGTCATCGCGACATAGAGAAGTCTGCGCTCTCCTTCGATACTACTGGCTTCTTGAAAATCACCTTCGTTTTCATAAGGATAAAAACGATCTGTTAAACCAGGAATGATTACGGTGGGCCACTCTAGTCCTTTTGATCGATGAATCGACGTGATCAATGGGCCTTGACCGTGAACTTGGTTTTGATGGCGTTCTTTTAAGGTGGTTAGATAATCAAACGCGTCACTCGCCAAGATATTGAGTGTTGCAATAAATCGAGTGAAACCCTGTACCGTCATCACGCGATCATCCACTTGCGCCTTAGAAAAGGCACTGTCTGAAATGCCTTTGTAAAAATCTGTTTCGCGGATATAACGATTAAACAACTGGTGTGCTTTTAATCTTGGCTCGTTTACCCACTTACATATACGCAATCGCGATTCTACCTGCTGCTTCTGCCACGCAGACATATTAGGAAACGTCATTTTACTCAAAGCGTAAAATGCTTGATCCCCTGCTTCGGCCAAGGCTTGGGCTAGGTCTTCTAAGTCGCCTCGTTTGATTTTCAAGGCGGGAAACGTAAGGAACTGAAGCCAGGCTAAGTATTGTTTTCGAGTGCTTCTATCAAAAAAGACACCTGCGGCCAATTCCAACAGCATCATGAAGTTTTGTAATTCATAGCGTTCCAAAACCCAACCGGAGTGTGGCATTTGATAAGGAATATTTTCTTTTAACAACGCCAATTCAATGGGAGCGCTCATCCCCCAGATACGTAAAAGGATGGCCGTCTGATTCATCTCCGATGATGACTGTGATGTTAATATTCTTAGAACCTGATCACCGTAATCATCATAAAAACTCAGAGTCACCTTCGTATTTGGGTTTCCGTCGTGAGCAACCGCCAGAACCGGTGTACGGTCTGGATTTTGTGAGACCAGTTGATTACTTAACAGCGCTACATCGTGGCCATAGCGAAAGGTATGGCTCAATTCGTAGTGCGTCGTGGGAGAAAATGCCTCATCGAAATGCCGACGCATAAAATCACTACTCGACCCTCTGAATTCGTAAATCGTTTGATCAGGGTCACCGATCACCATGACACTGGCACGAACACCAGCCAAAGTGGTTAAAAGGAATTGCTGAATCGGATTTATATCTTGATACTCGTCTACCAAGATCCAATCCATGTGGTTGGCAAACCCTACCGCCAGATCCGGCCGATTAGAAAACAAACAACAAGGGTCATAAAGCATATCTGAATAAGTGATTCGACCCCGATCTTTACGCCATTGCTCAAACGCCTCAAAACATCGGGGAAAGAAATCGCAGACTTTCGGCAATGACATCTGCTTATAGACCACCTTAGGTGGCTCTAAACACGATTTTACTCGCTCGATGTAAGACATCATGGGGTCTAGCCACTTTTTCTTATCGTTTAGAATCTCTTGGGCCAGGGGTGAAGATGCGCATTCTTGCATACACTTCCAAACCATGTACTCCTCTTCAGATTGAGAAATGATGTCGCCCTGAATAGAAGGCAGTAGACCTTGCTCGACTAAGCGCTGATATATTTTGAGGCCGAGGCTATGAAAAGTACGTACTTGCGGTGCCGCTTGGCCATTGAGGGTCTGATTGAGTTTACGAGTAAAGTCCACTTGCGCAGACTTGTTGTACATGATGACCATCATGCGCCTTGGATTGGCGCCTTCCAGTAATCGCTGGCGAATGAACTGGGCCAACGTCGTGGTTTTGCCCGCACCCGCTACCGCCGTTACTTTCGCATGACCTTGGCTGTGCTGCACAACCTGTATTTGCTCCGCTGTTAGCTGCAAAACTGCCCCCATCAATCAAGCCCTGCATTCTACGCGAATCCACAGCACGTGCCATTAGTTCACCAGACGATTTTACCCTGTGCATTTTCTAATCTTTCTGCTGGCAATCTCCGTCCTCGCAGTGCTATTATCGCCCCCCATTTTTATCATGCTGAGCCATTCAGCCTATGGAGTCGCTATGTTTAAAGTGAACGAATACTTCGACGGCAACGTGAAATCCATTGCGTTTCAAACAGAAACTCTGCCTGCTACCGTAGGCGTGATGGCACCTGGTCGCTATGACTTTGGCACAAGCCAAAAAGAAACCATGACGGTTGTGAGCGGCGCATTAATCATCCAATTCCCTAACTCAGACGAGTGGACAACTTTTACTCAAGGCCAAAGCTTTGAAGTGGATGCCAACGTCACTTTTGGTGTGAAAGTTGAGCGCGAAACCGCTTACCTTTGTACCTACGAATAATTTGATTAAAGTTTAATCAGATTTAAAAAAACGCGACTCAAGGTCGCGTTTTTTTGGCAATGCACTCCGTGCCCGACTACCTTTAGGGTATGGATATTGAATTATTACTGGATATATCTCCCTTCGAGTGGCGCTCAGTGCTCACCGCATTAGGCTGCGGCACCATTATCGGACTAGAACGCCAACTCAGGGGCAAGCCCGCTGGCATTCGCACCTCTAGCCTGATCATTTTAGGCACCTACCTATTTATCGCATGTTCCATCTATGTCTCTAGGCAAGCAACGATGACAGACCCAAGCCGTATCATCGGACAGGTGATTACAGGCATAGGGTTCTTAGGTGCTGGCGTCATGCTAAGTAAAGGAAGAAGTGTCTATGGCGTCACCAGTGCCGCGACAATTTGGGCGCTCGCCGCCATTGGTGTGTGCATTGGAATTGGGCAGCTGGCCTCGGCCATTAAGCTTTCCGCCGTGGTGGTCGTGATTTTATTTGGGGTAGACATGTTCGAAGAAAACATACAAAAGGTGGGCACCAAAGTGCACACCCGTTACAGCGCATGGCGTAGTAGAGATAACGAGTAGCCTGCGCTACTCGTGGGCATCAATGCTGAAACCTGCGCCTTTAGTTTGCCCCAAGGTCTCCACCAAGAATGGCAACCCCTCTTTCAGCTGATCTTTGAGGTTCCAGGGTGGATTGACAATAAACAGGCCACTGCCGTACATGCCCTGCTCTTCATCTTTACCGCTCACCCAGAATCGAACATCTAGATAGCTTTTCACATCCAACCCTTTTAGGTTGTTCACCATTTGCTCGCTCATAGACTGCTTAGTGTTGCGATTAATCAATGGATACCACACACAATAAACACCGGTAGCAAAACGCTTGAGAGCCCCCTGCATATTGGTCACGACCATTTGATACTCCTTACTTTGCTCGTATGGAGGGTCGATCATGACAAACGCACGCTTGGTTGGTGGAGGCAAAAGTGCTTTTAAACCTTTAAAACCGTCAGCCTGCTCCATTCGAACCTGACGATCGCCTCGAAAATTCTTAAGCAAAAGCTGGAAATCTTGAGGGTGCAGTTCGAATAAGCGAGCCTTATCTTGTTCACGTAAACACTGCCTCACGAACCACGGGCTACCAGGATAAAGAGACAAGGCATCTTTGCTGACCTCGCGAATAATTTCCATATAAGAATCCATTACGGCTGGCACTGAGGTTTCCCATAGACGTTGAATGCCCTGGCGATATTCACCGGTTTTTTCTGACGACTCATCCCCTAGCTGATACATACCAGCGGCACTATGGGTATCGACATACCAGAAAGGCTTGTCTTTTTTGCCCATATATTCAGCCACCAACACGGCAACCCAGTGTTTTAATACATCACCGTGATTACCTGCATGAAACCCGTGTCGGTAGCTCAACATAAACGCTATCTCTAAATATTTAAAAACAAAAAAGGCTGCTAGTGCAGCCTTTGTTCAGCTCGTAATGATTATAACCCAGCCACGCAAACTGCGCCCACTACCGTCAATACAACGGTGTAAGGGAATGCCATTACCACCATCTTCCCATAAGACAGGCGGATCAATGGCGCAATTGCTGAGGTTAATAGGAACAAGAAAGCAGCTTGCCCGTTCGGCGTGCCCACTGACGGCAAGTTCGTGCCCGTGTTTACAGCAACCGCCAGCAACTCAAAATGTTCTTTGGAAATATTTCCAGCATCAAAAGCCGCTTTCACTTCGTTAATGTAAACAGTCGCCACAAACACATTATCTGAAATCACAGACAGAATACCGTTAGCAAAGAACATTATAAGTGGTTGAGCTTCTACGCTTTGAGCAAATACCCACTCAATAATCGGTTGAAATAAGTGCTGATCGTGAATCACAGCAACCACGGCAAAAAATACAACCAATAGTGACGTAAATGGCAAGGCTTCTTCAAAAGCATGACCGATTTGATGTTCTTCCGTAATGCCATTCAATGCGGTCTGCACCACAATAATAGTCAAGCCGATCAGGCCAACTGGCGCTAGGTGTAAGGCCAAAGCCACCACTAGAAAGACTGCAGCGACACCTTGAACCCAGAGGCGCGTCACATCTTGTTGAGTTCGTTTTTCGCTTTCATGTCGATCAAAATCCGCCAGAATCGCGTACACCGTATTCGGTAATTGATCTCCATAGCCAAACCATTTGAACTTCTCTACCACCACAACCGTGATTAAGCCGCAAATGAAAACAGGAATCGACACAGGGGCAACGTGAGTAAAGAACTCGAGGAAATCCCAGCCAATCTTCTCAGCGATCAGTAAGTTCTGAGGTTCACCCACTAACGTAGCAACACCACCCAAGGCTGTGCCCACAGCACCGTGCATCAAAAGACTACGCAGAAAACCACGGAAGTGTTCAAGGTCTTCTCGCATATGGTCTTGCAAGGTACCGTCGTCATTGTGGTCATGGTCATAGTGTTGGTAATCACGACCCGAAGCCACCTTGTGGTATACGCTGTAAAAGCCCACCGCCACTGCGATGATCACCGCCGTTACGGTAAGGGCATCGAGGAAGGCCGACAGAAGCGCCGCCATGATGCTAAAGGTCAATGAGAGCGCGATCTTTGAGCGCACATGCACCAACAACTTAGTGAAAATGAACAGCAGTAAGCCCTTCATAAAGTAGATGCCTGCCACCATGAACATCAATAGCAGGATCACTTCAAAATTACTCATGATTTCTGATTTAACCGCCCCAGGGCTGGTCATGCCTAGCGCCACCGCCTCCAGCACCAGTAAACCACCTGGCTGTAATGGATAGCACTTTAACGCCAAGGCTAGCGTGAAAATAAACTCCACGATGAGGGCCCATCCTGCGATGGTGTAACCCACGTCTGGGATCATCACTAACAATGGGTTAATGAGTAGGAATGCGATAATGGTCTTCTTATACCAAGAAGGACTATTGCCAAGAAAGTTGCGGTAAAGGCTGTTCATGGATGTGTCTTGAAAAAAGGTTAATGCAAATTGAACTGAAGGGGCTTAGCGAGCGTCAACCACCGGTGGTGTTCATGAAGCGCAGGATTTTAACCTCTTGAGCCAAATTAAAGTAGTGGCGTTCGGGTTTAATTTGCATGGCTTCGATGATTTTCGCTTTAATTGGCTCCAATTCTCCCGGATGCTGACGCAAAATCGGCATCAGGTCGACACTATGCTCGTTTCCAAGGCACAGAAGCAATCTCCCTTTGGCGGTAATCCTTACCCGATTACAGGTACTACAAAAGTTATGACTGTGGGGGGATATGAAGCCAACTCGACTCGAATGCCCATCTTCAAACAGCCAATATTGACTCGGCCCTGCCGGTGAGTCACCTAGGGAAGCTGGTTTCAACGGGTAGCGAGCCTCTATCACTCGCCTCACCTCGTCACTGCCCATGAAGCTTTCTAGGCGATCGTGTTCATCAATCTCGCCCAGTGGCATTTCTTCGATGAAACTGATATCCAGCCCTTTTTCTCTCGCAAACTCGACCAATGGCAGAATTTCATCGTCATTGCGCCCTTTCAAGATCACTGCGTTCAGCTTAATGCGCTTAAACCCCGCATCCTGAGCTGAATCAATACCGCTCAATACCTGAGAAAGATCACCTGTGCGGGTTAGTTGCTTAAACTTGGTGGCATCAAGACTATCGAGGCTAATGTTGAGGCGGCTTAGGCCTGCCTTCTTGAGCGAGCCTGCGAGTCTAGGTAGCTGGCTACCATTGGTGGTCATATTGAGTTCCACCGCGTCATCGTAGGCACGAATGTTTTTAACCAAGTTATCTATGCCATTGCGCACCAGAGGTTCCCCTCCGGTCAGGCGAATCTTGGTAACACCAAGATCAATGAAGGCTTGGGCAATGAGCTGAATCTCTTCAAACGTTAAAATCTCATCACGGGGTAAAAAGGTCATCTCTTCCGCCATGCAATACACACAACGGAAGTCACAGCGATCGGTAACAGAAATTCGAATGTAATCTACACGCCGATTAAATTTATCGACCAAACGTTCAGGCATAACCACGACTCAACTTTAATGCCGAGTCATAGTACCAACATTGGATTAGCGAAGGCCAGTTGATTAGGCATTCAGGGCGAAATTGTGTTTTTCAACAGATACCCCATGAGCACAAATGGTTCGAACAAAGACCATATGCACTGCGAGGGGGCTCAACGAGGTGAGTTAACCCACCCTTAAACAACAGCTCGGGGGGTTGTTCGTCATCAGGCGGTTAAATTTTCGTTAATAGACAATGACTGCTCTAACGCCGCCATGCCCGAAGGTAGATCCACCGAAGCACCCGCCGCTTTCATACTCATACCCAACGCGTGCATGGTTCGAAATAGGTTATGGGCGCGACTCTGCTCGCCCATTTGCCCTATTCGAACAATCGGTAAACCAAACGACCCGGATATCTCCACCTTATAAAGAGCAGACATGGTATTCATGACCTGCTTCCCTTGCACGCCCTCAGGCAATGTAATGCCTACCACGCTGTTTAAACGGCTTTCGGGCTGTACGAACAGGTCTAATCCCATGGCTTGAATCGCTTGTTGTAACGCGTGACTGCAAATGGCATGGCGCTCGAATCGCTTATCAAGGGTTTCTAAACACACTTGGCGCAGGGCCTCATGCAAGGCCAGAATCCCGCTCACAGGTGCCGTGTAGTGATAGCCTTTTTCTTCCCAGAATTGCTTCGCCAAGCGCACGTCAAAACACCAATGTGGCATGGGTTCGCTGCGATTCATGATCACAGGCCACACGTTCTCGCTGAATGCGATGAGCGATACACCCGGTATTGAAGCTAGGCCTTTTTGCCCTCCCGTGATCACCACATCCACTTTCCAGTTATCCATTTCTAGTGGCATGGTGCTGAGCGTACATACGGCATCCACCACGGATACCACGTCATACTCATGGGCAAGTTGAGCAATCTCTTTCAATTGGCGGTTCCACACCGTACATGAGGTCTCGCCTTGAACAATGGTTAGCACATCAAAATCACCTGCCTTTAATAGGGCTTCGACGTCCGATAGCTCTGCCCCATGACCCACCTCACAGGAGTGGCGCGTCACGGCACCGCCACAGCGATCCGCCATCTCAGCTAAACGCCCACTAAAGAACCCATTTTCAATGCTTAAAACCTTACGACCCGGCCAAACTAAGTTGGTAATCGCCATTTCCATGGCAGCGCTGCCAGGCCCAGCGACCCCAATAATATGAGGGCTGCTGGTCTGGAATACGTATTGAGACATGAGCCTTACACGCTCAATCACCTGGCTCATGGTGTCACCAAGATGGTTAATGACCACAGAGTTCGCCATCGCCACTTTCTGAGACACAGGTACTGGGCCCGCCCCCATCAAAAGCAAAGGTTCATTAGGTAAAATGCTGTCGAGTGGCAAGTCAGCTGGCGGTAGTATGGAACTGGATGTTTTCACAGGGAGTCGCCTAGAAGTGAGTATGGCAGCGAATCGCTGCCACTTGGTGAGTCAATAAATTAGAAGCGGGCACGCACACCGAATAAAACATCTTCAGCTAAGCTAAGCTTGTCATCATTTTCATCGTAAAGGCCCAGATTACGATAGTGCGCATACAGTGCAATATCCCAGTTGAACGCGTACTCAATACCGGCTTGGTATTCATATTCTAATTGGGCTTGATCGTCCCAGTCAGAGGCTAAGAAGAAGGGACGAGCATTAAAGCCGATGTTGGCTTGCAACCCCGCTACAACCGGTACAAATAACTGAGCGCGAAAGCCAATGGCTGTACGGTCATAATCAGTACCGTCTAACTTGGTGTTGCTCAGTTCAAAGTCAAACTCAGCGCCGCCCTGCTCATTTGGGTTTTCAACGTAGCCAAAACCGCCAGCTCCTAGCGCCATGATTTCGACCTTTTGACGGCCAACATTATTACCTTCAAAGCGTGCTATGTCATCGCTCTCGAAATAGCTCAGGTAAAACATACTGGTCACCTTCTCGCCTTGCTCTCCTTTGGGGGTTTCACCAATCCCCAAGCGCGCAGCGGTGCTATCTTCACCTTGAGCAAGATCTATAAATAAGGTGTCATACTGAGCATGCGCAATTGAACCAAGACCAAGACCACACACTAAAAACGCTGAAGAAAGTACCTTTTTCACGAATGCTTCCATAACCACAATTGACTTAATGGGCTGAGGATAACAAAAACCGCCTACATAACAAGCCTGACCACATAGTCAATAGGCAATTCTGCCAACTCAGACCTTTGTTAGAGGCATTTCTAGCCCCTAGCCGATGTGGGTATTTGACCCAATTCTCATAATGTCCATATCAATTACTGGTTTGGACCTGACATGAAGCATCTTTTTTTTACATTAGGGTTAATCGCTGGATTAGCCGGGTGTAACTCCCCAAGTTACGAAAGTGATTCTACAGACTCACCCGACACGGATGGTTCTCAAGGCAATTCCGGCATTTCAGGCGACAGTGCCAAAATGGCACAGCTGCTCACTCAATGGACCGACGAGGTTTCGCCAAATATTACTCAATCGTCTTGCATTGTGTGTCACAGTGACTCAAGCATTGCCAAAGATTCTGCTTGGGTACTATTAGCCAATAACCAAGACGATTACCTAGCCATCAACCTCGAACGGACACTGAGTTACATTGAAGTCAGTGAAAACCATGCGCAACTTTTAGTGAGCAAGTCACAGGGCAACAATCACGGTGGAGGCACAGTAGTCCAAGCCAATTCTGCTAATGCAGATCGCTGGTCTCAATTCATTGAGCTGGCCACGTCAGAATCGGTTGACACCGGCTCTGGCTCAAACGAATCCGAGAGTGGTAGCGGCGAATCAAACTCAGAAAGCCGACAAGCTGCTATAGATTTCTACAAGGATCAATTGGCCGATGCCCTAATCCAACCCGACTGTTACGTCTGCCATCAAGCCAATGGAGTTGCGAAAAACAGTGAGCTCATTTTCGTAGCGAACAATGTCAGCGGCTACGCCGAGTTTAATGCCAATACACTCATCGGCTATGCCCAAACGTCAGAAGCGAATCTCAATCAAGTTCTACTAAAGCCTCTTGGCCAAGGCCACGCTGGCGGAAAAATAATTGATGTAAGCTCAAATCATGCTCAAAACATATCCTCGTTTTTAACACTCGTTGAGAACATTAGCGATACCCCCTCTTTGAATACACCAGAAACCTTAGAAGCATCGGTTCTGTTAGGCGAGGTATTCCTAGTGTGGGACATGATGGGCAACCACGACAGCATCGATGTGCAACGCCGTGTAGGCACTGGAACCTGGCAAACGGTCGCCAACATTGATGCCAATAACAACCTGTATCGAGACAACAACATCCAACAAAACACAACGTACGACTACCGCGTTCGAGCGATATTGGGCGACACACAGTCGGCCTATTCTTCCGTAATATCTGTAACGGTGAACTAAACCATTGGGGTACACAACAATGATAAGACCAATAATATTAACCTTGGGCACAGCACTGTTAAGTGCCTGTATACCAGCTGGATCCCCCGAAGAAGCAAGCACCAACAACCAACAGGCTGGAGCAAACGACGGCGATGGCAATCTGGGTAATCACGGTGGTATCGAAAATGTCTCCATGGCACCCGACATGCTAAAGAAGACTGCTTTCTATTTTTCTAGCACGCTACCATCTCAACAAGAGCTGAACGGCCTTACTGACAGTCAGTACTCGGCGAAAGTACAAGCGATGATGAACAGCCCAGAGTTCGAGCAGCAAATGGTCAACATTTTTGAAGATCGTTTGATGACCGACAAATACATCGCTGCCAATGATCGAGACGGTGCTATTGATTTACTGAACGGTAACGATTACCCAAACAAAAAATGGTACGAGGATGAATTTGACGGTCAATCGTCCATTAAGAATTGCGCACGAAACTTGACCAATGATGCTCTTAGTAATGCATCAATTGAACTCATTCGTTACACGATACATAACGACTTACCCATTTCTAATATGCTGACAGCCGATTACATGATGGTGAATTACTATTCGCAAAAAGCGCTTGATGCTGAAATTATTGGCAACGCTGAGTTCAAACAGCTTGACCAACCAGTATGCGTACAGACGGATTCGGGTGAAATTGTAAATAGTTTAGCGTTTGACCCTATGGACTTTCGTCCAGCGCGGGTGGTTCATGACCAACAGCGATTCAAACAACCGGTAGCCCATGCGGGTCTTTTATCCGATATCGTGTTTTTAAATCGTTACCCTACGACAGACACTAACATTAACCGTCACCGCGCACGCATCGTAATGGACTACTTCTTAGACTTTGACATTCTGAGTATCGACAAAGATCGAACCATCGATGCCAACGATAGCGTCAACTCGATCCCTACACTTGAGAATCCTAATTGCACCATCTGTCATAACATGCTGGACCCAATTGCCTCCACGTTTCGAGACAGAAACTCAACTGGCCGCATTATTCCTGCTGCACTAAACCGCGGTGATAACCCATGGAATTTCGATGAAATACTAGCGCCGGGATACTTAGGAAAAGACGCCGAAAGCGAAGGCGTTGAAGACGAAAACCTAATACCTTGGCTGGCTCAACAAATTGTAGCAGACGTACGCTTCCCCCGTGCCATCACGAAAACTCTGTACGCAGGTTTATACGGCCACCAGCCTAATCGCACGCTCTTGGACGAGCAAGACTATTTGGCTTATGAAACGCTCGTTGAAAAGGCAAAACAAGCACTGATTAACGACGACATGAACATTAAATCCGCCGTTAAAGTACTGGTCGAAGATGAACTGTGGGCGAATGCTCAGCAGAAGAATGCAACGAGCAGCAAGCGGAAACGTCGATTGGTAACACCCGAAATACTCAATAAAAAACTGCAATTATTAACCGGTGTAAAATGGGATGACATCGACACTAAAAGCCGAGAAATCATGTTTGGGGGTGTAGACAGCGACTCCGTTACAGAACGTTTGGAAGACCCCAACGGCATCTACCTAAAGATGCAAATGCGTATGGCTGTTGAAACGGCATGTAAAAGTGTCGCTAATGATTTCGCCTATCCACTTAGCGAGCGAAAACTATTTCCTCTAGTGGACGTCTCTACCAGTCCGCTCACCCTTGATGGAGAATTCGATGCCACTGCGTCAGTCGCCATTAAGCAAAACATTCAATATCTGCACACGCACTTACTGAATGAAGAGTTAAGTCTAAACGATGCAGAGCTTCTGCAAACCTATCAGCTCTTTATCACAACACAACAAGACGGCTTAGCTCGATTAGCGAACCCCGATGATTATTCCCCAACACCGATGCAGAACTTGCACCCAGCTTGTCAGGTCCCTTCGACCCACTCAGCCTTAACCTCGATGATTGGCGACAGCAGCATCGTCAAAGAACTTCGTAGCGTTCGTTACCCTGAGCGATGCTTAACCTACAAAGATGACTCACTGAATATGAGCGCTTGTGATAGTGGTAATGAACAGAAATGGATTACACAAAACGGGCGCATAAAATCAGGTGTGAATAGTAATCAGTGTCTAACCGCATCCGAACTCGCTAACGGTGCTCGCTTTTCACTCGCCACCTGCGATGCTGAAAATCCGTTACAAGACTGGTCCGTTGAAGGGGCTCAGCTTAGAAATGGTGTTTTTTCACTCGATGTCAGCGGTAATAGTGCCAGCACCGTTCACGTATGGAAATCCCATGGTGGTACAAATCAGATTTGGTCGGTCGATGGGAAAGACATCCGTACCGATTTGAATCGCGATGAGCAGTACACATTACGATCTTGGATGGCAGTGATTACCTATTTGCTGTCAGATGCCCTATTTATTTTTGAGTAATGGAGAGTGAATCATGAATCGTCGTAATTTTATGAAAATGATCGCGGCTAGCGGTATGGTGACGTCATTGCCACTTTCCATTCAACAAGCCCATGCAGCCGGTTCAGAAACCTTTTTGGTTGTCGTGAATGCAGGGGGTGGCTGGGATCCTACCAGTCTGTGCGATCCCAAAGGATACAAAACCGATGGCAACGGCAACATGGTCGATGGGGTGTACGCGCATAAATCCGGCACCAATATGGGTAACATCAACCGCGTGCCCGTCGACAGTAGTAAGCGATTCGGTGATATTCAGTGGAGTGCCATTCCAGACACAGCCGATGGAAACGCCGATACGCGCCAGCTCATCGAACAGCAATATGATGAGTTTTTCAAAACCTATGGCGATCGCTTAATCGTGGTTAATGGCATCAATACCCAAACCAACAGTCACAGCATTGGCAACCGCCATGTTTGGAGCGGTAAAAAGGATCCAGGATTTCCTGGCATCGGTGCCTTGCATGCAGCCGCTGCCGCACCGCACCTACCCATGTCATTCATCACCAATGGCGGTTATAGCCACACTGCAGGTTTAATCGCGAAAAGTCGCGCCAATGATGTGGGCTACATATCCACTGAACTGGCCGACCCCAACTACCACAGCGCCTCGTCCAATGCCGATGCCTCGATTTTCTATCGAGACGACACCAGCACCCATGATGAATACGACAACATCGTGCAGGCCATTGAGCAAAGACAGTCTCGTTTGAAGTCCAATACAAACAACACTGGCTTTCGCAACCAGTTAAGTCAGCTGTTCAGTGTTCAGGGCAACAGCGAATCGCTGAAGCGATTTGGTGAAAACTTAAGCCTAATTGAAGAGGGTAGTTTCAACGGGGATTGGAACCCTGGACGGAATAATGGCATGAAAAATCAAGCCAAAATCGCAGCCGCCGCCTTTGTCTCGGGATTGGCCGCATCAACCAATATCAGTGCCGGTGGATTTGACACCCATGGTAACCATGACCAAAGCCATTATCGCAAGCTGGGTGATGTATTGGAGACCGTGCATTATCTGAATGAAGCCCTTTCCTTTTTCGGCATTGCCGATCGTACGCTGATCATGGTGGCCTCAGATTTTGGACGCACTCCTTGGTTTAACAAAAAATCGGGGAAAGACCATTGGTCTTACACCAGTAATTTGATTTTGGCACCTCAAGGGCACCAAACGGGTGGAAAGGTATTTGGTGCGACCAACGAATTATTTAAAGGTGTTAAGGTCAATCCTAATACGGGCCAGGCTGATGAAAGCGGCATCGAATTAACTCCCGCCCACGTCAATAAAGCGGTACAGAAGTTCTTAGGCATTCAGGGTTTTGCCAGCGCCGCCGGCTTTGACATTAACGCAGAAGACATTCAGCTATTTAGCTAATCCGGCGTTCAGACCATCACAACGGCAAGGAGCCCAGTGACCCCATTTCGCCTACAAAATCGTAGGCTTAAAGAAGTCCTGTTGGACTATCCCCTAGCCATGGAAGGCACCCTACCTCCATTTTGTCCACGGCATGCCCGCGCACGTTCTGGCTGAATATCACCTTTTCTCTACCTTAACAGGCAGGTAGCCTGACATAAGTAGAGGATAAGTTATGTACCGCTATTTCACCCTTATGGCCATCGTACTGGTGACGGCTTGCCAAACTCAATATGAGCCCCTCACGCTGAATGCCGTTGAGCCCAGAGTGCTGCCTGATGCTATGTCCAATTATTACGCGGACACCTTGGCCCCCATACTCGAAGAATCCTGCAGTGATTGCCACCTCGACGACCCTCTTAACACCGGCTTCACGCTGATTTCTCCTATTTCAGACCAAACCAATTTCGAAACCCTGTTAGTCAACAGCTATTCGGCGGCGTTCACCGATTCACTGACATCCCCGCACCCAGACGTCGCCGAGGACGATCTGGCGGAACTTCAAGCCTTTAATGCCATGGCCCAGACGTACTGGCATTGGCAGGGTCAACTTGATCATTACCAGGCCCTCGCGCAGACCGTTTTCGAACAGAGCATCGAAGACAGCGTGATTCAACCGGCCTGCAGTATTTGCCATAGATTAGAAGACGATGCGACTTTCAACCCCCTTCAAGTTTTAAGCTTCTATGGCCATACCAAACCCGAACACGGCGCGCTCAATAGCGACATCGCATTTTCTCATCTCATACGCATCGGCAATGGGGAGCAACTATTGCAAAAAGCACTAGGCGAAGATCATCATGGCGGAGGACAAGTACTGGTCAATCATAGCCCCTTTAGTGACGCCCTACGCACCCATGCAGACGCGGTAGAACAATATCGGACCCTACTTAACCAACCACCGTTTTAATTATCAGAAAACTGCCTGAAATTACTTTAGAATACGCGCTTATTCATTGGGTTCTCTCACACAGTATTACTATGGATCGTAACTTCGACGGTTTATCCGAGCGCTTTAAAGGGCAAATTTACGGCACGCTGAAAGGTCAACTTCGACTCAAAATGCTGGACTATGATCTATCTCCGGTGGTGGATGGGCGTTCATCGCTAAGGGTTCTGGATGCGGGTGGTGGCATGGGTCAGTTTTCATCCGCCCTCGCTCAACTTGGGCACCATGTTACGCTCGCCGATATTAGTGAAGAAATGCTCGCAGCTGCCCAAGCTCTGTATTCCGAAGCCAAGGTAATGGATCGAGTTCAATTCGTGTGCAGTGGCCTGCAAGCGTTACCCGCTCACGTTAACGAACCGTTCGACCTTGTGCTAAATCATGCCGTATTGGAGTGGTTAGAAAACCCACTAGAAGGCATTTCTACGCTGAGCAGTATGGTTAAACCAAATGGGCACCTCAGTTTAATGTTTTACAATCGCCACGCAATTGTTTGGCGAAACCTTATGAATGGTTCGTGGCAGCGTGCCCATAACGAACACTTTCATCACAACAAAAATGCGCTTATGCCGCAAAACCCGCTAGACCCTCAACTGGTCTACGAACACCTACAAACACTTGGATTTGACGTAGTGTCATGGCGAGGCATTCGCTGCGTGCATGATCATATGCCAAAATTTATGCGAGATAAAAAATCACTAGATGACTTTTTTGAAATCGAAAAAGACATTGGTACATTGCCACCGTATCGGGATTTAGGTCGCTATGTTCACATGGTGTGTCGAAAACCGGCATAAAAAAACCGCCAAAGCTGGACAGACAATGGCGGTAAGCTACTCATCTTCGAAAAGGAGTGGTTTAGCAGATGGGATACCCTCTAAACCACGACAATCATGATACTCGCCCTAGCCAATTCAGCCATCAGACCTATATGCGGACTTCATACCACTTAAGTCTTATTTGATGGCGGATGTGATCATCCCCATTCCCATAGACAAGGCGATACTAAGTATGATCCAAGCGGCATAAGCCGGCATCAAACCCGACTTTAACCACTGAGCAAACTTGAGTCTAAATGGCTTCGAGAGGAGATAAATTAGCCAAGCCCACACGGTTAGCATGAGTACTGGAATCACGCCTTCCATGGCGAAAACCGTGCGCACTAAGTTCAAGCCTATGAACGCAACGATCGCCGATACTGAAAGCAATAGAATGGCATTAAACGGTCTTAGATAAACAGACAAAGGGGCAAAAATAATTGCCACAAAGGTGATTCCACCTGCAATGCCAAAAAACCATTCCAAGATGCATTCAGTCACGATTGAAATCGGTATAGCCCACCTATAGAAACGAATCTGCCTTGCCCTTGATATGTACAGTGCGTGACGGTAATAAAAAAGAGCTGGCGAAACATAGTGCCGAAAGCCGTAAAAGGCAGCCATAATCGTGAGAAAGGTGATCAAACCTAAATCGATATACACGAAACCTTTCAGCTTTTCCTTGGGCATATTTTCGGGAGACCAACCGAGTTGAACGGCAATCCAACCAAGAAACACCATGCCACTAAATATGGCAATGAGCTTCGCGAACAGAAAAAACGTCTTAGTGTCATCTCTCGTCACCTCAGCGGAAGGCTTAAAATCCTGTGATTTAAATGACATAAGGTCATGATACTGCCGATCCAGTGCCTGCCACTCACCTTTTCCGATGATTTCGTAGGCATGAACCCAATCGCTAAGCTGCGCCACTTCGTTCTTCAATTGTTTGAGATATCGGAAAACATGAAGTTTTTTCGAAGCATATTCACCATTCAGCGAACTCATTCCCAACAAAATTCGGCAAGCGATTCCATATGCAGTATTCGCTTTGAACTCTGCCGCATCTCGGTATTTTTGCAATTCATCATAGGCTGATATTCGGGCATCAAGGTGCTGACGACCGTGGCTGAAACGAGCGGTCGACAAGTCAAGTTGGCCATTCAGAAGCACCTCAATGCGCCGAACAAGCTGCCTAGGTAACGTCCGAGGAAAAAAGCGATCTAAGTTCTCTAAGAAAACATCAAACCATTCTTCTAAAAACTCTTGGCTATTGACGTCAGGGCTTGAAAAGAGATCATTTAAAAATTTGATAGCGGCCGATTCACTTTGCTCGTAGTGAATGTTGGCTAATTGCCCCCACCAATTCCAAGCCCGTTGCCTGCTCAGCCCCCTGCGCTCATATTCTGCATCATCCCATCCATACTGTTCGCACCAGTTTCTTTTGGTGATGTATCGCAAGGCATCCGAATACTGTTCTTCTTGGACTCGAAAGGCATCGAGGAACGCAGAAACCACACCAATTTGCCAATGATCCGCCATCTTAGGCGAGCATAAAAACCTTAAAATTCGATCTATGGTTTCTGTGCGCTTAATCAAATTAATATGGTACGACTCTCGCTTCATTTCCAAAAGGTAGGACTGAGCTTGATCTGCGAGGTCGTTCTCTAGGCTTCGGCAAAACCCATCAACTAAAACATCCTCAATTCTGACCTTTGCCTGCGTCGACCTCTCCGTTTGTGCACGATCATGGGCCTCTTTATCCGAAACAGGCTCGCTATTCGACCGGGGTTCCGATTCGATGGGAACCGATGATGATTCGCCCTTTGCCAGACGTTCGATTATCCGAACCCCAGCCTCATATGCTTGGCGCACCACCTGAAACATATCCGGGTCTTTCTCCGGGCTGTGCACTTTAATTTTTTTTGCGTAGGCTTTCTTTAACTCCCTTAAGCAATTTGCTTCTAAAGTGACAGCAAAAAACGCTTCGATTTCAGCTTTAGAATTCATACTGCTTCAGTTCCACTTCCAACTGTTTACGAGTTTCATCCACTTCCTGTTTAGACTTAGATTCCACAATCTGCTTAAAGTAGTCAATTATCTGACCGATCGCCTCACGCCTCTCGCCAAGGTGTTGGGAATACAAGCGATCAGCCAACGCTAAAAACGCAGTATTTGGCAGCTCATCTCTTGGATGTGTCTTCAATTTCGACAACTTGCTCAAACTGCTTTGAATTTGTTCTTCGGTTAATTGATCACTATGAGCGCAAAAGATTGAAGCTTTTTTGTTTCCGTTGGAGTTCACCTGTGCTTCAACTTCTAGCAGCCCATTGGTGTCATAACTAAAACGCACATCCACTGACTCCCTCCCCGCAGGAGCCGGTGGAACGTCCAGTTCGAGAACACCCAAGAAGTTATTATTCTTTACTTGCCGAGACTCACCCTGATAAACCTTAATGGCAATGACTTCTTGGTCGTCGACGGTCGTCACATAGGTTTCAACGCTGCTAGTGGGCACCACTCGATTGCGTTCTAATATAGGGCTAAAGACCCCGTCAGAAAAACGAGTGGGATTGCTTCCTCGAATTTCAATGCCCAGTGAAAATGGACAAACGTCTGTAAGCACAACTTCATCCAGTGCGGAGTCCTGTAACTTCAACGCTGCTTGTATGGCAGCACCACGCGCGACCGTTAAGTCCGGGTCGAGTGTTTTATTTGGAAACACACCAAACATTCTCGCCACTAAGGACGACACGATAGGCATGTTGGTAGCACCACCGACCAGGAGCACATGGTCTATCTCGTTTGGAGAAAGGCGTGTATCTGCAAGCGCGCGACGTACGGGTTGCTGAATTTCGTCTAGCAAGGGCTGCACGAGGGCTTCGAACTGATCTCGCGAAATGACGATCTCTATCTCATTTTCACCCTGATTAAACTTGGCTTGATAGGATTTGGATTTTGACAAGGCTACCTTGGCACGTTCTGCTTCGGCCAATAACTTTGCGTCAGCTTCGCTTGCGATACCTTGCGCCTCCAATTGCGACTTGAAGAAACCTGCAATTTTCGCGGTAAAGTCTTCTCCACCTAACTGATTATTACCTGCACTGGCTCTCACTTCCATGACGCCGTCGTACAACTCCAAGATGGAAACATCGAACGTGCCACCACCCAAATCAAAGACTAAGATCTGACAATCCACTTCATTGGACAACCCGTAAGCCAAGGCCGCCGCCGTCGGCTCATTTAACAAGCGTTCCACTGAAACGCCCGCTAATCGGCCTGCTAATTGGGTCATTTTGCGCTGAGTGTCATTAAAATAGGCTGGCACCGTAATAACCGCTTCAGTCACAGTTTCACCATACTCATTTTCAGCATCTTGGATAAGCTGCTTGAGTAAGATTGCAGACAGTTCTTGAGGCTTATAACTGGTATCACCCAGTTTAATGTCCGCATCACTGCCCATTAACCTTTTAAAGAGTGACGTGGTTTGAGTGGGATGGGTGAGCAATCGCTCTTTTGCTGCCTGACCACATATGACTCGGCCGTCGTCATCTAACCCCACCACTGATGGGGTAATGACACTGCCTAAGGCATTGCGAACCAAGCAAGGCTCTCCGTCTTTCCATACACACACCAAACTGTTGGTGGTACCTAAATCAATGCCGACTATCACGCTAAATCCTTAATAGCTTAAAAGTGAGTAATAATTTATGCCGTTGCCACGATGGTAGCTCGTAACGGTGCGGGTAGACCTTCTACCGTTTTTGTTGGGTCATTGGGGTCAAGAAAATCTTTCAGCGAGCTGAATCCCATCCAATCAGTGGAACGTTGTTCGTCCTGTGATGTGTAATTCTGCTCAACCATACGCACGTCTTTAAAGCCCAAGCGACGAAGCCATTGGCATAACGTTGGAACACTTGGTAAGAACCAAACGTTACGCATCATGGCGTAGCGATCATCCGGAACCAACACTTCACCTTCTTTCCCTTCAATCACTAGGGTTTCAAGCACCAGCTCTCCACCCGGCCTTAAAGCTTGCTGAAGCTCAGTTAAGTGATCGAGAGGCGAACGTCGATGATATAAAACACCCATACTAAAAACGGTATCGAAACGCTTCAGCTTTGCCGGAACGTCTTCCATCTTAAAGGGCAAAAGATGAACGGGAACAGGGAATTCGGATGTGGTCTGAACGTATTTTTTTACGGCCTCGAACTGCCAAAAAAACAGTTTACTCGGATCTACGCCAATGACACGACTCGCACCCTCACCCAGCATTCGCCACATGTGATAACCACTGCCGCATCCAACATCTAAAACCGTTCGCCCGTGTAAGGGCGATATGTGATCTTTAATGCGATCCCACTTAAAATCGCTGCGCCATTCAGTGTCGATGTGAGTGTCAAAAAACTGGAATGGCCCCTTTCGCCAAGGCATGAGATTTTTAAGCCCTGAATGTACCTGTTGTTCAACAGGAGCGCTCAGTTCAGGGTGTCTAACCTCGATGGCCGACTGATTTAAAAGGGCTTCAGTAACATCAATATCTGGCAGTGACTCGTAGGCCGCTTGCCATCTGGCCATATCACCATGGGCATTCGTCACATATTCTTCGAACAACTGCTGTTCGATGACCTCACCCCACTTTGAAAGCAAGCTGCCTTCCTGCTGCATGAAATCAATGAGGTCCTGATAGTATTTGGCATACCAAAGAATTGTATCTGACATTATTTAATAGCAATAAAAGAGGAAAAGTTAAAACACTGATACCACTGGTGGGCCTGCGAAAAGCCGGCACCTAACAAACGCTCGATGTGGTCGGTACCTTTTTCAGGTACTAGCACATTTTCTAGTGCGCTGCGCTTCTGACTAATTTCTAATTCACTGTAGCCATTCGCTCGCTTGAAGTCCCAGTGCAATTCTTGCTGAAGTGTCTGCTCAGGCTCTTCAAAACAAATTTTTTCTGACAGAATCAGTGCCCCACCAGGATTTAAGGCGTCGTAAAGCTTTTTAATTAAAGCGGCCCGTTGGCCTTGTGGTATGAACTGCAAGGTAAAATTTAACGTGATGACAGAGGCATTATCATAATCGAAATCCGTGATATCACCATGAAACAGCGATACAGGCACTTCAGCATCGTCTATATCGACGTAGCTACGACAGCGATTAATCATCGCCTCCGCATTATCAATCCCCACCACTTCACAACCTGGCACCTTAATTCCATGGCGCATCGCCAATAGCGAGGCTCCAAGCGAGCAACCTAGATCATAGAGTTTCGTATTTGGCTGAGCATATTGCTCTGTGATCACCCCAATCATAGGAATAATCATGGTATAGCCGGGGACAGAGCGTTTAATCATGTCAGGAAAAACACGGGTGACGGCCTCGTCAAACGCAAATGCCGACAGCTGCTCTTTAGCCTCACTGTATATATCGTCTCGGTTCATAGGAAAATGGGGCACTCAATGCACTGAACGTAAAAATGGCTGCATTTTACTCAATCGGGCCCCGGCTTTCACCTATATTCCACTCATTTATAACCAAGACGCATTTTTGTAACAATTGGTCTGGATTAGACCAAAATGTGTCGAATTTAACCCTAGAGCCCGCCTCCCCTCAGGAGTATTGTGATCAACATCGAATCGGGTTCTAGCGAGTACTGGCTCAGTCCACCTCGTATGTCGCTTAAAAGGCGGTGGAACCACACGGCCTGTCTTCAACCAAGATACGTTGATTCAATTAACATTGGCTTGCGCACACACCTTGTGCTCTTGCTAATGTTCCGCCCTGTGTCGATTCAAAGCCCTTTCCCACCACAGGAGCCACGACATGCATGCATTTATCACCGGCGCTACTGGTTTTATTGGTAGCCATGTCACCATGAGCTTGCTCCAACAGGGCTGGAAAGTGACCGCCTTATGCAGAGATAAAACTCAGTTAGCCAATAGTGCGGTCATGTCAGAGTTGAATGCAGCAGGTACGATAAAATGGAAGCGCGGTGACATTCTCAACCTTCATAGTCTACGGCGAGCCATGCCTGCTAGAGTAGATGCTATCTTTCATCTTGCGGGCGACACCACAACATGGGATCGCATGTCTAAGCGACAATATCATGTCAATGTCATCGGCACCCAAAACGTGGCCAAAGTCGCTCTTGAAAAGAAAGCCATCCGTTTCATACACACTAGCTCTACGGTGGTCTTCGGCGACCACGACGAAACCATCGATGAGTTCAGCGAAATGCGCGGTATGGACAGCCCTGTTAGCTACTTCAGAACCAAGTTTCTTGCAGAAGAAGTGATTCGTGAGAATATCAAGAAAGGTTTAGACGCTGTGATTCTAAACCCCAGTATCGTCATCGGCCCCCATGATCGCTCAAATTGGCGCTTGCTGTTTGATGCTATTCAGAGTGATTGCCTCAAAGGCGTTCCAACGGGTACTAAAGCCTTTTGCTATGTCGAAGATGTGGCGAAAGCCCATGTTCAAGCATTCATTCATGGTCGTTGTGGTGAGAATTATTTGCTATCAGGCCCTCACGCTGAACTGATCAACGTTTGTCATTGGATATCGCAGCGTTTAAATAAGCACATGCCTTCACAGCTCTGTGCCACTTGGCAAATTAAACTGCTCGCTACCTGGCAATCCATCAAATCACGATTTACCCGGAAAGAACCCGCACTAACCCCCGAAAGGGCTCATATTTTGTGCTCACACACCGTTATCAATAGTGATAAATCCCACAGAGAACTCAATTACAAGAATACGAAAACCATCGATGAAATGTTGGAAACCACTTATCAGTGGTGGATTCACCAACAAGCAGGTGACCTACTCGCTCAGCAGAAAAAATCAGCCGCCTAAGCGTGTTACGCACGTAAATCAGGTGGCACTGGAAAACTGGGCTGACGTGGTCTCGGGCCTTGCCCCTTAAAGAACTGATCCAATTGATAGATATAGGCCAATACCTGAGCAATGGCCACGTATAGCCCTTCAGGAATCTCTTTTCCCACGGCCGTAAATGTATATACAGAACGCGCTAATGCAGGTGATTCTACAACGGGAATCTTGTGCGCCTTTGCGATTTCACGAATTTTGAGGGCCACCTCATCGATGCCTTTCGCCAATAGAACCGGAGCCTCCATGCTGTCACTGCTATATCTCAGAGCAACGGCATAGTGGGTGGGGTTGGTAATCACCACATCCGCTTGTGGTACGTCTTGCATCATGCGCCGCTGACTCATTTCATATTGTAGACGACGTATTCTTTGTTTTACCTCGGGCTTACCTTCTGTTTCTTTGTACTCGTCTTTCACCTCTTGCAGACTCATGCGCATCTTTTTGGTGAAATCATAGATCTGGAAAGGCACATCAATGACGCTAATAAGCAATGTGCTGCAAGCGAGTGCTAGTGCGCCTAACATGACCAAGTCCACACCGTGTACTATGGCCTGCTCTGTCGGTTCTTGATCTAAGTGCAATACTGACTTTTCTAGAGCAAAAAATAGCAGCAAGGTGCACCCGATAATCACTAAGACCTTGGCCCATCCTTTCGCCAGTTCCACCAAGCTCTTTAGCCCGAACATTCTCTTAAAACCAGACAATGGATTGATGCGATCTAACTTGGGCAGAATCGACTTGCCGCTCATCATCCATCCACCTAACGCTAACGGCCCAAAAATGGCCGCTAGTAGCAAAATGATCATAATCGGAAAAATATGAAGTATGGCTTCTAGGGCTGACGAGCCCAAATGAATAAGCATTTCCTTCGTATCAAACAAATGACTTCGTTCCAGCGAAAAATTAAACCGGAAAACGTTTCGTGCACCGTCATACATGAAACTACCAAACCACCATAATGACAGCGCACCGGCAATCAGTACGAGGCTGGTACTCAATTCTTTAGACCGGGGGATTTGGCCTTCTTCGCGGGCTTTTTCAAGCCTTCGGGCCGTGGGTTCCTCCGTCTTTTCTTGACTGTTATCGTTCTCAGCCATTAAACCATCTCAGTAAGTTCGCCGACACGCCGCTGCCCTTATGATCAACGGAAGCTGCGCATAAATTGGAAGAGCTCATACAGTAAACGTTGGAAATGATTGCCGTAACCACTAAAGGTGATCCATAGCACAATGAGGCCAAGCATCATAGTAACGGGAAAGCCGACAGCAAAAATGTTCAGCTGAGGCGCCAACCGGGCCATGACCCCAAACGCAATATTGACGACTAACATGGCAGTGACAGCAGGTAACGCTAACACAACCGCCGCACTGATCATCCAATGAAACAAGTTTGCGATGTGCCATAGAATGTCAGTTTGAATAAAGCCATGACCGACCGGAATCATAAAAAAGCTATCCGCAATAATCTCAATCGCCACTAAATGG
>Ga0255776_10000764_pt1 | contig 36597 bp, 25 predicted proteins | sample 071ome_19_FD_179974 | JGI IMG/M metagenome (GOLD analysis project Ga0255776, IMG submission 179974) | Coastal salt marsh microbial communities from the Groves Creek Marsh, Skidaway Island, Georgia - 071413AT metaG (version 2) | ecosystem: Environmental > Aquatic > Marine > Intertidal zone >... | reverse complement strand
TGTCCAACAACAACAACAACAACAAGCCCCGCCGCCACCCCCGCCAGTTATGGCTGCTGCCACACAGCTTCACCGCCAGGCACTACCACCGCCACCTCCAGTTGTTGTTGCCGCCGCTGCTCCTCCTCAGCAGCAGCATCGCCAAGCTCCGCCTCCACCTCCTCGGAACGCAGTCGTCGTGCCTCCGCCTCCGACGCAGTTACGCGTGCCACCGCCGCCTCCGCCTATCGTTCACGTCCCACCACCGCCGGCGAACACCAGCGCAGGTGGCGACATCAGCCAGCTCCTTTCCTCTGTAAGTAAATTCTTGCCTCCGCAACAACAACAACAACAACAACAACAACAACAACAACAACAGCAACGAGTGCCGCCCCCGCCGCCGCCGCCGCCGAGATAAGAAGTAGTTTAGAAGCGTCAATATACAACAGTAGTATTTTAACAATAATAACAATAAGAATAATAAAACACAATCTACATCTAACACAGCGCGGGCGAGAGCTATATATGGTGCAATAATCACCAGCTGCTCGCGCCTAGCAGCAACTCCTTCTCCATCTCCACCACTTCCGCTTTCTTTAAATTCACCTCTCTCTCGAGAGCTTCTATTTGCAAAAGAACCGCTCGTTTCTTCCTTTCAATTTTCTCCATCAAAGGCACGATGTTTTCACCTTTCGCGAGCGCAGATTGAATCAACGAAGTTGTCTCTTTCTTATCGTCTCTGTCCGCTTCGCTCTTTTTCTTCGCAACGACGGGCGTTCGTTTCGTCGCCGGAGGCGTCGGTTTGTTCGTTATGCTTTTCAAATTCGCTCGAAGCGTCAGCGGAGATTTCTTCGGCACTTTCTTAACGACTCTCGCTTTTTGCGGCGACTTCAGCTGCGCGGAAACGACGGATGTGGTGTTCTTCTTATTGTTGTTGTTCCCGGCTGCTTTCGATTTTATCGTCTTCTTCGGTCGGCCCAAGTTTTGACCGGAGAAGGCTTCGTACAGATTGGATATTAAATCCATTTCTTTTTGAAAATTATTATTATGACGACGACGAATCGACGATGTGTAATAAAAAACATCAAAATCTAAAATCTAAAATATCATGAAAACATCGACGCGAAAGCGCGTTGGAGACTATAACTATAACTATCTCTATCCCTACCGTATCTACCGACGAACACGCCGTTCCTTTGGACGAAGTTTCGCCGGTAGGACGCGACGACGCCTCCGTTTTCGGCTTTGTTTTCGTCGATATCGTCGTCGTCTTCGACGCCGTCGTCGTCGAGATCTTTCGTGACGCTTTCGTCGACGACTTTTTCTACCACGGGCATCGATAGGACGAAGAGACCGAAAAATGCGCCGATTAAACCCGCGAAGAGAGTTACGCGCCAGTTTTCGGTGAATGCCCTGGTGGTTCCCGAAAACGCCAACGCGGCGACGCTCGCCGCCAACGGCGCTCTCGTCCTCCTAAACGCGTACACCGCCAACGCGAGCTGTCCAAATATGAAACCATCGATCGCTCGAAACGGAACCGTTTTGTGTGGTTTTGGCGCCTCGCCTATTCCGTACGCCTTAGCTTTCACGCCGCTAATCCTGTTATTCGCTCTCGTCAATCTCGCTTTCCTTTCCTCTCTCTCCTTTCGCTCCGACGCGTCGAACGCGTTCAACCTTTCCCTCAATCCTCTCATATCCTCCACATCTCGCGATATTGGTTTCCGCGCGGCCATTTCTTCCCCTCGTATCTTTTCCACCAGTTCTTCGTTCCGTATCAAAACGTCCGGATCCATCGTTTGCATCTCGCTCTCCGCTTTCATCGGATCCGTCAGCGTGCCTTTTTTGTACCGAAAGCACCCATCCACCACCGGAGCACCTTCTTTACACAACACCAATCCAGACCTCGACGACGCGGCTTTCTTTCGCTCATTTCTACCGTTTGAAGTGAAAGAAGAAGAAAAACCACCATGCTCTCGCAGCTGCGCGACCAATCTCACCGTCGCGAAGAGTAGCAGTAACAGCGCGAGTGCGAGCGCGCATCGCTTCTTCTTCGTTTTCCAAAAATCCATTTTACTACTCTGCTGCTGCTGCTAGGGGATCGCGAGAAGACGATCGATGAACGCGTGGAAAAAGCTCCTCTTCTTCTTCTTCTCTCTCTCTTATTCTCCGAGACTGATTCTTCTCGAGACGTGGAACATTACCATTTCCGTCCCTGAGAGATTTGCGCGAAGGGGGCTTTACTTTTGTGCGTATCGTTTGATAGAGCGCGAGACAAACCTTTTTCTGGGGAAACTTCTGTAGAGTAATGCTTCACTTTTTCTACTTTTATCTGATAAGACGCGCGACCGCGTTAAGCGCATTCATTCTGTCGAGCGATATAGATATGTCGTCTTCGTCGAGCGTAACTCCTCGCGTTTTAACGTCGTCTCGTTTTTCGCAGTCGCTTTCGAGAAGAAGACGACGGTCGCGTGAGATTAGGGGATTTGAGAGCGCGAGAGCGTCAAAAGAAGAAGAAGAAGAAGAAGAAGAAAGAGATGAAGACGTGGTGAATTACTTCGCCTACGGATCGAACGTCGGGTCGAAAACGTTTTCGAGTCGCCGGAACATGCGACCGATTCGCGTACAAAACGGGAAGATACGCGATTATCGGTTGACGTTTAACGTCGCTGGATTACCTTACTTTGAACCTGCTTTTGCCTCTGTCACGCGAAACGAAGGCGAGGAGACCCACGGCGTGTGCTATTCGATCACGAAGGAAGAGTTTCGGTATTTGCTACAAACGGAAGGGTCGTACGACGTCGTGGATGTAGACGTTATCGCGTACGACGGAGTTGTGGTGAAAGCGAAGACCTTGACGCACAGAGACGTCGCGACGCGAAAAGATTTGCAGCCATCTAAACGGTATCGAGATTTAATCGTAGAAGGAGCCAAGGAGAGAGGTTTGGAGAAAGTATGGATAGAGAAGTTGGAAAAGATGCCTTATTTCGATCCAGAGAAGAGACCGTTGAATGCGTTTGAGATGTCGGTGTTAGCTGCGGCGTTGCCGGTTGTTTTCGCGAGAGCGGCGCCGGAAATTTGGAACGTCGTTTTTTCTGATTCTGGACAAAACGAGAACACATCGACGAACGAAATGAAGCTCATTGAATCTTTTCTAGCGACGCAGAAAGCGTTATACGACGTCCACGATAGTTTAGAGGGTGTTGTAGGCAAGAGCGGTGTTTTAGGGGACAATCGATGAATGAAATTTTTAGCGGCGGCACAAGCAAGTAGAATTATGAAATTGTATTTATTGTATATCTAGGGAAAACTCAGTCAGAATACTCGTCGTCATCGGCATGGTGATGAACTTTCGTTTCTTTCACCGGTGGTGGCGGTGCTGCGGCCACCTTTTCATCTTGTTTTCTCTTCTTGGCGTTCGTATTCGAGGACTCTGCTTTCTTCCTCCCTTCGTCTCTTTCCATTTTCGCTCTCAGAATCTCCTGTCCAGCCTCTCGTTTCTTCTCCGCGCGTTCGTTCCAGGACGCTTTCGTCCACCCTTCTGGAAGCGGTGCTAATCGCGCAAACGTCAAGTATCCGGTGTGTGTCTGACCTTGAAATCTAGGCACTGCGCTCACCCGTTGAGAAACGAGAGCTGCGCTCTCTTCGTCCTCGCCTTGAGTATTATTCAAAGTCTTCTTCGCTTTCTTCGTCTCTTCTCTCACTCTCTTGGTATCTCTTTCGCTCAAATTTCTCGAAAACTTCCCCGTCGAAGCTCGTTCGATGTCCGTGAAAAACTTTCGTTCGCTCACGTCGAATTCTCGTCCTAACATCTCTACCGTCTTGACGTCGACGAACCCAAACTTTTGCATCTCCAGACAGGTCCTCTGCACCTGCTCCACGCACGGTGAAAAAGAGCACAAAACGCCGTCTTCCTTCAAACACTTCGCGCTGCTCTCCACGCACTTATGGGGACCAGGTAAATCCAAGAATACCGCATCTGCAATTTTCGCGCTCTCTAAATTTTTCGGAAACCCGTTCGACTCGATGTCCCGATGCGTCACCGTGCAATACTCTTTCAATCCATTTTGTTCGATTTCTTCCCTCGCAGCATCCGCTCGAGATTGGTTGAACTCAAACGTAAACACGTGCCCTTTACTACCACTACCACTATTATTACTACCACTATCGTCACCACTCGCGACTGCTCTCACCAAAGAATGCGTCAAACTCGCGCTCCCGGTTCCGCTCTCCAACACGACTTTCCCGGGTTTCAAATCCAACCACGCGCATATCAACGATATATCGTAAACGTACAAAATTTGCGTTCGGTGCGCCAACACGTTCGTCCAAAGCTCGCACGTGGGCGCTAAGCACCAGATGAAAGGTTTTTGATTACCTTTTGCACCCGAACAAAACGCCTTCTCGCCGAACCGGATCGATTTGTCAATCACGTCTCTCTTGTGCGAAAAGCTCCCGTAGGACGTGTGCAGCATTCCTGCGTTGTTATTCTTTTTACCATTTGCACCCGAGGACGACGAAGCGTGCACTCGCAACGCTTTTTGGTCCCCAAAACCAACGTGCGCGATGACTAAATCGTTCTCTTTTATTATCTTCCCGCGCTGTTCTTCTCGCTTCTCTTCGTTTTCTCTCTCTCCGACGTTGGCGTGCATCTCCGCATCTTCGCCGCCACTTTTTTCCAATTCGCCACCGCGTTCATCTTCACGAGAAGAAGAAAACGAAGGCGACGGACGAGACGCGGGAACGTGGAGAATGCCTCCGGTTATGCGAGAGGACATCGTGCTTTTCCAAGTAGTTCTCTCTGTGTGTGTATCGCTCAAAAAATAGAAACGCGTGCGATGCGTTTTACTCCTAGCGCGTGTCGTGTATTAAAAACAAGTGACGAAAAAGCTAAACTTATCAACTCTAAATGAAAATTGTACAGCGGGCAGCTTACGCGTGCACATATCGCGCGCACGCGTGACAAATACGCGCGCGAAAACACAAATCTTCTCTCTCTTTCTCTCTCTCTCTCTCTCTCTGTCTCAGAGAGCATCCTTCCACTCCTCGCTGATCTCTTCCGGGCACTGATCCAAAATGAACTCCTTCAACTCCAAAAAACTCCTCACGCCTATTCGCACGTTTTCGGTGTGCGGTCGATGCAACCACCCGTCCTCGCAGAAATTCGCGACGGCAATCTCCCGCTCTAACGGCGTCATCTTCCCCATCGCTTCGACTTGCGCCTGCGTCGTCGCTTGCGTCATTCCCGCACCTTCGCCTTTTGTCTCCTCGTTTTTCGATAACTCTTGCGCTTGCGTCATGTACACGTCTTTTGTCGCGTTTATCAACTTCATGATGTTCACGCCGTTGCGACACGTGTCTTCGGTTCGCAAAATTTCATCCAAAACCACCCGAAACAACGCGATTTCTCTCGGCGATTTCGTCGTCGGTAAGCTATTCACCCATGGTTCGTTCGTTATCGAAATCACGTTGCATATCCCTAAATATATCTTCTCGTCGCCTTGCACGAACTTCACTTTCCGAATGTCCAGCCCCATCTTTGCCATCAACTTGGTTTTGATGTGTCCCCAAAATTCATCAAACTCTTTTTGACTCGGGGTTGGGTTTTCCACGTCGTTCACCCGGTTCGTTTGTAAATCTCGATACAGTTCTTTCGCCTCGGTCTCCTCGATGTATTTTCGACTCATGAGGGCGTTGACGAACAGCTTCTCGTTCGCGTTCATTTCTTCTTTCTTCTCTTTGTGATTTTTGAAATTATTTTCCCCGAATAACAGGATTGATTTTTGCACTTTACTAGGATATACTCGCGTCGAACGAAAGGGGCCGCGCGTTCTCTCTTCTCAAACCGTGCGAAGGCAAACTGCCTTTTCTTTCTTTCTCTCTCTCTCTCTCTCTCTCTCTCTCTCTCTTCGATAACGGAGATACATTAAAGTGCCGTCTGTAGAGAAGGCCTTCCACACACAAAAGAATCTGAGAATCTGAAACCCTAAATAAATTCTCACATCTTTCGGAAATGAGACAAAAACAAAAACGCGCGCGATGCGATACACCACACATAAAGGAACACATAAAGGAACATGGTGAAAGCGTACCTCCGCTACGAGCACTCCAAATCCTGGGGCGTCGTGTGCTCGCCGGACGTGAACGTCTGCTATCATAATCAAAGTAACAACAGCAGCGGTAGTAAAAAGAGTTTTGGACAACAAAAACACCAATTCCTCTTCACCGCCGCCGGGGAGTGCGTGAACATCTTGGACTGCTCGTTGCACGCGTCTGGCGCGATCAAAAGACAACTGCACGCGCCGAAAACGTACCACACGAGCGATGGGAGTCCAATTGCGACGTTGCCGAGAGTTACGGCGATCGCGTGCTCTAAAGACGGTCAGATAGTCGCCGGTGGGTTTAGCGACGGGTCGGTTCGGCTGTGGCGAAAGCCGTTGAAAGGGATGCTTTTTTACGCGTCGGGCGGCGGCGGTAAAGGAGGAGGAGGAGAGAGAGATAGGAAAGACGAAGACGAAGACCCGGACGAACTGTATTCGAGCGATTTTGAGGACGACGAGGACGAGGAGTTCGAGCACTGCACGAGTTCAGTTTTGTTTCGCGGACATAAATCCGCCGTGAGCGCGTTGGCGTTCACCGAGGACGGGACGGTGTTGGTTTCCGGAGGGAGGGATACGGATGTGGTCGTTTGGGATACGTTGGAAGAAAAAGGTTTGTTTCGGTTGAAAGGACATCGGGGTCAGGTGACGAGCGCGGTATTTGTAAAGAACAGCGCGTCAGGTGCAGATGGTAAAGGGAAGAAAGCTAGGAAAAAATCAAAGAAATCAAAGAAGAAAGAGGAGGAGGACGACGACGAAGAGGACGATGATCACAACGACGCGATGACGAAAAGCGAAGATTACATCGCGTCGTCGAGTTTCACAAACATGGCGCTCGTCACGACGTCAAAAGACGGATTCGCAAAAGTTTGGGATTTAGTCGGTCAGAGGTGTTGTCAAACGCTATCCGGTTTTGGAGGCGAGTGTTGGGCGTCCGCGTATAGCGAACACGTGGTCGCGGACACAACGAATAGCAATAACGATAATGAAAACAATAATAATAATAATAGCAACGAGGCGGCGAAATATGGAATCGTTGCTATAGCTGGCGTGGAAAGAGAGATAAAATTTTATTCCGTGTACAAAGGCGTGGAGAAGGATTCGTTCCTGCGGCGGCGCCAACGCATTGAGGAAGAGGCGGACAACGACGACGAAGACGAAGAGACGAAACAGGCGCGCGAAAACATTTTAGACCGAGCATTGCGTTTACGCTTCGTCGGCTCTTTCGCAAAAGAAACTCGGAGTCGGACGATTTCAATGCATTTCTCCAACTTGGGCACGGCATTTGGCGTACAGAGCGTAGGGAAATCTATCGAAATCTACGACGTGAAGAATGCAGAGGAAATTGAAAAGAAACGGAAGCGTAGATTGAAACGACGCCGAGAGAAAGAGAATAGCAAAAAGCTGAAGTTGGAAGAACAGAAACGACGAGACGAAGATAGCGATGATAATGAAAAGGAACAGGAACATGACGAGGAGGACAGCGACGAAGAAGATGAAAATAAATTCAACGCAAAAGACGCGTTTGAGTTATCTTCCGTCGTTCGTCCGACGGGCAAATCTATCGCGCCTTTTGCGTTTCAGCCGGAAACTATGAATTCGCATTTGGCAAAGTCTGTATCCTTAGCCATCTGTCTCGATTCAAACGCAGTTGAAGTGTACGACATCGCAAGCGTTTCTGCAAAGAAAGATGCGAGCGTGAAAGAGGCTAAAAAACGTTCCATGGCGCGACCGTCTGGGCACCGCGCGGATGTTCGAGTCATCGCGTTATCGCCGGATGAAACTTTCCTCCTCTCTGTCTCGCACTCGGGCGCAAAAATCTGGGACGCGGATACTGGTAAATGTGCGCGAACAATCGAGTCCGGATACGGAACGTGCGCGTTCTTCGCACCGGACGGACGAAATGCCGTCGTTGGAACAAAAGATGGTGGCTTAGAGATTATAGATTGTCTCGCCGGAACGAACTCGGCGTCGTTGCCCGAAGATGAAGAGAAGAAGAAGAAAAAGAAGAAGAAAAGCGAAGAAGGAGAAAATGACGACGTGAAAGAAAGAGAAGGAGAGAAAGAAAAAGCTGATTTCGTCGATCCGTTGAAATCAGCGCACGATGGTCCCGTTTGGGGCATTTGCGCTTTACCGGATGAGTCTGGTTTCGTCACCTGTTCTGGCGATAAGACGATCAAGTTTTGGGAATGGACCCTCGTCGCCGCGAACAGGAAAGATAAAAACGGCATGAAGAAACTCACCGCGACTCATTCAAAGACGTTACAAATGGCTGACGACGTTCTGAGCATCTCCATAACGCCAAATGGAAAATTATTATCGGCGTCGTTACTCGACAACACCTTGAAAGTCTTCTTCGCGGACACGTTGAAATTTTCGCTCTCCTTATACGGTCATCGATTACCGGCGCTTTGCCACGACGTCTCCTCTGATTCCGTCTTACTAGCTAGCGCGGGCCAGGATAAAAATATTCGAGTCTGGGGTTTAGATTTTGGCGATTGCCATCGCTCAATTCATGCGCACGATGATTCTGTGATGGCGTTAAAGTTCGTCAACAAAACGCACTACGCGTTTACGTGCGGTAAAGACAAACGCGTCCGTTATTGGGACTTGGATAAGTACGAAATGCTTTTATCCATGGACGAACATCACATGGCTGTCTGGACGATCGCAGTGTCGACAACCGGTGCCTTTATCGTTTCGTCCGGCGCTGATCGGTCCTTGCGTCTCTACGAACGCACCAAAGAACCTTTCTTTCTCGACGAGGAGAAAGAAAAAAGGTTAGACTCCATGTTTGAGGATAACGCCGGCATCGAAATGGACGAAGAAGATCGCAGAAACAGCGAACGAATAGACGCGGGAAATAATGGAGATACTAACGATCCGCTCAACACGGCCGTCGCAGAGTCTGGCCTCGCTGGTCGCCGTACGATGGAAACGCTCGATGCCGCGGACAAAATAGCCGCCGCGGTGGATTTAGCGAAACACGAACTTGAACGCGTCGCAGCGTACGAGAACGAAAAGCGACAAAGCGCAGACCCATCCAAAATGCCACCGCTGAAACCAAACCCGCTCCTCCTCAACATGGAACCTCGACAATACGCCTTGTACCAAGTCAGTCAAGTCCGCCCGGCGGAGCTCGAGCGCTCCATCCTCTGCCTCCCATTCCTTTACTGCCGCCTCCTCCTTGACTACCTCAAATACTGGCTCGAGAGAAACGAAAAAGTCGAACTGTGTTGCACGATGACCAACTTAATCGTCCGACTACACTTCCAACAACTCGGCGCGACTCGCGAAGCTCGCGCGACCTTGGACGGTTTAAAACCGTTGCTCCGATCCCGCGCCAAGGAGCGCCTCGACGATTTAGGATTCAACATCGCCGGCATAGAGATGATTGAACGCAGCGCTAAAATGAAGGCAGAAACTTGATCGATTTGATTGATTGATTGTAAAATACTCAAAAGACTTCACAGAAGTGCTCTGCTCACACACAAAAAAGAAAGATATCGCCGCTGCCACGCTGCCGATTATTGTTTCCTTTCTCCTCGCTTTCGTTTCGCTCACTTCTTCTTTTGCTTTTTTCTTCTTCGTGTTCTTTTTTTTTGTTTTTTTACGAGCATCGACAAGCGTTTTTCGTCATTTTTTTGCCGGACAAAGAAGATAAAATGCCCACGTCGTCGTCGCGTTTCTTTTCATCCTCTTCGGGAGGCGGAGGAAGCTCCAACTTCTTCCTCGGCAAGAAGAGCGGCGCCAAGAAGAGCGCGCGAAGCGTCTCGTCGCGCGCGAGCAGTTCTTCTTCGTCGTCGTCGTCGTCGTCGTCTTCCTCTTCCTCTTCCTCTTCCTCTTCTTCTTCGCAAAATCAGCTTCGCGTGGGAAAAAGGATCGCGATATTCGCCGCCATTCCTTCGACGGTCTTTCTCGCCGCCGCGAGCGGGGGGTCGATTTTCCTGGCGAGTAATTTGGTGCTTCCACCGTCCGCGAACGCGAAAGCGAACGACGCGGGTTTGTCCAAGTCTTCGAGCAAGAACTCTTCGTGGGCGTCAGAAGGTCAAGAGTTGAGTGGGAAAATAGACCTCAACGGCCGAAGATTGGTGGCCATCGGCGACGTGCACGGGGATTTTCCGGCGGCGATGAAAGCGCTCGAAATTGCCGGAGTGATGAATAATAAAGGCGAATGGATCGGGAAAAACACGGTGGTGGTGCAAGTCGGAGACGTGATGGACCGAGGCGACGCGGAGTTGGCCATCTTTAACAAGTTTTTACGATTGAAGAAGAAAGCGTTGAAGGAAGGCGGCGACGTGATTGTGATGAACGGGAACCACGAGATTATGAACGTGATGGGGGATTTTAGGTACGCCACGAACGGTGCGTATTTAGAGTGCGGTGCGTATTTGAAGAAGATGAAAGAGAAGGAGGAGAGTAGTGGTAGTGGTAGCAGTAATAGCGGTGACAAGGAGAACGCGAATAGTAACATTAGCAATAACAAGAGTGGCGATGACAGCGAGAAATCACCGCTGAAAAAAGCCTCCGAGCAGTTCCAAAACGAAGATCCGGTGATCCAAGGCGTTCGAGCTCGACGAGAGTTGTTCCAACCGGGTGGTGCGTTCGCGATGAAGTTGAGCAAGCACCCGACGGTGTTGCAAGTCGGAGATACGATTTTCGCGCACGCCGGCGTCAATCAGAGCCACGTGAAGTACGGTTTCGATAGGATTAATCGGGAAGTATCGTTGTGGATGCAAGGAAAAATTACGAATCCGCCGGATTACATCGTCGAAAGCGAAGGCGTAGTGTGGACGCGAGAGTACGGAGGGAAAGATGCGGGCGTGAAGTACGAAGCGGAGGCGTGTCGACGATTGAAAAGCGCCTTGGCGTTGACTTCAGATCCAGAGGCGAAGAGATTAGTCATTGGCCACACGCCTCAAACGACCGGCGTGAATGCTGGGTGTAAAGGTGCAGTTTGGAGAGTAGATGTTGGTGCGAGTCGAGGTATTTATGGCGGAGCGGTGGAAGTTCTAGAAATCAAAGGCAGTCGCGTGCGCGTCTTATCTTGAATCACAAATCATAAATAAAAACTTAAATTTATTACTTCGTACACTAACAAAAACAAAACGCTCGCTACTCATACTATCTAATGCAACAACTATTCTAATTATGCTTTGTTTTCATCCTCACGCGAATAATTTCGCGAACGTTACTGACGCCGTCCATGATCTCTTTTACCACGTCGCAAGACAACGACACTTCGTCGCACAATTGCATGAATGTTGCCGTCGAACCGCCGACGCCAAAATAGTACCTCTTCGCGGCGACGAGCGCGATGGCGCTTTCGTTGTCGTTCTTTTTCAAACAGTGGTGAATGACTTTCGCCAGCTTTTTCGCATCATCCACGTTATAAATAGTATCGGAGGTTAAGATTAAATCGAACTCGTCCTTCGATAGGAACGCCCCCATCTGAGACTCGTTGTTAGAGGAAGCGGCGATTAAATCGTCCCAATCTCCGGCTAAAAACGTGCACTGGTCACACACACCGTTCAGTCTCGCGTTCGGTACCGTCACCTCTCTCAGCACTTCCTCGTTATAATCCGCTAACGTGCACCGAATATTTTTAGTGGCATTCTTCGTGTCTTTCTTCATCTTTTCGTGCGCCATCAAGCTCGCTATTCCGGGAACGCCGTGGCCACATCCCAGTTCCAACACGCGAAACGATTCCGAGTTCGACGCAGTCACCATTTCTTCCACCACTCGTTCTCGCACCACGTATTTCGTTAAATCAATCGCGCACTCCCACAGTTTCAACCCGCCTTCGTATTTACCTTTCACCAAATCGTGCGACGTCAACGAATACGAAGTCGACGCAGCCGTAGCGGAAGACGACCGCACTTTTCCTCCTTTACTTCCAGTTGCCGCGTCGCTCTCGACCGCGCGCTTACAAAACGTATCCAACGTCGGCACGCGCATCCTCACTTCCTCTTTTCCCAGCGGCGGGATCTTTTTCTCAATCGACAACAACTTTTCCCCTCCTTTTTCCGAGAAGAGAATCTCAACCGTTTCCACGTCCACGGCTTTCGCAAACACCGGTTCCAAAACATCCTTCGCGCGCACGTATTTCGCCTCTGGTTTAATACTCGTCGTCGCTGTTGTCCTCGCGGCGTTGTTCGCGTTATCGTCGCTCTCTCTCTCTCCTTCAACTTTGCCGCCGGCGGCAAAGTTGTTGGTGTCGTTGTTTTCGGGAGGAGAAGACGACGACGAAAAGAAGTTGAACGCGAACGACGGCAGAGATTCCCCGTCCGCGTTATTGTTTTCCATTTTCTTCTGCGATTACTTCGCTCGAAGAGCGCTCTTCTCTGGAGCGTCGCACACTCGCGGCGGTTCAATCTCTCTCTCTCTCTCTCTCTCGCTTCTCACACACGTGACGCACGCGTTTTGTCGACTCGCGAACGAAGAAAGCGTCGCGCACTTTTTTCCAAAAGGAGAGCGACTCCCTAAACCCTAAACCCTAAAAACAAATTGGAAGTCTCCGAGACTCTCCACGTCGAAGTGGTGCCCTCGCGTCGTCACTGTTTCGCCCTCTCTGTGTTCACCGTCGTTTTTTAAGATAAGAAAAGAAGAAGAACAATATGCAAAACGCGGCGTCTAAAGTGAACATCGCCGCGGCAACCGGCGCCATCCAAGGCGTCCTCGGCCTCGGCGCGGTTTCCTACGGCTTGTATCACTCTTTGTTCAACGTCGAAGGCGGCCACCGGGCGATTGTGTATAATCGCGCCGTAGGCATCAAAGAAACCTCGTATTCAGAAGGCACGCATTTAATGATCCCGTGGATCGAACGACCGATAATATACGACGTGCGATCGAGAGCGCACCAGGTGAGCTCGACGTCTGGGAGTAAAGATTTACAGATGGTGAATTTAAGCATACGGGTTTTAACGAGACCGGATTCGAACAAATTGCCGCAAATTTACCGAGAGCTTGGGACAGATTTTAACGAAAGAGTTTTGCCGAGTTTAATACACGACACGTTGAAATCGGTGGTGGCGCAACACAACGCGTCGGAGTTGATCACGAAGAGAGAGAACGTGTCGTTACAAATTAGGAACATGTTGATTCAACGCGCGAAGAGTTTTCACATGATATTGGACGACGTTTCGATTACGGCGTTGACGTTTGGGAGAGAGTATACTGCGGCGATCGAAGCGAAGCAGGTGGCGCAGCAAGACGCGGAGAGAGCGAAGTTTATCGTGGAGAGAGCAAAGCAAGATAAGAAATCTGCGGTTATTAGAGCGGATGGTGAGGCGAGATCGGCGAAGTTGATTGGGGAGGCTATTAGTACGAATCCGGCGTTTTTAACGCTGAGGAGAATCGAAGCCGCGAGAGAGATTGCGGAAACGATGGCGAGATCGAATAACCGCGTGATGTTGAACGCGGATTCGTTGTTGTTGAATTTAGCCGAGGAGAAAGTCAGTCAAGGAAAGCATTAGAAATACAAGATACACATTGAGAGAAAACGCAAACGATATATTATAACATAGGGTCAAAGAAGAGAATTTTGATGATGATTGATAAAAATACTATCACGTACATTAATTACAACGCGCTTCTTCTGCTTAACAGTTCCCTTTCGCTTTCGTGTGGCCTTCGGAACTCCACTCTTTCGTGATTGTTCCGCACCAAAACGCAGCGCGTTCGCACTCCCAAAATGTACGCTCCTTCATAATCGGCGGTTCTGGCCACGCTAAAACGGATCTCCTCGCACCCCATCCGTATCGAATGTTTGCGGTATTTGTGCTGAATGTCGAAAGCATGTTTCCGACAAAGATTTTTGCACCGGCTAAGATGAACATGTCCACCGCCGGTTCAAAAACCTTTTTGCCGATGTACCCTTTCACAAACTGCGTCCCGTCGCCAAAGTATTTATCCTTCTTGTTCCCTTTATCGTAGCTAATCGAACCGGCTTTTTCAAAAGATCTATCCGCATCCGGACGCTGTCGATCCGAGGCTAAGTAGATTTTTGTGCCCGACCTCAAATCAATGCCGTGGTCTTGCAAAACTCTCTTCGTGTGCGGAAACGTGTTGTGACACATCGCTGCGATTTGTTTTTCGACTTTCGGCATATAATACGCCCTCGCGCGATGCGGACATTTACCCTCTAAATATCTTAAATGAACTCCGACGTATTCTCCGTCGACTAAACCTCTCATTTGTTTGTACGTTTCAACCTCTTGGCGAATGTGCTCGGCAGGTTGGACGTGTTTAAAAAACAAACCGTCTTCGTGAGGTTTCATGCACGCAGTCATGAGTCCACCCCATGCACTTCCGGAAATCATAATAACAGGGTGTCCGTGCACCTCGGTATCAGAGGTGAAATCAGTAGCAATTTCGGAAATTTGGCGTCCGGTGTTATCCGGACCGCGCACGCGCGCAGGGCGCATGGCGGCGACGGAGTTTGGTTTCGCCTTGTAGTCGTCAAACATGTCGGACGTTTTTAACTTCTTTCCTTTGCCGAGCAATCTTCTTGTCTGCGTTTGCCCCGCATGCACCTGGTTGTCTGTCTCCTTGTCTTTTTCATTTTCGTCGTTGTTGTCTACGTGCGCCATCCGTTTCGCGTCCAACTCGTCAAACTCTCTAATCAACAACGCGCTACTGCTAAAATCATCTTTTATTCTATCTTCCTCCGATCTCGCGTCCATCATCGCGAGCTTTCTTCTTTTCTGCACGGATACGTACGCCTGTGGCACTTCTCCTTCGCCCCATGGAACGTTACTATCGTGAAAGCACGGCCACACCGGTCGCATTGCCTGTATTTTATCATCGAAGAAAATGTTTGCGACGGAAAGAGAACGTCGAAAGTCAGATACTTCGTGCCATCTCGCGAACACACAAAGAATGGGAGAAGAAACGAGAGAGACAGCGAGAGATAGCGCGCGCGAGAGAGAGAGAGAACAACGATAGAAATGAAGAGAGAGAAGCACGCCGTACCTCGTAATCGATCGCTTGCGAGAATCTGAAATCCGTGTACCGATCGTTCCTCGCCGCCGGTATCACGAACGTTCTGTTCGTGTATCGAGCCAACAAAATCGCGCTCTGAAACGTCATGAACATGTTGTTAAAGCCACCGGTATACGTTCTCGGGCCCAACAGTAAGTATCTGTCCTTCGGGCACGGGTAATTTGTCGGGTCAAGCGGCGGGAGGATCGACTCGTCGATGCCGGACGGGCCGGTGTTCCAGAACTTATTCTCGCCGTTGTCGTTGTTATCCTCTTCCCCGGACGTCTCGAAGTCATCGTCGTCGTCTTGTTGTCCCGACGCTACTCTAGAGACGGAGAAGAGGAAGACGAGAAATACGAGCGCACTCGCTCGCAGCATCATCGATCGCGGCGCGCCGCTTTTCTCTCGCGGTGGCGCGGTCGTCATTTCTCTTGCGATCGCTTTTGTTTTTGGAGTTTTCGTGCGATGCGCGAGATTATTTAATGAGGAAGAGTTCAAAAGCTCTCTCGTAGGGAAGAAAAGAAGAAAAAATGGAAAATGACGAGCCCGCTCTGAATGAATCAATTTCAGCTACCTTTCTACGCTACAAATGTCTAGCTATAGCTAAATATGCGTTTCGCTACTCTCTCGTTGTACTCGTTCTCCCTTTCTCTCTCTATATATATGTATTTACTGCTTTCACTCGGTCACGCGGACTTCGACGCACCAGTTGCCGAAATCAAAATAGGACGCTTCGACCTCGCATCCCGGTATCTTCTCGAATAACTTTTCGAGCTCGCCTTCTTTGTACACGTGACAATATCGCTGGTACACGACCGTGTGTTTCTCTCGGTTGATTTCTCCGTGAGAAGGTGCTTTGCCTTCTCTGACCATCTCGTCGTCCAATTCTTTTTGCTCGTCGGGTTGCATGCCTTTGGCGATTGGTCTCTTGTGGAATGGGACCAAGACGTCTTGCGCGAGAAAATCGTGACCGGAAACGCCACCTTTGTCTTGTTCGTACGCCCAGGCGCAGAATAATGCGACGCCACCAACTTTAACCACGCGAAGGGTTTCTTCGCACATCCGAACTCTGCGTTCTTCGCTTGAAATGTGGTGCAAAACGGCAATGTTGAGCGCGTAGTCGAACACTCTCGAGCGGTACGGGACCATTAATGCGTCCGCGACTTGGACTTCGAATCCTTGCTCTGCGCAAATTTCGATCAAACCGTACGAAAAATCCATACCTACGACTGTGCCTCCTCCTTTGACGACATCGTGCATGTTTTTACCGTTACCGCATCCGATATCGGCCACAAAACCATTTTTAGGCTGGTTCGCGACAAACTTTTCAATCGCCGGCCACGAACGGTATCGCGTGCCGTGCCATTGCTTCGCGACGACGTCATACACTTTTTGCACGTATTCGCGTTCAACTTCTGGCATTTTGTTCACGATGCTGGAGTTTTTGTTTTTGTCGTCGTCGTCGTCGTTGTTTTCCTTCTTGTCGTTTGCATCGTCTACCCCATTCTTCAACAAGCCTTCCGGAACCGGTAAACACTCTTTGTGCGTTTTCGGTTTCGGTTCCTTCGACTTCTTTTTTTCCTCCTTTTCTTTTCGTCGTTCTTCGGCCATTTCTAATTCGCGTTGTTTTCTCGCCAAAGTCTCCAACTTTCTCGCCTCCTTTGCCTTCTTTCTCTCCAATCGTTCACGCGCGATCCTCGCCCTCTCCGTTTCCACGTGCACCACCTCTGGCTTCGTCGCCCCGTACGCCGTCTTCCTCTTCTCCCTGTACTCTGCTCTCCATTTTTCCGTCTCTTCCGTCCTTTTCTTTACCGCGGCCTCGTCCCGATCTCTTTTTCGAAACGTCAACGAAATTCTTCCGCCTTCTGCTCGTACCGGCAACACCGCGTGTTCGTACACGTCTCCGCTCTCTCCGTCTAAAATTATTGCTGAATTTTTCTCGCACACGACGCGACACTCCTCGCCTTCGAGCGTGTTCGCCATGTCGTACCAACTTTCTTCCGGCAACGATGCGCCTGCGCTACCATCACCACTTTCGTCTAAACCGGGATGCCAGACGATTCCCCTCCCGAAAATGCACATCTCGTCCGCTAACAAACTCACCGTACAAAACGGCCTTTTAAAATTTGGATTGTCCACGTGCGGCGGCAACCATTGTCCTTTGCGGTAGACGTTCACCGTGCAACTGTCCGGCATAAAAAGGTCACGCTCACCCTTTCCTTCTTCAGCTCTCGAAGAAGAAGAAGGAGAAGAACTCGCCTCGGTCGCGCCACTCTCGCTCTTCGTCTCTTCTCCGAACACGCCGAGCGCCGCGAGTCTTTCCACCACCATCGTCCTCAAAATCTCCGGCAACGGTTCCACTTCAATCTCGTGATCGTACACGCGATTCGAGTGCGTGTACGTCCCGTACTGCAACATCTCTCTCCCCTGAGAACGCTTATCCCACTTCGGCGGTATCGGGGTGTACGTCGCGCCCGAGAGTTTCTGCTCGCGACCGAGTTGGAGTTGCGCGCGGACGAATCGGACGACGAGGTCGTGGGTTTCCTCGTCGAGAAGGTTCGGGACGTACCGGAGACCAGGCACGGACGCGACGCGTACGATTTCCTTCTTCCTTTTCGCATCGTCGTCGTCGGCGCGTTTCTTTTCCTTTTCTCGTTTCGGACGGCTCGGTTTGCCGCCCATCTTTTGCGCCTAATCGCGTTTGTTTCCGGGGCACGAGAGGGAGAGAGAGAGAGATAAAAAAGTCGCCGGCGGCGATTTTTTCTGAAGTTTTAGGGAAAAAAACGCACATCATCAGACTTGAGAAAAATAAAAAGAGCAAATCACATTCGACATTGTAGAAGAAGAAACAGAAAAGGAAAATGCCGACGACGCCACCGTCGGACGACGAGGACGATCGAGAGAAGAACGAGGAAGCGATCGCGTTCGACTCGTCTCTCGTGGCTCGGTCTCGAATCGGGAAAGCCGACCGGCGCGCGTACCTCTCTCTTCGAGAAACAGAACTATTAAAATGGCAGCAAAGCACGTCAGATGTTGAAATTTTTCTCAAGATTCCTCGCAACGCCTCGGAGAAGAACGGCGACATCGAGATTGCGCTGACGTCTGCGTCGCTTGGAGTGAGGTTGAAAGGCACGCAGTGGGGGAGCCGCGCGGAAGTGAGCGGCGGGAGGCTTTTTCGGAAGATAAAATTGGACGAGAGTAGCTGGACGATGGTGAGTTTTCTTTTGCTCGTCGCGGACGCCTTGATCTGTACTTTCTGTTTAACCCCTCTCTCTCTCTCTCTACCTATATAGGACGCCGACGAGCTCTACTTTTATTTGCGAAAAGATAAAGACATCGTCTGGGAATCCATTTACGAAGACGACCACGCGCACCGAAAACTCCCGCACGAAATCTTAAAAGACATGGTCGACGCCGACGAAGGCCCGAAGAAGAAACCTTACGAAGAACTATCTTTTGAAAGTAAAATATTGGTGGAAGAGATGCGCGAACGAATGCGCATGCTCGCGAGTGGAGAAATTTCTGCGTCGGACCTCGAAAGAGAGAAATTCGTGTTGGGCGACATGTGAGATGAACGCTTCGTGTAAAATTTTTTTCACTTTTGCCAGTAGCACAAAAACCACACAACAAAAACCTATTCCCACGCGCATATATAACACAAACATGTCTCGCGTCTTGGACGTGGACCTCATCGCCTCCTCGTCGGAAAAAAATCAAAACTCGTCCGTGATCACGACGCAAATATCCACGCGGTACGGAAATCTCTCCGTCTCGTACGACCAATCGCACCACGAGGACGCGCAAATTGGACGAAGGAAACCGTTGATTACCTACCACGATTGCGGAACGAATCACCGGACGTGTTTCTCGTCCTTCTTTTCTTGCGCGGGTAAAACGCACGAAATCAACACGAAATTTTGCGCATACCACGTGGACGCGCCGGGAATGCAAGACGGGTCCGTGGAAGGCGTTCCGGAGGAGTTTGAAGGGGAGGTGACTTTGGACAAATTAGCGCAGCAGTTGGAAGACGTGAGCGACTTTTTCGGATGGACGAGAGGGAAAGCGAACAACGCGAACAGGGAAGTGTTTGCGATTGGCGTCGGTTCTGGAGCGACGGTTATATCGATATACGCGAGCAGGTTCGCGAATCCCATCGCGGGGATGATTTTAGTTTCGCCGATGTCGCGACAGGCGAATTATGCCGAGTGGATGTACGCGAAGTGGTTTCGGGTGAAGTGCGCGAGAGGGAGTAAAAGAGTGTCCGACTCCGGGGCGAATCATTTGATGGGGAGGTTGTTCAGTAAGTACGGAACAGATGGATTTGCGGGAAAGTTTAGCAGCGACTTGGCGCTAACGACGAAGAATGAGATGCAAGAAATGCGGATAGACGCGCTCTTGGCGTATTACGACGCCACGGTGAATCGGTTGGATAATACACACATCGCGAGTTCGTTAAAGTGTAGGACGTTGATATTAGCCGGTTCTGAGTCGCCGTGGTATAACGATAGTTTGAATATGAATAGAGTGATGGACAAGACGTTAACGTCGTGGGTGGATATGGAGAAAGTGGGAGCGGCGGTAGCTATGGAACATCCGAGCGCGATGTTGTCGCCGGTGCATTTATGGTTGCAGAGATTGAAAGCGGAAGGGTATCTTTAGTTTAATTTACATCAATGTCACTTTTCGTATGCCTTTACAGGCACTACAAACATCCTCAATATTCTAATAAAGCTAGTATATTAAAGCTAGAAAGCTGCTACTGTGTCTACTATGTTTGATACAGACTCGGAAAATAACACGTTTCGCGACTTGGCGTTTTCGATGAGAGACTTTAAATCGAGCATTTCCAACGTCTCGCCGCCTCCGGACAGCGCGTCGGCGTTGCACAAAACGATGAGCTTCTTCTTCGCTCGCGTGAGGCTGACGTTAAGTCTGCGACTGTCACTAAGGAACCCCGCGGAGGTTTTACTCGTCCGCACGCAGCTCAAAATAATAACATCTGCCTCGCTTCCTTGAAAGGAATCGACCGTACTTGCGAACACGTCATCGTTGGTAGGTATATTCTTCGCGCGCATCAAATTCGTAATTAATTTGACTTGCGCCGTGTAAAATGTTATAATTCCAATTTTCAACGATTTACGGCAGAGCTTCTGCACCAACTCTACGGCGATTTCAGCCTCGCGAGCATTACTCATGCTCGAGTTGCTTGAAACGCGGTGTTTTCCGGAGTGCACATTCACGATGGAATACGGAAGAGCGTTGTTGGGATTTTTAACGCAATCGGCATTCTGTAATTTACCGCCGTAGAAACGTTCGGAAGGCCACGCGCAAATTTCAGGGTGCATCCGGTATTGCGTTTTAAGCATAGTACAAACCACTTCGTTTTGATCGCCCGAGTAGCACGAGAACAATCGTTCCATCAGGCTTTTGTTATATCCCAATCGTTGCACATCTTGGCTGAAGCACATCGCCGGCAATTGTTGGGGATCTCCAATAAGCAAACATCGCTTCGGATTCCTCGCGAACGCTAATAAAATTTCACCTTCCAAACAATTTGCAGCTTCATCGACTATTAGTACGTCATAATCTGCGGCACCAGAGTGATACAAACCACCGCACGAACCCAAAGTACAGAAACAAAGGCGGGCACTTGATAGAACCGCTTTCGCGAGGACGTCTCGATTTCTCAAATTGTCAGCCCTCGTTTTCCCTTCGATACGCTCGATGAAGTCCTGAACTGTAGATTCGATTTCCATATTCTGCGATACATTCTTTCGATCGCACGGGTTTAGTAAAAGCTCAGAAACGTGCACTCCCAACTCTATAAGAAATGTGGCGATGCGCTTCATCTCCTCGCGAACGTTCTTGAGGCCCGCCATGACATCCGCCTTGCTTCGCCTGCCACCATTCTTTCGATTGGTCCCATCAGATGACAGTTTTTTCAACTTAGCGCACAGCGAATCGAGTCGACGGTGAACGTAAAACTCGTTTATTATGTTTACATCCTTTGCCGCACTCTCCAACGCGTCTTCGACGCCGTACAAAGCGATGCTCCTACCGATTTTGTCTCGGTCCTCCGCTTTTGGAATGTTCCGAAGAAAAGTTTCCAGACAAACAATTACGGCTTTGTTTGAAGGAGCGCACACCAGCAGACGTTGTTGTTCATTTCGCATCGGATTTGTGAGTTCCTGCAGAAGTTTAGCGCAAAAATGCGTCTTCCCCGTTCCAGGAGGTCCTTGAACCATTTTCAATCTATACCCCGGACTCCTGTCGTTCATAAATCTTTCCAACGCGAATCTTTGCGATTCGTTCAATTCATCATTTACTTCCTCCTCTGCTACCGCACTTTTCCTTTGATTGTCTGCAGTCGACATTTTGATGTTACGTTCACCATCGCTGTCGTCTTCGCTGTCGCTGAAACGAGTATACGTTGCGTTCTTCGTGCCTAAAACTTGCGCCTCGAATGAAATTTTCGGTCGCGAAACAGCCACGGCGACTATCCTTTTTTGCGTGAGTACGTTCCCGAGCGGCGTCACGATTAATTGATCGTCGACATTCTCCGTTTTAATGCTCGTTTGCACGTGCACGTATTTGTTTCTGAAAGTAGCACCATATTCGTCCTTGGTGTTCGATACGTCCACGACAATCCCGAGAGTGCCCTCGTTTTCACTCGAACCACCTTTCTTTTTTGGTTGGATTAAAACGACGCTCCCGCTCTTTTTCCAATCGTCTTCTTTGTTGCTGCTGTTCGCGTAACTTCCATTATGACGACGACCAGTGACTAACACCTCCAGTTTCAAGCACGCGCTTTTATTATCTCCACTTTTCTCTCTGGCCTTGACATTGCACGTTTCCTTCTTCGTCGAGTCTTTCTTCAATCCCTGCGCGATTATCGCCTTTGCCTCCGCAAATGCAACCTCAATTTGCGCGTGAAAAAATTCATCCATACTCGCATATCTCATGGGAGCCTCTTCCAGCGGCAACGCGTGTTCATTATTCGATGCAGTGTTACGCACAATCCCCGAAATTCTACCGCCGTTCTCTCCATGCTTCAGCGTCTTCGCTTCCCATCGCAACAGACTTTGTACAAAATACTCGTTCCCAGACGCGAACGTCCTGTTCGAAGGTTTTCTCACCTGCTGCGCCGCATACCGTTTACGCTGTTTTGACCTTCTCGATTTTTCTTTGTTCTTCAGTTTCTGACGATAATACTCCATGTCGTCTTCATCGTCGTCGTCATCGAGAGCAATGTACTCTTTCTCAATCTCATTAGGTGATTCTCTCGACCTCTTCCCACTCTTCGCGCTCTTGCGCCCATTACTATCATCATCGCCATCGTCGTTAACATCGTTACCATCGCCTCCTTTAAAAGTCCTCTCGAGCATCTCGTCCGTCCCGTTCTCTTCGTAATCATCATCATACTTTCCCTCGTAATACTCGCATTCCTCCTCGTTCCCGTAGTCTCTCTCCCAACCGAAATCAGATTCCATCTCTCGAGGCGCGAACGCAGAAGAACACACTCACCGCGGGCGCGCGCTCGCAGATGAGGCAGGAAAACAGAAACAAAAAGTTTTTTTTTCTTTCTCGCGCGGCTTTACTCTTTCTCTCGCATCGTTTTTGTCGCCGCTCGGTGCGTGTGCGTCCGCCTTTATTACGTAGAGCTTTTAAAAATGAAGTTTTGGAGTTTTTGGAAATCCCCTAGAGAAAAGCATCGGTTACTCCGCAAACCACCTTTGTCGGCGCGCTTCGTGCGCGCTTCGTGCGGGGGACAAAGGAAAGAAGCTATTTTCCCGCCATCGAAAGATGTCTCCTCCGTCGTTTGTTTCTTCCGAGTCATTCGCGAGCGCGTTCTTCGTGCAAAAGAAACACTCGTCGACGCCCGTGCGGACGCTTTATTTTCCTTCCAACGACGACGACGACGAAGAAGAAGAAGAAGAACATGATGGAGAAGACAGAGAACGTCGCGAGCAGCGAAGGAGATTAGTCGAAGTGGCGTGTAAAGGGAACTTTTGTTTTCCAGAGGGCGAGCTGCGCGATTCATCGAGAGAGAAATCGTCGTCTTTGAGTTCGTGTTACTACACGTTTGGTTTAACGGACCAAGACGGGAAAAGGCACTTCGGGTTCGTGTTGCGATGGCGACGCGGGTCGTCTTCAGAGGAGAATAAGAATAGTAACGGGACGACATCAAACGAACAAGAGGGAGAAGATCTAGAAAAAGAGGAAATAGCGATGTGCGTGCTCAGCTCGAGACGGTTTTACGGTTTGTTTGAGCAGATATTACGGGCGGCGTTACCGAGCGCGGAGAAGGCGCTGGAGGAGGGCGACGTGGAGAGTTTCGCGCTCGCGTCTTCGGAGTTGGGCGTGTCTCTTCGAGCGACGCTGGGAGCGTCTGTGGCAGGCGGGAGGCGGTTAGGTGGTGGGGATGAGGAAGGAGATGATGTGCTCGTGGTGCCGTCGCCAAACGCGGAGCCGAGTTTGCGACTGCGCGTGCCGGGGAAGGAAGAAAGGGAAGACTTAGCCTGCTTCGATGCGTTTCTGTACGGAAGTAGCGACGACGAAGAAGTAGACGAACAGAGTAATAGTAAGAACTTTTATAACGACATCAAAGATAAAAAGAGCGCCGTTGCTAGTGGCCTCGATGCCGCACAGAAAGAAGAAGAAGCGAGAGCAAAAGATAGAAAATACGGGAAGCGAAACGTCGTGCCTTCCGATGCTATCGTGGCACTATTTGTCGCTTTATTGTTTGAAAGGCGCGTCGTTTTGACTTCCAAGTCGCTATCAAAACTGTCTCGCGCGACGCACGCGGCAAACAGAATGGTCTTTCCGTTAAAATGGCAACATGTGTTTCTTCCGTTGGTGCCGTCGGGATTGATGGATTATCTCACCGCGCCGATGCCTTTCGTGGTTGGCTTACCGCTGCAACTCATGAGCGCGTATGAAAAAGTTCCGAAAGAGGAAGTTTTCTTGTTGAATTTAGACGATGGATCGTACACGTACTTTGAGGAGGATTTCGAGCTCGTACCGAAACGCATAGTTAATAAATTGCAAAAGACTTTGGAAAGGGAGCGAGAGTTAGGGAGACGGGAGCATCGTCGTCGTCGTCTTCAGAACCTTCCACCGCTTGAAGAAACGCAACCGAGGGTGACGTTATCAGCAGCAGCAACATCAGCATCAGCGACGACGACGATGGAAGAGGTTGTATCGAAAGCGTTTCGAACATTCCTGTCCAGCGCGATTGGATCTTACCCTCGATTCGTGAAATCTGTAGCTTTAGAAAAACCACCTCCGGAGGCGATATCGAACGATGGTTTGTGGCTCGATCAAGACGCGTTCGTGGAAGGCGCACCAAACCATCGAACGCGTTTATTTCGCGTCTCTCTCAGACACACGCAAATGTACGAAGTATTCGTCCGAGATCGTCTCCGAGCGTGCGCCATCGCGGCGAGAAGCGGTAAAGCGCAATTCGGTTCGGACGTGAAAGACGAAGATTTAGACGAGGAGAGCGCGTTGGTTGCGTTTGGTTCTGAATTCCAGAAGGAAGCGAAAAGTGTTTACCGCGAGACGCAACGCATAGCGAAAATATCCGCCATAGGCATGAAGAAAGGCGCAAAGTTAGTCAAGGAAAAATTCTCCACCAGTCTAGACGCATTCAAGGAGAGAAGACAACGCATGAAGTCAAACTTGAGTTCAGAGTCGTTAGAAGTAGTAGCAGATACAACAAAAGGAGGAGATTTAGAGTGGAAACGCATAGATAAGACAAAAACAAATACGACGTCAGCATCAACATCATCAACAACAACAATAACAACAACAGTGTCGAACACAGCAGCTAAGGCACCTTCTTCGGAAGACGACGAATCTGAGGACGACGACGATGCGACCATTGCCTCGGCTAAGAACCGAGAATACGAGCTCAAGTGTGCGTCTGAACGCGCGGCAAAGAGGCAGCAAGACACTAACGACGCCATCATGGACGAAACGACGAACAATCTCATCGATTTCTTCGACGACATCGTTCTCGGCGCGTCTTCTCCTCCCGCATCGATGGAGACTACGAACACATCAAATCCTGCGCCTCCGGCCGTCTCTCTCCTCGACTTGTAGTAGTAATAATAATAATAGAAACACATTCGATTCGTGCGCATAAAAAGCTGTACCTACTACGTGAAGTAAAATCTATCATAACAACGTTACTCTTTAAATTCTAAAACATTCTCTATCAAATTTGCTACACCAAAGTTTTTCTTTCTCTTTTGCCGTTTCAACGCGCGTTTCAGTTCACGTATTCATCCGGCATTTTCATCGTCTCCACCACCTTCTTACCTCCGTACAACTTCCCAGCCACTGGCATGACTTCCCATCGCACGGTATAATTCACTTCCGTTCCTCTCAAATGCGTCCCTTGATCTATGAATCGATATTTGTTCCTCACGTTTTGGTAATTCAAAAGAGAGTTTGTTTTTTGCGTCACGATCGAATCCCACAGCGAAATCGTGTTGTACTTATTCCTCTCCGTTTCGTACTCCGCGTCGATGGAGACGAAAATTTGCTTCGTGTTCCACGAAAAGAGCGGTCGCAAATCGAGTCTGAGTTGGAAATTAAGCGACGCCTCGTCGTTTTGTTCGTTGTTTATCGAGGACGCCGATTTCTTTCTGTGCGTGTTAGGGGACACCGGGCGAAAACGCTCGATGGATTTGACGCGCAAAAACGCGTCCGGTTCGGCGACGTGCCAAATGTCCGTCATCGAGGCGAGGACGGCGACCAAGGCGAGCGCGGTGGTGGAGATCGTGAAGAGGGAATTGGCGCGAATCCAAATCGTGTGACCCATTTTTTTTCGTTGATGTTGTTTCGCGCGTGCGTGTTTTGTGAGAAAATGGAGAGACGCACGACGCGACTTTTTGCGAGTGATGAACTCAAAAACCGGAAGAAACGGAGAAAGGAAACGCGCCGTCGAGAAGCGATGCGTTCCAAGAAGCAACGAAGCAACTCCTTCATTTCGGAATACTCTTAATTCATAAATATATATATATTACAACAATAGCAACAACGGCAACACTACACTTTATATAATAATCTCGACGATTTAAATGATTACGCAAAAACGAAAGCACTCTCTCTCGCTTTCTCGCGTGTCTTCGTAAACTTTTACTCGTTCTTCCTCTCCTCTTCGCTCACCATACCCATCTCCTCTCTTTCCTCCAAATTTTTCTTTCTCACCTCGTTCATCTTTTCTCTCACCACGGTCATCATCTCCGCGTACAGCGCGCCTTTCTCTTCCTCGTTTTTACACTTCCCGCAGCGACCTCGGAACTGTTTCATGTCGATGGGTTCACCGACAGTCACGTGGACGCGCTTGCCCCATCGAAAGATGGTCTTACACCCCAGGTACGGTTTTACCTCGTCCATCCCAGAGTGCCAAAACGGCAATATCATCGGTTGTTCTCCGCCCATCTCCTCGACGTCGCACAGAATCTTCCCTAACCCCCACTTCAATCTTTGGTCCAACGGCGTTTGCCCTCGCGGTTCTCTATTGACTTTACCTTCCGGGAAGATTTGTAGCCATCGACCGGAGGCGACTAACTCGGCCATAACTTTCATGCACGGTTGATCGATCCCTCCCCCTCGGTATATCGGAACCCCTTTCCCGCTCAAAATGAAAGATTCCACGAATCTGTTCGCCGTCGCCACCTCCGCCGTGCACAGCGTCCACCGGTTGTTTTGGTGGAACATTTCCGTTAAGAAAAACTTCAACGGCGTCATGTACGCCAACACGCCCGGGTCGTCGAACGTCGAGTGGTGATTCGCCACGGTGATTAACCCTTGTCTCTTCTTCTTCTTGATACCGGCATCTTTTTCTTCCCTTTCGTCGTCGTCTTTATCGTCTGAAGCGACGACGCCGCGATCTTCTCGCGTGACCGCGCGTAAAAACGTCTCGTGATTGCTCACGGTCGTCGAATTGAACATCCCGAGAAGCGCTTTGGAAAACAACGCGACCGCGGAGAGGACGAAGGTGCGACCGATGGTACCCCAGGGAGAAACGGTAGATGGAGCGACGATTTTTATCTCCTGCTTTTCTTTTTTGTTGGTGCTCTCCTCCGCCGCGGAGGATGCGAAAGAGGACATATCGAAGCGCGTTCGTTATATTATTCTTTTTGTGAGGTTTGTTCGTCCAAAGAAGGAGTACGAGGAAAAAAAATCCAGCGCAAAGAAAAGCATCTTTCCGCCGGGGCGTGCATTAACGGTGCTCTGTGTTGCGATAACACATCTCTCTCTGTGTGTGTCGAAACGCGCGTCTCTTTCTCTCTCTCTCTCTTTTCTCACTAAAATCTATCTATAATTTTTATGCCTGTGTATCTCTCTCTCTAACGTGATGTCTCTAATCTATCTGCTTCTATTTTTTTTAACGAATCTGCGTTCGATTCAAGTTCCAGACGGAGTTCTCTTGCACGCCACCTTGACTCCTTTGGCCGGGAAAGACGTTCCAAAATCGCAGCGTTTCGTCGCCGGCGCCGGTGACGATGGTTTGGCCGTCCGGAGAAACCGCCAAATATAACACTCTCAGCGTGTGTCCGGTTAACGTGGCGAGTTTGCTCATGGTTGGGTATCGCCAGACGACGATTTGATTTTGGGAATAGCCGTGCGTGGAGACGATTTCGTTGACGTTTTTCGACCAGGCGAGGTTGCAAACTTGCGAGCCAGTATCGACGCACTGCAGAGGAGTGTTGGTGGTGGTGTTCCAAAAGCGAATGCATCGATCGGCGGTACCGCCACCAGAGGCGAGAAGGCCGTGTTGGTGCGGAGACCATGAGATGGCTTTGACGGCGGCTTGATGTTGAGGCAGCCGCAGCGACGGACCGCCACTAGAGGCGGCGGCGGACCAAATCAAGAGCTGGTTGTCGTTACCACCACTCGCGAGTTCGCGATCGTCGTAGGACCACTTCAAGCCGCACACCTCCGACTTGTGACCTAGAAGTTTCCCCGTGAACTGTTCCGGCGAACGGACGTCTCTTTGCATGATGGATCTGTCGCGCGATCCGGAGGAGAGCATGTTCGAGGACCATGCTAAGGTACCAACTCGCGAACGATGGCCAGTCATCGTCCGAATCAACTTACACTTGTGCGCGTCCCAGATTTGGACGTCGCCGGTGTTTGTACCGACGGCTAAAAACGTGCCCCGTTGCGTCCACGCAACGGAACACACGGAATCTGAAGGCGCTAAATCGCACAGTTTCGTCACTCGCGACGTACACGCGGACCATAAGTATACGCACGACCCTAAACCAACCGCTAAAACGTTATGCGATGACCAATCGACCAAGTTCAAGTAGAAATCGTCCTGTAACGCCGGCGCGTCCAAGACTTTAAACGGCGACCGGGCGATTTTACGCGGCATTCTCCTCGGCGCGGCTAACGCCGTCCCTAAAGGACCGGTTCGACCAATCGGCGATAACGAATACGGCGACGAAGAGTTCGAGCGATGGTGTTCGTAGTATCTCACTCCCGCTGCATTCTCTTCGTTGTTATTTTCGCTCACGCCACCGCGGGACGTTCCTCCTCCTGCTTTTTGATCGTAATACCCGCCCTCGTCTGGATTGTGCTGATATCGTTTCTTCGGACCGCTCGAAGGCGGCGAATCCGTCTTGAACCTCAACGTTTTCTTGTTTCTGTGCGTTTCTTTCAACGGCGACCCGTCGTACGAGAGATGATGACTTTTCCCATCTCCGTGCATCGCGGCTCCTTGACCTCCTCCTTGACTTCCTCCTCCGCCGTCGTCCCCTCTTCTCGCGCCGCCCGAAGCCGTGGGTAATTGCAATTCGCTTCTCAACAATTCGTGGTACGCCGCGGACGTGTCCTCTCGCTCCGTGTTGGCCACGATCATGCGCACGTTCGAATGAGTATTCGTATTCGTATTCGTTGTCGCCGCGGTCGGCGCGTTATCGTCGTTATCGTTCGTCGTCCGGTGGTGGTAATGGTGGTGGTAATACGACGCGTCTTCTTCCCCGACGTAAGGTTCAACGACATCCTCGAACGCTCTCAATTCTTCCTCGTCGAAAGAGTGGTTGTTATTGTTCGCGCCGTTTCGCGCGTCTCGCGCTGGAACGAACCGGTCCGAGTAGACGACTTGCGGCGTCGTTTGCGTCGTCGTTTGCGCGTTGTTATCGTTATTGTTTCGCGCGTCTGGAGGTTGCCGAGGGTCAAAGTTCTCCATTTCTCTCTCTCTCGTTGTTTCCAATTCGACCTTCGAGGAGACAAAAAATGGCGGTAAAAGGTACGAAAAGGAAAAATTTTCAACAAGACCCCCCAAAATACGTATATAAATACGCGAACGAACGCGCGTGAATGTCATCACATCGTTACAACAACGCCGCCACTATCGCTACTATTATCGCTACTACTAACACTATCATCATTATCTAAATGCATCCTCAATCGACCAACGACGCCTCGCACGTGCAATTTCCCACACACGACCACGCACTTGACGACGCGACCGGAACCGTCGTTTGCTTCTTTTTCGTCTCGCGCTTCGTTTTTCGTCGGCTCGCCGCGATCGCCGGTGGGTGTTTTCTTCGACGCGAGCATGTACCCGCGCTGACCGGGAGCTTCTCGGAACTCGCCTATGAAATCGTCGTTCGCTTCGGAATCTAAGGCTACGAAGACTTCGACTTTGCGTGCGCCGGTGACTGGTCGCGAGGACTCTTTCGCGTCGACGACTTTTGCTCGCTGGACGAACGGGTCGAATACGATTCGCGCGACTCTTTTGTTTCTCGTTTCGTTCTCGTTACTTTTGGAAGTATCATCAAAATCGTCGTCACCTACGTCATCAAAGTTTTCGGGCGTGTATAAGCGGTTTTGCGCGAGAACAACGCCGAGCTTGGCGCCGACGAGCGATCCGTCGTTGCGTCTGGCAATCTCGTCGAGCATTCGCAACCATCTCGGCTCGAACAAGTTCAACCTTCGAATCTCGTCTCTGCTTTCAAACGGGCGTTTCAACGTGAATACGGGTAATTCATCCAATAAATAACGATCATGATCATCATCATCATCATCATCATCATCATCATCATCTAGAGAAGGAAGGGATGATGATGAAGAAAACGTAAACTGTTTCGAAATCAACTCCTTCTTTCGCAGCCGCTTCGCGATGTCCACGCCTTTCAACACATTCTTCGCTAATACATCGTCTCTATCTTTCAACAACACGTCGGATACCACGGCGACTCCGTACAGCAACACGAACAGCTCGATAAAATTGTGGTCCAGGAGCGCGCACGCGAGCGTAATCGTCAAAACGCTCGCCGTCGGCGCGACGCCAAACGCGCCTTTAAAAGACTCGAGAAAGTACACCAAGCCGCCCGGGAACACGCTGGTGACATTTTCAATGCTCGTAGCTTTACTCAGTAGCATTTCCGGAATCTCTTTCGCTTTCACGTCGCCTAACAGCACGATGGGTTGTTGTTCTTTTTGCGTCTTCGCGGTGGTGCCAGACTTGACCGCGTTCATAAAGTCTTCGCCTGCTTCTCCTTGTTTTTTCTTGAAGCTGTTGTTAAAATTGGAGTTCAGTCGCTCAAAATCCAGCTCGACGACCACGACGTCTGGTTTCTCGTCTTCAATCACTCTGGTGACCTTTTCTGCGTCGGAGGATGAATTGTGATTGGTTCCGAGGACGATGATTTTTGTCGTGAATAATGTGTTCTTTTCTTCTTTTGTATCCAATGTCTTTTCTGATGTCATCAAACGAATTTTAGGCGTTTTTGATGACGAGACAGAAGAATTAAAAGAAGAAGAAGAAGCGATGACGACGCGCAAAGATGATCGCAGCAAATGCATCAACATCGTTGTCCTCCGTTTAATCCGTTTTAATAAAAAGTCGTCTTCTGTCTCCTCGTTTGTTATTTTGTCGTCGTGTTGTTCATCCTCTCTGGCTTTTGTGGAGAGCCGATATTTTTTCACTTGAAACAAGCTAAAAAAACAACAATTTAGAAAGAATCATCCCATCATCATCACCTTCACGATTTTTTTGTTTTAGGGGGACCAGACGATGGACACGATTTAAAAAATTCTTTCAACCAACATCGAATCCTCACAGATTTTATGAAAGGCATCTGAAGCGAAAGTAAACACGCGGGAGTCACTTATGAATGGCTCATCACCGCCCGAGGGCGACGTTTTTGCATCGATAGGAACGCAAGGTGTGTTTTACCACGTTTTTTTGACTTCTTAGAACTTCGCGACGTCCTCGTCGCGCGCGGACGTCGAAAAACGAAATCACACACATGTGATTTCAAATTCAATTATCTTCAAATTCAAAAGATAGGCGTGTCTTCGCTTTTCTTCGTCGCTTCTGATGACTCGAAAGACCACGAAAGACCAAACAAAGACTCGAAGAGATGAAGAAAAGGAATGCGTCGCATTCTTTTGCGCTCTTTGTCGTTGGTTTTCGTCGGTCGCGTCGTCGTCGGGGGCGCATGCGTTTGAAATTTATTTTTTTTCTCCTCACCTGCATGAGAAGAGCTCTCTTTTGGTTTCGTCTCTTATCAAACTTCAAAAAAAAAACACGAAGAGTTAGCCAAAAATGTGAACTCAAACCACTAACTTAAATCCGCGCCTTTGGCGGCGTCCACTAACTATGATCGTCTCATCGAACAGATACAGTAGATCAAAGAACGACTACCTTCGTAGAGCCGCGATATGAGACAAATGATTGGAATCTAAGATTAGGTACTGGTGGTATCCTTATCTCACTCTCAACTTTACCGCCACCACCACGGCCCGGAGGAAATCTTGATATTCGTTCTTCGAATCGGTCTTCTTCAAACAAGAAGAGGAAAGGGCGTCGCGAGAACAATAATAATAAGAAGAAGAAGTCCGTCACCGTCGCTGCGACCGCAGCTGCCGAGTTAACGCACTTGCGACCGATAGAACAACAACGCGCGACGAATCAGAGGATGAATAGAAAGGAGCGAGAGGAGGAAGAAAAGGAGGAGATGGAAGGGTACGAGTTTGATGACGAAGAAGAAGAAGAAGAAGAAGAAGAAGAAGAAGAAGGTGAAGATGACGAAGAAGATCGAAGAATTAATAATAGTGACTTCCCGACAGCGATAATCACAAAGGGTGCATACTATGAAAGTATGTACGAGCGCGAGCCGGTTCCGGATGGCCATATCAAGGATAAAGAAGAAGAAGAAATAAAAGGTCTCGCGAAAGTGTCGGAAGAGGTTTTGAGGTTGAATCCAAAAACAGACGTTATTACGGATAAAAGAGCAGCGGGAAAGCAAACCTACGTACAGAGCTTGCAGGTAATCGCGATACGCGCGTACTTAGCAGAATTGGATAAGTCTGACGACGATGAGCAAACGCGCGAAAAGGTGCGCGACGCAGCTCTCAAAGAGATAATCGCGACACGCGCGGACTTAGCAGAATTGGATAAGTCTGACGACGATAAGCAAACGCGCAAAAAGGTGCGCGACGCAGCTCCCAAAGAGATAATCGCGACACGCGCGGACTTAGCAGAATTGGATAAGTCTGACGACGATAAGCAAACGCGCAAAAAGGTGCGCGACGCAGCTCTCAAAGGCTTATTTGTGTATGACGAGCAAATCAAAAGAAACATACCGAGTGTGGAGAAAGTGAAGTTTTTGTACTGTAAGTATGAAGATATCTGGGACGAGGAAATGCGTGAGACGAATCATTCCACGTTCTGGCCGATGTTCGGGGAAAAGGAGCTTGCTTTTGCCAAAGGTAAAATATTCCTCGATGAAGTCGTCATCGGCAGGGGCCATTTGGACTCCGAGGCGAAAGATTCTCTTTTAAGAACCATTGACTCCTCTTTGGCCGAAAATCTTGAACCCGCGTTTGGTACAATGAAACGTAGGGCGGCTGCCGCGGAATTGGTCGCTGAAAGAGTTCTAAAAAAGTTACTCGACGGGACAACTGACTCTTCTTCAGTAATGGACGAAAACAGTTTTATGTGTTTTTCTCCGGCGGCGGAGGATCCAAAAGTACTCGGTACAAAGAAATTTGAAGAGTTCGCAAAACTGGTCGATACTATTTGCGTATTCAACTCTCTTTCGCAGACGGAGAAAAAAGAGTTTGATGAAGGGTACAAAGCGGCGTACCAATCAAAACAGTCGACCATTTTGAATACCACGCGGATGATCTGCACAATAGATGGTGTAGGCGCGGATCATTTCGATACGACCTTCTGCACGCTCATTGGCGCCGACAAGAACGGTGTTCCCAAAAATGTATGTTGCCGTCGCTACACCACGTTCGAAAAAGTGAAGAAGTGTGTGCGTAAAATTTTCGAAGAGAACAAAGAACTCGAAGTTTACTTCTTGAAACGATTATACGTGATCAGTTACGCCGTTGGCAATCAGAGCAGCCGCGCATTTTTCCAGCCTCCCGATGACGAGGAGGAACACGAGGAGGAACAGTTCATCTCGTTCGTTAAACAAATGATTACCGATGAGATTGGTTTCGTCGGAAACGAGAAGCAGTGCGCAACTGGAATGGAAAAGGATGAGATTGAACGGTGCGCGCGTAAGATTTTACCTCTCTACTGGAAGCACGTCGATCGTATGCACAAAGCGACTGAATTGGCGTGGAACAAAATGTTTAGAATTTCGAATAAAAAGCGATGTCTCATTACTTTGCACGTAGAGGCGACGCAGCGTATAGCTCCCGGCGATGCAATAGGCGAACGGGTCATCAAGCAGTACTGCTTGTCCGAAAATAAGCGTAACTTAGCCGATTATTTCGACTTTTGCGCTCGGGCGAAATTCGAGATGGTCGTGGGGTCGAGATGGCTTTTCCGCGACGTCATCATTGGCGGCATGAAAAAGCTCAAAATACAACGAGTTACAAGCAACGAGATGGAACAATCTAACGAAAATGAGTACGCTGAAACGAAGTGGTTGAGCAAAAATCGCTTACATTCTGATGAACAACTCGCGAAGACGTGCTCCTGCGACGTGGACTGGCAAAATCTGTCGGTGGAAAGGTTCCACGTTTCTTCTTCCGCGTCTCCGTCGCAGCACGACGTCGTTCTGGTGACAGTGCATGCGCATTTGTCCCACGCTCACACGAGTGGTGGCTATCGCTTATTCATACAAAGGCAACTGAACGATATCGAGTTCATGTTATGTTCGAAAGGAGGCGAGGTGAAAATGCAGCCACTCGCATCCGAGTTACTGATGGCGATCGCGGAGACTTTGCCGGCGCGCCAACTCGAAGCGCTCGCGGACGACTTTACTGAAATTCTTCGAACTGCGTGCGAGAAAAATAATCAGCTCGCCAAATACTCTGGTATGCGAGTCATTGCGCGTGTCCTCGTCAGTTGTTGGATGAACGTTTCAGCTCTCCCGAAGACGCAAGAGAAGTTCGTTCAACTGCTCGGAGGCGACGAAAGACTCGCACAATTTCAACAGGCGCGAGCGGCGGCGAGCAGTGGAAATAGAAGTGAGTATCGCAAGTTTTTATCCGATCGCGTTGACTCAGAGGTTTTGCCGTCTATTTCGGAAGGACAGGTGATGACGACCATCGAAGGTGCAATAATGAAGTGCTTCGGGCTGTACAACCAACGTTTCGACAGCGCTCGCTCAAAAGACAAAGACACGATTGAGGGTTTGTATTTGCATGCAAACTTACTTTTCGGAGTGCACCGTAAATTGTTGGGCTACGAAATGGGAGGTAAAAACGGAAATTTAGCTCCCGCTCGAAACAAGAAGGCGGCGCCGATGACGACGTCGGACAAAAAGGAGAAAGTATTTTCAAATAGAGCCGACGATAACGATAAAAATAAGCTCCGGGACAAACTGAACGTGCCCCTAGTAACGAATGAAAGTGTTCAGTCGTTAGCCGAAACGTATGGTATCAAGAAAAAAGAGTCTACTGCTAATGGTACGGAAAGTCAACCGTCGCGTATCGCGTATGGTAACGGCAACACCAAATTCTGGGAGGTGGAGAACGTCGAGGAATTATTTGTCGGTGTCGAAACATATATGGAAAAAAAAGCAAACCAAAAACGCAATATAAAGTGGGGTGTAGTCTGGAATACATTGTCGTCGGAGTTTCAACAGAACGTAGAAGATCATATCTCCAACAACTGGTCCTGGGGTGGACCAGTTGATATGAACAACAAGGAAAAAAAATGTATCAAATGTATCAGCGATAAGTACAACAATCTGAGACTGCTCTTCCACGAAAGGAGAGACAAGGGGGAGACGTGCTACGCGAACGTCGGAGAGAAACGATTGAAGGAGCATTACGAGAAAGGAGGCTTTTGGAAAGAATAAAAGATATCATCGCTCAGAAATGGCGCGACATGAAGAGACAGAGAGAGAGACATACATACCACTAAACCACAAGTACGGTAGCTGGCAAGTGGAGACGATGAGATGGAAGAGGAGGATTAGATATCAAAAATATAGATTAAATAGTTGTAATAACAGCGCAGAGAGACGCCGCACGCAAGCCAATGGCGAGCATTCATCAGCCGTTTTGATTATATTCCCATCCCGAATATTCCCCTCCATGATGCGTCGATCGTTAAGTGGTCCACGGTGGTAATACCTACCCATCATTGCGACTAAAGCGGTAATGGAGAATAGCGCCATCATGGGTCTAGGTGTCCACGTTTGGCGTTCGCGCGAGTCCAGAACCCGGACTTTCGGGAGCTGAAAGAGCGCTAGCAAAGATTGAAGAAGCGAGACTCAAGAACTTAACCGATTAAAGGGCGCTCAATCAGCGTGGGAAACTGTTGTTGATATCCTCATCTACTCAGGCAGAATATTTCCGCATGCAGAATAGAAAATTCGGCGCTCAATTTTTGACAACACAAATCCGCATGAATGACGCGGTTACGCTTCTTTGTTGCGATTAAGCGTCCCATCTCGAGTAAACACACTCACGACAGTTCGATTCGTACCAACATCGCGGTCGCTTGCGCCGTATCCGAGACATACCGATCCAGTTTGTCGCGTTGTCGGTTTCGCTTCCGAACAATTTTATAGGCGGAGCGTAAAACAGGCATATCAGATATCCCAGTTGGAGTCGCTCGTTGACGCTGAAACTTTCTACAATTTGCACAGCTTATGTTTAGACGAGAACGATCGCGTCAGATCGTCAAAAGCGCCCGTTCGTGCGCGCGTGTGATCGTGTGAATTTTGCCACATTTTCTCCTCTTTTCTCTCTTGCGACCAAAAACAGTGTCTACGCGCGCGAGGTGAGCCGCATATTCGCATCTCGGCGTTCTGGTAGCCGCCGTTCGGCTCATGGCATGGACGATGTATTGACCGGGATGTAATCGAGTTTCAGCGCGAACCGCGACGGGCGCCGTCGTCCATGGTCGCGAGAGTGTCAGCTTTTTTTCCACGTTTCCGTGTATTTTGTGGGGACCGTGAGGCCTGCTGCGAAGAGAAGAGAGAGACGAAAAAGTAACAAAAACGCGTGTGGTTTTGTAACGCTGCACAACCCTAAATAGCACTACAAAAAGACCGAGAGAAAGGAGAGCGTTATAAGTTCTCCTTTTTCAGTGCGT
>Ga0255776_10000760_pt1 | contig 36784 bp, 23 predicted proteins | sample 071ome_19_FD_179974 | JGI IMG/M metagenome (GOLD analysis project Ga0255776, IMG submission 179974) | Coastal salt marsh microbial communities from the Groves Creek Marsh, Skidaway Island, Georgia - 071413AT metaG (version 2) | ecosystem: Environmental > Aquatic > Marine > Intertidal zone >... | reverse complement strand
AGCTTTCCAAAAAACTCTGCAACGACATTTGTATATCATTTCCCTCAATTTTGCCTTCTTCCAGAGTTAATGTGCCTCAATCAATCTCTCCAATCTCTCTCTCTCCTCTTCTTTCGTGCCTTTTTTTGCGTTTTCTCTCTCTCTCTCTCTGTCTTTTCGGCCACACAGACAAAAAAATTGCAAAAAAAAAGCTCTCCCCTTCGCCATAAAAAAAACATCATCATCATGTTCGCATCATCGCAGAGTCTCGTCCAACACCACCAGCGCTTTTCTTCTCCCGCGCTCATCGCGTCCACGTCGCGCGCGCGCAACAACACCTCTTTGAAGAAGAGAGCGAACGCTGTCGCCGTCGTCGTTGGTGCGTTTTTTTAAATAAGATTTTGCACTCTCTTTCTCTTCGCTTTTGTCGTATCGCGCGTTATCCTGAACGCGAGATCCATCCGTGACGTCCTACGTGTCTCTTGATCTTTTTCTTTTCTCTCTCTCTCCGACAACGCGCGCGCGAGAGAGAGTCTTTTCTTTGAAGAACGCTGACCCGATGCTTCTTTTTTTGTTTTCTCTCTCTCTGTGTGTGTGTGCCTCGATGACGCGACGCGAACGCAGCCGGCCCGACGACCGTGGCAGACACCAAGGCGAAATTTGCCCAAGGCTACCCGTACCCACTCCCGTCTATTTGGGCGACGGTTTTGCAAGAATTATTGGTCGGCTTGCACTTTACCGTGACGAGCTCGAAATACCAACACGAAGAGATGCGAAGCTTAGGATTCGTTTCGGTGTTTGACCAGCTGTTCGAGGGGTACCCGCAGGAGGATCCGAACGCGAAGGAGAAAATTTTCAACACGTTTATGGAAGCGCTCGGGCAGGACCCGAAGCAGTGGCGAGCGGACGCGGAGAGATTGTCCGCGTTTGCGGCGGAGCAAACCAGCATGGATGGGATCCTCGCGAACCCGATGTTTGCCAGCATGAAGTCTAAAGTTGAATCGAAGAGTTTAGTGTACGACAAGTTCATCGCGATTGGGTTTTTCCGAGCGTTGGAGACGAGCAAACAAACGTCGCCGGAAAATTTGAAGATGATTTCTGAGGCGAGCGGGGTGACTTTGGCGAAAATCAACGGCGATTTGGGATTGTACAAGTCGGTCTTGTCGAGAATGAACTCCGCGAAGGAGTTGCAAGCGGAAGTTTTGGAAAGAGAGCGACGGAAAACGGCTGAGCGCATGGAAAAGAAGGCGGCGAAGGAAGCCGAGGAGGCCCAGAAGGAGGAGGCGCAAGCGAGCGAATAAACAATTTTCCGAAACGCGCTCGCGAGAAAGAGAATACATAACAAGAATAAAAGAACAAACGGACAGAGAAAACGAGGGAGCCTTAGAGAGAGAGGATGAGAGGGCCTTAGTGAGAGCCTTAGAGAGACGGAGAGAAAACACTACAATCACATTCGCGCTGCGTATATATTTTAGATTTTTATACCAAAACTTTAGAGAACAATATTATCCAAAACGTCAAAACAGAAACTTTCGCGCGCGCGTAAAGAAGTAATCTAATAAAAGCGACATGTCGTTTCCGGAGGCGATCAAAGCCATCCCGGCGGATTTAGCGTTGCACCAAAACTCGAAAATCAAGAGGTCCGCGCAAATCACCAAGCTTTTCATCGACGAAGCGAGAGGTATTCTTTCGATGATTCCTTACGGCGTTCGGGCGAAACTCATCCACGCGATGACGCCGAAAGCGTCGGAGACGACGGCGGTCGGCGAGTCGTCGTTCGAGGAGTCGAGAGTGACTTTAAGGAAAGGATTCAAGTACGGCGAAGGCGAGAGGCAACAGTTTGACGTGTATTTACCGTCCTTGCGATCGATACGAGGAGGAAGAGGAAAGAGAGACGTTTTCGACGACGACGAATACGAGGAGGAAGAGGAAGCTGAAAATGTGAACGCGGCGAGAGTGCCGATGGCTGTATTTGTCCACGGCGGCGTTTGGGCGTCCGGCGAAAGATGGCAGTTTGCACCGCTCGCGCACAGATTAGCCGAAGAGGGCATAGTCACGGCGGTTATTTCGTACTCGTTATACCCGGAGAAGTCGGCCAAGGCGCAAGCGGAGGAAGTTTTGAAAGCGGTGAAGTGCGCGATCGTGAACGCGAAGTTGTTCGGAGCGGATGCGAGCAGAACGCATTTGGTTGGACACTCAGCGGGGAGTCATTTGTGTGCCATGGCTTTATTGTTAGATGAAGAAACGAAGGAAAAAGAAGAATCGGAGAAATTGAAATCGTTCGTCGGCATGTGCGGCGTGTATAACATCGAGACGCATTACGAGTACGAGGATAAACGTGGCGTGGCGATGTTGAGCACGATGGGTAGAGCAATGGGTGGCAAGGAAAAATTCAAAGAAATGTCGCCGTATCACATTCTAGAAGATAAAATTAGCAGTAGTAGTAGCAGCAGCAGTAGCACGGGTAGCAGCGGCGAAGACGGCAACATCAACGGCGTGGCCAAATCTTTTCCAAAGACGTATTTGTTCACGTCGGATACCGATATTGTCGTCCCGAAGCGCGAGTCGGAAGATTTCCACAACACTTTGCTTAAACTCGGCGTAGATAGCGAGCTTTCGGTGTACGACCACGGCACGCACGGAGAGTTTGCGCTCGGATTTAAGAAACGACCGAAACCTTTGAAAGCGTTTCATTGCGATTTAATAGAGTTATTACATTCCTAGTGATTAGATTGAAAATTATTAGCACATCCTACACGATTACCCTTCCATAGCTACATCGTCCGCGTTGGCATCTTTGAGCTCCTCGGCTTCTTCCTCTTCCTCGTCGTCTAACTCATCTTCTCCTTTTCTCCTCCTTTCCTTCGCTTCTTCGAAGGACTGTTTCCGCTTCGCAATCCTCTCCAATCCATCCTCTACCTCCGTCATCTTCGTTTTCAACCACTCCTCCACTTTCGCGGGTTGCCTCGCCAACATCGACTGCGTCTGAATAGTCTCTTTCTTTGGCTTCCAGAATACCCTCGGCAACGCTTCGGTCCGTAACTTGCCGTTCGCGATTTCCCGCTCGCAATCCGCCGCCATCGAGCGATACAACTCCTTCTGCTTATATTTCATGTCCACTTCTAAATCGATTTGCTTCTCGATCAAAGCCTCGCGTTTTTCCCAGTATTTCTCTTTAAACTCCTTATAAATTTCTTCGTTCCTCGTCACCGCTTTCGTTTCCGCCTCCCGGAGTAAATCTTTCCGCTGCGTCTCGCGGTCTCGGGTCTTCAGCAAATCCGTTTTCGATCTCTGCAAAGTTCCCAAGACTAAGTTCCCAAACATTCGTTTCGATCGTTTTCTGTCCGCATCTTCTTTCGTCGAAGCGTCTCTCGTTTCTCTCGTTCGTTTCTTCGCGTGCGTCTTCGCCGCGTCTTCTTCTTCTGTTGGTTCTTTCTTTTCCATCTCGTCGTCGTCTTCTTTCTTTTTGCTCGCGCGTCGGGGAATCGGTCCGAGAGATTTGATTTCGTTCGAAATCTCTTCGCGCTTTTGTCGCAGTTCGTGGAGGATCGTTTTCAACTCGATGGTTGCATCCGAGTCGGACGGCGAAGTGGTGATGCCGTTGGCGTGCGACTGGTGGCGAAACGGGTGGTGCGTTTGCGTCATTATGTGCGCTGAATTTCGTGCGCGATGCAAAGTTTTGACGACGACGACGACTGAAACAGTTGAGAAAAAGTAAAAGAGTGAAACTGTGAAACTCTAGGGAGCGCTTCACGACGAGACTTTCGATTGTTGTAATCAATTTGCTATGAATTCGGTTTATACTTCAAATTCGTATGCCTAGTAGTAGTAGTGTATGTCTAATGGTGTGCGCGTTCGTTCTCTCTCCTTCTCTCTTTCTCTGTCGCGTCTGCGTCTACAAGAACATCCCGTCCGGCACGTTTTCTTTCTTCTTGTACAACACTTTATCTTTGGCAGTCTTGAAATCTTGGTGCGTGATTTGCATTCTTCGCTCTCGCAACGCTAAGAGTCCGGCTTCGGTGCATAAAGCTTTGATATCGGCGCCGGATAAATCGTCTTTCGCCATGACGAATTCTTCCAGTTGCACGTCTTCGCTCAGGTTCATGCGAGACGTGTGAATGCCAAAGATGTGTCGTTTCGTTTTCGCATCCGGTAGCGGAAACTCGATTTTACGATCGATTCTACCCGGACGCAACAACGCTGGATCTAAACTTTCGATTCTATTCGTTGCCATGATAACTTTCACATCTCCTCGGTCGTCAAAACCGTCCAACTGATTCAACAATTCCAACATCGTTCTTTGAATCTCCTTCTCGCCGCCGCTTTGCGAGTCGTACCTCTTCGTACCGACCGCATCAATTTCGTCCAAAAATACAATCGATGGAGACATATCGTCCGCCACTCGAAACAATTCTCTCACTAATTTTGGTCCGTCGCCTAAATATTTTTGGATCAGCTCGGATCCAACCACTCTTAAGAAACTCGCGCTCGTCGAATTCGCCACCGCTTTCGCCAACAACGTCTTCCCCGTCCCGGGTTCACCGTATAATATGACGCCTTTCGGCGGTTTAATCCCAATATCCTCATACAACTCTGGATGCGTCAACGGTAATTCTACCGCCTCTTTAATCTCCATGATTTGATCTTCTAACCCCCCGACGTCGGCGTAACTTTCTTGCGGCGCTTTATCCACCTTCATGACCGAAACCATCGGATCGGCGTCGTCGGCCAACACGCCAACTACCGCAGAGTGTCTGTGATGCAACAATACCGCACACCCAGGCTCTAACTGCGTTTTATCCACGAACGAGAGTATGTTCACGTAATATTCCGGACCCATCGCCGAACTCACAATCCCGTGATTATCGTCTATGATCTCCTCCAAAGTCCCGACCGATAGCGGCATCCCTCTCAAATCGTCCAATTTCGATCGCTCCTCCTCGTCTCGTTCGTCTCTCGGCGTCGCTTTTTCCGCCTCCTGTCTCGCCACAAACTCCTCCTCCATCAACAGCCAATCCTTCACTCTTTCCAACTTCAACGCTCTGAGTTTACATTTCGTCGCGGGCGCGATTGGGGGCAATTTCCCTCCAGCTCCCGACACCGTTCCTCTTTTTTTCTTCTTCTTCCCCACGCGCTCGGGAGGCGTCGGTGGGACCCACTTTTTCTTCTTCGACTGATCGCCTTTCTTGCCTTGCTGGTTGCCATCGCCCGGGAGCGACTGTCCGTTTCCCATATCGTCGTTCACTCGATATCTTTAAACGACAGACGTCGACGAAAAGGGAGTCGTTAGGTCGCGATCTCTCTTTCAAAATCCAAAAGATGAGATCTCTCTCTCTCTCTCTCTCTTTTACGTTGTTTATTCAAAGAAAGACACGCGTAAAACGCTCTCAAAGGCTCCGAGCGCGCAAAAAAAAGACGCGATCGAGGATGCGTGTTATCCCTTTTCCGGTGCTGCCGCGAGATATAAAAAAAAGTCTCTCTTTGTTCGCGTGCGCTAGTGTGTTTTAGTACTCTGTTTTGACGTGTTTTTCATCATCGGGCGTGTCAAAGGGACCGAAAAGAGAAACGAAAAAAAAAAATTTTGCATCCCCCCCTGCCTCCCGAGTGAAAAAAAAGCTGCGTTTATATAAAAAAAGGCGTTTCTCTCTCTCTCTCTCTCTCTCTCTCTCTCTCTCTCTCTCTCTCTCTCTCTCTCTCTCTCTCTCTCTCCCGCGTCGTTTCAAAGTGTTTTTCACGGAAGACCTTGACCCGCGAGAACGCTTTCTCGTATCATCCAGTCTCTCTTATTTTTTGGGTTCGCGATCTTTTCGTGCATTCTGAGCACGAATTCCATGGACCCGTCGTCCTCGTACTCGTCGAAGTCTTCGGACTCGTCTTCGGACTCGTCTTCGGACTCTTTTTCTCTCGCTCGCGCTCTTTCTCTTTCCCTCTCTCTCTCTCTTTCTCTTTCTCTTTCTCTCACTCTTTCTCTTTCTCTTTCTCTTTCTCTCACTCTCTCTCTTTCTCTTTCTCTTTCTCTTTCTCTTTCTCTCACTCTCTCTCTTTCTCTTTCCGACGCTTCTCGACGACCGAAACAACCGCTCAGCGCCGCGCCCATGTTCTTCTTCCTTCCTCCTTTCTCTCTTCTCGTCGCGACTTTTCTTCTTCTTCTTCTTCTTCTTCTTTGCGGTCTTCGGTGGTGAGAAACTGTGTGTATCGCTCGTATTTTTTGATACAAAAAAGCTCGAATTTTGAAAATTGGCGACACTCTCAAAAACAAACAAAGAAGAGAAAATATAAGGGAAGACGTTGCGAGAAGAAGAAGAATTAGATGATGATGATCGCTGCGAGCGCTCTCCTCGCGCGCGTCTCCTCTTCCTCGTCGACTCTCCTCGCTCTCTGTTCTATCATCGCGCAATTTCTGGTGGAACCGCTCGTGGTGCCCGCGTGGGTTTTACTTTGCCTGACGGCGTTTTGCGGGATTCTCGGGAAACGATGCTTGGTTTTGGGTAACTGTCTTCTTCGTCGAGAAGAAGAAGAAGAAGGGAAAAAAGACGCGCGAAAGGAAGGACGCGAGAACGACAACGAGAAATTAAAGACCAAGAGAGAGAAGGAAGCTCTGGTGGACGAGCTCGCGGAGAGAGTGGACTCGATAGAAGAGGCTTTGAGTCCGGTGAAGCTGGAAGCAAAGATGAGAGAGATTCTTCTTCAGTCGTCGAAGAAAGTTGTTGAGAAGGAGGACGTGGAGATGATGGATTCGTCGCCGAGTGAGAGTAAAGATAGTATTCGCGAAGCGAATAATGGGACGAAAAAGAGAACCACCGCGGCTTCGGCGACGTCGCCGGTCGAGAAACCGGCGACGCCGAGCCCGAGCGGGAACGGGACGGAGGACATGTCGTGGGCGCAGACGAACGACGAAGACGGAGCGTGGGACGAGGAAATCACGTCGCCTCGCGGCGACAATTTCACGAGAGTGAAAACTAAATCGAAGAAGAAGGAAGAAGCAAAGCTGCGGAAAATGAAGGAGGAGGAAGAATCAGAAGCTGAGAGACGAAACGAAGAAGCAAAGCGAGAACGAGAGAAGAAGAAGAGAGAAGAAGAAGAGAGGAAGAAAAATAGAGTGGAAGATTTGAAGCGAAAGAACGAACGATTAGAGAAGGAACGACTAGAAAACGAACGCATGCGAGTTATGACCGATGAGCTTTTAAGCGCTCTGGGCGCGTCGAAGCCCGCAAAGACTGGTGATTTATACACTTTTCTCACGTTGACGATGGAGGAGGAAGCGTTTCAGATTGGCAACGACGTGCGATCTATCGAAAAATATTACAAGAAGGCGCAGATAAAGTTCCACCCTGATAAATCGCACACCACGAGAGAACAGAAAGTGTTCAACGAGGAAGTGTTCAAACTATTGCAGCTCTGTTACGCGGAGTGGGTGGGAAAAGGTAAACCGCTGGGAGAAAGACAACCGCAACAGAGACCGGAAACACCGAAAGAGGCGAAATTTTCTAGCGAGGAGAACTTCCAAGGCACCGAGGGGACGTGGAGCCGCGCTCGAAGCGGCACGCGCCGCAAGTCTTCACCGTCGTCGACAAAGAACGGCTGGTCTACGAGCAACGCATCTTCTGGTTTTCATCACAATCCGTTCTCGAATGCGCAACAACAAAACTATCAACGAGAACGCGCGGCGAAGAAACCCACCTTTTTCAGCGCGAAGAAGAAGAGCTCGGACAACAGCCAACCGTCGTCGCCGTCGTCGCCGTCGACGCGATTGTGAAGGAAAGAATAAGTCTAGAGAGAGAGAAAGAGAGACGTTTTCACGCGTCGGTAGAAAGATGCGACGATCGATCGATCGCATCACCCGTAGCTTTTTTTAGAATACGTACAAACACGCGCACGCACTTAATAGTTTCAGAGAGAGTTTGTTACGAAAATCACACGTCATCCGCACAAAAAAAAGAAGCGCCCCGATTGGTGTGTTTTACGGAGTACATGCGCACCGACCAAATCGCGCTGCTGCATTCACAGAGAAACATCTGCTCCCCGGCGTTTTCCTCCGCGTCGTCGTCTCCGTCGTCGTCGTCGTCGTCGTCTTCATCGCGCGGAAAATCAAGGGTCGCTCGCGCTCTTTTTTCTCGCAAGCGCTGTTTTCGTTGTTTAGATACATCGCGAGTCGTCATGGCAACCAACGCCTCAGCGACAAACGGCACAAGCGCTCTGATTTCACCTGAACAATTGAAAGAAAACATCTCTGCGGTTAAAATACTCGATGCGAGTTGGTACATGCCGTTCGTGAAGCGCGTGCCGAAAGCGGAGTTTCAAACGTCTCGGATAAAGAACTCGCAGTTTTTTGATGTCGATAAAGTCTCCGACTTGAGCGAGAAAAATCTACCGCACATGTTGCCGAGCGCGACGGCGTTCGCGATGGCGTGCGACGCGCTGGGAATATCGAACGACTCTGACGTCGTCATTTACGACAGAGCAGAGGGTGGTATTTTTAGCGCGGCGAGATTGTGGTGGATGTTTAAAGCGTTCGGCCACGGCGGTTCGGTGCGAGTGTTGAACGGCGGGTTCAAGGCGTACGAGAAACTGTATTCTGAAGACGCGGAGGCGATGGATACGAACGAAATCGCTATGGACGAGGTAGAAAAGAGCGAGAGAGCGTGTGTAGAGGCGTACGAAAAAGGCGACGCCGCGACGACCAAGTATAAAGCGACTTTGGATACGAACCGATTAGCGACTATAGAGAGCGTAAAACGAGACGTGTGCAAAACAAACGCGAAGCAGTGCGTGGACGCGAGGCCGAAAGGGCGGTTCGAAGGGACAACGCCCGAACCAAGAGCTGGTTTGGCGTGTGGTTCGATTCCGAATTCAAAGAATGTTCCGTTCCCGGAAGTTTTAGATGCGGAAACCGGGAAGTTTAAAGACGCGATGCAGTTGAAAGAGGTATTCCAAGCGGCTGGGATGGAGTTGGACAATCAGTCGAAGAAAATCGTGGCGACGTGCGGTACCGGAGTGACCGCGTGTATACTAACGTTAGGAATGCACGAAGTTGGCAGAGACGACGTGGAAGTTTACGACGGTTCCTGGTGCGAATGGGGAAGTCGTGAAGACGTGCCCGTGAAGACGGCTTCGTAAAAAAAGTGTATGTGGTATGTACGATAAAACGCGTGTGTTCAATAATAAGGTATTTGTTTCTAACAATCTACAACGTCAACAATAACTTAAAGTCTTCGATCGTTTTCTCCAACGCGGCAATCTCTTGCTTTTGCAACTCAAACTTTTCGGCATTTTGCGCGCGGATGTTTTCAGGCACCCTTTCTTCGTAGGTTTCTTCGCTCATGGTTTTCTCTAACTTTGCGTTCAACTCCGACACTAATTTCAGTTTCTTCTCGACCGATTTCGTTTCCTTTTCCGCGTCGACGTGGCCTTTCAACTCAAGGTAGACGGTCAACTGATCGTTGATGACGACCGCGCCGCATCCAACTGGCACGTCTACGTTTGCGTCAATGGTGATATCGCCGACGGAAGCTAACGTTTGGATGCCGCTAAAATTCTCTCGAATGGCATCCACGACGTTTTGGTCCGAACATTTCGCGTAAGCGTTCGGCTTAGCTTTTGCCGGAACGTTATAGTTCGCTTTCATGGATCGCAACGATTTAACGAAATCGATTGCATCTCTCATGGATTTTTCCACCTTCTCATTCGCCCACTTTTCTTGCGGTTTCGGGTACGCGGCAATCATAATAGATGGCGGAGTGTCCGCGTTTTGTTTTCTCGGCAATCGTTGCCACAGTTCTTCCGTGACAAACGGCATGAACGGATGCAACATCTTCAAACCAGCGTCAAGGGTGACCCACAACGCGTCTCTCGTTTTCTTTTTCGCCACTTCGTCGTCGCCGTCCATCGTCGGCTTGATGATTTCGATAAACACGTCGCACAAATCGTTTTTCCAAAACTGGTAAATAGCGTCGGTGGCGAGATTAAAGTTGTACGATTCCATCGTTTCGTCGACGATAGACAACGTGTTGTTCAGACGCGAGATAATCCATCGAGCAGCGATCGGGCAGGAAGCGTCAGAAACGTCCAACTCGGCGTACTCGTTATCGACCGGTTCGTACGCATCGCCTAAATTCGCCATGGCGAATTTGATCGCGTTCCAAAGTTTGTTGCACCAATGTCGGTACGCGTGCACGCGCAAAACGTCCAAGTTGACGTCGTTGCCTTGGCCAGTGTAAGACATCAACGCGAAGCGAAGCGCGTCAGTTCCGCACTCCGGGATACCTTGCGGGTAATCTTGTTTTTGCCCAGCCGTCGCTTTCTTCAACTCTTTCTCTTCTAAGTTACCATTAATCAAGGTTTCGTGAAGCTTTTCTAGCGTGATACCCTCGATGACGTTGATTGGATCGATGACGTTCCCTAAAGATTTGGACATTTTGCGTCCGTGCGCGTCTCTCACCATGGCGTGTAAGAAAACCTGCTTGAACGGCACTTTGCCAGTCAACTTCATGCCCATCATGACCATTCTGGCCACCCAAAAGAACAAAATGTCGTGTCCAGTTTCGAGCAACGACGTCGGGTAAAAGTCTCTCAAATCTGGCGTCTCGTCCGGCCATCCGAACACGGAAAACGGGAACAAGCCGGACGAGAACCACGTGTCCAAGACGTCCTCGTCTTGCGCCAGCGTGAATTTTCTCCCCGGAAACTTCTTCTCGGCTTCCTTCTGCGCCTCGTCTTCGTCTCTTCCGACGACCCACCGGTCGACTTTTTCGCTCGTTCCGCCGGGTAAACCATTGTTTTCTTGATCGTCGTCAAAGTTGACGTAAAACGCTGGGATTCTGTGACCCCACCATAACTGTCTGGAAATGCACCAGTCGCGAATGTTTTCTAACCAACGGAACCACGTCGCTTCTTGCTCTTTCGGGATAATCTCCATGCGTCCATCTCTGACCGCGTCGCAGGCCTCTTTTGCCATATCGGAGCAATTCACCCACCACTGCGGTTTCAACATCGGTTCGATGACATCTTTCGATCGCGAACAGAGACCAAGTCTCATCGGGTTAGGCGCTTTACCTCTGTACAAACCGAGCTCTTCCAACTTCTTCTCGATCGCAACTCTGCACTCGAAACGTTTCATGCCCTTAAATAACTCGCCACCGACGTCGTTGATGATACCATCTTCCGTGAAGCAGTTGATGAATTGTAAATCGTGTCTTTTACCGGTTTGGAAATCGTTCGGGTCGTGCGCCGGGGTAATTTTTACGCAACCCGTACCGAATTCCATGTCGACCAAAACTTCGTCGCAAATGATTGGAATTTCTCGCGAACTATCGAACGGATGAACTAAGGTTTTTCCGTGATATTTCTTATACCTCTCATCTTCCGGGTGAACTGCGACGGCGACATCGCCCAACATGGTTTCAATACGCGTCGTCGCGACAACCAACTCGTCGCCGTTCGGATCGTCTTTGATCTTGTACGCGAACGACGTGATCACCCCAAACTCAACCTTCTTCAAATGTCCCGGAACTTGCAACATAGTTGGTCCTTCCACGTCGATATAATCGACCTCAATATCTGAAATCGCCGTTTTCAACTGGCAACTCCAGTTGACCAATCGATTGTCTCTGTAAATCAACCCTTCTTCGTGCATCTTCACGAACGCCTCTTTCACAGCTTTCGATAACTTCTCGTCCATCGTAAACGCCTCTCGGGTCCAGTCTAAACTCGAGCCAAGCCTTCTCAACTGGTTGAAAATCTTTCCGCCGTACTCGCCTTTCCATTCGAACACCTTCTCGAGAAATTTATCTCTCCCTAAATCGTGTCTCGTGATTCCGTTTTCTCTCATCAACTTCTTCTCGACGACGGTTTGCGTGGCGATCCCGGCGTGATCCGTCCCGGGCACCCACAACGCTTCGTACCCGCTCATTCGCCTCCACCTCACGATCGTATCTTGAATCGAGTTCGTCAAAGCGTGCCCGATGTGCAATGCGCCCGTGACGTTCGGCGGCGGAATCACAATCACAAACTTTGGTTTCTCCGACCCGTTCACCGCTTCGAAATACTTCTTCTCCTCCCACCAGTCGTACCAAGCGGCTTCCACCGCGACTGGGTTATAACTCGTCGCCATCGGCACCGTCGTCGTGTTCTTCTTCTTCCCTTTTTCCGTGCTCAGCGCATCTTTCAACGCCAACTCGTCCTCCGGCGAAGGCCCTTTCGCTTCCTTCTTTTTCTTTTCCGGTTTCTCCTTCTTCGGCTCGTTCGCTTTCGCCGCTAACGCCGCTTGCTTCGCCGCTTGTTTCGCCGCGAATTTCGCCTCCTTCTCCGCCTTGGCCGCTTTCTTCTTCGCCTCGCGCTCGAGCTGCTCGGGAGTTTTTTCTTGTTGCTGTTGCGCCGCGTCGGTCATTGTCGTCGTCCGAGTCGTCGTCCTCCTCCTCGTCGTCGTCGTCGTCGCCCGGGAGAGAGAAATAAAGGTGATCTCTCGTGTGGCTTGTGGCGGCTTTGTGCGCCTTTTTTTGTAGTTTAGGGTTTTGGTATTTCTGTTGTTCTGTTACTTTTTCTCTCTCTCTCTCTCAAAACTCGTAAAAGAACGAGGCGCGCGGAGCGAGCGAGCGAGGATCGTCTCTCTCGCGGTTTATCTTCTCGAACGAGAGGGCAACAGCTCTCTCTAGTTCTCGTTCTTCTTGTTCTCGTTCTTCTCGTTCTTCTTCTTCTTGTGCTTCTTCTTCTCTAAATTGCAAAACAAAATTTTTCCCCGCCCCGGACACGGGGAAAAAGAAAGAAAAGATGGAGAAGAAGAGCTCGGTCCCTCGTTTCCTCCGCGTGCGAGAGTTCCTCGCGAGCAGACTTCCCGAGACGGAGCTGCTCGTGAACCTTTTGAAGCGCAAACTGGGCGAAGATCGATTCGGCGCCGACGCGGTCGATGGGAAAGCGAGGCGAAGAGCCTCCAGTCCGAGAAGTTGGAAATTTTGGCAAAGAGAAGAGAGGGCGAGAAAGAGGAAAAGAGAAGAGGAGGGCGAGTCTGACTCTTGGCGGCGGCGGTTTTGCCGCGAGAAGCGGAGGAAAGAGACGAAGAAGGAGAGGTGGAGTAAAGAGCGAGGAAAGTTGGCCACGCACGAGTGGCTCGCGAAGAGGTGCGCGCGATCTCGCTTTGATTTTCGTTTGTGATTTTGCTCGCGTTTCGTACGCGGGCCGCCGCCCGGCGAGTTTCTGTTGGTTTGATTTTTTCAACGACGTGCCGATGAAGAATAAACACGCACCCAGCCAATCCGAGATGAACACGATGGCGACACGCGATTTAGTTACCTGACAGTACGCACTGAGGCACGAATGAGACCGCTCGTATGATTCATTTTTTTTCTTTCTATTATCTCTCGATCTCTCTCCAGCGCGCGAGAGAGAGAAATACTCACTTACTCGAAAACGTATTTTTATTCAATCGACAATAAAACACAGGTTTGTCATGGGTACTATTTCTTCCGCGAACAAAAATCAAAGCCTCACTGAAAAGGAAAAGAAAATCGAGGAAGAGAACGCATCGAAACTTGTGAGCGCGTTAGGCGTAGATTCTACGTTTATGAGTGACCACTTGGCTATGCGCGCGTTGCCGTTACACCGGTTCGGTAAAAATCGAGGGTCGAGATCGATTACGAAAGCTTGGAAGTCAGCGGCGGTGGTGCACGACGCGACGTATTTGTTGTATCGCAGAAACACGAGAGATGCGTCGTCGTCATCGATTGTATCTAACGAAAATGCATTACCAAAGCGAGTGCGAGAGACTTTTTGTGACGGCGAAATTGAAAGTCTCGCGCGATTCGACGTCGCGGGCAAATTCGCGTTGAAACTCATCAACAAAACGTTGCGGACATCCATCAAGTTTAAGAAAATTGGAACCGTAAAGAAACAAAACGATCGGTTTGGCGAAAATGGAGAGGGTTTGCAGTGCACGGTGGTCGCCGCCGTAGATCCACGAAGAGTGTACGCCGACGACAAAGTCGTACCTCCGTCTAAAAAGGAAGAAGAGGACAAGGAAAAGCTCTCTTCGTTACCACCGAGCGAAAAAGATATCTCCGATGCGCGCCGCGTTTCAAAAGTTGTTCGAGCGAGACAGCTAGCTGGCATTGCTCGCAGTGATGACGCTAATATTGATCTTTCCGCGCTTCAACAAAGATTTCGAGTGTGCGCCGTAGCGCGACCCAACAACGACGGCGCGTCTTTGTATTTCAACGCAAATTGGGCACCAATTGTATTAAAAAAAATGGTAATACACGGCGCGTGCTCTGCGGGTGTCTGCGAGTGGAACGACTTAGGCGTTTGGCGAGGAGCAAACGTCGAAAAAGTACGATCTATTTTCGTCAATGATGAAGCGAGTGACGACGATGCCGCGACAAGAACGCGAATCGTGCTGAGGTTCCCGAAGAAAGGCGCCGGAAGGAAAGGCGATGCCATTTTCGATAACGACGGAAACACGAAAATTGGTACCATCGATCGCGTCACGCCCGTTTCTATAGCTGTCGCAGTCGCTTCGGCATCGGTGCTCACAACCGCATGGTCGCACGTCGTAACGAATTCAAAACGAAAGAAAGGGGGCGTTAAGGTTCTCGTGAAATCGGCCACGAAGGGCGACGTGATTGCGTTTGCGTCTTCGGCGAAAGAAACAAACGGAGACTTCAGCTGGTGGTGATGTTGTCGGTGGATGTAGATGCGTACGTACCAGGTAGAGATAGATAGATGTGCATAGAAATAGCGATATAGGTTTATAGAGCACGCGCGTGATGTGCATTCAAGTTGTAAAACTAGCTTCAATTTAAGACAAAAAAACGCTCTAAGTACTTTCCGCGCTGCTTGCATCTTTTAGTTTCCCTTCGCACTGCGCTTTATCCATTCCCGGAAACTCAAACTGCCACTCCACGGTTTTCTCTATCCATCGCTTTAACATCGGTCCAGGTTTCTCCATTCCTACTGCTTTCATCACTTCTTTACCATCTAATATGGGTTTTAATTCCCACGGGTTTCCAACGCTATCTTTTCTATCGACGAGTTCAAACTCATCTTTCACTCTCGAAAACGCCTCTTTGCACTTTTCAAACACGCTTTCTGCGACGGCGCCTTCGTCAATATCCTCACTATTTTGTTTTCTCAGCGCATCTTCTATAGCCGCGACGATGAAAACTATGTCATAATCTTTTCCAATGGAACGAATTTTCAATCCAGCTTCGGTTCTCGTAAAAGTTTTCAAGTTGTGAAAAATAACCTCGCGCGTCCCGTCAATATTCGAGTGCGTACGAACGACGCTCTCTGCGTCCTTGTTTCGCAACTTCAACGATTCCATCACGATTACTTCACTCAAAGGCACTTCTTTCTTTTTCTTCGTCATCGCTTTACTCTCCCTCAAACCTAACAGCCACAATGCTAAATAAAACCGCTCTTTGCGATCGGTTTCCGCGCTACTATCCGCGCCTTCCGTGACGCCTTCAAACATTCCCAACGCCATGGCGACTCGCATACCCACTGCGACTGCTTTCACGCCAAACTCTTGCGCTTCAATCGAGAACGTTTCTTCGCAATCCATCACTATGCCACCCATTTTCATTTTTGTCACCCAATCCACCGCCAAGTGCGGATTTGGTCCTCTCAACATCCCCGCCACCTCCTTCCCGACGCGTTCTCTGCTCACTTTCGTTCTCAACCCTTCTCTGACTTGCTCGTCCTCCACCGCCGCTCCGATATCCTCCGCTAACTTGAACGCGTACCTAGACGCAAACCGCACCGCTCTTAATACTCGCAACGGATCGTCCACGAACGTTCTCTTCGCCTCCAACGGCGTCCGACACAAACCGATTTTCAAATCCTCGATGCCTTTCCCGGTAAAATCTTCGACTTTCTTCTCGTTCAAGTTATAATACAACGCGTTGATCGTCAAATCCCGTCTCATGGCGTCTTCCAAAGGCGTCCCAAAGCTCATGGTTGGAATTCTCGACTCGTCCGCGTACGACTCCGATCGCAAATTCACAAAGTCCAACCACACGTCCCGAACTTTCATCGTCGCCGTCTCCAAATGTTTCGACTGTTCCGGGTTCGATTGTATCACGCCGACGCCGCTGACGTCCTCCCCTTTGCTCGTCAAATACTCGTTCACTTTCTCCGCAAACTCCGCGCCCAAGCACTTATCCAACGCCACGTCGATATCGTTCGATTCTAACCCGAGTAACTTGTCTCGCACCCATCCTCCAGCCACGCGCAGCGTCAATTTTTTGCTCTCCTCCTTCTCCTTCTCGCACACGTCCAAGAGCAACGAAAACACCTCGTCTTCCTTCTCGGTCAAGAGAATCTCCGCGTTTTCCTTCATCGTTTTCGGTGGATCGATCGGGCCGAGAGACGAACACCGGGAGAAAATTCGGGTGGTCGAAGAAGAAAACTTTCGCCTCTTCGCGTCGCTTTCTCCGCGTCGTCGCGGTCGCCGCCGCTGCCGCTGCTCGGAGGAAGACGAGGAAGACGAGGAAGACGGCGTCGTTGTCGCGGAGGAGAAGAACGTCTGAATTTTCTCCTTTTGTGCGCTCCCCCTTCTCGCGACGGTGAAGACGCGACAGGAAGAAGACCTCGCCGAGGAGGAAGAGGAGGATAGGAAGAGCTTTTTGGAGAAGAACGACGCCAGCGGGAAAGAGAGCGCGCGCATTCAACACGTACACGCGCAAAGTAATGTCTCGCGCGTGCGGTTCCCCAGAGCTCGTTTTGCTCCTCTCGTTAACGGCAAAAACCCTAAATTATCACAAAGTAATATTTAGGGTTTTATAGTCCGGAAAAAAAAATTTTGCCGACGTGGTCGAGCCAAAACCAGAAGAACGGTTGGTGAAACGTCACAAAAAGAAAAGCATCAGAGAAGAGAGCGCTTTCGTTTCCTCTCGTTCACGTTTTATATCGCGCGCGGACAGAAAAGACCACGACGCATCGCAGAGATCAGAAAAGCGTTCGCACGTACGTTTTACTCGCTCGAAAAGACACCGGAAGAGAAGTATTTCTCTTTAGAAATTTGTGTAATCCAAAATTCTGTCATCTTGTTTCTCCCTTGGGAAGAAAAGATATCGTTATAAAGAAGAAGTGATATAAAGATGGTTTCAGAACATCCAGTGAACTCGAAAACGATCAACCAGAACGTTCTGGCGGCGGAGTATGCGGTGAGAGGCCCGATTGTTATTCGCGCGGGCGAACTCGCGGAGCAGTTGAAGAAAGACCCGTCGTCGTTGCCTTTTGATGACATCGTGTTGTGCAATATTGGGAACCCGCAATCGCTCGGGCAAAAACCAATCACGTTTTATCGTCAAATCATGGCCATTTGCGACTATCCGGACATTTTAAATTCGGAAGAAGCGACGAAGATTTTTCCACCGGATGTCATCGCTCGATCCAAGGAGGTTTTAGCGCACACGGCGGGTGGAACGGGGGCGTACACGGAGTCGAAAGGTTTGAGGTACGTTAGGGACCAAATTGCGACGTTCTTGGAGAAGAGAGACGGACACAAAGCCGACCCGGAGATGATCTATACTTTGGACGGTGCTTCCTCTGGGGTGAATTACATGCTGACGTTGCTCATTCGTGGGAAGCAAGACGCGATGTTGGTACCGATTCCGCAGTATCCGTTGTATTCGGCGGGTTTGGCGTTATACGGCGGGTCCCTGTGCCCGTATTATTTGAAAGAGGAAAATAACTGGGGGTTGGACGTGAAGGAAATTAGCGAAGAGGTCAAAAGAGCCAGGGATAATGGGGTTGAAGTCAGAGCGTTGGTGGTGATCAATCCAGGGAACCCGACTGGGAATTGCTTGTCGTTGGAAAACCAACAAGAGGTTGTAAAATTTTGCGCAGAGGAGAACTTGATTTTGTTGTCCGACGAAGTGTATCAAGATAACATTTACGTTGAAGGTAAATCATTCATCAGCATGAAGAAAGTCGTGGCGGATATGGGTTACGGCGATAAAGTCGCGCTCGTGTCGATGCAATCCACCTCAAAAGGCTTCTACGGCGAGTGCGGCAAGAGAGGCGGATTTATGGAACTCTACGGCGCCTGGGATCAAGGCGTGTTGGATCAGATGTTGAAGTTAGCGAGCATCAACTTGTGCCCGAACGTGAGTGGTCAAATCCTCATTGGCCAAGTGTGCACGCCTCCGGTCGAAGGCGACGCATCGTACGCGTTGTACCAGAAGGAGAAGAGCGACATTTTGGCAAGTTTGAAGAGACGCTCGGGGAAGTTGGTTGAAGGTTTGAACAAGTTGACTGGAGTAACGTGTAACAACAGCGACGGGGCAATGTACGCGTTTCCGAATTTATCTTTGCCAGAAAAGTTCGTCAAAGATTGTGAGAGTAAAGGTAAGGTGGCTGATGCCGTGTACTGCATGGGTATTTTGGAAGAAACCGGTATTGTCGTCGTTCCTGGGTCTGGATTCGGCCAAGCGGATGGGACGTGGCACTTCCGCACGACATTTTTGCCGGGGGAGGATAAAATCGATTCCGTGGTCGAGAGGTTGACGACGTTCCACGAAAATTTCATGAAGAAATGGATGTAATTAGTGTAGCACGTACACACGCACATACGAAAAAGTGAGAGAGAGAGAGAGAAATGAAGAAGTAAAGGGGAAGAAATGAAAAGAATCAGAGAGGATTCTTAAGAATATGAGAATTAAAAAAATTGTTGTAAGATAATCAGGTCAAGCCGAAGTCATCAAATCAAAGTAGTTCACTCATTCTAAATGTTTGCGCGCTGCAATATCGTTCTTAAACAACTTATGTTCTGCTATAGTTCCTAGTTAGTTTTCGTGTCGCGTCATCTCAGCGGCACAAACCAACGCGTGTTCGATACTCGTCGCGTAGTTTGCATAATACGAAGGTTCTTGAGCTGTGCCTTTGTTCTCCCCGTCTTTTCCTTCTTTAGATTTGCGTTCTTCTTCGCGTCTTCGTCTGGAGTTGCTCACGTGATCGATGGCACTTTGTTGCATAGCTTTCGTCGTTCTCGAGACTTCAGTTAACGAAGCGCAACACTCTCGCAGATTTTCCAACGCCTGGTCCAATTCTTCTCCTTCGCCTTTGATGGAGTTGATGATGGAAAGCGCGATAGACGGCTTCGGCGATTCCATTAATTGCGGCGACTGCGTGTTTGGCTGAGATGTTGTTGTTATTTTGGCAACAATTGGCGAACCGGCGATAGGGTTAGGATCTTCCTTCGTACAATACGCCTCCAAATCACCCAAAGAGATGTTCAATCCTAAGGTGGATATTCGCATCACGAGCTTTTTAGCCAGCGCCATCGCAGAATCCTCTAAGCTCTGAATCTGTGCGGTGAGCATTTGACAATCTTCAGAATTCACGCCAGATTCTTTTCGAGCGGCATCGCGGCCTATTTTAGCCGCCACTATGACATCGCGCGTGCGTACGGACTCGTTGTAAAGCCTGACGAGTTCAGCGTCTTTTCCTCCAACTTGTTGAGCCGCGGCAACTTGTTCTTGTTGTTCCGTTTGTTTCGCTTTTATCAACGGCGTCGATTCTTTCTTCACGCCTAGATTGGAAGGTTTTCTATCCTCCGCTTCTGCGTCGTCGTCTCCTTCGTCTTTTGATTTACCTGGTGATGGTGTCGATGCGTTGACGTCCAACATGCGTTGCATCTTCTTCGGCGTTTTCCCGCCGACGGCGCTCAAAATGGTCGGCTCGCTCTTATCGCGCGTATTGTTAGTTTTTAGCGCTTCTAAGATGGCAACTTTTCTCTTCTCATTTGTATATTTCACGAATTGCAGGATAGTTGCCATTTGTGACTCTTGCGTGACAACTGAAGCACCCGGTGTCATTGCTGGAATGTTTGACAAAAGTTTATGTTCGTACTCGCGAAAATTTGTCCAAGCGCCTTCTCGTTCTCGAACGCGAGCGTTTGCACGGAAAAACTCGTTGCCCGTGTTTTTCTTGCTACTGTTGTCGACGTTGTCGTCGTTGGCACCGGCGACGCTGACCTTTGCTTTAGCATCGACGTCTTCTTTTTTGATGTCGCCCTCGTCCGCGTTCGCGTCCAGATCCGTGATCTTTTTTCGCGGAATAAATTTCCCTCCGGCGTTTGCGACGCCACAGTGCGCTCGAAAGGCGTGCTCTTCGAAAATTTCTGGATCGCATAGCCTCGCGCCACCTGGCGCGTCGATACTGACGGGAACTTTTCCGACCGATAACACGACAACAGTCGCTGGTAATCCTTTGTATTTTGCAACCGTTTTATCTCTTTGCTTGCTCGCTTCTTTTTCGAGCTCTTCACTGCTCAAATTCTTCCCAAACGCGACGTCCGCGTGCCTTTTACAAAACAAACCGTCTTCATCGCAGGCTTTGAACGAACAACGCCAAAGTTTACCGTCGTTTCTTAAGCAACGATTGCCTCTTCCTGGGATCCACGGCTCAGTCGGGCACGTGTCGTTGATGTTACTCGCAGCGGGAATGGTGGAGGACTCTGGGCCTATAGCCGCTTCGGCTAAAAGTTCTGCCATTTCTGCGGACGTTTTGAAACCGCTTGTTGGTGGGTTCAGTGGGATCAAGGCAACATCGGCATCGAGACCGTGACATCGAACGCGCAAAGTCACCGCGACGAGTTTATCCATCTCATTTGGTATTCGCATGGGTTCCGGGAGACGCTTTAACAAAGCGTCATCATCGATCGCATCCGCGTCGTAGATTTTCTTCATTAAGGATGTTTCGCGTTTATATTCACTTGTATTCGTCATCGTTGTATTCTCTGGCATTCCTTCAACCTTCTCCTCCTTCACTTTTGCGGAGGGCGATGCAACCGTTGGAGGAACTGGCGTCGTCGTTGTCGTTGTCTTTTGTTTCTTCACCGTGGATTTCGGCGCTTGGTCCTCCTCTCTCGCTCGTTTCCCAGCCGGTGTCGTTGCCTCTGTCTTCACTCCTCCAACGTCCCCATTTCCTTTTTCGTCGTTGTCGTCGTCGTCATCATCGTCGTCGCCCAACAACTCCCCGCCTCTCTTCTCGTACCACCTTTCCGGCAACGTCGGCAAACCGTTCTCCATCCAACTTTGCTCCACGTAACTCCTCAACTCTCGCTCAAATGCCCGCGCCTCCTCTAAACCTTCCTTCTTCTCTTTCCCACTCACGCCTTTCCTCTTCCTCGCATCTTCCATCACACCCTCGCTGGCCTCTCTCACTGCCCACGCGATTTGCCTCACGCACTGTTCGTACGTCCTCAGAGGCTTCTTGGCGCCTTTCTTCGCCAATCCTCTCTCTCGAATGCGCTTCAAATCCTCAATCAAGTTCTGCCCATCCGTCTTCTTCCCTTTCGGCCAGTTCATGACGACCGCAGTGAACGCTTTCACGTTGTTCAGACTGATTTTCGCGCACTTCCAGCTAAAAATATCGTCCCCGTCCTCCGTCGCCGCCGCGTCCGCGAAGAGAGGAAACTCCAACTGCAACCCATTTCGGAGCCAAAAATCGTTGCACGTCAGCGCCACGTCCGCTAGCAAGCACTCCTTCTCGTACTCTTTCTGCGCCGCGTTGTACTCGCGCATCCATTTCCTCGCAAATTCCGCCGCGACGTCTTTCGCCGTTAACTGGTTTCCTCCTTTATTATTAGTGTTGTTGTTGTTGTTGTCGTCGGAGAACTTCGAGAGCACTTTTTCCAACAGATCGAACGACGACGTTTTCAATCTTTTCGGTAACAACTCGTCTTCGACTTCCTCCTTGGCGAGTCGCAAAGCGTCGAGGGCATTTTCGAGAGAAGATGACTGCTCTTCTCCTCCTCCGGCCGTTGTTGTTGTTGCTGTCGTGGCCGCCTCCATTTCTTCTCTCTCTCTCTCTCTCTCTCTCTCTCTATCGCGCTTCGTGTCTCTCTAACAAATTTGAAAGTATATGTTTAGGGTTGCACCATGCCTTCAAAACCCTAAACAACTTTTGTCCATCCGATGAAAAGGCAACTTCGCGCGCACTAAAAAAACTTTGCGCGAAGAAGCTCGCGCGCGTCTGTCTCTCCTCCCCTCTCCCTTCCGACGATGACGACGACGACGACGAGCGGCGAGAGACGTCGTCGAGAACTCCACTCCGAGAGAGAACAACAACAACAACAACAACAACAAGTAATGATGGCAGCGAAGAAACCGAAACGAGGAGGCAATCTGAGCGCGTTTTCAATTTTACCGTATAAACACTCGCCTCCGTTGAAAGACGGCGAGAGAGAGTGGGAGCAGTTGCGGTCGGCGATTCAGTGCGTGTTTGAAAACGCGACGAAGCACTTGTCGTTCGAAGAGCTGTCGAACGTGGTGTACAGAATGGTTTTGAGCGGGAGTTCGACGACGCATTTCATGCGAGAGAAGTTGAAAGAGGAGCTGAGGAAACGAGCGCGGACGATTAAGGAAGAGCTGAAAAGGATGGAGACGTCGTCGAGTTTCGATGGAGTTAGTGAGTACGGGCGCGGGATAGAGGAGGAGGAGGAAGAAGAGGCTAAAGCGCTGGCGTTTTTAGAGGCGACGATAGGTAAATGGAGCGAGTTTGAACGACAGGTAGAAGTCATCCGGGACGTGTTCATGCACATGGAAAGGAAAAAGTTGGACGACGTCGACGCGGCGAATAGTAGAAGCAGTTACGCGGGGAGAGGCGCTCCGGCGACGACGCCGGCGCAAAGAAGAGAGAATGAAAAGAGGAAGAAAAAGTTGGGCGTGCGATCGTTAGGACGGGAGATTTTCTCGCAGTATATGTTTGGGATACCTTTGAAGATCGATCTGGACGACGAGAAATACGCGCTCGAAACGAGGAAAAGTACGATTACCGCTCACTTGCAAGCTTGCGTGAAACTGTTGCTCGAACGCGAAAGAAGAGACATGCAAAAAAGAGTTATGGAATTCGTAAAGGCGGAAGAGGCTGAAAACGCTCCGGTTTCGCTCGTCGTAGACGATGAGAACGACGACGAGAACATCGTCGACGAAGACTTGGAAAGAAGAGAGGCTATGGTGACGACGACTTCTGCGTCAGCGAGAGTGATGAAAAGCAACGATGACGAAGAATTCGCATCAACGAAGAGGAGAAACGTGATCAAACTCACGGCAGAAATGTTTTGGACGCTCAGCGCGAGAGCGAGCGAGAGCGGGTACGAAGACATTTACGAGGACATAATCGCCTCTAAGTTTGTTCGCGAGGCAGAAGAAGTATACGCAAAGTATGCCTCAGGTATTGCCGAGAGTTCGCGAGACTGTTCGCAGTATTTGCGAAGGTGCAAGACGCTTCTGCGTCATGAAAAGTATCTAGTTGAAGACACGATGGCGTCGAAATCAAACGCCGCGAAAAGGATTATTCGTGCCGTTCAAACTGCGATGTTCGGCATCAAGAGTCAAGCTCGTGAACACGCGTTCATGAAAGGATTTTCCGCGTTGATGATTAAAGACGACATGGATATGAATTCAAACGACGATTTCGATTTGCGTTTACACGAAGAACTGGTTGTCATCGATGGCGTCACGACAACGATGCCGACGCCGACAAAAACCGCCATGATGCATCAAACACCTGCTACTGGAACGGCTAACACAGGTGGTTATGCATCAACGCACGTAAGCAACGAGTCGCGATATGCGGACGTCCGTCTTGCGTACGATTTGTTCGCTAAATTAACTGACGAAGACGGACTCGATACTTTGAGAGCCGCTTTGTACGATCGCGTCGAAGAGTTGGGCAACGCCATTGTTGTCGCGAACGAAAAGAATCCCATCGACTTTGTTCGCGAGACGATTCGTTTGAAGAAAAAGACAGACATGGTCATCCGAAAAGGTTTCCGTGGCGATAAAACGTTCACCAACCGCGCGTATGCAGCATTCGAACACTTTTTGAACAACAACAGAAGGTCGAGCGAGTTTCTATCTCTATATTTGGACCATTATCTTCGAGGTAATCTTTCTGTCGAGGATATGGAAGTGGAAGAAGATCAGAAGAAGAAAACAACAACTACGCAACAGATTTGGAAAGAAGCCGGCAAAGCTACCATAATTACGACATCCGATGCGGCCATCGACGCGTGCATTGCCATCTTTCGGTTTTTGCGAGAGAAAGATACATTTGAGATGTATTACCAATTGCACTTATCCAAGCGTCTGTTGGCCTCGAAATCCGTGTCGGACGATCACAGCGAACGCGACGTAGTATCAAAACTCAAGCTTGAATGTGGATATCAATACGCACAAAAGGTTGAAGTAATGTTGAACGACGCGAGTTTATCTAAAGCGATAACGAGAAAGTTCAACGAACTGGTCGAGCATAGCCAACCCGGAGGCGATTATCACACGAGGGAAAGACTCATTACAACTGACTACGTAGGAAAAGATACAGGTAATTTACATCCAGATGTAATTATTGGAGGTAGGAGGATGATGGATGAAGAACGATTCTTTGAAGTTACTAGGAAAACAGAACTCAACGTGAAGGTATTGACCACCGGGTCGTGGCCGCTGACAAAATTGAGCAAATTAAACTTTCCCAAAAACTTGCCGCGCACGTGTCAAGACATGCAAAAACTCTTCGTGAATCATTACGAAGCGAACTACGGAGCAAGGCGTATCGCGTGGCGTCCAGATTGCGGCACTGCCGAGCTCAAAGTTCAGTTTAACTCGGGCGAAAAGTTATTAGTCGTTAGTACGATGCAGATGTGCATCTTGGAGATTTTCAACGACCACACGGCAGTATCCTTGCGCCAAATTTCTAAAATTTTGGACGTTGAATACGACGCGTGCATCAAAGCTATTCATGGTATGGTATTCTCTGAAGATAAGAACGTACTGATTCGAAATGCGAAGACATCCATGTCCCAAACGAATAACAATGACGACGAGATAACCTCTATGGAAATCAGCGAAGTAGGAAGAATTTCCAAAGACGACATCTTCATGTTCAACGATAACTTTGAGTCTAAGCACTATCGCATTAAGATTGCTACAGCGTCCACATCGAAGAAAGAAACAGTGGAAGAAGCAAAAAGAACCGCGGAAATCATCCACGAAGATCGAAAGCCAGAAATCGAAGCTGCCATTGTCCGCATTTTGAAGGCCAAACGAAAAGTCGAGCACAACGCGTTGATCGCTGAAGTTTCCGTCGCACTTCGCAATCGATTCAAGGTTGACGTCAGCGAAACGAAAAAACGCATAGAACGGCTCATCGAGCTCGAATACGTCGCTAGAGACGATAAAGACCGAAAAATTTATCGGTACTTGTGTTGAGTGTGTAAAAAATGTACCATAAAAAAATACGTCATAACTTACAACAACGAGCAACAACAGCAACATCAACAACAGGAAAATAATAACGGCAAATCTCTATTTTTACTCCTCTCCTTCTTCCTCCATGGTCGAAAAGGTTCTCTCCAACGCGTTCCGCAAAACGCTTCCATTCTTCATCTCTACTTTTTCTAAAAACGAGACAAAGTCTTCGCTTAAATCTTTCCTCGTCGCTAAAATACGTTCGACGCAGTCGCGCGGGCTAATCTCTCGCGTTTTAGGCTGACTATCTTCTAACGTGGGGACAGATCCACGCATTGGATCCGTCACAGTTGTCAACCCAGAACTCGCTAATTTCACGAGCCACTCCTCACCGGATTCTCTTCTCGGTTGCCCGGCGGAGTTTCTATACGTCTGCCCCATTGGGTTATCGTGAAGGTAGTTGTGGAGAAACATATGCATCTCCCCGTTCGTTTCTTGGAGATAATGCAGAACAGTTTTCACAGATTGCACCGTCAACAAATCCAACAATTTCTCCTCGTTTTGAGTGTGATACGGCGAATTATTGCCCTCTCGTTCCGCTCTCGTCGTCGTCGTCGTCGTCCTCGTTCGTTTTCTTTCCCGCCCGAATTTTGAACCGTAACTGTAAGCCGAAGAAGAAGAAGAAATCCCAAAAATCATCGCGGCTTTATTCCTCTCGCGAGCGACGACGACGCGAGAGCAGCCGCCGTTTTTGCCGGCTCGCGCGACGACGGTTAAAGATGGAGACGGCGCAATCAGAGCTGCGGGTCGCATTTTTGAAATAAATACCCGGTAGAAGGAAAGGAAAGCACTCCTGCAGTTTTGAAAAAAATGGCGCGCGAAAGATATGTTTTGTCCACGTGTCTAGAAATTAGAGGCCGGACGAGTTTGCCTTTCAAAAGAACAAAACAAAAAGCGCCGCGTAGTGGATACAATTATATATAAAGTAAGGTGTACTTCGAATGTTTACAACAACAACAACCGACGCACGTTTTAAAGCTAATTAAGGCTAATTCAATTATATAACGCTGTCTTGAACTCGAGAAGCGCTACTATAGAACGAAGGCGCTTTGCTACAAAAAATGAAAACCAAAGGAAGACGCGCGCGTCTCTTTTTTATCCTCTTCTTTTGCCGCTGCCGCACCCTCTCTCTCTCTCTCTCCAAAAATCTACAAACAAACTCTCTCACCAACTCTTTAATTATGCGGCGGCTTTCTTGGCGATGGAGCTCGCGCGTCTCTTCGCGATGGACTCCGATCGTCGCTCTCTCTGCTCCTTGATTCTCATTTGTAACAATTTGTGGTACTCCCCAGCTTCAGCCTTGGACTTGGCAATCTTCGCCTTCTTAACCGCGGCTCTCGCTCTCTTTCTTTGCAACGTCAACGGAGTGACAACTCTTTGCACCTTTTGCGCCTTGGATTTCTTCTTTCCGGTGGCGGATTCAAACTCTCTTCTCATGGAGTTGACATACGGAAAGACAGAGTCTTCCTTGGACAACGCGAACAACTTGCGGATCTTCGACGCTCTCTTCGGACCGCGCATTCTCGGCACTTCGGTGTCGGTCAAGCCCGGCACGTCCGCGTCGCCTTGCTTGACGATGGCGACGTTCAACACCGCAATGTCTTGCGAAACGATGCACCCTCTGCACGCTTTTCGGCGACGCTCGCCTTTTCTTCTGCCGTGGCCTTGGAAGCCTTGCGTGCCTCTGACTTGCAAGAGAAAGACGCGTTGGTTCGTCAACACGCCTTGCTTCATCCCGAAGCCTTGCTTGTCGTTACCGCCCATGATTTTAAAGATGTATCCCTTCCATTCGTCGCCCAAAGAATCGGCTTCGACTTCGGCGGAGATGCGCTTATCGTAGAAAATGCGGAGCTTGTTTTCATCCGTGATTTCAATCTTCTTTTGGCAGCCAGTGGCCGGGTTCGCGATGTTGAGCTGTGTTTCGTGGAAGAAGAAGAAGAGGAAAAGAAAGAAAAGAGGTCAGTCATGAGATCACAGAAGAGGTAAAGCAAGCGCGACGTAAAAGAATACGACACAGCGCGAGAGATCAAACGCCAACAACATCATCATCATCATCGCAGAAGGACCTAAAAAAGACCCTTCTCGCGAGACCGACAAAAATGGGCCGGCTCGAAAATCGTCCGCACGAGCACCGACGCGACGTCGCGCCGCTCGCACGAACGACTTCATCGCGCGAAACGAATCCATGCGCGTTCATATCTATCGTTTTTTTCTTCTCCGCGACCGCGAAAAACATCGCGCTTTCTCCAAAATCGCGCGCGCTCGCCCCATCCCAGAGCCCCACGCGCGAACAAAAAAGAGCGTACAAAAAAGAAATCTCGGAAAACCCGCTCCAACCGCGCGCCCACCACGCGAACATCGTTCGATCGATATCAAACGACACTCGCGCGAAAATGTGCGCGCGTCGTGCGAAAATGTAGTCGCTACTGTTATTTCGAGCACTCACCTTCATGATGTTTCAGAGCTTGTGCGTCGTCGTCGCGAAATGTATGAAGCGAAAGACAGCTTCGTTTTGAGCTCTGTTTTCTTCAGGGTCAGTTTTAGGGTTTCCTGACTCGAACTCTAAACCCTAAACGAAAAACTTTTGTGTTTCGATGGAAAAAAATTTGAAAATTTTCGGGAAAACGGAAGAACAACAAAACGCGCGATGCGAGAAGGCACGCCACCTCCTTCCAACGCGGCGGTCGCCACCAACGAGGAGCAAACGCATCGCGCGGTGGAGAGAGACACCACCAGCAGCAATAATAATCCACCAGCCGTTCTTAGAAAAAAAGCGTCGCGCTTATACAAATCGCTCCTCTCTCGCTGGCCGGCGAGGAAAAAGCACATCGACTTCCTCCTCGCCGCTGTCGGGGGCGTGTCGACGAACGCGCGGACGCAGTTCGCGCCGAACGTGCACGTGCACGGGCCACCGTCGTGCGGGAAGACGATGCTGGTGAGAGATATTTTCGACGCGTTGAGGAGCGGGTTTGGGTACGCGTCCGCGTACGTGAATTGCGTGGACGCGCACGATAAAAAGTTGATGTTTGAAGCGATTGTGGAGCAGCTCGAGCCGTATTTCAAGGAGGAGAGACGACGGAAGATGTTGAGGGAGAGAGCGAAAGCGATGGCTGCAGACGCGAAAGGAAGAAAAGAAAACGAGAAAGAAAACGAAAACGATGGCAATAACAATGATAAAACGGACGATGCCGCGTCTTTGGCGCTGGTTTCCGCGGCGGCGGCGGCTAAGAACGCGACGGGAGCGACCAAGAAGAAACGGAAACGCGCGATACACGTGGCAGATTTCGTGCAACTGCTCAAGGAAAACTTAGATAGAAACGGACCTAGAATTACAATCATCGTCGACGATGCGCATCGACTGGCGGAGCAAAAAGACGATCGATTATTGCCGACGCTTTTGAAAATTGGCGAACTGACGAAACGAAACATCCACGTGGTCACCATCTCCTGCGAATCCATACAGACGTTTCAAAGCAACGTAGATTTAGTAAAGCCGCAAACGATATTCTTCGACGCGTACACGAAGGAGGAACTGGTCGAAGTTTTATTAAAAGAAGCGCCGAGAGATATCGCGAAGAAACATTATCGGGCGTTTTTGGTCCCCATGGTGGCGTCGTTTTACGACACGTGTCGAGCGCCAAGAGAGCTTCGAACCGCGTTGGAGCCGTTATGGAAGAGATACAGCGAGAAATTATACGAAGCGATACAGAATGGAACGCCCGAGAACGAGTTACCGGAACCGCAAAAGCTATACTCGAACTTGATGAGCGCTAAGAAGATAGCGAATGCATCCTCGGCCGGCGCTTCTCAACAACAGCAGCAACACGCGTACAAACAGCAGCAACAGCACGCGAAGATCCACGCCGGTCTTACCGTTCCTCTTTCCAAAGCAAACTTGGCATTACAACGCGGCGAATGGCCCGTTCCAGAGGAGCGCTATTTCACCGGCGAAGCCGTCTTGGAAGACGCGATCGGAGATGCCGCGAACGCCACCACCAACACCTCCTCCCTCGCCAAAGCTTTAGACTTTGACATCCCGAAACTCACAAAGTTCCTCCTCCTCTCCGCGTACATCGCCTCCAAAAACGACGAGTCCGTCGACAACCGTCTCTTCGTCGCCGATGGTACTGGTGGTGGCAATCACCGAAAACGCGGTCGCCTGGGTCACGACCGCAACGTCGACCGCGCCGCCCGCCGCTCCGTGGAAGACGCCAACGCCTTCAAACTCGAGCGCCTCCTCTCCGTCTTCCAACACATCGTCCGTCGCTCGTACGAAGAAAACGGCTCCGACCTCGCCGACCTCGAAGAAGAGCTCTTATCCGCCGACGTCTTCACCCAAATCTCCAGCGCGACTTCCTTAGGTTTGCTCGTCTTGAGCTCCGGCGACGCCATGTGCGGCGGTAAATACCGAAGCTGCGTCTCCGACGAGCTCGCCGATAAGCTGAGCAGGAATCTCTCCGTCGATTTGAAGCACTACGTGCACTACATTTAGAAGCGACGCGCAAAGAACCACAACGCGTAAAAGAAGAAACAAAAAGCGCCATTTTTTAAATGTGTAATAATAATAATAGCAATACTCCCGTAACAGCGTGGCGGCTCTCAAAGCCCCTCTTGTCTTGTCACTTTTCGTTGTTTCGTGTGTGTTTTCCGAGAGATTTTTTTTTTATCGAAGAAGGAAAAAGAAGAACTCTTCTCTCTTCACTTTTTATTTAACGCACGCTCGCGCGCTCGTCGTCACGCGCGCATCTCTCTCTATATATATCTATCTACTAATCAGCAGTAACGAATTCATTCGCGCTTGTTTCTTCTCGTTCTTCTTCTCTCTCGACGACCAACAAATATCCTTCTTCGTGGTGAGAGAAGCGGAGGAGAAGAAGCTCTGAAGGAAAAAATATCACGAGGTTCGACGCCTCGCGCAGTTCCGTCGCCGCGAGAACCGCCCCGCCGCCGCGCGCCAGCCGAAGCAGCAGCCACAGCCACGGGGGAGACGAAGAAGAAGGCAAAGAAGAAGAAAGAAAAGGAGGAGAAGATGTGTCTGGAAGGCGCGATCTCGCGCGAACAGCGAGAGCGATTGGAACAGACCGAAGCCGAGGAGTTGGAGAAGGCGTTTTCGAAGAAACTCTCGTTGGCTTCCGCGGCGAGCGGAAGCGGCGACGGGGAGAGCAAGAAGAAGAACAAGAAGAAGAACAGGAAGAGTAAAACTGTCGTTCCGCTGGTTCCGACGCCTGGTGCGAAAAGTGGTGCGACGGCGAGTCTGGATTTGAGAGCGTTGATTGAAAAGAAGCGGGCGGGCGAGAAGAGCGGCGCCGGAGCGAACGAGGAGCCGGCACAACAACAACAACAACAACAACAACAACAACACGCGCCTTCGCCGTCGTCGGCGGCGAAGAATTCGAGGCAACGTCGGATGGAGATGAGGAAAGAAAAGAGAGAAGGCGGTGCGGAAGAGACGGAGAAAAAGAAGAGCGCTGCCGCTGCTCAAGTGGCTGCCGCTGAAGCGGCCAGCGAGGTTGGGAAAAAGAAGAAGGAGGAGAACGACGTCGCTTTGGAGGTGCTGAAAAAGTCGCAGGAAGAAGCGGAGAAGATGGAAAAGAACAAGACGCTCGAGGAAGGTCCTCCTGGGTATCCGCAACCGAAGTATTCCGATTATCTCGCCAAGAAGGAAAAAGGAAAGGAAGAGGAGAAGAAAAAGAAAGAGTACACGTCGCCGTTCGCGCACATTTTGCAATGCGCGCCAACACCGTTACCGCCGTCGTTTGATACGCCGCAAGGCGCAAGAGGGGAAGGTTTTGTCCTCGGCGATCGCGATAAGGTGCCAACGTCTTTGTTTAACCTCGACTCGACGTGGCAAGGATCGGCGGCGTTTGCGCCTCCAACGAAGTTGGTGAGGGACTCCATCAAGGCGATTCCGTCTTTTTCTCCCGGTACGCCGGTGAAAGCTAGTAACAATAACAAACCGCGCGAACGCATTCCGAGAGAGGAGAAAGACGACCACCTCACCGCGAACGATTTGTACAAAACCGAACTCTGTCGATCGTGGACAGAAACCGGCGAGTGCAGATACAACGACAAGTGCCAATTCGCGCACGGTCGCGACGAGTTACGCTGCGTCGTGCGGCACCCAAAGTACAAAACGCAAGTTTGTCGCACGTTCACGACAACCGGTCAGTGCCCGTATGGTAACAGGTGCCGTTTCATTCACGAAAAGCTTCCCGAAAAAGGCGTTTTGGGTACGCTTGCGACTAACGGGCACTACGTGATTACGGAAGACTGGAAACCCGGCGGAGGCAAAGACCCTCTGTGCTTGCGCAAGAACGTCTCGGGAGAGTTTGGCGACATCGCCGTTACCGAGGACAGTAACGACGACCACAACACGCCTAAAAGATTGGGCATTTTCCGTCACATTACGCATGACGAATCGTTATCGTTATCGGAAGGCCTATCGTCGGCGCCGTCTTCGCCAACCTCCGCCGAGGAAGGCGAGATTCGCGGCGCGCGCAACTATCAACAGCGCGAAGACCAACACCTTGAATTCGAAGGATTCGCCGGTCCTCTCCCTCGAACGCCGGATTCGAGCAAGAGATACTTTTAACGCGGCGCTCAAAAGAGAAGGATTATTTTAGAACAAAAGAGAGACACACGCACAAAGCAATAAAACTTTAGAAAGAAAAGAGAGAGAGAGACACTCCAGCAAAAAAGAACTTTTATTATGGTAAAATACACGCGGCGCGGAGAAAGAGAGAGAGAGAGAGAGAGAGAGAGAGGAAGAAGGCAGACGCAGAGAGATTCGCGCTGGATATAAAAGACATCGTCGTTTTTGACATTTGTAATAAAAACACGCATCATTTTTTAATTAAAGCGCTTCGCTTTGCGCGAACGGAGAGAGAAAGAGAGAGAGAACCGGTTCGCTTCTCCTCTTCTTGCCCGCGTATTTTTTTCCCTTTTTTTGTTTTTGTGGGTGCCTAGAAAACAGACAGACAATTAAACGCTCTATTTTCAAGTTTAGGGTTTCAGAAGCCGGCAGTTTTCTTTTCTTCTTCGACTTTCTTTTTTCTTCTTCCCGAGAACAGAAGAGCGCGCGGCAGTTTCAGAGAAAGCCATTCTCTCTTTCTTTCACACACACTTTAAAACCTGTTTGATCTCTCTCTGCGATTCAAACACATCATGGAAGAACAGGACATCGATATCATCGATAGGATACTGGAAGATTTCGGCGCGAACGACGACGACGACATCGTGGACGACGCGGCGAAGGTTGAGCAATTTGTGCTTCGCGCCGGAGAAGGAGAAGAAGCGGCGACTGCTGAGAAAAGAGATGATCAAATTTACGACACGAAGAAAGGGCGTCTTGGAAACGATGGAATCGAAAAGAATACCGTCGAAAAGAAAGGGTGGATGCAGAGACGAGTTCCCGCGAAGTCGATCAATTCGGACGGATCTTTGTCGGAGTGCGACGAGAGGAAGAGCGATGGCTTGGATTTCGACGAAGATAATCGAAGGTCGCCTTCAGAAGGAGGTGCCCACTCTTCTGATTTTTCGGAACCGCTGTTGCGAGAAGTCGTGCTGAGGACAATCTCAGAAAACGAAAGAGAAAACGATGGAGGCAAAAACGACGACGACGGCAACGACGGTCGTTTAGGAAAAATTAGAGAAGAAGACGTCGAGATGGGTGGAGGGTCGACGCGACGATTAGTTGTCGGGAACTTGGACGAAGAGGAAGAGAGACCGAGCGCGAGTACGAAAAGCTGCTTCGGTGGAGGCGGGAGCAGCGGAGTAGACGGGTTGATGAAAGCGGCGAGAGGGGAGTATCATCCAGCGAATAGCGAAAATAATTACAGCAACGATTACGGATTCGATGCCTTTGATTTGGACGATTTCATGGCGGACTTTGTGCCGCCGGAGATTGGCCTGCCTCAAGCAAACTTAGACTCAAACGGAAACGCTTTGAAAGAATCTGAAGCGCAAAGAAAAGATAGATTGAAAAGAAACAGAGAAGCGGCGCAGTTATCTCGCGCGAGAAAGAAGAAGCAGTTGGCGGAGTTTGCAAACGCGGCGAAGGTATTCCGCGAGCAGTTTTTGCAATCGAACGCACTCGTTGGTAAGTTGGCAAACGAGAATCACGTTCTCAGGATGCACTTGGCACATTTGGCGAGGTTTGTCACACCAGAGGCAGCGACGGAGGCGAAGAAAATGAATTTACCACCTTTGCCACCGCCAACTTTGGCGATGCAGCATTTGCAACACGTGCAACAACAACAAGAACAAGAACAACAGTTTACGATGAAACCATCGCCGGTAACTCCTTCGGCAACACCGGGAGGAAAGATTATGATCCCGCCGTTTAATCCTCACGCATACGCGAAAGTGGTCGACGCGAAGCGATCAGCGTCCGAGCGACTCGGAGACTTATCGCCCTCCGCGAACGCGAATACTAGCAATAATAACAACGATGATAACAACGCCAACGGTGGCCAAAACTCAAACACCAACTCGCCCAAGAGACAACGAACAAAGAAATCTTCAGTCGTGGCCACGGCGACGGCGCTCGCGCTCTCAACCGCGTGTGTTCTGAATAACACGAACAAAGCCGCGACGGTTGTTGCAAGAAGTGGTACAGCTGCTTCCATAGCAACGAATGTTGGGCGCTTGGCTACGCGTCATTTAACGGCGTTACCGGGATCCTTTGCGGATTCGCTTGAAGGTTTTTCTGAAGAACGCGGCATCATTGCCTCTCCAGACCTCAAACAAGCTCTCGAGATGAACTGGACCATGCCTGATCAAGCTGAAATTGAGAAGAGTAAGCACTCAAAAGCGCTCGCGTTTGCCTCGGAAGCGATTAAAAAACTGTCGTTTGACCAACACGAAGATGACAAAACGAAAGTAATGAATTTGTGGTCGGAAGATGACAAAGAGGATAAAGGAACCCTCACCATGGTGTCTGACGAGGAGGCGAATAAGATCGACCCGTGGTTTGCCGCATTCCGCGCTGCTAGAATGCACGACGTCATTCAAAAGATGTCTCGAGTCGACTGCGCCGAAGTCTTTCAGTACAAAGTTCAACAGGACGAAGACGAAGACGCGAACGAGCAAACTATCTCTGCCGCGGCGAGCGTAATCAAAACTGAGCGCGAGACACCCGAGCAGCGTATCGCTAGAAAACGAGCGTCTGGAGCAATTCCATTAGACGACGGTTCGGGGTATTCTCAAGGGAAGACTTCGCGAACGGTTTTTGGGCAATCCGGAACGAAAACGACAACCTCATCGTCTGAGGACAACAACAACGATAACAACAACAACAATCCGTCTTCGTCCATCGTATCCATGTTGTTACCCCCGTGGGAAATGACGGACGGTGCGAACGATAAAAGCGCGGCGGCGATGTTGCGACGTTTGACGAAGACCTTCATCGTCATGTTCTCCAAAGAAACCGGTACGTACACGACGTATGCGTGTCGATTACCAATCGCGAATTTGTAGTAAATAAGATAGCCACATACTGTTGTACTAGTAGAAGAAAGAATTCATTTGATGTATATATAAACTAAGGTATTGTAGGATTCGATCACAAAATCTGCTACTGTTATTACAACGCACGCTTTCGCTCTGCTTTATACTTCTACTATCGATACAGTGTTTTTTATTCTCTATTGGCTCGTCTTTCTCACTCCTCACCGAGTGCAGCACGAATCGTGTTTTGGTTCCTGGCGAGGGGCGATTCCGGAACGGCCAGTTCTCTCTGTTGGTCGATTTTCTTGACCATCTTAGCCAACTCCACTTCCTGTTTATTTTTCTTGTTGTTTTTCGCTTTCTTGTCCTCGTCTTCTTTCATCATTCTTTCCTTCTCTTCGAACCAACTGGTGTTGTGTTCCGGCTGATGATCCGTCTCGAAATCGATGTGCACGAACGCTCTTTCCACCTCGGGTAGCTTTTCGATGCGATCCTGCAACGCCTCCCCAATATCGTGCGCGACTCTTACGCTCATATCTTCCGGTAATACCACGTCTACTTCGACGAAAAAAGCGGGCCCAAACGTATACGCGCGAACGGTATCGACGCCTAAAATTCTTGGATCTGAATTCCAGGCTAAATACGTGAGTTTCGTCAAAAACTCAGGCGGAGCCGATAACCCGACCATAGCTTTAATATTCTCCAAAGCTGTCGCCGACCAGTTTTGTACGATGTACGCGGCTAAGATCATCGCACCCAACGGATCGAACCAATAATAAATCCTATCTCCGACGATAGCCGCGATCAAACCGAAAGTGTTCGTAATCACATCGTTCCTGTGATCTTGCGCGTACGTTTGCACGCTCCTGTTCCTACTCCCTCGACAATATAGAAACAAGAAAAATTTCACCACGATGACTCCAATCATGATCCCAATCACCAACTGCAAATCTTCCAAATGGTGCGTGTGTTCTTTCCCGACTAATTGCTGCACGCCTTCGATGAACACCTGAAACCCGAGCGTCCCCATGATGCACGCGAAGACTAAAATACCGAGCGGTTGCATCCGACTCTTCCCAATCGGATAGAGGTACTTATTCATGTTTTGCATGTGCTTATCCGTGAAGTACAAAATTAACCCGGAGATTAAATCCAAGAACGAATCCAACGCGCTCGTTATGATGGAAAGCGATCCGGATTGCACCGAGGCGAAGATCTTCACCGCCAGCAGCAACACGTTCACGTAGAAACTCGTCCGCAGCGCCAAAGTCTCCTGCCTTTTTTGTTCTCTGAAATTCGCGTCGGACTGCAACAAGTTCTCTCCTCCGTCCCCGGTGTCGCTGTTCGGAGAAGACGGAGAAGAAGCCGCGTGCTGATGCTGTTGATGTCGTCCTCCGCCGCCGCCATACGTCGTCCGCTCGATGAAATTCTCCAGCTCTTGAAACTGCTCGACGATGCGCGTTTGTCGGGAATAGTATTTCGCGACTTTACTCTTTGGGTTTGCGGATTGATCCGTCAGCGAAGGCAAACGGTTTCGAAGACCCTCTAACTGCTCGCGGCGATAGGAAGAGCCGGCGAGCGCGGGGTTGTGGCGGTAATTGTCCGAAGCTTCGTCGCCCATCTTTATTTTTCCGCGTTTCCGGTTCGAGCGCGCGGAGCGGTGCGTACACTTTAGCGCGTGCTTTTGGAATGAAGTTTTGCGGAAAGTGGAGCTCTTTCTCTTGCGTGGTGGATGAAGGGGTTGTTGAAAATAAAAAAAAAAGAGGAGTCTGAACGCATACGCGGACAACGATTGATGAATCTCTCTTTTCCTTTCCTAAGATAATACAAATTTCTCGCCGTGTTCTGTGTACAGCATGCGATACGTTTCGTTCGTTCCGAACGATCGATGATATAAACTCTAGAATTGGCCCGTGAAGGACCGGCTGCCTTTCTTTATCTTCTTCCCTCGGTGCTTCAACTCTCCTCTGTCGATGGCCAAGTTTAACGATTCTAACTGTCCGACGGTGTCTACTCCGTGCACGGCATCTTCGACCCATCCGAGTTTGATTTTATACCCCGCCTCGATGACTTTGTTTTGCTCCAAATCTTCGCTGACTTGTAACATCGATTCC
>Ga0255776_10000753_pt1 | contig 36868 bp, 40 predicted proteins | sample 071ome_19_FD_179974 | JGI IMG/M metagenome (GOLD analysis project Ga0255776, IMG submission 179974) | Coastal salt marsh microbial communities from the Groves Creek Marsh, Skidaway Island, Georgia - 071413AT metaG (version 2) | ecosystem: Environmental > Aquatic > Marine > Intertidal zone >... | reverse complement strand
TCTGTCGGGTGGTGAGATGGAGCCATCAGCGCAAATCAAGGTCAACAACATTGCGCCTGTGAACACGACGTCGATTAAATATGATGGCAGTCCATCAGGCCACCCGATGAGCTTGATGAATCGCGGGATGATCAGCGATTTCATTGATGAAAAGACCGAGGACTTAGCCTCTGTAGAGTACGTTGATAACGCAGACAGGATCTTGGACGCGGAGATACAGGAACTTGCCCTTGCGCTGAACACACTGCTCGCCCAAAGAGATCATGGTCAGTGGGAGTTCGTGGGTCTTTTACAGGACGCAATCCCACGCAATCCTGGACAGTTTAGTTTGCAGGATGCGTTTACGTCTGAAGAAAACGTGCTGATACTCAACAGCGAAGACTTGAAAGGAACCACTCATGCACTAGGCACTGTCAAGGTTGGTGACTACGTTGAGGTTGTTGACCTAGAGCACCCTGATGACAACGTGCTGTATGTAGTGACTGATGATGACTTAGGCTCTGGCACTCTGCTGGAGGTATCGGTATCGCTTAGGGCATCCTCTGGTGAGATCAAGATTGGTGATAAGTGCGAGGTTCGATTCTTTGCCATCAATCAGGAAGACATCAGCATATCTGATCTGGATGCTCGCTACCTGAAGCTAACCGGCGGCAAACTGACGGGCACTCTTAATGCACCGAGGATAGAGGCACAGAAGCTAGAGGGTGGTGAGGCCATTATGCTCATTGAGGGCAAATTAGCCAACAACACCTCTGCCGCTAGACTGACTTTCTCAAACAAGACTAACGCCAATGCTTACGGATCTCTTACTTGGCAGGGTACAAGCGGCACTGGCTGGTTCCAGTTCAATAAAGACTTGGACATGAGCAACAAGGGCTTGCATTCGGTTGGCCGCATTAGGCTGACCGGCGACAAAACAATATCCGAGGGCAACAACAGTAGGATACTGCTGGACAACAGGGTTGTCATTACGAAGGCCAGTAGCAATGGCGCTGGCTTTCTCGTCAAGGGCAAGACGAACGGCGCTAGCAATGGGGATCTGCTCTATACCTATCACAACTCCAGCGGCCTTGATGCCATTAGCTACGCGGGCAGGCAAGACGGAGCCGCCCACCTCGCAACCGTTGGCTACGTTAATAACGCTGTATCTGCAATCGCTACCGTGGGCAGGCGGTTCAAGTATTCAACGGGGTCATCTCCCGCCGATGGATATTTCTCGATCAGCGGCGCTGACATTTTGTTTAGTTTCGTGGATCTGGATGGCGTCACCCGCAAGATGACAAGTGGGCCGGATTTCGGGTGGACTAATTTCGGAAGAATGACGATATGGAATTCGGACGGCGAGCTTTGGTATGCCGCAGAGTTGACTCGTTCGACGAATTACTCAACAACCGTGCTGAGGCTTTACAAAGAGTCAGTGAAGCTAGACAGGACGCTGGTGGTAGACGAAGAGTACGACATAACGATTGAAGGGTATTGGTGATGCAACCAGTAGATCAGAAGAAGTTTAATGAGATGGTCGCTAACTGCGAGAGGATTCTTACGGAGATGAACAAGCGTATCACTGCGCTTGAGCAGAAGGCAGAAAGAAAGCCACGGCAGAAAAAGCCAGAGGAATCTGTTGAATGCTGATTCAGATTACAGACAAAGAAGTCGATGAGGCTCGAGAGATGTTCATGCTCAAGGGCTGGGAAGACTTTATGGAGCAGGTTAGAGAGATGGTGCAGGACTGCACGATTGATAACTGCAAAGACGCAGATGATCTTATGTTTCAAAAGGGACGGTTAGCAACATTGCGAACCATCCTGGCGTATGAAGACATGATTCTTCATGCCGAGAAAGAGATTGAAGGTGGTTACGGCATTGAGTCGACGCTACTTCAGTAAAGGGATAGCTAACTTATTTCCGGTGAGTCAGCAATATATCCCTAATAAAGCCCCGACAGACCCTTTGTGGAGCGGGGAAACACAATTCCGATAGACCTTTAAGGAGCGGAAAAATGGCTACATGGATTGAACAAGAGGCAGAAGAGCAAGAGGAAGCAGGACAGACCGAGGAAGCCTTGGAGAGCTCTAATGAGCTTCATGAAGAGGTGGACGAGGAGCCTGCCGAACAGGTTGCTGGAGATGATGAGGAGCTTGGCGTTGCCTATCGCGGTAAGTCTGCGAAGGAAATAGCCAAGATGCATCGTGAGCTTGAGGCACTTATGCACCGTCAAGGTAACGAGCTATCCGCATTGCGACAGCAAGTAGCTACTAAGCCCTTGGCACAACCCGAGCAAGAACCGGATTCTGGTGAAGATGATGACGTTGATTATTTTGTGGACCCCAAGAAGGCGGTAAGCCGCTCGATTGAAAACCACGAGGTAATCAAGGAATTCAAGCAAGCAACAGCACAGATGAAGCGTGAGGCTGGAGTACAGAAGATGCTGGCTAAGCACCCTGACTTTGGAGAGATCATTAACTCAGAAGAGTTCAAGGCGTGGTGTCAAGCAACCCCTGTGCGACAACGGCTACATTATGAAGCCGATCAGATGTATTCGATAGAAGCGGCAGATGAGTTAGTTAGCAACTTTAAGGAGCTAAAAGGCTCAGTCGCAAAAACGAAGGAAGCTGGAGCTAAAGCCAGAAAAAGTGCGGTGAAGGAAGCCTCAACAGGCAATTCACCATCAAACCCAGAAGGCTATTCATCTCGCAAGATCTTTAAGAGAAGCGAGTTGCGCCGAAGAAAAGTAAATGATCCCCAGTGGTATGAGGACAATGAGGACGAAATCCTCATGGCCTATGCCGAGGGGAGAGTTAGATAACCTTAAAGGAGAACGGTCATGGCTTTAGACCAGACTTGGGCAAAGGGTGACGCAGTCACTAAGACCCGTGCTAAGACATTCATTCCAGAAATTTGGAGTGACGAAATCATTGCTGAGTACGAGCACTCGCTCGTCATGAAGCCTCTTGTACGTCAGATGAAGATGACTGGGAAGAAGGGTGACACCATCCATATTCCTAAGCCATTTCGCTCTGATCCGAACGAGAAGAAAGCTGAACAGCAAGTAACCCTGATTGCCAACACCGAAGAGGAGAAGGTAATCGTTATTGACCAGCATTGGGAGTACTCAAAGCTGATTGAAGATATCGTTGATGTGCAAGCACTCAGCAGTCTTCGTCGCTTTTACACTCAGGATGCAGGTTATGCGTTAGCTCGTAAGGTTGATTCAGACCTTATTGAAGTTGCGCTGACCGAGTGGACTACTCAAGGTCACTGTACTGATACGGGTTTAGTTGTTCCTTCCGTTGACGGCTCAGCAGGGGATTTTTCGGACGCGGCTTTCCGTGATGCGATTCAGGTCCTCGACGACAACGATGTACCTATGGACAACCGTAAGCTGGTGATCCCGCCTGCGGCTCGTAATCAAATCATGGGCATCGACCGGTACGTGTCTTCGGACTTTGTAAATGGTCGTGGTGTTGTGAACGGGAAGATTGGTGAGCTCTATGGTGTAGACATTTATGTCTCTACCAACCTGACCGCCAATAATTCTGGCGAGAAGCCTTGTCTTCTGTTCCACACTGACGCTCTGGTATTTGCTGAGCAGTTGGGTGTACGTGTACAGACTCAGTACAAGCAAGAGTACCTTGCAGACCTGATGACTGCCGACACGCTTTACGGTAAGGACGTTTACCGTGAAGACAACGGTGTTGTCATGTGGGTTGCAGGTTAAGAACCACGGGGGTCGAAAGGCCCCCTTTACCATATTTCGGAGATTGTTATGAGTTTTGAACGACCTAATGGCCCTACCTTTTTCGGGGATAAAGATACGCTCCCGACAGGCAACGGGGACAAAGTAATTAAAGGCTCAGAGGTCGATGCTGATTTCAATGCGATCTCTACAGAGCTAAACGAGATTGATGCTTGGAAGGAAGCGCAACTAGAGTCTAATCAGAATGCCTACGACGAGCTTGTTAAGCACGAACTAAGAATCAACAATCACGAAGAAAGATTGGACCTTCTTGATGGTGGAGAAACTGGAGACGATCCAGAGCTTGTTTTAGGGAAGTTGCACGTAAAAGGTTTGATTTCCTCAGATAGCTCAACCGAGCTTGGTGATAGCAACGACGACCAGCACGTATTCCACGGTGACGTTTATGTAGGCTACACAGATCCGAGCAATGTGCCTGATACTTCGCTAGGTGACGTTACCCCCGGAACACTCTTCCTGAGCAGGGGCGTGAAGCTGGTACAAGACCCCGCATCAAATGACGGTCACATTCCCAGCTTTAACGCAGGGGGCTTTAAGGTAGTAAACCTTGGCCGTGGTGTGAACAATCAAGACTCCATTAATTTTGAGCAGTTCAATGAGTTCAAGCAAGCCCAGCTTGGATCAAACCAGAACGTATATGACTACCTTGTGCGTATGTCATTGATCTTAGAGAGCTCATCGACCTTTGAAGAGTACAAGCAGAATATGCTTGCTAACCTGCGATCTACCATTGAAAGCATGGAGGCATAAGATGGCATACCGCCCCAAGCATGACTACCGATCCAAGGACGCTCTTGAGCGTGGCGATCCCAATAAAAGGGTTATGGGCCGGGAGTTATCCGAAGACTTCGAGGCCATCAGTGCCGACCTAAAAAATGTTCACCAAGAGCTTACAAATGAAAACGGTGAGATTGGTGACCTTCATATACAGGTAGACGCCAACGCTGAGGCCATCAAGGACATTAATCTTGAGATTGACGGCATTAAGGTAGACGTAGAGTCCAATGCCGATGCCATCAAAGACATTAACCTTGAGATCGACACCATCAATGAGAACATCACGAACATTGAGGGCGATGTTGCAGGAAACAAAACAGAGATTAACAACCTCCGTGATGACTTTGATAACCATGAACACGCTCTTGATGACCTGAGTGACGTTACGAGCAACAACCCAGACAGGGACGACCTGCTTATCTGGAACGGTACTAACTGGGTGGCGGATGACTTTGCCTTTATTCAGACAGCACTCCGCTTCAAAGGGGGCATAGCACCAACAGCAAATGCCCCGGCCAATCCAGAGGCCGGTGATCTTTATGTCTTTGACGCGGACGGAACACTAAATGCAAGCTGGGGCGTGTTGTCTGGGGTTGCTGTAACTACCGGTAAGTTTGTTGGCTATGCCGCAGACACCCATAACAGGTGGTACTTGCTCGGAAACATGGCCGATACCGGCGTGATGAAGGTTAGCCCTGGCACAGCAATTGAGGTAGATGATTCAAAGCCATCGGAGCCTGTTGTCAGTGTTGATCGTTCTGAGCTTGATACGTGGTATCCAGACAAGAATGACGTAGAGGCCGATCTTGATTGGGTGCATAACAACGAAACCAACCACAATCTTATCTTGGGATGGAATCCCAGCACTGAGATTTATCATAACGATCAGGTTTTACTAGGGAATCGCGTCAAGGGCCAAGGCGGATCAGTAGCTATTGGCGCTGACGCTGATTCAAAGATCGGTGGTGTTGCGATAGGGTCTAACGCGAAGGCAGGTGATACTGCCGTTGCTATTGGCGAAGATGCCGCCGCCGGTGACTTTGAGTTTGCGATAGGCAAATACATCAGTGCCGTCAATTTCTCGAATGCAACGGTACAAGCCAAAGACTACCTAGACGCTGACGGTAACTCTATCATCGGGAATCACGATGGTGACATAGCGAATCTTCAGGGGCAGATCAATACCAACGCTGGCGACATCTCTGCGCTGAGAAATGATTTTGATAATCACGATCACGCTTTAGATGATCTTTCGGATGTTAGCGCGTCAAACCCAACAAAGGATGATCTGCTCATTTGGAATGGCTCATCATGGAGCGCAGACAATTTTGATTTTATACAGACTGCACTGAACTTTAAGGGTTCAACCAATGTTGCTCAAGCGGCTCCCTCGGCGGAGCAGGGCGATCTTTACGTCAATAACACGCAAGGCACAGCGGCGGCTAGTTGGACGGGAATCTCTGGCACTGTAGTAAACGCCGGTAACTTTATTGGCTATGCGAATAGTCGCTGGTATCTCTTGGGCGAGATGGCTGATATAGGTGTGACTGACGTTGTTCAGGGGCTGGGTATCTCTGTCGATGACAGCAAGCCCTCGGAGCCTGTTGTTTCTGTAGACCGCACCGAGACTGATAAGTGGTACGCCGACAAGGGGCACAACCACTCAGGCGTTTACGAGCCTGTCATCAGCCCAAAGAATAGCGCGTTCAATAAGAACTTCGCTGGCTCGGGTTCTGCGGCTACTGTTTCAAGAAGCGATCACACCCATAGCCAATATCTTGAGAGCTACACCGAGACTGATCCCACGGTTCCAGGCCACGTTAAGTCGATATCAACGACAAACATTAGCAACTGGAATTCTGCGCATTCGTGGGGGAATCACGGTAGTCAGGGTTATTTGAAAAGCGAGACTGTATCTGCTGGTTCTGGTAGCACCGTGTCCGACATAAAGATTGTGGTGGGCAAGACGGGCACTGATCCCAACACTCTCTACTTCGTGGTGTGATGAATGGCCCCTATATACAAAGGTGACACTGAGGTACTGACAGGCCAGCTAAAGCTGGGCAATCAGGATGTCAAGGAGGTTTACCTTGGCACTGAAAAGATATGGCCCTCCAAGATTGTTTATCCTGATCCTGTTGATAGGTTTTTCTGGAAAGTATATGGGCCAAATAATGCCGAGGATATAGGGCTGATAGATTCTTTATCGCATCGTCTTACGCAAAGGCCAAACGTGCCTCAAGGCGCGCCGCCTAATTTAGATTCTAGTAGATCAAACACCAGCGCCAATATTTACCAGAACAAACGGTGTTTCTTAATTCAAAATGTCTACAAGATAGATACCAAGCAGAGAATTTACTGGCAAAACGGAAAAGCCAAATTCACTTTTGATATGAAGAAGTGGAAGCTCGTTGATACAGATTTTAACTGTAAGCTCAAGTTAGTAGCTAGTGCTATTAGATTCATTCAGAGCATTACTGGTCCTCGTCAGCGGTGTGGAACAATGTTCATTTTGATGGGTATCCAATCGCGCAGTGCGAGTCCTATTACCAAAGTCCAAGCGTAATCAACATTATCACTTGGACTGGTACGGAAGGCTATAACGAGAAAACATGGGTTTCAGAGAAAACGGTAGCTGAGTATTTCGAAGAAGATAACGGGCTAGTTGATATTGATCTTACTTGGGCTGTAAATCGTGATGATGGGAATGCCGCCGCTACCAGGTTTGCATTTGGAGAGTCAGGAAGCACGTTTAATATTAGTTTTGATCTTGATGAAATTAGCTTCACTACAGAGGAGCCAGATTCCGAAAACCCAGAGTTCCACCGATGCTCAAATACACGCCATGTCGGAAACATGGAATCCGATAAGCCGGTTTTTAGAGACAACTATAGAATCACGATTGGCTCAGTAAACAATACGGTAAGGATTTGGGAGTTTAGGACAAGCCCACCAGAATACTTAGTCAAGGCTCCGTATGTCGGCTTTGGGCATAAAGAAGGCAACAGGGACGAGACAAACCGATTTTATTTCTGGGGCTGTACTTCTGGCACTGACGCAAACCAGCTTGCGGCTCAATTAAATAACGATGATCTTAATGAGCTACACGTTAATGGGGTTAGCCTAGATTTATATAGTGTGGCTAATCGAGGGGCGTGGAAGGCATTTCAGGGATCGGTTCTCGGTGGCGGTGTTGCGTGGGGCGTGTATGTAGACATTCCAAATACATTGTCGGCGGTTTGGGATGCTCAGTATCAAGGCGTAAATTTTGTGGGGCTTACACCATAAGGATTCTTTTATGAAGAAATTAGCAGTGGCAGTGACGTTGATGATGGTGGGATGTACTTCTGTAGAGGAGAAGCGGGAGTACAGGCAGGCCCAGGTGGATATGGTGAAGGTCCAACAACAGTCGAAAGAAGCTATTGCGTTGCAGAGAGAACAGGCACAGGCGCAGATGTGGAGTGCCGCCGCAGAGATAGTCAAGGCCAATCCCGATAGCGCGGATGCCTTCGCAGTTGTCATGGGGGTCAGGGTAGCCTCCGAGGATGATCAACAAGATGCCCCGTTGGTGACGCTTCAGCGCGAAGAGAACGAAGCTCTTGCGGTGGTCAAAAGCGTTGCACCTGCCCTCGTGACAACCCTTGGACAAGTTGGCATAGCCGCCTTGCAAGCTGATGTAAACAAAACCCAGTCTGACAACGCGGCAAGGGTAGCCATAGCGGATGCGGCGACTGACGCAGACATTATGAGATCGGTAACGGGTATGGCTCAGGTAGGGCTTAACAGGGCAACAACTCAGGTTGGTGGTGATTACTACGTGGCTGAGACTCTTGACCAGTCATTGACGGAGACTAATACGGTGACAGATGCCTCGACTAGCACGACGACTGAGACCAACACATCAACGAGCACAGAGACCAACACATCAACAACAACATCTGACTCGAATAACACAAACACTGAGACATCAAGTGAAACAAATACTGAAGGTAGCTATAACACGAGTGATTCTTACAACAATTCTAGCGACAATAGCTCTGACACTAATAGCAGTGGTGAGTATCAAAGTGCTGACGGATCGTATTTAAGCGCAGACGATATCAGAGCGTTGTTGGGCGCTGGCTTGAGGGTCAGGGTAGTCATTGGCGGGGAAGAAGTTGAAGTTGTTGATTGCGGTGACGAACTAGGGTTTGGACCGGAGGCTTGTTAATAGATGTCTGAAACAATCTATAACATTATTGCTAATCAAGAGCAGTCCAGAAGCCAGTCTGGACTCTTTGGTGCGGCTCAAGCTGATGACAGCGCGGCCCCTAACTTTGGGGGAACGGCAACACAGGCTCAGCTTCAGGAGCAATATAACAATGACCCACACCTTCAGCAGACGTTTGGCGGTTTTGATAACTACCTTGCCTACATGGGTGAAGCCAACGATATGCTTGGCAACCAGTCTTGGTGGACTTCTGAGGGCATAGACCAAAGGGCTCCTTCTCAAATACTTAGAGAGGGTGAAGATCTTAGTAGAGGGTCAGGTCAGGTTACTGACGTTAATGACTTAAGGCAGTCTAACTACAACGCTCGTCAGAGCGGATACCAGCAATGGTTAATGTCTGAAGAGAATCAGGCATTGATGAATCAGTACGGCATTGCGCCCACGATTGTAGACGATAAGGGCGATACCTATACGTGGACTGGCAATGGGTATATGCGTACCGATATCAACGAAGACTCAAGGCTTGGGATTAATGATGTCGCCAAAGCCGCAATTATCGGGACAATAGGGGCTGGATTAGGAGGTGCCGCAGGGACTGCCCTTGGTGGTTCTTTGGGTCTTGGTGCCGCTGGCACAGGAGCAGTCAAGGGAGCCGCTACAGGGCTTTTAACGGGAGCACTTAGCGGTGATGTTACTGCTGAGGGGGTGATTTCTGGAGCCCTTACAGGCGGTCTGACAGGGGGTCTTCAGGACTGGACAGGCATAGTCCCTGGGTCTGCTGTTGAGGGTCTTATCACTGGTGGTGGTGGCACGTTAATCAATCAAGCTATTGATGGTGAGATTGATCTAAAGCAAGCCGCTATTAATGGTCTTATATCCGGCGGCATTAATGTTGTTGGGGACTACTTTTCCGATGCAAGACAGAGTGCGCTACCTCAGTACGAAGGCACAATATATGAGAATAGCTCTGACTTAGCGGGGCTTGTTGGCCCTGGCGGTCTATTTGATAGTGTAAACCCTGTCGGAACCGGATGGCTCAACGACAATATCTTAGATCCCGTATTAGGTGCGGCAAAGTTTGTCATTGTTGATCCTCAAGGCAATAAATTCTTTGCTGATAAGAATGGTGTTATTGACTTTGGAGATGGCACAAGCACCACGGTTAAGGCATTTAAGTCAAATCCTGGCGGTTATTTCAATGAGTGGACTTCAGGCGTTGGCTACAACAATGGGCTGTTAAGTCTTAGTAATGATGGTTATGGCGAGGAGTGGGCAGAGCTAACTCAGCTAGAGCGAAGGCAAGAAGAGTTTGGGACTTGGACTGAAACAGACCAAGAGGCTCTTGATTGGCTCAATGCTCAAGCAGACGACGGCACTTGGTCCAGCTGGTCGGAAGAGCAGATGGCTCAGTATGAATCCCTACGATCAAGGAGTGTAAATGCATTGCGTCCTAATGATCACGAAAGATTATTAGAGCTTTATCAAAGTAATTACGAGTTTATTAATACAGCCAATCAAGGGCTTGATGAGCGTTACTCCTTTACTGATGCGCCAAGAGATCCAAACTCTCAGATATTCGGGATTCTTCAGCTTCCTCTTGAGGATGGCGGGACGCCAGAAACAACTCCGCCACCAACAAAGGCTAACGAAGGGTCAACCTCTGACAATCCCTCGCAGTCGGAATCATCCTCCTCGTCGGATTCAACATCGTCAGAAGGAGCAGAGAACTCATCGGAGGGAGATCAAGACGCATCTGGGGGAGAAGACCAAGCCTTATCGCAGGGAGATGAGCGGTACGCAGGGGATCTTAACGCGTTGCCATCTGGCTCTAGTGGATTGTTTGGCGGAGATGTCACGGCACAGCAGATCTACGAGCTTATCCTGAGAGAGACAGACCCAGAACAGCGAGCGAAGTATGAGCGGGAGCTTGAAAACTATCTAGCGTCCTCAGAGGAGGGCTCAACAATTGCTGGCTCTAACTCTGGATCAGATCAAGAATTAGGCACGGGTAGTGGTAACAGTTACGGAGAGTGGACTTTACCTGCCGCTGGTGGTGGTTCAGGTGTCGCGGAGTGGATGCTTCCTGCTGGTGCTGGTGCGGCGGCAGGTCTTCTCTCTGGCAATGTCGGAAGTGGAAACAAGGTAAGCGAAGACCCTGAGTGGGGGCCGCTGTTTAAGTATATGAAGATAGACAAGTGGCAACGCGCAAGAGAAAAGCTATACAGCGATATGACAAAAGGAATGGGAATGCTCGCATGACGTATTTAGAGATGGTCAACGAGGTATTGGTTAGGATGCGCGAGGATGAGATCACATCCGTCAATGACGAACACAATGACCCACAGCAAAAGATTGTGTGTAGGTTTGTGAATGACGCAAGGCGGTTTGTTGATAAGTCCCACACATGGAATGCTCAAAGAAAGATATGGCTTGTCGATTTAGGTTTTGATGTGGCTGGATACCCCATACCGGATTCAAATGAGTCTGCCTCGATTTATACAGTACGATGGGCAGGCACTAGCAACTGCTTGAAGGAAGCAAATGAACGCTGGATCTCAAGACAGAAGAAGCAGATAGGCACTCCTCAGTATTACGCGCCCAGCTTCAGCGATAACAATGAGATCACCGTTAGGTTTTGGCCTGTCCCCGGAGAAGAATACGTTGGCTCAACTGCGGACGTTTCTGAATACGCGGCCAGTGAGTACACCGAGGCGGAGTACAACGGAGAACCGGCGGGAGTGCAGACCATTTTGATGGAGGGATACAAGGTGAGTGCCCCCATGAAGAATGACGACGACCTTATTCGCTTACCTATTGACCCTGTTATGTACTATGCCTTGGCATATTCATCCCGTGAGCGGGGTGAGGTTGGAGGTCAGACAAGCGGAGAATTATTTGCCTTAGCTAAGCAATATCTTTCTGACGCTATCTCGTGGGACGTTAGTAACTCTGAGCTTGAATATGTCTGGAGCACACGCTAATGGCGCAACAGCTTAATCAAATTGGCATACCGGCCCCAGGTGGGCAAGGGTTAAACAGTGAGCAGTCTCCCTTTCAGGGAGGGACAGAGTTTGCCTTAAGAGCCGATAACGCTGTGGTGGATAGGATAGGGAGGATAACGTCTCGCGAAGCCTTTGCGGATTTTATTAATAACGTGGACTTTGCTGAGCCATCTTATGATGTTGTTCGGATGTGTCGCCTTGAGACGGAAGCGGTTATCCGGTCAGCAATCAGGGCTGAGTGGGGTGAGGCTACGTGGGGGTTCTCTGAGTGGTCTGCAAGGTCAGTCAATGAGGAGATAGCAGAGGATATGACCTTTGGGCTCATGGGTTTGGGCTATCAGGGCGTTAGAGGGAAGACTGAGTGGAATCAGGCCGAGTGGAATGTCGACGAGTGGAACGGCGCACTTGAGACAGCACAGCGTCCTAACTTCATGCAAGTGCCTGAGATATCTCCTGCGGCTGTAGTGGAGTATGACAGATACATTGGGTTTAAGATCGAGGGGAATCAGATCATCACGATCCCCGAGATAGCCCCAAAGAACGGCATCGCAAACGCACAGCTAGTCCCTTTCAAGGACAGCATTTATGTCTTCTCTAAGGATGAAGAGGTCATGGTCTATGACGGCGCGACAGCCGAGCCACTATCAGCCAAGTCTAACTATCTGCCGCCGCAAGACGACAATGAGTTGTTTGCAGAGAAGATAAACGGTGACGTAGCTTGTGCCGCCTACGGTAGATTGTGGGTGTCTGGAGTAAACGACGACTATCAGACCATCTACTACTCTGACCTGCTAGTCCCTGAGCAGTGGTATGACGGTAAAGCAGTGATGACCGATGACCAGAATACGGCAGGTATTATTGACGTTGCCGAGTACTGGCCCAACGGTGGGGACAAGATACAGGGCATAGCCGCACACAACGGCTTCCTGATTGTGTTCGGCAGGTACTCAATTCTTATCTACTCAGGCGCACAAGGAGATCCTTCTGGCGAGCAGGGTCTTAAGCTCGAGGACGCTATTAGTGATGTGGGATTGGTTAATCAGGATGCTATGTGCAACATTGGTAGCGATCATCTTTTCGTTGACTCTTTGGGCGTACGTTCTCTTGGCAGGGTAATTCAAGAAAAGTCTAGCCCCCTCGCAGAGCCAAGCATGAACGTGGCGACAGTGATCCGTGAGCTCATAGATAGCCAGCGAGACATGGTCAAGCTGTTTCATATGCCCTCTAGGAATCTAGCAGTGTGTTTGTTTCCTGATACTCGAGAAGCCTACGTCTTTCAGTTAGGACAACCTTCATTGACAGGCGGACTAAAAACTACTCGATGGACTGACTGTGATTTCTATGACGGAGTTACCGTAAGAACATCAATAAAGGATTTGGCGTTGCTTGCAGGTAGGGATAACCGTGGTGTTCTTAGATACTTTGGATACGAACAGCCACGACCTTACACGTTTGGTTATGAAAGCACAGTGCTTAATTTTACCGGGAACATCATGCAGACCGTGATTCCTAAGTCTGTTAGCTACAGCTTTCACTCAAAAACTTCAGACAATATCCATGCAACCTGGGGCTTTGGATCTGACATGAAGTACAGCCGAAGGTTAAAAGCTAAACCAGACAACAACATTAGTGACTCATTCTACACATCAACCACTGCCCTTAACGGGACGGGTGAGATGCTTAGGATAGGGTTTAGCGCAGACATCATAGGAGAGAAGATGTCTATGCAACAGATTTCTATTAACACATTAGTCGGTCGTTTGATCGCTTAAGGAGAAAGAGATGAGCGTACCTGGCGCACTTGCATCAATGGCCGCAATCCAGCAGGGATTGCAGAATGCAGATCAGATCAGAGAGCTTGGAAATCCTAATGAACCTGACTCATTGGTAAGCAATCTTTATGAGCTTGGGGGAGTTAATGATCCAAACTTTACCGACCTAAACCAAGAATCTCAGTTTAAGGGTTACGGTGTTACCTCTAACCTTGGGACTTCTACTGTTGGTGCAAATGGCTCAATCAACCTTGGTGTTGGTCAGAACCCGATGATGGGGAACTCAGCTGGGTCATATAATGACGCCGGTCTTCAAGCTATGAGCAACGCCATGCAGAGCACGGCGGGTAGAGAGCAGGATATTTACAACCGCATGATGGCTATGCAGAACCCCGCTCTTAATCGTGCTCAGGCCGCACAGCAAGCACGTGAGTACGCTATGGGCAGAGGCGGCATTCGTGGTAGCCAGTTTGGTGGCACTGCTGAGGACGCGGCTATGGCTAGGGCTCGGGCAGAGGCCAGCAACCAAGCATCGGTAGCGGCTATGCAACAGGCACAGCAGGAGATGATGAATCAAGGGGCATTGGCTCAGGGGTTTGGTCAGATGGCTAATCAGAATTACCAGACATCATTCCTGCCCATGCAACAACAGATGGCTTTGATGCAATTAGGTGGTAATAACGCGGATAGAGCACAGACAGGACAGCTAACAGGTCTTCAGTATCTTGCACAGATGGCGCTGGGTGGATCTCAAGTTGGTGTTAATGCAATGAAGGCGGCATCAGAGCTAGAGGGCAACCTATATGACTCTGTGTTGGATAATGCTGGCAGTATGTTTGACGGTATATTTTAAGGAGTAGGTCATGTCAGGAAGAGCACAAGCGGCAAACTTAACGGGGATGTTGTCTCAGATTGCCAGTGATGTTGGTGAGATGGGCAAGGCATACGATTGGACGCACCAGACTATCAGAGATCTTTCTGCACCAAAGCTAGATACCGACGATCCGAAAAGTCTTGTGGCCTATTCTGAATGGGCCAGACGAAATGGGAACCATGAAGATGCTCAGAAGTATGCTCAGATGGCTACAGATCTTGGCGTCCAACAGCAGAAGCAAGCGTGGACTACCAAGATGTCAGCTTATCAGAATAGCGCAGACCTTCTAACACGAGAGCTTAGAAAGAATGATCTTGACCCACAGCAAAGGGCTGGGGCGGAAAAGGCATTGGAAGGTATCTATTCCCAAATGAATACTTACGGTGGTCAGGGTGCTAAGTATGGCGGCACAGGGCGTGAGGGCACTGACTATCGACAAGGATTAGAGGAAAGAGAAAATTCTTGGATTGCTCAAGAACAGCAAATTAAAGCCAATCAGCTAGCGATTGACGCGGCCCTTAAGAAAAATGAGCGATTGTCGAGGGCTATTTTTCCACCTGGAAAGCTAGGTGATACAGCGTTTGAGAATTACAAAAGGCGAGCAGATACAGTAACTGATGGAAACTATGGTCAGATAAACAAAGACTATCAACCGTTTATTCAAGCCTCTATAGCAGGGGTTGCAACCGAGCATGCCAAAATTATGGAAGCTGAGCACGCTCGCCTTGAAAGCGAGTTTAATACCAAAGCTACCAACCTTATTGGCCTTACTCTTTCAGAAGATCCCGAAGTTGCAAGTAAAGCACAGTCAGATCTTGATGCATTAACGAGCGAGTACGAAGGGAGGTTTGGTGCGGAAGAGTACAGGCCATACAACACAAAGGACATTGGCTCAAGGGTAACAGCGGCAAGGGGTTCTGTGCTTGCGTCCTATGATGCGGCAATGGCCAGAGAAAAAGCTGAGCTTGAACTGCAAGAAGCAAGGCAGAGCTTGGGTGACAAGATATCAGAAAACATCCCGCTACAAAGAAGCGACTTCCCAAACAATACTCTGTATCAAAAGTATGTGAGCGAAGTAAATCAGGTCAGAGAGTTGTTAGGGGATGCCGGTGTTGGAAAAGTAAATAAAAAATATGCTGGTGAGGTAAGCAAGCATCTAGCATCTCTGGCTCAGGCAGTACCCCAGCAGTTGCAGATGGATATAAATAAGGTTCTTTCTGGTCTTAGGAAAGACAGTGAGGAGTTTGCGGCTATCTTTGATCCATCCTCTTGGAGCGATGAAGACGCAGAAACCTTAAGCAAGGCTATCAACAAACAAATGTATAGCACCCTGGATAAAGCTGGCGAGAGCATCATGGAAAAGTACAACGCCATAGACCAGTCAACGCCAGAGGGTAGAGCGGAGGCAAGCCAGCTAATTAATCAAGCTTTATTCACCGCATTGGAGTATCAGTTCCCAACTCTTTACGATGAAATGAGAGAAGATCTTGATGCCGAGCTCAATGGAGGACTTGTCAGTGGCGGCCTGAAAGGAGAACAAAAGGAAGCTGATGCAAAGTCCGATAGATGGAATCGAATTGAAGGCGACATGGCTCTTGGTACAGGCTCAAAATATAAGGAGAAATTAAAACAGGCTCAGGAAGCATCAGCCGCTAGAGGAGAAGAGTTTGACAAAGACAGGTTTGATCGTCTTTGGGAAGAACGCATTAAACAACTTGGCAGGAATAGAGACCCGGTTCAAGACGAATATCTTTCTCAAGATACGGCGTGGAGAATTTAATAAGTGGCAAAAAAACTGACCTTGGGACAGCTTGGCATTTCTTATGAGTAGAGCTCCAGCACCAAAAGAAAACTACGACTCCCTTAGAAACTGGATTGGAAGTCTCGAGAGTGACAACCGATACAATGTGCTTCATGGAGGCGACACCGTTGATCTCACCGAGATGACTATTGGTGAGGTCAAGGAGTTGCAACGTGAGCGGATTGAAAGTGGTGGTCAGTCTGCCGCTGGCAAATACCAAATCATCAACAAGACTCTTGAGGATCTTCAGAGAAGAAAGCCGTCATGGTTTAAAGATGACAGGCTGTTTGATGAAGAGACCCAAGACCTTATGGCTGATGTCCTTATTGATGACAGGATCAGAAGGTCTAAAAAAGGCAAAGGAGATTTTACTGAGAACCTTATTAATGAGCTAGCAAAAGAGTGGGCAGGTCTCCCTACTACATCTGGTGATAGCAATTATGAAGGTATAGCAGGGAACAGGGCTTTGACTAGCGTAGAAGACGCTAGAGAAGTAGTCGGAACATTTGCTGAAGAAATAAATCCAAAGCTCAAAGAGGTGGAAGTCACAGCCAAAAAGAAACTTCCGCCACTTAAAGAGGTAGAGGTTACAGCAACAAGAAAGCCTGAGCTAAGGCCGCAAGATATACCGCCCCCAAAGCTAAGGACTGGCAACCCAGACTTTGAGTTTCCTCCTTTAGAGGAGGTGATCGTTACTGCTCAAAAAAGAAAAGTGCCCATTGGTTTAGTCATAAAGGATATTGTAGTTGAGGCTCAAAAAAAGAAAGCTGATCCAAACCAGTGGCTAAAAGAAATACAGGTAACAGCGCAAAAGCGTGATGGAATAAGACCACCTTTAAACGAGGTAGAGGTCACCGCAGAAAAGAAACCAACCCCTAACTTCAGACCTTCTCGACCGGAAATAATTACAGGGAATCCAGACTTTGATCTCCCTTTTTTGCAAGAGGTTGAGGTTACCGCTCAGAAACGCGATGGAATAAGACAGCCATTAAATCCTGTTGAGGTTACTGCTAAGAAACGTAAAGGCATTAGACCGCCGCCCCCAAAGCTGATAACAGGGAATCCAGATTATGACCTGCCTCCTCTAGAGGAGATAGAGGTTACTGCTGAGCAACGTGATGGGATAAGGGTTCCCTTAAACGAAGTGGAAGTTACTGCTAAAAAGCGTAAGGGCATAAGGCCACCGCCTCCTAGCATAATAACAGGAGATCCTGCCTTTGATTTACCTGCGCTGGAAGAGGTAGAAGTTACGGCTGAAAAGCGTAAGGGCATACCAGAGGTTAAAGCCCCGCTAAATTATGAGGACTTTATGCCGACCGATGAGGAATTAGCCGAAAGGCTCCCATCTCCATCGATAAAAGTTACAGATGATTCATCTTTATACGATGAATTCATGCCTACTGATGACGACCTTCGTGCTATAGAGGCAAGACGGCAGAGCGAGCAGAATAAAATACTGGTCGGCGGCTTAAGAAACATTGCTCAAGGTGCAACCTTTGCATTAGCTGATGAGGCTGAAGCCGGGGTTAGATCTTTGCTTGGAGACAGGTCTTACTCTGACATCCTTGGCGAAGTTCGTAATGAAATGGATCAGTATCGTACGGAAAACCCTGTAAGTGCTTTGTATCAAGAGCTTGTCCCTGGCATTGCTACTGGCACGGCACTAGCTAGGCAGGGTGCCAAGTACGGGCTTAGCAACATGGCTACCGGAGGCGTTGAAGGTATTGCCTATGGCGCTGGGTCGGGGCGTACCGCAGAAGAGAGGGCGGCAATGGCGGCTCTTGGCGGTACGGTAGGCACTGTTGTCGGCAGGATCTTTGACCCTAGCGTAGCCTCTCGTCCCGGCGCAAAGACAGGTAACAATCGTGTAGATCCAGATATGATTGAACAGCAGGTAGAGCCCGGAGCTATCCTTTTATACAGAACAAATAAGGGAGACCTGAGGCCGGTCAGAGTTCTTGGAGAGTTAGAGAACGGAAGGGTACAGGTTCAGCTTGTTAATGGCAGAAAGTCTCAGTTTGCTGTTGGTCGGGACTCACTTGAAACTGTTGATGCCACAGGCTTTAACCACAAGGTGACACAGCAAAGTGAAGAAGCCTATGAGCAAGCCCAGAAACTAAGAGAGGTTCGGCAATACGAGGCGAGAAAGCAGGTTTCAGCCAACAGTCAAGCATCAAAAACAAATCAATTAGGCGGCCAATCATCAGCCTCTAATTCATTTGGAGAATACTTAGGTAGTAGAGCTCAATATGGATATGAGACTCAGCCTAGGCCTCGATCTGAACCTCGACCTGAACCTCGACCCGAACCTCGGCCTGAGCCACAGAAAAAAGAATCACAAGTTGAAGCGGCTAGAAAAAAATACGGTCATGTGCCTGAACGTTTTATAACGCCAGATGGTTATGATGATGTATATACTTTGTTTAGAGATTGGGACGGCTTAGATCCCGGTGCAGATGATGTATTGAAAGATGAGCTTGCCAGAGATCTTGCAAGAAACTTTGATGATATTCCTGTTGGTGGGACATTTAATCGAATAACGCTAAACAAAAATAGAAATACTAGCAAAGATAAACTATCAGAAACCATCCTCGGTATTGACTATAGAGAACGCATAACTCCTTTAATGTATAGGCTTGAGGCCGCAGGGTTTGCTGAAAATGTGCCCAATAGCACTGGCGGCTTTGTGATGAAAAAGATCAGAGAAAGCCAGCCAAGGCCAAAGCAAAAGCCGAAAAGCCAGCCGGAGCAACAGCCAGTAGGAATGCTTGGAGGCAGGTCAACACCAAAAAGAACGCCTGAAGTTGAGTCGATAAAAAGAACGCCTGAAGTTGAGTCGATTGCAGAAAAAATAGATCCCAACTCTGACTACAATCGTGTCTTCAGTGACCTCCGTGCTGATAGGCCATTTGATAATGTCGATGATTCTATTGTTGGTGCACCAAGGCTTCGTGATGCTACCAACGTCGGTGAGGTATGGCAGGGATTAAAGGCTAGCTTCAAAGGTATCTACAATGAATGGCTTCGTGGCGTAAGCGATACCATTATGGCCGAGGTAAGCCCCCGGCTTGGAGCTTTGTATCAGCGAATAGATGAGACCTGGCTACGAACCATCAATAAAGAGATGGATGAAACTGGACTTATCGAAAGGTTGGCTCCTGTCATCCAAAGAATGGAAACAGATAAAGAGATCAAGGGAATCTATCTTGATTTCTCTGCTAACTTTTTATCTAAAGGGCTTAAGGGTAGAGAGGGATATGCTACTTCCCTGAGTGAGCTTCGCCGCTTGATGACCGGAAAGCTGGATGAAGAACAAATCAATGCGCTAATGGAATACATTGCTTGGTCAGGGCGAAAGAACAGAAGAAACATGACGGCGATTAGCGGAGCAGAATACGATCCCTATGTAACCTATGGCGCAACGCGCCTGAATAAAGCCGCCGCAAAGAAGATGGCTGACGAGCAAAAAGAAAAGATCCCCCCGGAGGAGATTGAGGCTGAAGATGATTGGTGGACGCAACTGCCAGCGGATTCAGGGCTGAAGAGAAGAAGCCGGGGTAGTTATCTAAATGATAGAGTTAATCAGAGACGCAAGGCAAAGCGTCCTAATCCTGATGATTATGAGAATCCTATTCTGACTGACATCCAGCGCACGTTTAACCTGGAGAAGTTGTATCAGATTTCTAGGATGACTGGTTTTAAACCAACCAATCTAAAGAAGAATAAGAAGGGTCAGTTAGTTCCCATGACTCCCGAAGAATTTATGAAGGCTTGGCAGGATGATCTTATTCGCCGAGGGATAGATGCTGACAAGGCTGAGTATGCGATAAGCCTTATTACTCAAAACATAACGGGATCCTCCAGAACCCCGCATCCCTTATTGCAAGCACTCAATTCTTTTACCTATCTAACCACTCTTGCTGGTCCTATGTCTGCGATCTTGAATCTGGCTGACGTTCCATTATCCGCCGCCAAGTTTGGCTCAAGAGAGATGCTAGATGATGCGATTACTAAGAGCCCACTAGATCTTCAGAGGATGGGCTTAAACAACCAGACCTACGGAGAATTTGTTAATAGGATAAATGAATCCCTTGCTGTAGATCGAGGAAGGATGCATAAGCTGGCTTCTAACATGAGGAACCTGACGGACTTTGCCATGAAGGGGTCTTTGTTTGCGGCCTTTGACCGAGTAGGTAAGCGTGGTGTTATGGACACTGCGTGGAATAGCGCGATCAAGCTGGCTAAAGAAGATAACCTTGCTGATATGTGGGGCTTTTACTTTACTCCGCAAGAGTTATCTGCAATCAAGAAAGGATTACTTAAACATGGCAAGGACTTTGATGCCTATACTCCTGAGCAAGCAGACCTGATTGAGCAGTTATTAGTCGCCGCGCTGGGCCAACAACAGCTTATCTCATCTGCTGGTAGGCCAGCGGCATGGGCTAGGCATCCAGACCTTCGGGGCTTGTGGGCATTGCGTGGTTTTGTCATCAAGCAACAGGCTCTTGCTCTGCGTGAGGTTGTGGATAACCTTCGGAGAGGTGAGGTTGATAAAGCTGTGGGCTTTCTTAAGCGTTATGCTTTGTGGGGTGCTGGTGGTTTTGCGGTTATCAATGAGGGTAGACAGTTCTTGTTTGGTGATGGTAATGCCAGCATCGGAGGAATGGTTAGGGGTTACGGTGATGCGTGGGCATCATTGCTGACCATGAATACCGTTGGTCTTAATGATTATCAATGGGGCAGAATACAAGAAGATGGATGGATTAGTACATTTTTAGAGGGTTCTCGTCCTGTTGTGCTTGACAGGCCTTACGATGTGGCAGAGAGAACACTCGGGGCTATGACAGGTAGCAGGTATCTTCGAGAGCCTGTCATTGACGCACTCCCCTTTGTTAAGCAGTCTCTAAGGGGTATCAGGAATGCTTCTGATCTAGTTGGATTTGAAACTACAGAGCAGATTACTGAGCGTTTGCTAGAAAGAAAGCCAAGATAGCGTTAATCCCACGATACAAAGTCTAGCCATCCGGCATGGCCTTTCGTTCTTATCTGTTTCATTTCTTTTAGCTCCTCCCGGTAGTGGTAAACAATGTCTTTGAACTCCTTATGCATTCGCTTGGCCCTTCCCAAGTCCCTCTCTTTTTCTTTCAGAAGCTCTAGGGTTCCTTCGCCGTAGCAGTCCAGGTAATGATCCCTAAAGTGTTCAGGGTTGGAGCCGTATTTCTTATGGCATCCATAGCAGTGAGCAAAGGCATTGTCTTTGTCATATCGGATAGCCCACCTTCCTCGTGAGAAGTAGTGAGAGCAGTGCAATCCTGTGCTTTCCCGAGGGTATTGCTTGCCACATCCTTGGCAGGTGTAGTCCGTTCTTTCCCTGACGCACTTGCTAAAGTGTCGATCTGCCGCATTGATTTTGATATTCATACTACCTCCTCTGCTGATTTAAGCGAGTCTTTCAATGTCTGGGGGAACGGGGCGTATATCCCACACTCTTGGGCAAGCCACCGTGAGAGCGTCTCAGCGGCCTCAGAGAGCTGTTTAGCAGACAACCCTGTGGTAGACCCCTTGTCGTACATTTTCTTGATGACGAGCTTATACAGGACTTCCTTGACGATGTTCTCTGTCCAAGGAATGTCCATGGTGGGGACAAGGGGGTGAGTTAACTCCTGCCCGGAGTCGTTAAAGAGCGTTGCAATCTGCCTAAACCAAAGGTGCAGTGCGTTATTCTGACGCTGAGTGCGCGATCCCACCGATAATGTGTAGACCATCGTGACACCTTGGTTTAACTGATCGTCAATAAAGTTCTTAAAAAACTCTGCCTTATCCTTATTGTCTATAACCCAACTGTTTCCCATGTACTTGTCATCTCCTAAAACCCGCATCGTTGTTTGGTTTCCCGGGTTTCCCCGGTTTCCCCGGCTTACCGAGGAAGGGTCGTTAGTGGTCACTAACCACCCCCTCTCTGAAATACAGGGAAACTAGGGAAACTAGGGAAACCGCATAAACACTAGCTTTCAAGCGACTCAACCTCCTCACGCCAACTGATCCACTTGGTATTGTTGCTTGCCCTATCAACCCTAACGTTAATAGCAAGGCCTCTTAAGACCTTGATTGCTTTGGCTACCCTGTTTCTGCCTACTGAATTTGGGTTGAGCTCTGGATCTTGTCGGTCAGCAAGAATATCTGATTGAGACTTCTCGCCCTGCCCTCGCAATACATTCCTGAGAAATAGAAACTCATCCTCGAAGTCCCAGATTCTTCTCTTAGCGGCATTCTCTTTGTCGATCTTTATCTTCTTGCTTTCATCGACAAACCTGAATGACCGAATCATGTGCTCATACCCAAGAATCTCCGACTTCTCAAACTCAAAGAAGAACTCTTTATCCATCCCGCCCCTGTCTTTTCCCCGTCTCATGTGCACAAGCTGAACAAGCTTCTCTTTGTCGGTCAGTGCTCGCATGGAATACATGGCATCACAGTTATCTTCTAGGTCTTGCAATCCCTTGAATATAGGCCATCCATCATCATCCTCATGTTTGTTTGCATGGGACAGCAACAAGCAGGTTCCTCCTTGAGTGTTGATAAGTCGTGTAAAGCGTAGGAAATCAGCGACCTCGCTGGTGTTTAGGTCACAGAACTTGGTTAAGGTATCAAAGACAACCAGCTTGTCTCTAAGGTGGCCGGCAACGGCTAGCTGGTGGAGATTAAATTGAAGCTGTTGGGTGCTTATCTGCTTCATACTGCTAGACATTAAACGAATACCGTAAGACTTAAAGATTTTTCGCTTTTGTTCTAAGTCATTGAGCCCATCGTCTTCGTTGCAGTAGATAATATCTTCGCCTTTGATGTTTCCTTTTTTTATCTCTTCTATTAGCGCGGCTATGGTTAGCAGGGTCTTTCCTCCGTTGGGCTTTGCAAACAAGACCACCGTGCTAGTCTTCTTAATCATCTTCGGTATCCAGTACCCCTCGCGGCCAAGCCGCTCGTAGGTGGATTCGATCTCATCACTGGTGTCCAGGTCGGAAAGAGGATCTTTGTTATTGCGTTGATAGTGCTGGTGTTCTAATGAATTGGCATCTAAATCTAGATTGAAGTGATGTTCTTTGGCTTGTCTCGCTTCGAGGATGGCGATTTCTTGTAAGTAATCATAACTTTCTGGCGGCATTTTCTTAACCTTTTATAAGGATTGCTAAAGAACATAGAAGTTTACCATGTATTAATGCATCTTTGGCAAGTGTTGCTAATCTTTTCCCATGTGTTTATACTATTGCTGTCCTTCGGGATACTTTGCATTTATTAAGGAGAAAAGTTATGGGCAAGGGTGATACAGGTGTGGTCGACATTCATGGTAAGGCATACAAAACCGTAGCCTTACGGGTAAGTGAGTTCAGACAAGCGCACCCTAATTACACTATCGCAAGTAATGTTGTTGTCGCTGATGACGAGAAGGTTGTTATCAAGACAGAGATCTCAGATGAGTCCGGTCGAGTTATCTCTACTGGATTTGCTGAGGAAGTACGATCCGCTTCTCGCATCAACAAAACCTCTGCATTTGAAAACGCTGAGACCAGTGCTGTGGGTCGAGCGTTGGCATTCTTCGGCCTTGCTGGGTCAGAGATTGCTAGCGCAGACGAGGTAGCTGGGGCAATCAATCAGCAGAAAACACAAGAGGCTGTCGAGCATCTTGTTAAACACAATGAGGCAATGAAGGCTAACTTTGAAGCCATCTTTAATATCAAAGAAGGTATCAGAGCAAATGATCCTTATAAGGTTCTTGAGAACTTGCAAGATATATCTAATGAAGATCAAGAATCCTTATGGGTTGCTTCAACCAAGGGCGGTGTATTCACCACCCAAGAAAGAGCGTACTTCAAAACCGATGAATTTAATGCAGTAAGAAAAGGAGCGGCGGCATGAGTAACAACGACAAAGAATTTGTGGCAGGGCTTTACGCAAAGAAGCCACTGGATTCAATGCCTGATTTTGTTAAGGCAACAGTAGGTGTTAAATGGGAGGAGTTTTTGCCTTGGCTTAGGTCAAAGCGAGACGAAAATCCTGGCGCGGAATGGCTAAACCTTGAGCTCTTAGAAGCAAAGTCGGGTGAGAGTATTTACTTTTCCGTCAATAACTATGAAGGATCTTCTAAAAAGAAAGAAGATCTTGAGATACCCTTTTGATGCTGTGGTGGCATATTTGGGGAGCTAGTCTCCCCCTTTTTTAAGGAGAGTATGAATGAAGATGGAATTTGTTAAGCACTCAGAGCTATTCGATATCTTTGATTGCGGCACATCTCCCAAATTAATGAAGGTTCTTGAGTCTCAAGGCATTCCTTACATGGTAGATGGAAAGGGCAAGCCGTTCACAACGAGATCAGCTTTGAACAAAGCATTCCCCGAAGGAAAAAAAGAACAGGAGCTTGCTGGGTTTGATGCCTAAGACATGAACATCTTCCCGCCTCGGCAGGCTCCTTGCCAATTCTTTCCTCCGCTTTTGGTTGGACAGGGGGTTCCTTTCTCTCGTTGCATATCTAGCGGGGAACACCATCACGCCCTGTTTCCCCTATCGCTCACCGCAGGTTTCTTTACGAGTCTCCCATTTTCCTTCGCCGGGACTCCACTCGTGCAACCGTCTCCATAAGCTTTCAATACGCTTTAGGTTGTGCCCAACAGCAACCAGCCTTGGGCCATATCCAAAGTCTTTGACTTTAGCTACGTGTAAGAATTGCTTTCTGCCTATCCAGCCTACAATATTCATAACATCATCATGATCTGTCGGTGTGACAAGCACTGCTAGTCTTGCTTTAAATTTCTCTTCGTTATCAAAGATCAATCCATTGCTCTGCTTGTTAGTAAACTTTACATCAATAGAGACATCACCAAACCACAGGTCAATACCGCCATCAGTAACCACGTTGACTGTAGGTAGGTTCGTGCCTAGTAACCTGGCGACTGCAAACTCTGCCTTGAATCCAAGAGCATTGGCTTCTTCTCTGGTTTGGTTTTTATTCTCAAGACGAGGGGGAACTCCCCGCATCTCGCAAAGAGCCACAGTATCGTGGCCCATTAGGGTGCAGTTGTGGACATCTTCAGGGCTAAGACGTACTAACATTTGCCGGGGAGGTAGGGTTCTCTTATGTCCTCTACCAATTCCAATGCCATCTCAAGCAGATGTAGGTCTAGATCTTCTTTGTCTATGTGTTCAGATATGCAGAAATGAATCTGTTCTAGCTTTTCTAAGGTAGCTTTTTCTTGGTTACTCATTAGATGCCTCCATGAAGTTACTCCAGTCCTCGATGTAGTAGGTGTTGTTGTCGTGCCGTTCCTTGGTGGCTGTATATCCAAGGAGGTTGACCCAGTGATGGGGAGGCCCATAGATATGGCAGTAGTCATTCTCGCCTGACTCAGTGACAGACCAGATCTGATCCATCTCAAAGCCAGCATCAAGGGCTTCGTCTATACTGCTGAAGAAGTCTCCTCCCTCAGTGCGGTACTCTTTGAAAGGAAAGTCTTGTTCATATTCCATTTAGATATCTCCGTGCTGGCAGTTAGCGTGTCGTTCAGCTTGGGCTTCTACAAAGCCAAGCAACCTTTCTAAGCGCGGCTTCCAATCCTGGTCATACTCAGGATCGTCAGCTAACGCTTCAGATATTTGGCATATATCCAAGATGAGTTGTTCATGCTTACTCATTAGATGTCTCCATGTTGGTAGTCAGCGTGTCGCTCAGCTTGGATCTCATCTTCTACATACTCAAGACAGTCTAGGCAGTAGGCTTTGCCTTCTAGTTCTGGGTACATGACAAGGTCTATGTCAGCGGCATTCCAACTTTTGAATTGCTCGTCGCAGGAACTACAGATAAAGCTAGCCATTGATTCTTCCTCCGTAAATAAATCTTGTGCTTGCTGTTAACTCATTGGGTTGAATAGGTGGGGTGTAGTTACTTAACTTTCTTTTTCCAAGGTCTGAATGTCTTGCCCTTCGGATGTAGTTTTTGAAGTCTTGTCCTCCGTTGCCATACCCATTTAGATACCCGTCTTTGATTAGCTCCATTAACACCTTGGTTGCCTGTTGCGGCTTGACCTTGTGCCTAAAAGCTATGTCGTGACAGGTAAATGTATTGCCGCTTAGGTATAGCGTTGACTTAAGCACAGACTGGTACAACTTTTGCCACTTACCTCCGACTGGTCTGCCTCCTTGTTTCATGCGGCTTTCTCCCTGTGCGCCAAGAGATGACCAGCCACGCAGTGAACTGCATCTAATCCATCACCACCGATATGCCAGCTGATAGTTTCAGATAGGTTGCCGGGCTCACACTTCCAGTCATAAATGGTTGCGCGTATTGTGTCCGTGCTGTCTTTTGGATTGGTAAACAGTAACGACCATTCAAAGTTACACTTATCATCCAGGTAACTCTCATTTGGCTCACCAAATATTTGAATAAGCTCCTGCCTTGTGGCAAGAGCGTATCCTTGTAGACAAGTACCGCTTGTTGCGGCTTCGGTTTCGAAATCAAATACCATTTTGTGCATCCTCCTCTTCTAGTCTTCCCATGACTCGCTTTGAGATGATTGACCAGTCAATGCCAACAACGTTGTTGTCATCTATGTCTGTTACTGACTCAATAAATATGCTGAAGAATCCTTCTGAATCCTCATGAGAATTACCTCTCGCAATAACATCAAAGATTCCTGCATCGGACTTAACCTCAAACCGATAGGCAAAAGGCTTAAACGGGTTTGATTCACTACTCATTGTTCTACTCCTAGTTCATCAAAGATCCATTGCGTAACAATTGCGTCATCAACAACGTGTGAACAGTCACGGCCCATGCAGGTAATGCTTTCGCAGTAAACAGCAACGAGACCTAAATCATTTTCTCTTGTTGTATGTCCTGTCACCATGATAGTGAAGTCACCCGCTTTAGAATCCACATCAAATTCGTATTCAAAAGGCATAACACCTGTTCGCCGTGCATCTCTCATTGCTTTGGCCTGTCCGAAATTACTAATTTTTGACATCGTTCTCTCCTCAAGTTTTATCTTCATTCATAGCCCAGTGTGTAGCGAAAGTTTCCATCTCTATTTTGAAGGCTTCAAACTCTGCATTACTGGGCACTTTGTTTTCTGATGCACAAAGATCAATGTACATCTTGGTTATCACTTCCCGTTTTTTTAACATCTGATTAAATGTACGCCACTGGTTTTGTTTTGACTCCGGGGTATTGTCCTGTTCCATCTTTTATTTCCTTGAGTTCGTTCATTAGGTAGTGCCACTGGGCGCCGAGTTCTAGTTCTGCCCTGGCAGTACCATCTGATTTCATATCATTAGGTATTTGCTGAAGGCACTTGCGCGCAATGTCTATTGCATTCATTGCTATTTCTAGCGAGTCAATCTTTTTTGACGGCAACACTGAATCACGATTGCTTAGCACTTCAGGGAATAAACTTTTGGCTACACTAATTACCAAGTCGGGATAGATGTCACCATCTGATGAAGTTCTAACCCGACATTCTTCTAGTACGATGTCTGCTTCACATCGTAATAACTGTGGACATAATCGACTGACGTAAGCAGTTGTCCATTTAACTGGATTACTCATAGGTTTCTCCTAAGTGATGAGTGCGGAGACCGGTGTCCCCGTAAGGGAACGGACACCGGCTCCGTGCGAATCACGCCGCATTTTGTTGCTTCATTAGATCCATCTGGCTATGGATATAATCAACGGCGTTCTGTGCTTTTCTTGCTGACTTAACCAGTATGTTACTGTCTTCTTTGATAGCTTTCTTCCAGCTATTTAGATAGCTTGCATGATTCTGAATCTCATATTTGATACCCAGATCAGCACACAACAAGACACTGCCTATCTCTGCCACTAACTCTTCGATAGCATAGAGCTCAGACCCGAATGGATTTTCTATCTTCCTATCTAACCTTTTCTTTGCGCCAGTTGCATGGACACACTCATGGTAGAAGGTAGATTGATAGTGATGCTCTCGCTCAAACTGTCCCTCCATCGGCATTTTGATGGTGTCAATGCTTGGGATATAGCATGGGTCATAGCTTGCATTATTCTCTACTGCTACGCAGAGAGCGTCAGCTATAACGTGCGGAGCTTCTAGTTTGTTGGGTTTGATCTCAGGCTCTGGAAGATAGAGCCCTAGTTTGTTGATGTTCCAGCAGTTGTAAATCTTGGCAAACTTGTAAGTCTTTTCTGGATCATCTGACTTCTTATCTTTTGCTTTGCCCATAAAGATAATAGGCGTTGCTTTCTGCCCTTTAACTGACAGACCTAACTGCTCTGCTTGGTTGAAAGTGACGTAATGTCCGTCCTTGTACTCGTTAATTGCCATGTCCACCATGCAAGTTATGGCGTTCATGCCTGTGTACTTGTGTCCACTGACATGATTTCGGGGGCGTGTTGACATGGATTGCCAGGTCTTTTGCCAAGACTCAGGCGTCTCCATTGCTTTGAATATAAGATCAACGATACGTTGATATCGATCTTTTCTGTCAGCCATAATGTTTCTCCATAATATTGACAGTTGTTTAAGTTAGCCCATGTGTGACTAACATTGCTAATAATGCACCAAGAATGCCAAAGATGCACTATCTTTCGGTTATCATTTCACGACATCGACATAGTATGTGTCGTTAATTATGTGTTGCCGCTCGGCTTTATTTATTCCATTAGTTCTTTATCAATTGATGGAACTTCGATGGCAGTTTCGCTATTAACTTTCAGTACGCGATGATCTTCTTTGGGTGAAGACTTCATCACCTGTCCAAGATAAATAACGGCATCAAAATAGTATTGATATTTATGAAGCGTTATCCATTTGCAATCTTTTATGGAATAAAACTGAACGTAATACTTTGTCTTTGGCTCTTCACTTATCTCCATCATTTGCTTCCTTTTGTGCTTGGTCTTTAGCTTCCATGACCTCGTTATAGGTTGGGTAGAAGTGTGTTGTTAGGGCTGACCTCAAAGACTTAAGCTCTGACCATCGACCGTTTTTTGTTCTTGTTTTGGGTGTTTTGGACAGGGCATATTGGGAGGGCTCAAGGGGTTTCTCGGAGTATTGCATCTCCCCTTCGCCATCGCCCGGCAGTTGACCGTATAAACCTCTGTGATCAGCAACAAATCCACCGTACTCAGTGAGGTCATAGATGGTTGAAGGTATATAGATGTCGGATACTTTGTAGTAATCAGCCCAATCATTGATTTCTATTAGCATATAGCTAACGGCTTCGGCAGGTGTCTCGCCGTATCCCCAGCAAGAGCCCATGCCCATTGAAACAAAACACAAGTAGTCTTTTCTCATTGCTTGTTCTCCTTTAAAGATTTCTGTTTGAGTTCGTATTCCCAGTCTTCGAGCAAGCTGGCTTCTGTTTCACAAATATGGCACCAAGTTGCACACTCTTCGTCGTCGTACAGATTGGCTTCTGGTAGGTGAAAGGAAAAGTTCATGTGGTAGTCCTGCTTACCGCATTCAGCACATACCAAATGTTCGTTGTAATAAAGCTCATACGTAGCCATGTGCTCCTCCTTAATACCAGCAGTCGTAGTAAACATGGTGGCCTTTCTTGATAGATTTCTCGGCCCACTTACAGAAGGCAAGGTCTTGTTCCCTGTACTCAAGAGCAGATTCATCTTGGAACTGATGACCAAAGAAGAAACCACCATAAGATTCAGGCAGACCTCTGTTATTGAGCACACGCTCAAGTGTTTTCACGACCTCAAGTGTGAGCTTGATGGGGTTACAGTTGAAGGTATCGTCTTTATTGAAGAGCTCTACCTCACCCGCGCTGACAGCACTATCAAAGAATGCCTGTAGCTTGGCGTGTTTGCGCCAGTAAAAGCCATCGCCTATTTCTTTTGGTGTTTTATCTTCAGTGCCAATGGCTTCGCGGGTTGCAAATGCGTATTGATCTAGTCCCATGGTATTTCTCCTTAGTTGGATAGTAAGTGTTGCAACGTGCCAGGTATCTTGCGTTGTGGCACATCTTTGGTGTGTTGCGTGTGTCGTGTGCGAGTTGGCACAAGACGCATCTCCACATCTCCACATTTCCCATCCTTCCGGGTGGTTGGATGGTCAATGATGGTTAGCGGGTTGGTTGCTTGAAGGTTTCTCATGAGCAAAAAAAGGAGGCTTACGCCTCCTTCTCCTGCCGGTGATCGTCATTGTGACTGATGCGTTCAGCCTCCGGCTTATTTTCGTACTTCTCCTTGAGGGCCTCAAGCTGGGCCAGATCAGCCTCGACTGGATCTTGAAACCGCATCGAGATGTATTCGTTGCCGTTCTTTGTCTTGCCTGTCCAGATGGAGACTTTAAAGATCTCTCCTCGGATGTTGATTTCCCCTCTGTGTGAGGGAGATTTGTCGCTCTTGCTGTAGTTGTTCGTATAGGCGACGCCCTGGTTCAAATCTGGATTGTTCATGGGTTTTCTCCATTTTTCAGCCGACATTGGCTGAAGCGGCAATTCCCACGGAGACACCGGTAAATCAAGGGCTTGGTCCGCAGGACTCGGAAAAATCGCGGAGGGTCACAGCAGATAAATGGAGGCAAATCCCGAAGGGATTTATGCCGGAATATCTGCTGGGAGACCGCTATTTTTCCGACCCTTGATTTGCCGGGGGCTCTGCTGGGATATTAGCCGCTTCCCAATGGCGCGAAAAATGGTCAGAAAACCTGAACAATCCAGATATGAATCAGATCAGGCGTCGGCTATACGATTACAACTACCAAGAGGGATAAAGCTCGCTCAGACAGAGCCGGGAAATCCAGCCGGGGAGAATCTATTAAAGTCCCATCTGGGCGGGTAAGACAAAGAACGTTGCAACGAAACATCTTGATCGGCTGGTTTTGCCGGGGATGATCTGGGCTAGCTTGAGCCGTCATGGACACGCGATAAGCCATAGGCTTAACGCCAGTCCAATGACTGCGCCTGCGGAGCAGGTGCGTAAGATTCCTTTTTGGCGAATGGAAACCGAAGGTTTCTGTATCCCGAAGGGATACGAGTAGCGAGACGTATTGACAAATGACTCAACCGTATATAAGATGGAGCCGGAGCAATCCGGCGACTTCTTTATAATTATCCGTCTTACGGATAATTTACGGTTGGGTTATTTTTCAATACACGAGCGATAACCCTCCGTGATGGTGTTGTTATTTACCTTCGGTGGCTCCTTCCCCCATTCACACTCCTATTTCTCAGCCTACACGATCCACGCGGTCTACTTAATTCCATTATGGTACTGACCGAGGGCCTATCCCACGGAAGATAAGGACATTCTGCTGGTGAATAGGTCAATCCCTTAGGATTGATCCTATGAATGTCAGCAGAAACGTCCGTTCTGACCGGGATAGACCCCGAGGGAGGGGTCAGTACTTCGCACAATTGATAGTACCCACCTCAACTTTCAAAAAAGAAAATAGAATTGATCTACCTTCCAGATCAATAACTTAATTTTTATCGAATAAACCGAATGTTCCACGTAGAACATGTAGCCAAAAGCGACACATGGCCTACAAAGCCACCAGAGGGCTCCAGTAGCAAAAAAAGAAAAAGACTAGCAAACCCCTCGTTTACACTTGCTATCCCCCCTAATTACCCTTATAAGGGCTTCTCAGGCCGAATTGTAAGGTTTTTAGGAAAATGCCTCAGAAACATATCCGAGCATTAACGAAGATGGAGATGTCTGACCAGCTTCACCGGATGAAATCGAGGTTTTTGTCGAATGATCGGGTAGAGGAGTTTGTCGATTTCCTTTTTCAGACAGCAATGGATGATGACCATAAGTGTCAGCACGTTGCGATCAAGGAGGTTTCTAGCAGACTTCTTCCCCAGGTTTCTTTTTCAAGCATTCCGAATCATGGTGGATCGGCCATTCAAATTAACATCTCGGGTTTGGAAGCGAAGATAGAAGAAAAGACGGTATCCGATGCCGAAGACATATATGCCCCGAATGGGCATGGTGAAATCTTGGATATCGAAGAGGATTAGTAATTGGTCCAAAGGCAGTTGGCGCGGCCAGCAGGAGGGTGCTCCCCTTGACGAAATTGTATTTCTTCGAGGGTCGGTCGTAATACCGGCATATACGCTAATTCTGCGGCTGAGGCTAGGAAGAAGTGTAAGCGGGGCTGTGGCAAGATCGTAAAAGTCTTGAATAAAACTCCGCCAAAAGGCGGCGGATGGGATAGAACTCGAAAAGATGGAAAGAGCCCTGCAAAATCTGCCCACGGAAAAGGACGGGGATATGGCCCCCCGCGAAAGAAGGGCTAGGTAGGTGGAAACCTTAGACCTATCGCTATTGGATTGGCAACGGGACGTTCTTTCGAACGCCGCCCGATTTAAGGTGATTGCCGCTGGTAGACGGACGGGAAAGTCCTATCTGGCGGCGGTAAGCCTGATTCTATCTGCCCTTAATGGAAAGCCTGGCAAGGTCTTTTACGTGGCTCCGACCCAAGGTCAAGCGCGGGACGTTATGTGGAATACCTTGTATGAGGTAGCCGGTCAGTTTATTACCCACCAAAACATTAACAATCTGGAGCTAACCTTGCACGGTGGGCACAAGATTCACCTAAAGGGCGCAGACAGGCCGGACACATTGCGGGGTGTTAGCTTAAAGCATTTGGTCATGGACGAATATGCGTTCATGAAGCCAGATGTATTTGAAAGTATCTTGCGTCCTGCGTTATCTGATAGGAAAGGCACGGCGTTGTTTATCGGAACCCCCGAAGGCCGGAACCATTTTTATGATCTTTATTTGGGTGCTCACGACTGGAAAGATTGGGCTCACTTCCACTACACCTCCTTTGATAATCCGATAGTGGATAGGGAGGAGATCGAACACGCAAGAAGCACCCTTCCTAATTACGCCTTCTTACAAGAGTACATGGCGTCCTTTGACGCTAAGACGCAAGGACACTTCAGTCCAGATAGCTTTGATTACTACGAAGAAAGACCCCAAGGAAGGTATGACGTTTATCTAGGCATTGACTTAGCTGGATTTAAAAACGTGGGGATGCGTAAGTCTAAGAAGCGTGACGACTCAGCCATTGCTGTGGTGTACGTCAACGATGAAGGTCACTGGTACGTTGAAGATATCATCCACGGTCAGTGGTCTCTTGATGATACAGCTAAAAATATCTTTAGCACCGTAGAAAAGCACCGGCCTGTTATCACAGGTATTGAGAAGGGGATAGCACAACAGGCGGTGTTTTCTCCGCTACAGGACATGATGCGCCGCACTAGCAGGGTGTTCAGGCTGGAACCCTTATCTCACGGCAACCAAAAGAAAGAAGACCGCATTTTGTGGGCTCTGGCAGGTCGATTTGAGAACAGGCTTATTCACCTCAAGAAAGGCGCGTGGAACGCCCGATTTGAAGATGAAGCAGGAAATTTCCCTTCTGTCTTAGTTCATGATGATCTTATTGATGCGCTCAGTTATGTAGACCAGATGGCCCGTGTTCCTTACTACACAAGGACTGATTTTGACAATGACGACTACGAACCTCTCGACGCCGTGGCTGGATACTAAATGGAAGACTTAGATCACATTGCAATCCAAGAGGATCTTCACGATTGGGTCTTTGACCTTACGGAATCGTGGAGACATCACTACGAAAACAACTACCTGAATACCCATGATGAGTATTTCAGGCTTTGGCGTGGAATCTGGACAGAGGAAGACCGTACTCGTGACAGTGAGCGGTCTCGACTGATTGCGCCTGCGCTACAGCAAGCCGTAGAGAGCAATGTTGCGGAGATTGAGACAGCCACATTCTCTCAGAGCACCCTGTTTGAGCTAGATGATGACGATGAAAACCCCCAGGATGTCGCGTTAATCCAGAAATTACTCCACAAAGACTTTGAAAGAGCCAATGTCCGACCTGCTATTGGGGAAATTTTGATCAATTCTGCGGTCTACGGGACGGGAATTGGTGAGTTAGTCATTGAAGAGTCTACGGAATACCGCCCTGTCACCCGCCCGATGGACGGAATGGAGGGCGCACAGCTAGGAGAGTACGGGGTTGAGAAGGTTACCCGCCCTCTTATCCGCCTTAAGCCCATTTTGCCTAAGAATTTCTTGATTGAGCCCAGTGCTACGTGCATTTCAAGTGCTCAGGGCGTGTGTGTTGACGAGATGGTAAGCCTACACAGCGTAAAAATGCTGATTGAGCAGGGTGTTTACCGTGATGTTCTCCTTAATTCAGACGCCGCTGACCTAGATTTGGCAAAGGATGCCGAGTTAGTAGTCCAGCCAGAGGGAACAATTCGGGTTAAGCGGTACTACGGCCACGTACCCCGTGATCTTCTTAAGGAAGCAGGGGTAAGTGAGGAAGATATCGAGGAGAAGGGCGAGTTTGTTGAGGCTATAGTGGTGATTGCCGATGGTGAGATCCTAAAAGCCCTTCCTAATCCTTATATGTGTCAGGACAGACCGATTACGGCCTTTAGCTGGGACAAGGTTCCCGGTAGGTTTTGGGGTCGCGGGGTATGCGAGAAGGGTTACATGAGCCAGAAGGCTCTTGATGCGGAAATGCGCGCACGTATTGATGCCCTCGCACTGACTACCCACCCGATGATGGCGGTGGATGCGGCAAAGATGCCCCGCGATTCCCGTTTTGAAGTAAGACCTGGCAAGATGATCTTGACCAACGGCAATCCGGCTGAATCGCTGATGCCATTTAACTTTGGTCAGGTTAATCAGATTACTTTTGGTCAGGCACAAGCCCTTCAGTTGATGGTTCAACAGGCAACGGGTGCGGTTGATAGCGCACAGTTAGCCCAAGGTCCGAGCTCAGACACCACAGCGGCAGGTATTTCCATGTCGATGGGTGCGGTGATGAAGCGTCAACGCCGAACCTTGGTGAACTTTCAAGAGAGTTTCTTTAAGCCCTTGATTAAGAAGCTGGCGTGGCGATATCAGCAATACGATCCAGAGACTTACCCGGTCAAGGACTTTACCTTCACGGTTGTCAGTAGTTTAGGCGTGATTGCGCGGGAATATGAGGTGGGTCAGCTAGCGCAGATCCTTCAAGTTACTCCGCCGGATTCTCCTTTGCACTCAGTCATCATGAGAGCCATCGTTGAACACCTGAACGTAACGTCTAAGGATAAGTTACTAGCCGCCATTGATGGGATGGGCCAGCCCAACCCCGAGGCACAGCAACAACAGCAACAAATTCAACAAATTCAGATGGCACTGCAAGAGGCGCAGATCCGAGCTATTCAGGGTCAGGCCGAGGAGTCAGCGGCACGGGCCGATAAGTATCGCGCCGAGGCTGATCTTTATCCGCAAGAGCTCATCCTCAAGTATGGGGATTCAGACAAGGACGGAAGGACTGACGACGACATTGAGAAGCGTTTGAAAATTGCCGAAATGCTCATGAAGGAAGAGCAACACCAGATTGCAAGAGAAGAGAAACTTCAGCAGATGCAAATGGCAAAAGACCAAATGCTTCAAAAACAAAATGAACAGCAAGCACTTCAGCAGATGCTAGGACAAAACGCACAAATGCTAGAGGGAGTAACTTTCAGTGAGTGATCTAAGCCTCTATCAAATACTTCAGATTGTCCGTGATGAGATCAAGAAGTCTCAGCTTGGAGAAGTCAAGAAAATAATCGGACCCGCCGGAGAAAAAGGCGAGAAGGGCGAGGTTGGCGGTCAAGGCATCCAAGGTCCAAAAGGAGACAAAGGGCCAAAGGGTGATCGTGGGCTAAAGGGCGATAAAGGTCCGAAGGGGGAAGACGGCAAGGACGGTAAGGACGGTGACGATGGTGTAGGCATTGCTCGCATTGAGCAGGAAGTAGACAACGCCATCGTGATGCACCTGACTGACGGCTCGAGCTACATGGTGGAGATGCCTCTTAGTGAGGGCGGCACTATAAGCGAGGTTCACTACAAGGCAATTGGCGGTGGTGGTGGCTCTGGCTCTGGTTCTGGTGGATCTGTTGACCTAACTGGCTATGTCAGAAGGCCAAACAGCAGTATGAATGACCAATGGCTTGCTTACAGGGAAGGATCAGACGGTTCTAAAACATGGAAGGAAATCACTACAGACCTTATTGCTGTAAACCCTAACCCCTTCCGCAATGACAAGGGCCAGTTCATTGGTACGCCCGAAGAGCTTGATAACCTCAATAACCAGCGTGACGTTAATGAATTCTTTTACACCGCAATCAACAACATCGAGGCCGGTGATGTAAACCTTGATGGCTACGCCACAGAGGTGTGGGTAGAGGACAAGCTGGGTGAGCTTCCCCCTGGCACGATTGTCTCAGACACGGCCCCCGCTGACTCAGAGGAAGGGCAGTGCTGGTACGACACTGTTCGGCTGGAGTTGTTTGTCTTTGCAATGAATGCATGGCTCCCGTGTTCGCCCTTGGGTGCGAGGGTTGAGCAGGGTGAGATATTACAGGCTCAAATCTTAAGCCGAGTTGAGGCGGGTGAGGTTCAGCAACAGACGTTGGTTGATACCAAGCTGGGCAAGGCAGAGGCCAACGAGGTTGCTAACAGTTTCCGCATCAAGGGTTCTGGCGGCACTTACATCAGCGCATCGGGTGGTGAGCTTGGCCTGTATCACGTTAAGTATCCCGAGGCAGAAACCCATGCCGCGACTATGGGGTACGTTGACGATGAGATAGCCAAGGTTCCCGTGGCTGGAGGTGGCCCT
>Ga0255776_10000747_pt1 | contig 37086 bp, 40 predicted proteins | sample 071ome_19_FD_179974 | JGI IMG/M metagenome (GOLD analysis project Ga0255776, IMG submission 179974) | Coastal salt marsh microbial communities from the Groves Creek Marsh, Skidaway Island, Georgia - 071413AT metaG (version 2) | ecosystem: Environmental > Aquatic > Marine > Intertidal zone >... | reverse complement strand
TCGCCTTTAGCGTTGTTCGCGCCGTTAGCGTTAGTGTTAGCTGAATCCATGAACGCTGAAGCTTGAGCTGAAGCGATGATAGCTGCGATTGCGATGATCTTTTTCATTGTTAAATCCTCAAAAAATTGTGTAGAAGTGTTTCGCTGACCAACCACTGATCAGCTAATGAGGATAAGTATATAAGTATTTTCTAATATGTCAATACTTTATTCTTACTTTTTTCAATTCAGGCGTTTTTTCAGTCCCAATGCCCATCATATATAGGTATACAGGTTCCTAAATCCAAAGGATGCCGCGGGATTGTGGAGCCAAAAGCCCCAATTTTGCGGTGTCCAATGCTGAAGAAGTAGGGAGAAAAATCGATGAGTAAACCTTTCGATCTTTTAATCGTTGGTGGCGGTATTTCAGGCACGGCATTGCTGTATCTAGCCTCGAAATACAGTGATATCAAGCATATTGGCATGCTGGAGAAGTACGCCGCATCTGCGCGTGTGAACTCACTCCATAGCAACAATTCACAGACCCTTCATTGTGGTGATATCGAGACCAATTACACCCTCGAGAAGGCTCAAAAGGTGAAGCGCGCGGCGCGTATGGTGGAGCGTTTTGCCACCGCGCAGCCCGATATCGATCATTTGATTTTCAAATATCCAAAGATGGTTTTAGGTGTAGGTGCGACAGAATGCCAGCGCCTGCGTGAGCGATTTGAGGTGTTTTCACCGCATTTTCCGAATATGCGTCTGTTAGAGCTCAAAGATATTGCGCGCATTGAGCCAGCAGTGGCCTATTCAAAAGGCACTCTGCGTCAGGATCAAGTCGTGGCCTTGGGTTCAGAAGACGAATACACCGCTGTGAATTTTGAGGCGTTATCCCGTTCTTTCATCCGTCAGGCGAAAAAAGCTGAAGGTAAAGAGGTTGAGGTGCACTTCAACCAGCAAGTGGTAAAGATCAAAAAACAAGATGATGGCATGTATCGCGTGACAACCGAAGATACGAGCTACCTGACGCGTACCTTAGTGGCGTGTGCTGGCGGTCATAGCTTGCGCATGGCCCATCAAATGGGTTTTGGACGTCATTTCTCGGTGCTGCCCGTCGCGGGAAGTTATTACTTCACCCCACAAGTACTCAACGGCAAGGTGTACACCGTTCAAAACGATAAGCTGCCGTTTGCCGCCATCCACGGCGACCCAGATGTGATGGTGCCTGGTAAAACCCGTTGGGGACCGACGGCGTTGGTATTACCTGTACTTGAGCGTTACAACTGGCAGACCATGAAAGACTTTTTCCGTGTGTTTAAGTTCGATATCAAGGTATGGAATGTGTTGTACGACCTGCTCAAGGTGACTGACATTCGTAACTACATGGCGAAGAACTTCCTGTTTGAGATCCCTTTCTTACGAAAGAGCTTGTTCTTAAAAGATGCGCGCAAGATCGTGCCGGACATGGCCTACAAAGATCTGACGTTTGCGAGCAAAGTTGGTGGTGTCCGTCCGCAGTTGATCGATAAGAACAACCGTAAATTGTTGATGGGTGAATCAAAGATCAGTACCGGCGAGGGCTTGATCTTTAACGTGACGCCATCGCCTGGTGCGACGACCTGTCTGGAAAATGCAGAAATCGATTTGCGCACCGTTGTGAAGCTATTGGGAGCAAACTTTGATGAAGAGGGTTTTGCGCGCGATTTGCTCGATGATGGTCCAACTAATGATGAAAATGCGACGTCGCGTATGCTTAACGCAAGCTGACGTTTGACCAAGACTTTTCAGTCGCAATAAAAACCAACCCGCGTAGCCTATGCTTTAGGCTTCGCGGGTTTTTTATTGGAATGTCTCTGATGAGTAAGGCAATTTTTTGGTGCAGAAACGATCTTCGTTTACGCGATAACCCAGGGCTAAGCTATACCTTACGTCACCATGATGAGGTCGCTGTTGTTTACATTGATGAAGCAGATCTTTCGTCACCGAGCGCATCTGTCTGGTGGCGGTTTGAAGCCCTGACCGACTTCGCTGAACAGCTTGATGGAAAGTTGATCTATCGGTACGGCAACGCCAAAGAATTGCTGCCTCTTTTGCTGGATGAGCTATCGGCTGATGCTGTTTATTGGAATCGTTGTTACGAGCCAAAAGCCATGGCGCGTGATGCCGAACTCAAACAACAGTTAAAAGATAGCGGTACTACGGTGGCAAGTTTCCCGGGTAACTTATTAGTCGAGCCATGGGAAGTGTTGAAAGGAGATGAAACACCTTACCGTGTATTCACGCCTTTCTATAAAGCGGCGCTTAAACAAGGGTTTGCCGAACCGTATGACAATGTTGAATCAGCATCGTTAAGTCAGTTGATGGTTGCGAAGTCGGAGTTACAGCAGGTCAAAGCTAAAGCGCAGCGTCCATGGATGTCGATGTTGGCTGAGCATTGGTCAATCAGTACCCAATCGATGGATCAACGCATTGATGGTTTTTTATCGCAAGCGATTGATGGTTATGGTGAGTTACGTAATGTACCTGCCGTTGATGGTTGTTCACGTCTATCGCCTTATCTGCATTTTGGACAAGTCAGTCCGCGTGAGATTGTTGCAAGAGCCGGCGCGAAACATTTAACCGGTTCGTTTATTCGTGAGTTGGTGTGGCGTGAGTTTTCACATTATGTGCTGTATCACTGGCCAACTACCGAAGAAGAAAATATGGACTCACGATTCGATGTGATTCCCTGGATAAATAATGCTGATCAAATCAACGCATGGCAAAAGGGTTTAACGGGTATACCCATGGTTGATGCCGGCATGCGCGAGCTCTGGCAGACAGGTTATATGCATAACCGGGTGCGGATGATTGTTGCCTCATTACTCACAAAACACATGATGGTTGATTGGCGTGAAGGTGCAAAGTGGTTCATGGATACCTTGGTTGACGCTGATGTCGCGCAGAACAGTTTAAGTTGGCAATGGACTGCGGGTAGCGGTGTTGATGCAGCGCCTTACTTCCGCATTTTTAATCCTGTCACACAGGGTGAGAAGTTTGACCCCAAAGGTGACTACGTGCGACGTTGGGTGCCTGAGTTAGCGGAGTTACCTGATAAATGGATTCATCAGCCATGGGCTGCGCCAGAAGAGATCTGTCGACTAGTGAAATTTGTTCCGGGTAAAGACTATCCCTTGCCGATTGTTGATTTGAAGTCAGGTCGTGAGCGTGCATTGAGCGTCTGGGAAACCATTAAGAGCGCAGCAGCTTAAATCCTAAAGACAAATTTGCTCGATTCGCCTATAAAGACAAGATGAGTCAGAAGACCTTTGATTACATTATTGTCGGTGCAGGTACGGCTGGTTGTTTGCTCGCTAATCGCTTAAGTCTGAACCCAGACAAGTCGGTGTTATTGATTGAAGCGGGTGGTAAGGATAACTACCACTGGATTCATATACCGGTCGGCTATCTCTACTGTATTGGTAATCAACGCACTGACTGGATGTACCAAACCGAACCTGATGCAGGTTTGAATGGCCGGCAATTGCGTTATCCCCGTGGCAAGGTGCTCGGCGGTTGTTCGAGTATTAATGCGATGTTGTATCTGCGTGGCCAATCTCGAGATTATGAGCACTGGGCAGACATAACGGGCGATGAGCAATGGCGTTGGACAAACGTCGAGAGTTATTTCACCGCACATGAAGATCACCATTCAGGTGTTAAAGCGCATCATGCAAGTAAAGTGGCTGGTACGGATTTTCTTCATCATGAATCAAGTCGCTATGCCCAGTTGTTTAAGCAACATAAAGCGGGTGGTGAATGGCGAGTGGAACGCCAGCGATTACGTTGGGATATTTTGGATGCCTTTGCTGAAGCAGCACATCAAATCGGCATCCCCAAGGTAGATGATTTCAATACAGGTAATAACGAAGGTGTTTCATTCTTTGAAGTGAATCAACGTAAAGGGTGGCGATGGAATACCAGTAAAGCCTTCTTACGTGAGATACAAGGTAAGCGTCCAAACCTCACGGTGATGACAAACACGCAAGTGAAAAAGCTCATCACGCAAAAAAGTGATGGGGCTTTGCGTTGTTCCGGATTGCTTGTTGAAACGACGCAAGGTGAGATTCAGCTCACAGCCAATGATTCGGTGATTCTCAGTGCGGGCGCAGTGGGTTCTCCGCAAATCCTTGAGTTATCCGGTCTTGGCCAAGCGGACCGATTACGTGCACTCGATATACCGGTAGTTACTGATCTGCCGGGTGTGGGTGAGGGCTTGCAAGATCACTTACAGATTCGATCTGTGTATAAAGTGAACAACGTCAAAACACTAAATACGATTGCAAATAGTTGGCTAGGAAAAATCTCCATTGCGATGGAGTATGCCTTCAAGCGCAGTGGGCCGATGAGTATGGCGCCCTCGCAGCTAGGTGCGTTTACTCGCAGTAGCGATGATTATCAGTGGCCAAATATTGAATACCATGTGCAGCCGCTAAGCTTAGATGCCTTTGGCGAGCCTTTGCATCCTTATCCAGCGATTACGGCTAGCGTATGTAATCTCAACCCAAGTAGTCGTGGGCATGTGCATATTGATCAGCCAGATCATCGCCAATCGCCCAAAATTGTGACCAATTACCTTAGTACGGATGAAGACCGTAAGGTCGCTGCGGATTCCTTGCGCGTTACTCGAAAGATTGTTGAGCAATCGGCGCTTTCACCCTATCAGCCGGAAGAGTTGAAGCCGGGCATGCAATATCAAACGGATGAGGAGCTTGCGCGTGTTGCAGGTGATATCGGCACTACGATTTTCCATCCTGTTGGTACAGCGAGGATGGGACGTGTAGATGACCCGCAAGCGGTAACTGACCCACGTCTTCGTGTGCGTGATGGTCAGGGTGGGGTGATCAAAGGGCTTCGATTAGTTGATGCGAGTGTGATGCCGACAATCACCAGCGGGAATACGAATAGTCCCACACTGATGATTGCCGAGAAGGCTGCGCAGTGGATTGCGCAAGAGGATTGGGATTAAACCAACTTATTGGTGTCGATATTCTCGACTTCAGCCAGCTTTTCTAACGCCACTTCCATTATCCAACGGGCTTTCGCTGTCATGATGTGCAAATAGCTATGCAATGCCGCGTCTTGTGGCGAATCATTTTCACATTCAGTGCTGTATTGCTCGAAAGCAACCAAGGTTTCAATGATGGATGATAGGTGGTGTGGGCACTCACACTTCAATGCCGAAGTCATCTGCGACAACTTAGCCAACTGTTGCGAGCTGAACTGACGCTTTGGCGCGGGTTCGGTTAGAACCGTATCCGGTTGGAACACAGAAGGTGACCAGTCGACTTGATGTGGCATGTTGCCAGCACACATCTGCCAGATATGATCTATAGATACGGGCGCACGCTCAGTGGTGATCTGTAAGCGCTTCATCTGGCGCAAGATGATTGATGGTGCAAACGCATAAATGACGATGATGTTGTCGTAACGTTTTTGCAGTGTTTCATCTTGCAGCTTCTTAACGATGGTGCGATCTAAGAATGGGAATTCAATCACCAGCGTTTGACAGCAAGTGTCGTCTTCCATGAATGAATCAAGATCAGTGTAGGTTCCCGCAAGCTCCAAGCCGTCTGGCATTTGAGCGGTGTTGTTGGCACGAACAGTAATGGCCTGACCAACAATACACACATCATGGCGACCACTACCAATCTCAGGCAGGTTGTGAGGACGAGCACGTGATAAGCGATCGTTAAGTTCGCGAGTATCGAGATTTGCCACGGTGCTAATGGCGTGGCCTTGATCCACAAGGGCTTTGATCATAGTGAGTCGATTGACATCCGCTTGGCTGTACAAGCGACCACCTTTCTCGGTGCGCTGTGGGTCAACTAAATGATAGCGACGCTCCCATATACGCAATGTGTCTGCAGGGATGCCAGTGAGGCGCGAAACGGCGCCAATGCGGTAGACGTTATCCATAAGTACAGAGTTTGTCATAGTTTTGTACCTCGATCCTAAACGTTATTGAGAGAGTTGCTCGGAGTGGATTTGTGCAGATTTGTCGGCGCACAAACGGTTTAAAAGCCAACGAGTTGGCGCTTTAGTTGGTTTCACCTCAGCGAATAAGCGACTTGCGCTATCCCAGTAGTCGATGTGCTCATCAATCAACTGAGTTTCGCCAAGGTGAATTTGGGTCATGCCATCAATTACCAATGCTTTATTGGTATCTGGTTGGAAGTCCCAACGTAAATAGTGATAGTGATCACTTTGGGCATGATCAATGATGGTGAATTTCGTGCGAGGAAAGTTATCCATCATGTGAGTAAAGATGTGTTTGATCGCGTTAACGCCGCGCACATGATTGAACGGGTCGCGAAACAGTGCGTTAGCCTCGAACATTTGATCGAACTGCTCGATACCTTCACGAGTGACGTTTTCACAAAACGTTTTGTATTTGTTAAGCGCTTCACTCATGACGTAACACCTTGCGCTTGATTACGCCAAAAAAGAGCTGGTCAGGCAGCATGCGAAGCAAACGTAACGGCCAAGTGAGTGCGCGGGGAAAGTTGATGTCGAAACGTTTGCTATTCAGTAAGCCATCAAGAATCTCTTTGGCGGCCTCTTCTGGTTCTAATAAGAAGGGCATTTCAAAATCGTTACGATCGGTTAAACGAGTTTTAACGAAACCTGGGTTAACGACACGAATATCGATACCCATCTCAGCGAGTTCAGGTCTTAACGACTCTGCGAGATTTACCAAAGCAGCTTTAGGTGCGCTATAAGCACCGCCATTCGGTAAGCCACGGTAGCTAGAAGCGCTCGCGTTGAGTGCAATGGTGCCGCCATGGCCTTTCATCAAGGGGATGACGTTCTCGAGCAAGTAGCATGCAGAGAGGTAGTTGGTTTTGTTTAAACGCTCGCATAGCTCGGCATTAAAGCGAGACGCCGGCATCTGTTCGTAATCACCAACATTAAAGATAATCAAATCAGGACGCTGATGCTGGAAGACAAATTGCGTTGCGTTATTTACCGCATCACGATCGGTTGCATCACACGGAATGCACTGAGCTTCAACTGCTTCACAAAGCGGCTGTAGGGTATTGGGCGTACGGGCACTTAATGCGAGTGACCAGCCGGCTTTATACAGTTGCTCGCTGAGCGCGCGGCCAATGCCATGGCTGGCGCCAAAAACCCACGCGTGACCCGCTTTCATTAGAGCGCTGCCTCCACGGCTTTGCGTAACTTGTTGCTGTCACCCGATGTCCAGCTGAGATAGCTGTCGATGACTTTGCCATCACGACCGATAAGGTATTTATGGAAGTTCCACTTAGGCGTGCTGTTGGCCTCTTTAGCGAGCTGCTTATAAAAAGGATGCGCATCTTTACCTTTGACCTTGATCTTTTCGAACATGGGGAAGGTCACACCATAATTAATTTGGCAAAAGCTCGCGATCTTGTCTGAGTTGTTAAATTCCTGACCGCCAAAATCGCCAGAAGGGAAGCCAAGTACTTCAAAACCCTGGTCTTTCTTGTCTTTGTAAAGCTTCTCGAGAGACTCGAATTGCGGGGTAAAGCCGCACTGACTCGCGGTATTCACGACTAAAAGCACCTTTCCCTCGTACTGGCTTAGCTCCACGGCCTCAGATTTGCCCAAAGGCTTGATGCTGTGTCCAAGAACGTATTGTTCATCTTGTCCAATAACTGTCTGGCTCATGAGTGCCCCAATGAGTAATAACCCTGCTTTTGTCTTTATTTTCATATCGAAAACTTGCATGTGTTAAAAGTTTGTACGAATATAGTGGTACAATATTTCAAAAAGTTCAACCTTTGTTTAACTTTTTTATTTGGACAATACATAAAACATGAACAAAAAAGACGTCCTTATTATTGGTGGTGGAGTGAGCGGGCTCTCGGCCGCCTGGTTTTTAAAGGATTTGGCCAACGTGACTTTGGTCGAGTCAGATGCACGTTTAGGCGGGCATGCGAACACGGTCACTCACAGTGAAGCGGGTCGTCAGGTTGCAGTGGATACCGGTTACATGGTGTTTAACCGTCCCAACTATCCATTGCTGAGCAAATGGTTCGATGACTTGGGTGTTCAGACTTATCCAACAGACATGTCTTTCTCGGTATCGATGCGTCCAAACGGGGTGGAATATAACGGTAGCGATTTTAATGGTTTGTTTGCACAGCGCCGGAACCTGGTTAGTCCACGTTTTCATCGGATGATTCGCGACATTCTGCGTTTCAACAAAACAGCGACAAGTGAGTTGCGTAATGACGTAATCCATCCTGAGCAAACCTTGGCTGAATATTTAGAGATGCATAACTTCTCCAGGGAGCTGCGCCAGCACTATCTACTCCCTATGGCAGCGGCTATTTGGTCATCACCGGTAGAGGCCGTGGCACATTTCTCAGCACGATCGCTCATTCGTTTTTTTGATAACCACGGCTTGATGCAACTTAAAGACCGTCCAAAGTGGGAAACGGTGGTTAATGGCTCGCAAAGTTATGTGAAAAAGGTGGCTGCACATTTAGGTGAAAGAATACTTCTCGGGGATTCTGCAGTTGCCGCTATTCGTGAAGGCAAACAATGGTCTGTCGAATTAGCGTCAGGTAAGCAGCTTCGTGCTGACGAGTTGGTAATGGCCTGTCACTCCGATCAAGCAGGTCGGATTGTAAAAACGCAAAGCCCCGCACAACGACTGGTTCTTGATAGCGTGGCTTATCAAACCAATATCGCTGTTCTTCATAATGACGAAGCACTGATGCCAAAGCGAAAAGCGGCATGGAGTTCTTGGAATTATCTGGGTGAACAGCGAGATGCAGCTGACCCAAGTGTTAGTGTGACCTATTGGATGAACTCGCTGCAGAATCTGAACACGAAAACCAATTACTTTGTCACCTTGAACCCAGTGCTTGAGCCAGAGCAGAGCAAGATTATTCAACGAATTGAATATGCACACCCTGTTTTCGATAGCGACAGTGAAGCGCGATTAAAGTCACTGCCATTAGTACAAGGTGAAAATCATTTGTGGTTTGCCGGTGCATGGACGGGGTATGGCTTTCATGAGGACGGTATGCGCTCTGGAGTAGAAGTCGCGCATGCGATTTCTGGAGGCAAGGCGCTAGATCCAGCATGGTTGAAGGCCTTGCTCGCATCGCGTGATTTGATTGAGCAAAAAAAGGATAAGGCCGCTGCATGATCAAACAGTGTCTCTATCCCTGTTCTGTGATGCATCGCCGTTATGGCGATTTAGGCTATCGCTTTAATTACGACATTTTTACGGCCTTATTCGATATCGACTCATTACAAGAATCGAGTCGACAATCACGTTGGTTTTCACTCAATCGTTGGAACTTGATTAGCCTGAGAGCGAAAGACCATTTGCCAGTAGGGGAGCAGGGCTTCCGCGCATGGGTTGAGCGTTGCTTAGCTGAAAAAGGTTTTCAAAAACCACGCAAGATCTTCTTGTTGGCGATGCCTCGAGTATTAGGCCTTGTGTTTAATCCATTGAGTGTTTGGTTCTGTTTGGATGAAAAAGATCAGCCGGTTGCGATCTTATGTGAAGTTCGTAACACCTTTGGTGAGAAGCACGTCTATCTTCTCGATGGAGATCGAAAGTGGCCTGTGCAAACAGGTAGTGAAAAGATTTTTCATGTTTCTCCCTTTATGGATCTTAAAGGAGGCTATGCCTTCTCCTTTCATCAGCCTGATGAAAAATTACGCCTAAGTATTTTGCTTAATGACAAACAGTTGCCGAAGCTAAGCGCAACGCAGACCGGGCGTTCAGTTGAATTCTGCGATAGGCAAATTCTTAAGCAAGTTTTTCGTTTTCCATTTTTAGCAGTCAAAGTTCTCGGCGCCATTCATTGGCATGCCTTGAAGCTTTGGCTAAAGGGTGCGCGTTTTCATCGCAAGCCCGCACCGCCAATGATTGAGGTATCTAAATGAATACTCGTGTTTCATCACTGAACATCCCGCACGTAAAACAGCGTGATAAAGCGAGCTTTATCCAAGCAAAAATCATTAACTGGTTTGCAAAGATTCAAACAGGTACTTTGATGATTGAGTTTGAAGATTACGCCCAAAAGATCAAAGCAGATGATTTGTCACTGATTGGACATATCAAGATTGATAATCCAATCAAGTTTTCTTCACGAGTCTTGTTTTCGGGAGATATTGGTTTTGCTGAGTCCTTCATGGCAGGCGAGTGGCATTCTGAAGATCTGTCATCCACGCTTGAACTGATTGCAACCAATTTAGATTACATCAATGCAGAAGAACGTCACCCAGTTGCAGCTTGGCTGGCTAAGCGGTTGCATCATTCTCGCGGTAACACTTTATTGGGAAGTCGTAAAAACATATCGGCACATTACGATTTAGGTAACGCTTTCTACGCTCGATGGTTGGATAACACCATGAGTTACTCCTCAGCAGTGTTTGATGGCGCGATGGATTTGGAGATGGCGCAGACCGAAAAGTACCGCCGTATTTTTAATCTTGCTGGCATTCAGCCACATCAGCGTGTCCTTGAGATTGGCTGTGGTTGGGGCGGCTTTGCTGAGTTTGCAGCACAAAGGAATGCGAATGTCGTCGGCCTGACTTTGTCGGAACAGCAGCATAACTACGCCATAGCTCGACTTGAAATGAATGGCCTAGAAGATTTAACCACTATTCGCTTACAAGACTATCGTGATGTTGAGGGACAGTTTGATCACATTGTGTCGATTGAGATGTTCGAAGCGGTCGGTAAGGAGTACTGGCAGACTTACTTTGAGGTGTTGAAAGAGCGTTTGCGTCCAGGTGGCCGTGCGGTATTGCAGATCATTACCATTCGAGAAGATCTTTTTGATGCTTACGAAAAATCACCCGGTGGCTTTATTCAGAAGTACATCTTCCCGGGCGGCATGTTGCCAACCGAAACACATTTGCGTCGTTTAGCCATTGAGCATGATCTTGATGTGATGCAGGTGGATCGTTATGGCGAAGATTATGCAGATACCCTACGTGAATGGGATGAGAACTTCTCCGCAGATACCGCGTGGATGGAGTCGCGTGGTTACGATGAGCGTTTCCGCCGTATGTGGCGCTACTATCTATGTGTATGCGAAGCTGGTTTCCGAGAAGGCATGACGGACGTTATTCACATTTGTTTGCAGAAACCTGAGTGATGCGTGTTGTTGTACTTTACGACGGTAAATGCCCCTTATGTTCTCGCGAGATAAGCCATTATCAACGTCGTAAAGATGCAGATAAGATTGATTGGGTTGATGTCACTCGTGACTTAGATCAGCTTGCTACATTTGGTATTAGCCAAGCCACGGCATTGGCGCGCTTTCATGTTCGAGATGACTTGGGTAATTGGCAGACCGGTGCGGCAGGTTTTGTCTTGCTGTGGTCCCAATTGCCAGCTTATCGTTGGTTAGCTGGCACTGTGAAGACACTGCATTTGTTGCCTGTACTTGAATGGGGTTATGTACGCTTCTTGCGTTGGCGAAATCGCAAGTCATGCGATGAGAAAACCTGTGGCTAACATACCGGTTTTTCAATTTGAGCAAACGCAGCGATTTGAACAGTCAAGGGATGTGATCTTCGCGCACTTTGAGCGCGCCGAGTTGCTCGCTGAGCTGACGCCTCATTGGTTAAATTTTGTTTTGCTAACCCCGCCACCTATACGTATGTATCAAGGGCGAATTATTGATTACACCATTCGTCAATTTGGTTGGCGTCTTCGCTGGCGGTCAATTATTTCGCACTATCAAGCACCTGACTATTTTGTTGATGAGCAGCTAAAAGGCCCCTATAGCTTTTGGTTTCATGAGCATCGTTTCGTCGAAAACGACGATCGATCTACCACCATGATTGACACGGTTTACTATGCGTTACCCAATTGGCTACCCAATTTTTTGAGTCGTTGGCTTGATCGCATATGGGTGCGTCCGCAGCTAAAAAAAATCTTTGCCTATCGTGAAAAACGCATTATTGAAATTATTGCGCCGCAACATGAAAAAATATGATCTTTTGCGGTGCAATAGCGCCTGGTAAATCAAGTACAAGACTCGCTATCCAAAATAAGGATTGAAAATTTCACGTAAGGGGTGTCTCACAAAAACCGCTAATCGCATTAAACTATTTCTGGAAAACTAGGATAAAGAGTATCTGCGTTTTTGGGAGAACTCATGAAGCATAAATATCCATCAATTGTGGCGACAAAATCTCGAACTGCTTTGGGTGCGAAGCTTGTTGAGTCAGTTAATGATCGAGTTAAAACAAGTCGAGAGTTACTCGATACTTTATCCACGCGTAAGCAGAAATAACGAAGACTAAACGCCGTCAAAAAACTCTACTTCACCGGTATCCAGTGAATAGTGGGCGCCAACAATCATCAATCCATCTTCCTGAATTAACTTTTCAATAATCTGTGAGCCATGACGCAATTGGTTGGCTGAGGCACGGATATTCGCCATAACGGCATGATGTAAAAGTTTCTCTGGAGCGTTGCGTACATCCGTATCAAGCAAGACTTCGATAGAAGGACGAATGCGATCCACAATGGCGGCCATATTGGGTGAGCGTTCTTCTGCGGGCTGTTTTAGTTCATCGAGTGTTGCGCAAACAGCGCCACAGTTTGAATGACCGAGAACAACGACGAGGCGGGTTTTAAAGCGATCAACTGCAAATTCCACACTACCAATTTGCGAAGGCGCAACAATGTTGCCAGCAACTCGGATTACGAATAGATCGCCAAGACCAACATCAAACACAAGCTCAGCAGGTACCCGCGAATCAGAACAGCCAAGAATAATTGCAAAGGGTTCTTGTCCAACGGTTAATTGGGTGCGGCGGGTGTGATCACTGCCAGTTGTTTTGCGTGTTTCTGCAACAAAGCGCTTGTTGCCAAGTTTTAGTAGCTCAAGCGCTTCAGGGGCGGGGATGTGCTGATTAGGCATTACAAAAGAACCTTTTCTATGCCGCCTTGTTTGGCTTGTTCAATAAAGCGTTTCTGCCAGCCGTCACCAAGTAAGTGTTTGGCAAGCTCAATGACGATATAGTCGGTTTTAAGGCCTGTTTCATCACCATAACGTGACAAGCCTTGTTGGCAAGCGGGGCAGCTGGTGAGCAGTTTTACATTGCCTTGTGTTGCTTTTTCTTGACCTGTCAGCGCTTTAATACCTTTTCGTAGTTCCTCCGATTTGCGGAAACGCAATTGGTTGGCGATATCTGGGCGAGCAGTACCTAAGGTGCCGGCTTCACCGCAGCATCGATCGGACAAAGTCACGTTTTGACCTAACAATGTCGTGCTGACTTGGATCGGGTCATATTCCTTCATCGGACTATGACAAGGATCGTGGTAGAGATATTGCACACCATCGACCTTATCCAGCTTGATACCTTTTTCGAGTAGATACTCGTGAATATCGAGTAGACGACAGCCAGGGAAAATCTGCTCAAATTCGTACTTAAGCAGTTGGTCCATACAGGTACCGCAAGAGACTACGACGGTTTTGATGTCGAGATAGTTCAGGGTGTTGGCGACACGATGGAATAAGACACGGTTGCTAGTTGTGATCTGCTGACCACGATCATGTTGTCCAGCACTGGTTTGTGGGTAGCCACAACATAAATAGCCGGGTGGTAATACCGTTTGTGCACCCGTTTCGCTGAGCATCGCTAGGGTGGCTAAGCCGACATCTGAGAATAAACGCTCAGAGCCACAACCCGGGAAGTAGAAAACAGCATCGCTGTCATCATCTGCTTTGCTTGGGTTGCGCAGAATTGGAACATAGCTTGGATCATCGAGACCTAGTGCGGTGCGATACGACTGTTTAGGTAGCTCAACACGAATCGGACGGCGAACCATCTCGATTGGTATATCCAGAAGTTTGGGTTTTCCGGTTGTTGATGCCGGTATCTTTGCATTCTTACGCAACAAGCCTGTGTGCTTAATTAGATCATGACCAAAGGACATGGCTTTAAAGCCAAGGTCAGCCATACCTTTGCGTAACCAGCGAATGGTGGTTGGATTGGTGGTGTTCAAGAACTGCATCGCAGCCCAGCTACCTAAGTTGAAACTCTTCTCGCCTGCTTGCGTCAGAATTTTGCGCATACGCATGGTGACATCGCCAAAGTCGATGTTCACAGGACAAGGCGCTTCACACTTGTGACAAATGGTGCAGTGGTCTGCAATATCATTCATCTCTTCAAAGTGCTCGAAGGCGATACCGCGACGTGTTTGTTCTTCATACAAAAAAGCCTCGATGACCAGGCCTGTACCGAGAATCTTGTTGCGTGGCGAGTAAAGTAGGTTGGCGCGAGGCACATGCGTCATACACTTAGGCTTACATTTGCCGCAGCGTAAGCAGTGTTTGATGTCATCGTTAAGCTGGCCTAGCTCACTTTGCTCAAGAATGATCGCTTCTTGTTGCACCAATCGCAGTGATGGGGTGTAAGCACCCTCGAGCCCTTGATTGGACATCAGCTTGCCACGGTTGAAGTGATGATCGGGGTCGACTTGGTTTTTGTAAGCAACAAAGTCTGCCAGTTTCTCTGGCTCTAAGTATTGAACTTTGGTTAAGCCAATACCGTGCTCACCTGAGATAACGCCATCAAGTGATTTAGCAAGCTGCATAACTTGATCAACGATGCGATCAGCTTCATGCAACATGCGGTAGTTATGTGAATGCACAGGTATGTTCGTGTGAACGTTGCCATCACCAGCGTGCATATGCAGCGCGACAAACAAACGTTCATTCTTCATCTCGAGGTGTGCGTCGCGAAGTTTGCCGCGAAGTTTTTCTAACTCGCTACCTTGAAGAATTTCGCGCAATGGCGCTTTCAGCTCTTGGCGATAAGAAATGCGAATATCACGACGCAGCAACATGTCGATCACAAGATCATTCGCTTGTATGTGCTCGCGTTCTTGCTCGGTCAGAATGGTTTGATTGGCAGCGGCTTGATCAAAGTTGCTTAATAAACTCGACCAGCGTTGCTCGACTTCAGACAAAGTTTCGTAAGCCAGCTTGAGTTTACTTTCAGTAATCTCATCATCAGCTTGTCGCTTGTGTTGATCGAGTACTTTGCGCATCGCTGCGATAGATTGCAGTTTATTGCTGATCGATTGTTCGATATTAATGCGCTCGATACCGCGGCTGTAGTCGGCCAAACGAGGCAGCGGAATCACCACGTCTTCGTTTATTTTGAACGCATTCGTATGCGCAGAGATGGCCGCTGTGCGTGCACGATCTGCCCAGAAGGCTTTGCGCTTCTCCGGGGTGGTAGCAATAAAGCCTTCAGCTTCGCGCGCTTTAGCTTTGTTGATCACCATCTCGGTCGCGGCATTTAAGATGTTGGCATCATCAGAGACAAGGTCTGCAATCAACACCATCTTGGGCGTGTCACGGCGTGCTGCTTTTGTGCTGTAACCGACGGCTTTGATGTAGCGTTCATCTAAGTGCTCAAGACCTGCAATTTGAACACCATCGGTTTGTGCAATGTAATCGGTGATCTCAACAATCGCAGGTACGGCTTTAGCAAGATCATTACCAAAGAATTCTAAACACACGGTGTTCGACTGACTTGGCATACGATGCAGCACAAAGCGTGACGAGGTAATCAGGCCATCACAACCTTCTTTTTGAATGCCCGGCAAGCCAGATAAAAATTTATCGGTAACGTCTTTACCTAAACCAACTTTGCGGAAAGCGCTCCCTGGCATGCGCAACACCTCGGCTTCACCTTTAGGTGTTTTGCCATCTGGGTGATAACGCTGAATCGAGAATTCCACATTAGCTTGATCATGGATCTTGCCAAGATTGTGGTTGATACGAGTCACCTCAAGCCAATCAGCTTGGGGTGTCACCATGCGCCAACTGACTAAGTTGTCGAGCGTAGTGCCCCATAACACCGCTTTCTTTCCACCGGCATTCATCGCGATGTTGCCGCCGATAGTTGATGCGTCTTGTGAGGTAGGGTCAACCGCAAAGGCAAGGCCATGCGCATTAGCTAAATCCGATACGCGACGTGTAACAACACCAGCACCTGTTCGAACGGTGGCAACTTTGCCGTTCACGCCGGGTAGCTCGATATGTTCTACCTCGGATAGGTCTTCAAGTTTTTCCGTATTGATGACAGCGCAATGGGCATCGAGAGGAACGGCTGAGCCGGTGTAGCCGGTACCGCCACCACGAGGAATCAAGGTTAGGCCGCAGTTAATGCAAGACTCGACAATCGCCGCGACTTCTTCTTCAGTATCCGGTGAGATCACCACAAATGGCATCTCAACACGCCAGTCGGTGGCATCGGTTGAATGCGATACACGTGCTAAGCCAGAGAAATCGATATTGTCTCGACGCGTAATTTTGCTCAACGCTTGGATGACCTTACGGCGTAATTGTTCGCGTTCACCAAAGGCATTCGAGAAGTCATCCACAGCTTTTTGCGCAGCTTGAAGTAGGCGTTCGGCGTTCGGATTGTCATTCAAACGCTGTTCGAACTGGCGTAAACGATGATTCAATGCCTCAATCAGCGCATTGCGGCGCTCGCGATTATTGATCAGATCGTCCTGGAGGTAAGGGTTGCGCTCAACCACCCACATGTCACCAAGGACTTCGAACAGCATGCGCGCCGAACGACCGGTGCGACGAGTACCACGCAAAGATTCAATCAGCGCCCAGTTGTCTTCACCCAAGTAGCGAATCACGATCTCGCGATCGGAAAACGAGGTGTAGTTGTAAGGAATCTCGCGAATACGTTCCATAAGATGCGCTGTGGCTAAAAGCACGGTCGATAACAAAGCCGCATTTTATCGGAAACTGCACCTCAACGTTTGCTCCAAGTATGGGGAAACTCAATGCATTTGGGTCCTGTATTGAAAATTTATGAAATGAAAAGATGGTGTTCACGGCGAAACCTGTACACACTTGGCAAAACGTAGGAGAAAGCCATGCAAAAGGGTGTTTTTTTAGATTTAGCCAGTCTTGCGCCAGAGGATCTCGATCTCTCTGCACTACAAGCCTGTTTGCCTGATTGGGATCTGCATGAGAAAACCCGTCCTGAAGAGCGACTCGAGCGCATGAAAGGTGCCCAGGTGGTGGTCTCCAATAAGGTGGTTTTGGATGGTGAGCTGTTACGCCAGCTGCCGGACCTGAAGTTGATCTGTGTTGCTGCAACCGGCACCAATAACATTGACCTGAAAACCGCATCTGAGATGGGCATCGTGGTGAGTAATGTCCGCGCTTACGGCACTGACAGTGTTGCGCAGCACGTGATTGGCGTGATGTTGGCGCACTTTACCAGCTTGTTTAAATATACCGAGGCGGTTAAGCGGGGTGACTGGTCGAAAAGTGATCAGTTCTGTTTGCTCGAATATCCCGTGCGAGAGCTGCGAGGCATGACCATTGGTATTGTGGGTTATGGTGAATTAGGTCAAGGGGTTGCACGTTTAGCGGAAGCCTTCGGTATGCGTGTCTTGATTGCGCAGCGTCCCGGCGGTGAGCCACAAGCAGGACGTGTTGCTTTGGATGAGTTGTTGCCTCAAGTCGATGTATTAAGTTTGCACGTACCACTGACGGATAACACAAAACATGTCATAGATCGTGCAGCGTTAGAAAAAATGCCATCACATGCGCTGTTGGTGAATGCAGCTCGAGGCCCGGTGGTGGATAACGCCGCGCTAGCTGATGCCTTGCGTGAGGGAGTGATTGGTGGAGCTGCACTAGATGTGGTGGATATTGAGCCGCCGCCAGAAGACTACGTGTTACTACAAGACGACATCCCGAATTTGATTATCACGCCGCATACCGCATGGGCAGGCCGACAGGCGCGTCAAAATACCGTTAATCAGATTCAGCAAAACATCGAAGCCTTTATTGCCGGCGAGCCGCGTTACCAAGTGAATTAATCGTTTTCATCAGCGAGGTCAGTTTCCTCGCCGCTTCGGTCGCCCATCAGTGGGCGCATAGCGTGCAACAACTTGGCAAACAGTTGCGGGTTGTTGCGTTCTTCACTCGCGAGTAAGGCTTTAAAGTGCTCGCGTTGTGTGGGTGCTGAAAAACAGGCAGGGCAGCTATCAGGAATGATCGGAAGTTGTGCTTCCTTAGAGAAGGCTGCGGTCATCGTTTCGCGCACATAGGCAAGTGGACGGATAATCCTCACATCTCCAGCATCATTGGTGTAGTGCGCCTTCATGGTGCCTAATCGGCCTTGATGAAAAGCCGACATCATAAAACTCTCGGCTAAGTCATCGAGATGCTGCGCTAATACCAACACGTTGTAGTCATGCTCGCGACAGGTGGAATACATAATGCCGCGCTTCATGCGTGAGCAATAAGAACAGAAAGAGTCGCCACTCATGTTTTGCTTAGCATCTTCCATGATCGGCTGTTGCTGGTAATGCCACGCCACACCAAGTGCGGTGTAATAATCGGTCAGGTGTTTGGGGTCAAAACCTTCAACCTCGGGGTCGACGGTGATCACGCCCAATTCAAACTGTACTGGCGCATAGGTTTTCAGGTGCATCAGCACCTGCAATAAAGCGAGTGAATCTTTGCCACCAGAAACGCCCAGCAATAAACGATCGCCGTCACGAATCATTTGGTAGTCCGCAATCGCACGACCGACTTTGCGCAATAGTGATTTTGGCGGAATAGCGTATGTGGTCTCAGACATGGGGCATCAGGTGAAAAATAGATTGGTTATTATCCGGGTTCATTCTTTGAGATAACAGACCTTATCGCTATGTCATCCGCGTTAATTCGTCATCAAGCTGAACTGCGTGCCTGTCGGCATTGTCCGGATATGCATGCGCCACCGGTGTTGGGTGAGCCGGTGAAGAGTCGCATTATATTGATTGGCCAAGCACCGGGCGATAAAGAGCCTCAGCTGCAAAAGCCCTTTGCCTGGACAGCGGGTAAGACGCTGTTTAAATGGTTTGATCAGATTGGTTTAGATGAAGAGGCTTTTCGTCAGCAGGTCTATATCGCTGCCGTGTGTCGTTGCTTTCCAGGAAAAAATCCGAAAGGGGGAGATAGAGTGCCTAACCCAGATGAGATAGCAGCGTGTCGTGTGTGGTTAGACCGTGAGCTAGCGCTTAATCAGCCTGAGTTACTCCTACCGGTCGGTAAGTTAGCGATTAGTCAGTTTATTCAGGTCGACAAGTTAGTCGATGTGATTGGTCAGCAACACCGGTTGTTAATAAACGGTCGTGAGATTGATCTGATTCCCTTACCGCATCCTTCGGGTGCATCGACATGGCACCGTAAAGAGCCTGGCACCAGTCTTTTGCAGCAAGCATTGACGTTGATCAACCAGCATCCCGCTTGGCAGGCACTGACCTAATATTTTGTGGTTTTCTTTTTCCAAATTCTGGTTCATTCTCAGCGCATAACAATAAACAAACCAAAGGAGATCTACGATGAAGCGTTTACTCGCATTCTTTGGCCTGTGTACTTTCGCATTGACAGCACAGGCAGCTATTCAATCTAAAGCGGTTCATTACGAACATGAAGGCGCCAAGCTCACCGGTTATCTGTATTGGGATGACAAGGTAAAAGGTAAGCGTCCTGGCGTGATGGTGACACATGAATGGTGGGGCCTAAACGGCTACGCGAAACACCGTGCACAGATGTTGGCTGAGTTGGGTTATGTGTCATTTGCGGCAGATATGTATGGCGATGGCAAAGTAACGGATAAGCCGGCGCAAGCTAAAGAGTACATGACTGAGATTACTAGTGATCCAGATGCCTGGATGGAGCGTGCTTCACTTGGTTTAGAGCAGCTGATGAAAAGCGGCATGGTGAAGGGCGACAAGGTTGCCGCGATTGGTTACTGCTTCGGCGGCGGTACGTCATTAAAGATGGCCTATAACAACATGCCGGTTAAAGCGGTAGTGAGTTTCCACGGTTCATTCCCGATGCCACCTGAAGATAGTCAATTAAAACCTGAAGTATTGATTCTGCATGGCGAAGCCGATGCATTTGTAAAACCAGAGATTGTTGCCGCATGGAAAGACAAAATGACGGAGAAAGGTAACAAGTTCACTTTTGTTGGTTATGAAGGCGCACGTCATGGGTTTACTAATCCAGGAGCAGGTGAATTCGGTATTGATAACCTGAAGTACGATGCGGCTGCAGATAAAGATTCATGGCAACAGATGCAAAATCTGTTTAAGCGAATCTTTTAAGCCAACCTGACTAAAAAGGCCGGCATTGCTGGCCTTTTTTTACTTCAGCTCTAGCGTTGCCTCGCATGTCTCTCGATCAATGGATAAAACGAATTCACCGTATTCGTTTTCAGGGCTGATCTGATCGGGGTTATCTGAGCAGTTACAACCACCGTTGAGTGATTGAAAGAAAATACCAATCTCAGCGGTAACCTGCTGACCGCTAAACTGACTGTTTAAGACCATGATTTGCCAAGGTGTATCGGCTAAGTCCGTACCATGCTGCATTGCTTTCATAACGCTAGTGAGCGCATCTTGGCTCGCAATCAGTTCTTCATGTAGTGTGAGTTTGAGCCCATTTTCGTCTTGGGTCTGTGCGGTTTGAGTTAATAGCATGGTGAAACTTTGGGTTATTGACGCGATCAGTATAACGAATCGCTTACAATAGCTTTTATTTGTCAAAGACGTTAGTTTCATGAGTTCAGCTTCAGAAGACTATTTGTACCGTTTCCTATTTGAAGAGTTTGGTGTTCGCGGTGAGTTCGTGCGCTTAGATGCGAGTTGGAGAGCGGTGCAAGAGCGCCATGATTATCCGAGTTGGGTGAAACCTGCGCTTGGCCAAACCTTAACCGCGGTAACTTTGCTATCCGGTACGATTAAATTCAAAGGCTCGCTCACGCTGCAGCTGAAAAGTGAGAGCGATATCCAAGCGTTGATTGCGCAAGCCACAGAGCAGCGCACGATTCGTGGTATGGCGCAATTTGTCGAGACTCCTCAAGCTAAGCCCGACGATATGGCAGGCTTACTCGGTGATGCGCGTTTGATTCTTACCACCGAAGCACCGAATGGTGAGCGTTACCAAGGCATTGTCGCGGTAGAGGGTGGCGATGTTGTGAAGTCGGTGGAGCAATATTTTGAGCAATCAGAACAGCTACCGACACGACTTTGGATGGCCGGAAACGACGATACTTTTGCAGGCTTGTTCTTACAGCGCTTGCCGCAAAGCGAGATAGAAGACGAGGATTGGAGTCGTGTTTGTATGTTGGCCGACACCATCAAGGATGATGAGCTACTAACGCTTGATGTCGAAACCTTATTGCATCGCTTGTTCCACGAAGAAAGCTTGCGCTTGTTTGATCCAGAGCCCGTGGCCTTTCGTTGTAGTTGCTCACGTGAGCGTGTTGCTAATACGTTGGTGAGCTTAGGTGAGGGTGAGGTGACTCAGATCCTTGAGGAGTTGGGTAGCATCTCTGTGGATTGTGAATTCTGTAATGCAAATTATCGCTTTGATGCGATTGATGCGGCGGCACTATTTAAAGAAGCTGAATCAGCGCCGCCCCAAGTGCAGTAATCAGTCGAGCGTGCAGTCAGTACCGCCGAGTCCACAGTAACCGTTCGGGTTTTTATCCAGATACTGCTGGTGATAATCCTCAGCATAGTAAAACGTCGGTGCGCTGATGATTTCGGTCGTGATAACACCTAAGCCTTTTGCATTCAACGCTTGTTGATAACGGTCGCGACTCGCTTCTGCTGCGCTTTGTTGTGCGTCGTTATAGCAATAAATGCCGGAGCGATATTGTGTGCCGCTGTCATTTCCCTGACGCATGCCTTGGGTTGGGTCGTGCGATTCCCAAAAAACTTTGAGTAGTTGCTCGTAACTGACCTGTTCCGGGTTATAAGCAAGCCAGACCACTTCATTATGGCCGGTCATGCCGCTGCAGACTTCTTCGTATGTTGGATTAGGTGTTAAGCCGGCGGCATAGCCCACGGCAGTCGTCCACACGCCGGTTTGTTGCCAGAAACGACGCTCTGCACCCCAAAAGCAGCCAAGTCCAAACAGTGCTTGTTGATAACCATCAGGTAATGGAGGTGTGAGTGAGTTACCCGTTACTGTGTGCGCAGCGGCAACTGGCATGGCGATGTCACGACCGGGCAAGGCTTCGGCTGCGGTAGGGAGTTCGAGTTTTTTGTGCGTGAAGAACATGTTGTTCCCCAAAGGACTTAACGGAGATTCAGTCTACGCAGAAGCGGCAGAATGAAAAACCCATAGAAAACTAGGCCAGCACCATCAGCAACCCAATCCATCCATTCAAAGGCACGATTAGGAATGTAGTGTTGGGCAACCTCAATCGCTAAACCATAGATGAGTAATGAACCCCATTTTTTAAATGAGTACGACGATTCAGACCACCCGCTATCGAGTAAGAAGGCAAGAACAGCAAAGGTGCCGAGATGGACGAGTTTGTCGAGGTAATCAAACTCAATGTCAACTTTGGGCGTTGTGGGTGAAAGCATAGCGACGCTTGCGATGAGCATCGCTATGGCAAACAACAATTGAAAGCCGACCGAATTACAACGAGAGATCGGCATAAGATTTAAGCGTCTTCGCGTTCGATCGCTCGATAAGCAATATCACGACGGCAGAACATACCGTCCCAGCTGATGGTGTCAGCACGTTGATAAGCGAGTGCTTGTGCAGCCTTTACGCTGCTGCCTAATGCGGTTGCACAAAGTACGCGACCGCCAGACGTCACGACATTGCCACCATCCATTTGAGTACCGGCATGAAAGACTTTACTGTGTTCAATTTTGTTATCTAAACCTGAGATGACAGCGCCCTTAGCGTAATCGCCAGGATAACCACCCGCAGCGAGAACAACGCCAACCGCAGGGCGTTGATCCCATTGTGTGCGTTGATCATCGAGCTTGCCTTCTATGGCAGCGAGACAATGCGCAACAAGATCAGACTGTAAACGCATCATGATCGGTTGTGTTTCTGGATCACCGAAACGGCAGTTATATTCAATCACCTTTGGTGTGCCATCGCTGGTGATCATTAAGCCTGCATACAAAAAGCCAGTGTAAGGATTGCCTTCTTCAGCCATACCGTTGACGGTAGGCATGATGACTTCATCCATCACGCGCTGATCGATCGCAGGGGTAACCACAGGTGCCGGTGAGTAGGCGCCCATGCCGCCTGTGTTAAGGCCGGTATCACCATCGCCTACACGTTTATGGTCTTGGCTAGTTGCCATGGGTAGTACATTTTTACCATCAACCATCACGATAAAGCTGGCTTCTTCGCCTTCAAGGAATTCTTCGATCACCACGCGGCTGCCGGCTTCACCAAACGCATTACCGGCTAGCATGTCACGCACAGCATCTTCAGCTGTTTGTAGATCCATCGCGACGATCACGCCTTTGCCTGCAGCTAAGCCGTCAGCTTTGATTACGATGGGCGCGCCTTTTTCTTTGAGGTACGCGAGAGCTGGGTCGATTTCAGTAAAGACATCGTAATCTGCGGTCGGGATCTTGTGTCGAGCTAAGAAGTCTTTAGTGAATGACTTAGAGCCTTCTAGTTGTGCAGCACGAGCGCTTGGACCAAAACATTCCAGTCCAGCGGCTTGGAAGGCATCAACTACACCTTTCACTAAGGGTGCTTCGGGGCCAACGATAGTAAGGCCGATTTCCTCGCGCAGTGCGAAAGCAACCAGACCGTCGATATCATCAACCGCGATATCCACATTCTCGAGATCGTCTTCAAGGTGAGTGCCAGCATTGCCCGGTGCAACAAAGACTTTCTCAGCGAGCCCAGATTGTGCCGCCTTCCATGCCAAGGCATGTTCGCGACCACCATTACCAATGACTAAAACCTTCATAACAACGTGCTCTTAGTGACGGAAGTGACGCATGCCGGTGAAGACCATGGCCATGCCATGCTCGTTAGCTGCTGCGATAACCTCGTCATCGCGCATTGAGCCGCCAGGTTGAATAACTGCGGCAATACCCGCTTCTGCAGCATTATCGATGCCATCACGGAAAGGGAAGAAAGCATCGGATGCCATCACAGAGCCCTTAACGGTGAGGCCTGCATGCTCTGCTTTAATCGCAGCGATGCGAGCTGAGTTAACGCGGCTCATTTGACCAGCGCCAACACCGATGGTCATGCCATCTTTGCCGTACACAATGGCATTTGATTTAACGAACTTTGATACCTTCCAACTAAACAGAAGATCGCGTAGCTCTTCTTCGGTTGGTTGGCGCTCTGAGACCACCTTCATATCGTTGAGTAGTTGTAGATCGGTATCTTGAACCAACAAGCCACCGTTCACGCGCTTGAAATCAAAGCGTGCTGTTGGCTCTGCTGACCATTGACCACAGGAAAGCAGGCGAACATTTTGTTTTGCCTTGACCACTTCAACGGCATCGGCTGAAACGCTAGGTGCAATAATGACCTCAACGAATTGACGATCAATGATTGCTTGAGCGGTTGATGCATCGAGCTCTTGGTTAAAGGCAATAATGCCGCCGAAGGCTGACTCAGGATCGGTTGCATAAGCGCGGTCGTAAGCAGCAAGCAGGTCATCGGCGGTTGCAACACCACAAGGGTTGGCGTGCTTGACGATGACACAAGCAGGACTTTCGTTGAATTGCTTCACACATTCCAATGCAGCGTCGGTGTCAGCAATGTTGTTAAACGAAAGCTCTTTGCCTTGCAGTTGAGTTGCTGTCGAGATGCAGGCTTCTGAGACATTGTTTTCAACATAGAAGGCCGCACCTTGATGCGGGTTCTCGCCGTAGCGCATGCCCTGGGTTTTATTGAAAGACAGATTGATAGTGTTAGGAAAGGTTTCTTTCTCGCCTGATTCAGTAATGGTGCCGAGATAGTTGGCAATTGCACCATCGTATTGTGCAGTGTGTTCAAATGTCTTAACTGCCAGTCGGAAACAGGTCGCATTACTCACTGTGTTGTTGTTAGCGATCATCTCATTGATGACGGTTGAGTAATCCGCAGGATCAACCACGATCGCAACATCTTTATGATTTTTTGCCGCAGCACGAATCATCGTTGGACCACCAATATCGATGTTCTCAATTGCATCTTCCAGTGAGCAATCTGGCTTAGCAATGGTTTGCTGGAAAGGGTAGAGGTTCACTGCAACTAGATCGATACGACCAATCGCGTGTGCTTCCATTACTTCGTCGTCGGTGCCGCGACGACCCAAAATGCCACCATGAATCTTTGGATGCAATGTTTTTACACGACCATCCATCATCTCGGGAAAACCGGTGTAGTCGCTGACTTCCATGCAGGTAATGCCGCTGTCACGTAGCAACTTAGCAGTACCGCCTGTCGATAAGATTTCAACACCTGCGTTTGCAAGCGCTTGGGCAAACTCTACAACGCCGGTTTTATCAGAGACGCTGATCAATGCACGAGAAATAGAAGGCATGGATGTTCCTTAAGTGTGTTTGTGTGTAATGACTTACACGCTGTAAAAGTAAGAGTTAATCAATCTTGTAGATCGCAAGTTTCTTGCGCAGTGTGGCGCGACTAATGCCAAGTACCTGAGCCGTTTTGCTTTGGTTGCCACCGCAGTAATCCAGGGTGGATTCAAGTAAAGGCTTTTCCACTTCGCTTATAACAAAGTCATACAACTCGCTTGGATCATCGCCATCGAGTTTGTCGAAATAGTCTTCAAGGGCATCAGCCACTAAATGACTTAACGTGGCTTTTGGTTTTCTATTCCACACAATAAATGAGTCCCAACTTAAGCGGCAGCACTGCTGGGCTTGAGTTGTTGAAAATAGTCAGAGATCAATTGATGCTGGCGTTTAGCCGTTTGTGCATCATTAATTTGGCGACGAAACTCCGGGCTCCCCGCCTGAGCTTTGCTGTACCACGCGATATGTTTACGCGCGATGCGTACACCATGTTCTTCGCCATAGAAGTCATAAAGGTTATCTAAATGACCGAGTAAGACATCACGAATCCATAACGGATCTCGCTCATCGAGCAGTTCACCGGTTGCCAGGTAATGCGCAATGTCTTCAAAAATCCACGGACGTCCTTGAGCAGCACGACCGATCATGATCGCGTCAGCGCCGGTACGTTCGAGAACCTGCTTTGCTTTTACCGGGTCAGTGATATCGCCATTGGCCATTACTGGAATGTTTACGGCATCTTTAATCGCAGCGATCGTTTCGTATTCAGCATCACCGCTAAAACCATCGGCACGCGTGCGACCATGAATCGCTAAGGCTTGAATGCCGGCAGCTTCCGCTAATTTTGCGATCGCAACACCGTTACGATTGTCGTGATCCCAGCCGGTGCGAATCTTTAAGGTGACAGGTACATCAACAGCATTCACCACCGTTTCAAGAATACGTGCGACAAGCGGTTCGTCTTGAAGTAGGGCAGAGCCTGCAGCGACTTTACAGACCTTCTTTTTGGGGCAGCCCATGTTGATATCGATGATGTCAGCACCATGCTCAACATTCACTTGTGCCGCGCTGGCCATCACTTCAGGAACATTACCCACAATCTGCACGGAGATAGGTGCGCTTTCACCCTCATGATCCAAACGCTTGACGGTCTTTCGGCTGGCATACAAAGAGGCATCAGAAGTAACCATTTCGGACACGCAAAGACCTGCGCCATGCGCACGACATAACTGTCGGAAAGGACGATCGGTAACGCCTGCCATCGGCGCGAGAATCAGATTGTTGTCGAGTTGATGAGAACCGATTTTCATCGTGCTCAGAACCTCGCGGTCTCGCGCGTATAGTGAAAAGAAAGGGGTTAGATACAGCAGGCGTGCAATCTTACGCTGATGAGCGAAATCAGCAAGGAAGAATTGGTCAAAAAATGACCAATTTAGAAGAAATCAATCGTAAAGCCAGAAGCCTGTGGACCAGGGTCCTCGATAGAAAGTTGGATATCAATTTTTTGACCGGGTTCGATCAATTTTTCTGCGTCTATTTCGCGAGGTAAGTACTCACTCGGCGTCAAAGTGCGACGGAGTAATACGCTATTCACGCTATCGATCAGTGAAAGCTGCATCTGAGGAGCGCGTTGGGCGAAATCGGCGTAATTGCGGAAGCTTAATGACAAGGTAAGCAGGCGAGCATCCGTTTTATCAGCTTCTAATTCACGTGACAGTACGCGGAAGGCGTTCGGATTGCGTTGCTCAGCAACACTGCAGTCTAAGTAAGCACATAAGGGCTGTGCGGCAGGAAGTCGAAGGATCTCAGCGCGTTTAATCCAAGCAAATTGACCCAGAACGACCAATACGAGAATGATAGTGAAGAAGGCTGCCCAACCGTTACCTGACTTCACCGGTGCGGGTTTCATCTCTTCGATAGCGGTGTCGTGAGTAATCGAGTGGCTGCCCACGTCCTGCATAAATTCATCAATGATCGCCGCATCTGAATCAACGCTGTGCATATCGTCAGCAACGTCTTGAATGATTTCTGGCTCTTTTGTGATGTGCACCGGTTTTGGGGTGCTCTTAGCGATTCGATCGACTAGCGGTGAGTGCACGTGCTCAAAGGCATCAAATTCATGTGAACAGCGAGAGCAGCGGTAGATGCCGTAGCTTGCGCGTAGATCTGCAGTTGAAACGTCGGTGACAGCTTTGCAGGCAGGGCACTGAGTTTTCACGCTATTTCCCTTAATTAATTAGGATGCTCGCTGAGCATGCAGTAATGACCAGCCTTCATCATACCGCGTTGGACTGAACTTGAGTGCATCAGAATAGGCAGATTCCACGCCGGCAGCTTGATCCTGCAAAATGCCTGATAACACTAGTTCACCAGTCTCGTTAACTAATGGTTCGATCTGATCTCTCAACTCAATTAAAACATTGGCTAAGATATTGGCGAGGACGATATCGACTTTTTGTGGCTGCCATTCCTGACTGTGAAAGACCGCTAGGCGATCTGCCACGCCGTTATTTTTTGCATTAACGCGGGTGGCGATCACTGCTTGTGGATCGTGATCAACGCCGATGACTTTTGCTGCGCCGAGCTTTAGCGCAGCAATCGCAAGTACACCCGAGCCGCAACCGAAGTCGATCACGGTTTTCCCTTTAAGGTCAGCACTATCGAGCCACTGCAAACAGAGCCTGGTGGTGGGGTGCGTTCCGGTGCCAAACGCTAGGCCAGGATCGAGATCCACAATCACCGCATCTTGCGCATCTACTCTGTGGCCGCTTGGGCAGATCCATAAGCGTTGACCAAATTGCATCGGTTTAAAACGATCAAGCCAGCTGCGTTCCCAATCTTCATCTTCGAGACGCTCTATGTGTAAGTGTTGGCTGATATCGCGTTCGAGTGCGTGATTGAACTGCGTGCGCAATGCATCCATGTCGGTATCGCCACTAAACAAGCCAGTAATGCGTGTTGCCTGCCACAGCGGTGTTTCGCCTGGGCCGGGCTCAAGCATTGGCTCGTCACCTGCATCACCCAAAGTGATCGATAGTGCACCGAGTTGTTCTAATAAAAGCTCAATTAGATCGGCTTGGCTTTTATCAACCGTGATGTGTGTTTGAATCCAGCTCATAGTTTTCAAAGGTAGAAATAACAAGGCAGCCTGTCGGCTGCCTGTGTGGATTAACTCAGTCCGAGTTTCTTTTCCAAATAATGGATGTTTACCCCACCAATTTGGAAGTTGGCGTCATCCATAATGCGGCGCTGCAATGGAATGTTGGTTTTTATGCCATCAATAACTGCTTCAGATAAAGCACCTTGCATGCGTGAGATCGCAACATCTCGACTACAGCCATGCGTTATCAACTTGGCAATCATCGAATCATAGTGAGGTGGAACGTTGTAACCCGCATAAATATGGGTGTCTACGCGAACGCCAGGACCTCCAGGCCAATGGAGTTTATTGATAGGACCTGGGCTAGGCATGAAGTTATCTGGATTCTCGGCATTGATACGACATTCCATCGCATGGCCGGTAATCTTGATGTCATCTTGGGTGAAGCTAAGCTTATTACCCGCGGCGATTGAGAGTTGTTCTTTCACGATGTCGACACCGGTGATCATCTCGGTCACTGGATGCTCAACCTGAACACGGGTGTTCATTTCTATGAAGTAAAACTCACCGTTTTCGTACAAGAACTCAAACGTACCTGCACCGCGATAACCAATCTCTTCACAAGCACGTGCACAACGGTTACCCATCTCAGCACGTAGCTCAGGGGTGATGCCTGGAGCAGGAGCTTCTTCAACCACCTTTTGGTGACGACGTTGCATCGAGCAGTCGCGCTCACCTAGATGAATGGCATTGCCGTGTTCGTCAGCGAGCACTTGGAATTCCACGTGGCGTGGGTTCTCCAAGAACTTCTCCATGTAAACGGTATCGTTACCAAAGGCAGCACCCGCTTCAGCTTTCGTTAACTGAATAGAATTGAGTAGCGCAGCTTCGGTGTGCACAACACGCATACCACGCCCGCCGCCGCCACCAGCAGCTTTAACAATCACCGGATAACCAATGTTACGTGCCATTTTAATGGTGCGCTCATTGTCATCGGTGAGTGGGCCATCTGAACCGGGTACGGTAGGTACGCCTGCAGCTTTCATCGCTTCGATCGCAGTAATCTTGTCACCCATCATGCGGATGGTGTCGGGACGTGGACCGATAAAGATGAAACCCGATTTCTCAACACGCTCAGCAAAGTCGGCGTTCTCTGATAAGAAGCCGTAGCCAGGGTGGATGCCCTGTGCGTCAGTGACTTCTGCCGCTGCGATGATGGCAGGAACGTTGAGGTAACTTTTCGCAGAAGGTGCTGGGCCAATACACACTGATTCGTCAGCAATTCGCACGTGTTTCAGATCACGGTCTGCAACAGAGTGCACCGCTACTGTTTTGATACCTAACTCGCGACATGCACGCAAAATACGCAGTGCAATTTCGCCACGGTTAGCAATGACGACTTTTTCCAGCATGGGATTACTCGATAATGAAGAGTGGCTGATCGAACTCTACTGGCTGACCGTTTTCAACCAAGATCTTGGTGATCTTGCCGGCCTTATCCGATTCAATTTGGTTAAGGATCTTCATCGCTTCAATGATGCACAGGGTTTGACCTGCTGAAACGGTGTCACCTTCTTTAACGAATGCGCTCGCATCCGGTGATGGTGAAGCGTAGAAAGTGCCAACCATGGGTGAGCGAACGGCGTGGCCTTGAACTTCAGGTTCTGCGGCAGCAGGTGCAGCTGCTGGAGCGGCGGCCGGTGCAGGAGCAGCAACAGGCGCTGCAGCTACAGGTGCAGCCATTGGTGCGACAACCGCGGTGCTAGCACGACTGATTCGAACAGATTCTTCACCTTCGTGAATTTCAATCTCTGCGACATCAGATTCTTCGAGAAGCTCGATGAGCTTTTTAACCTTGCGAATATCCATGGGTGTTTAATCCTCAGTTTCAGCAACGCGACTAAGAGCAGCCGCTAATGCGAGTTCGTAACCTTGTGCACCAAGACCGGAGATCACTGCAACAGCGATATCCGACAAATAAGAGTGGTGACGGAAGCTTTCGCGTGCGTACACATTACTTAAATGAATCTCGATGAAAGGAATATTGACCGCCAACATCGCATCACGCAGCGCAATGCTGGTGTGAGTAAAGGCGGCTGGGTTGATCAGAATGAAATCGATCTTGTCGACTTGGGCCTGATGAATTCGGTTGATCAGTTCGCCTTCGATGTTGCTCTGGAAGAACGCGATTTGATGATCGCTGGCGAGTGAAGCGAGACGATCCTCGATATTTTGCAGGGTGTCATGGCCGTATTTTTCAGGCTCGCGGGTACCCAATAAATTGAGGTTGGGACCATTTAAGACCAGAACGTGTGCCATGTAAGAAGTGCCTCTAACCCCGATCTGTCGGGATTTTGTTGTTATTTGCTGCGAAATTGAGCGTTATTGAGACTAATTCTGGTCTAGGGATGTCTATTTGTCCAGAAGAATTGGGGTTAAATAGCAAAAAGCCGGCATTTCAGCCGGCTTCGCGACATTTAGATGCCGTATTGATCACGATAGGCGCGAATATTCGCCAAATGGTCCGCATCACCCTGCTGTTCTAGGAAGCCAATGACGTTCTCAAGCTTGGCAATTGACGCGACCGGAATGCCGTAGTCTTGCTCGACCTCTTGGATCGCCGATTTGTCACCTTTGCCTTTCTCTTGGCGATCCAGAGCAATCACCACGCCTGCAGGTTTTGCGCCTTCTGCTTCGATAATGTCCATCGACTCACGAATCGCGGTGCCTGCGGTGATCACATCGTCGATGATCAGAATCTGACCTTCCAGTGCGTGTCCAACAATGCTGCCACCTTCACCATGTGATTTGGCTTCTTTACGATTAAACGCATAAGGGATATCGATCTGATGATGATCGTAAAGTGCGGCTGCGGTTACCGCTGCCAAAGGGATGCCTTTGTATGCAGGACCATAAAGCACGTCGAACTTGATACCTGAGTCGACAATCGCTTGCGCGTAAAAGCGGCCAAGACGAGCAAGTGCGGAGCCGCTATTGAACAGGCCTGCGTTAAAGAAGTAAGGGCTGATACGACCAGATTTCAGAGTGAACTCGCCAAAACGAAGTACACCTTTTTCTAAAGCAAAGTTAAGAAACTCGGTCTGGTAATCCTGCATATCGCACCTCTCATTAAATAGGTCGGCAAGTATAATGCCTGACATGCGTGTTATCACCGTCAATCTAAACGGCATCCGATCTGCAGGACGAAAAGGTTTTTTTCAGTGGCTCAGCCGACAACGTGCCGATGTGGTTTGTTTGCAAGAGCTTAAAGCTCAAGTCGATCAACTCGAGGATAAGCTGTATTGGCCTAAATCGTTTCATGCCTACTATCACTGTGCTGAAAAGAAAGGCTACAGCGGCGTGGGTTTGTATTGTCGAAAGCAGCCTGAGCGAGTGATTGAGGGATTGGGTTGGCAATCATTCGATCGCGAGGGCCGTTGGATTGAGGCGCGCTATGGCAAGCTCAGTGTGGTGTCCTTGTATCTGCCAAGCGGTTCGTCTGGAGATGAGCGACAAGCAGTGAAATACGAGGTGCTTGATCGTTTGCTGCCACACATGAAAAAGCTGAAGAAGCAGGGCCGGGAGTTATTGGTCTGCGGCGATTGGAATATTGCGCATCAGAATATCGATATTAAAAACTGGCGCGGCAATCTTAAGAACTCGGGTTTTTTACCTGAAGAGCGTGCATGGCTAGATGAGCTGTATGGCCCTGCTGGTTTTGTAGATACTTTTCGTCGAGTTGATCCGCGAGAAGATCAATTTACTTGGTGGTCGAATCGTGGACAGGCTTGGGATAAAAATGTGGGTTGGCGAATTGATTATCAGGTCGCAACACCTAAGTTGGCTCAAGCTGTGAAATCGGCGCGTATCTATAAAGATAAGCGCTTTTCTGATCATGCACCTTTGATCATGGATTATGAATTCGACTTAGGCGATTGATATGCAAAGTTGGCTAGCTTCTATCGCTGCATATAAAAATCCTCGCGTCTTGGCGATGTTGTTTTTGGGTTTCTCAGCGGGCTTGCCGCTATTGCTGATCTTCTCAACCTTATCCATCTGGTTGCGTGAAGCGGGTGTTGATCGCAGTGCGGTGACGTATTTTAGCTGGGCGGCTTTAGGTTATTCATTTAAGTTTGTTTGGGCGCCCTTGGTGGATAAGTTGCCATTACCGTTTCTGCAAGCATGGCTGGGAAAGCGACGTAGTTGGTTGTTGTTGTCACAAGCGATGGTTATTGCAGCGATGTTATGGATGGCAATGAGCGATCCCGCCAGTGTCGAAGGTCTACAGGTGATGGCATTCGCTGCGGTATTGCTCGGCTTTTCTGCCGCGACCCAGGATATTGTGATCGATGCTTACCGTATCGAAGCAGTGAATGAAAAGTTACAAGCATTAATGTCTGCTTCTTATGTGGCGGGTTACCGAATCGGCATGATTGTCGCGGGAGCGGGGGCCTTGTATTTAGCTGCATGGTTAGGCACAACCAAAGAAGCGTATGTCTATGCCTCTTGGCAGATGACCTATGTGGCTATGGCTGGCGCCATGTTAGTTGGTGTTATAACAACCTTGTTGATTGATGAGCCGGAACGTACTCGCGAATCCAGTTATCTGCATACCACATCAGACTACATTCGCTTCTTGGTGTTGTTTGCCGGTTTTGTTACCGCGATCGTATTCTCTTATTTGTCGTTTGCAGATGTCGTCGTGGCTACTAAATCATGGTTACTTGAGCTTGGCGCTGCTAATGCATTGGCTGCTTTTATCGCAGAGGCTACCCGTTTACTCAGTGCGATTCTGATGGCGCTCGGTGTGGCATGGTTTTTGGTGCGTTTACATGTTGCTGATAAGCATATGTTGCACGACACCTATGTGGACCCGGTTGCTGATTTCTTCCGTCGATATGGAAAGGTTGCATTTTTGATTTTATTGCTCGTCGGTTTTTATCGCGTCTCGGATATTGTGTTGGGCGTTATCTCGAATGTGTTCTACCAAGACATGGGATTTAGCAAAGAACAGATAGCTACAGTGACTAAAGTGTTTGGTATTTGGATGACAATCCTAGGCGGCTTCTTGGGTGGATTCCTAACCATTCGATACGGCGTTATTCGTGTTTTGATGTTGGGTGCGGTAATGACAGTCGTCACCAATCTCTTGTTCATTCCTGTAGCAAATAACCCTGGCGACCTCGCGCTGCTTTATGTCGTGATTGGTGCGGATAACATGACGGCAGGTTTGGCAAGTGCCGCCTTTATTGCGTATCTTTCAAGTTTGACCAGCTTGTCGTTCACTGCTGTTCAGTATGCAATCTTTAGCTCGCTGATGACCTTATTTCCAAAACTGCTAGGTGGTTACTCAGGTTCTATTGTTGATGCATTGGGTTATCAAAACTTCTTCTTCGCAGCATCAATGGCCGGTGTGCCAGTGTTTATTTTGGTTTGGTTGGCGGGTCGCTATTCAAAAGAGGCTAAGGCGTGACTGAGTTCACTTTCTTTGCTGCGATTGCAGTCGGCTTTCTTGGCGGTACTCACTGTGTGGGTATGTGCGGCGGTATTGTCAGTGCGTTATCACTGAGTATTGATCAGCCTAAAAAAACACCACTAAGCTTTTTACTGGCCTATAACGTGGGCCGAATTATTTCGTATGTTATCGCCGGGGCAATTGCCGGAGGTTTCGGTGCTTTGCTTGCAGCAAATTCATCGCTCAACTCAGCTCAGACCGGACTGTCGATAGTCGCAGCAGGTTTTATGTTCTTGATGGGTTTGTATATTGCAGGCTGGTCGAGCATGCTCTCTAAAGTAGAGAAAGCGGGCGGTGTTATATGGCGTCAACTTGAGCCGCTCGGTCGACGTTTCTTGCCGGTGAAGCAAACAGATCATGCGTTGTGGCTGGGCATGGTCTGGGGGTGGCTGCCCTGTGGTTTGGTGTACAGCGTTTTGATTTGGTCGTTATCGGCTGGCAGTGCCACAGAAGGCATGTGGCTGATGTTGGGTTTTGGTTTGGGAACCTTACCCAACTTGCTTGCGATGGGTGTGGCAGCACAGCAACTAAAGCAGTGGATGCATAAAAGCTGGGTAAAACAATCAGCAGGTGTGTTACTGATTGCGTTTGCGTTTATTCAGTTAGCACGACTTATTCAGTAATAAAGGTTTCGCGATATTGTGCTTTGAGTGGGTAAACCTGACCATCTACAAGGGCCTCGATATCAAAGATCCATTGATCTTTATGGCTAATCGCAAAATCAGTGATGTAATAAACTGCATTCCCTTCGCGCACTTCCTGCATCTCTAATTCCTCACGATAACCTAACAGGTTGCGACGAATAACCTTTAGGCGTGCACCTACGGGTTTATCCATTTGAGCATCTCGTGTTTCGGTGATGGCGATGTTTAATAAAGCGCGGTCAGTGCTGCGTGGAATCTTATAAGCCTTAGCAACGGAGGCACTTAAAAAATCGGTGGTAATGGCGTTGTGATGGATTTTGTAGTTGCCAGCGATCGTGGCATTTTCAGCATTCGCTAAAGAGCTCAATACGAAGAATACTAAAATAAGAACGTTGCGGAGCATGATCGATAACCTTTAAGGGCGTTGAATATCAGCGAGTAATTTTTTGGGTGCGACAATGCGAAAGGTTTTGAACCGAGCAATATCACCACAACTCAACTGTACGTCAGATTTAGCGACACCAAACCCTTTAGCGAGCCACGCAATGATCTGTTCATTGGCTTTGCCATCAATTGGCGCAGCGGTGGTGCGTAGCTTGATGGCATCTCCCATCACTTCAGCAAATGCATTGCTGCTGGCTTTGGGTTGAACCTTGACGCGCAGAATCAGTGTTTCATCTTCCCAGCTATACCAACTCATCAGAGCATATTGATGATCAATTGCTTGATCGGAGGCAGGATAAGCATCTGAGCTAGATATAAAACGACCATGGCGATCATTGGTGTGAAATCAATTCCGCCAGCAGAAGGAATAATGCGGCGCAGTGGGTTCATCACGGGTGAAGTTAGGCTATGAATTAAACCAATCGCAGGGTTGTAACCATTTGGGTTTACCCAGCTCAAAATCACTAAGACTAAAATACTGTAGATAAAGATATTGAAAATCATCTCAATCATTTCAGGGATCGCCAATAACATCGCAGCGGTAATAGATGCACCGCCTTGCAAGCTGAACAATAAGATCAATTTGATGGTGAGGATGACCCAAACTAACAACAGAGCAGCAACATCAATACCGCCGATGCCAGGAATGATGCGGCGTAATGGATTCAGTACAGGCGCGGTTGCTTTAACAATGAATTGAGAAACGGGGTTATAGAAGTCAGCACGAACCCACTGCAACATAAAACGCAGCATCACGATCAATGCATAAAGACCGATGATGACTTCAATCAAAAAGCTTGCAGGGTTGGTGAGATAGTTTTCGCCCATGTTTTAATCCTTATCCAATTGTTCAGACAGGCTGATTGAACGATCACGAGCAGCAGTCATTGCTTGCTCAAAGATATCGCGTAATCCATTCGCTTCAAAACTGAGTATCGCTTGCTCTGTAGTGCCACCAGGTGAGGTAACTTTTTGTCGCAAAGTCGCCGGATCATCTTGGCTTTCTAGCGCCATACGAGCAGCGCCTAAAGCGGTTTGTAAGGTGAGTAGTTTTGCTGTTTCGGCGGGCAACCCGAGTTTTTCAGCCGCCGCTTGCATCGCTTCCATCATCAAGAAGTAGTAAGCAGGCCCACTGCCTGAGACGGCAGTCACGCTATCGATGTCAGATTCTTCATTTACCCAAAGAGTTATGCCAACGGCGCGCAAGATGCGTTCCGCTTGATCACGTTGTTCATTGCTGACATTGCTTGTTGCAAAAAGACCGGTAGCACCGACCTGCAGCATGGCGGGCGTATTTGGCATGCAGCGAACGATAGGTAGATCACAATCCAGCCATTTACTCATGGTGCTACAGCGAATGCCGGCAGCAATTGAAACGATCAAGCAGCGTTTATCTTTAAGGTGCGAGCTAAGCTCATTGCAGACTTGCTGCAGCAACTGAGGCTTAACCGCTAAGACAACAACATCGGCATCACTAATGGCTTCAGCATTGTTATCGACTGTGCAGATGCCGTAGCTGTCATGTAGATGCGACCGCTGATCGGTATTTGGGTCACTTGCGATGATCAAATCTTTTGCAGTGCCATCAGCAATGAGTCCGCCGATCAGTGCGCTTGCCATGTTGCCGGCGCCAATAAATGCAATACGTGTTTGACTCATGAATTTGTCCAGTCGCTAGATATGTTTGCCATGGTATCAGGGATAGCTGCGCGCGCCGAAAATGTCGGTGCCAATACGGACCATGGTGCTACCTTCAGCAATCGCTAGTTCAAGATCACCGCTCATACCCATGGAAAGCGTATCAACATCAAAGCCTTGTTGTTTCAACTCATCAAGACAGTTAGCAAGCTGATGAAAGACCGATTGCTGTTGTTCTGCACTCGAATCCGGGTCTGGCATGGTCATCAGGCCACGCAGACGGCAATGAGGTAGTTCATTAAAAGCTGCAGCAGTTTCGATCAGTGCATCAGGCTGAATGCCACCTTTACTGTCTTCACCCGATAGGTTGAGTTGAATACAGCAATTCAATGCAGGAAGCC